>OLHA01000099.1_pt1 | contig 48221 bp, 72 predicted proteins | sample 1605961 | NCBI WGS metagenome assembly OLHA01 (sample SAMN03283288) | human gut metagenome | biome: human-associated habitat; material: feces | host: Homo sapiens | place: Peru | collected 2012
GGTTTCAAAGAGCCGTTTTTATGGAATTGCGCACCTGACGGTGGGTGAATAAGCCGCAAAGCGGCTTATTCAGCAGACATTACATAAACAAACGAATACCGACCGATTTGGATGGGTGCTGCTGCATTTTGACGCGGCGCTCATTCTTTTTAATTAGCCATTGACATTCTCAAAAATGAGAATATAATTGAATTATAGAATATAGGAGGTGGTGATCCACATGGAAATGGCGGAGGTCGTCATGAACCCCGTGCGGCAGAGAATTTTTCAGTATCTGCTTGTGCACGAAACCGGTACGGTCAAGGAAATTCGAAAAGCACTTCCGGATATCCCCAGCGCGAGCTTGTATCGCCATGTGAAGATTCTCACGGAAAATGATATTCTCACAGTGGTTGGAGAAAACCGCATTCGTGGAACGGTGGAAAGCGTTTATCAGCTGAATAAAAGTGCATTGGAACTTGACGATGCCGATGGGAGCGCGGTCCAGCGTGCACTCCTTGGAATCAGCGCGGCATTTGCAAAATATTTTTCCGGTGGCTGTGCAGACCCCAAAAAGGATATGCTGCTCATGACCACCTGCACACTGACGCTGACAGACGGGGAATTCATGGACTTCCTGTCGGAAATCAACCGGACGGCCATGAAATATATGGACATCGGCATGAAGGAGGGCAGCAAGCCCAGACAGATCACCCTGATCTCCGCGCCGACGGGGGAGGAAATGGAATGAATTACATTCAAATTACGAAGGAGAATATTGATACGGAGCATATCTGCTGTGCCATGTCCGGGAAGCAAAGCATTACAAAAAAAGAATGGATGAAGCAGCGGTTTGAAGAGGGGCTTGTGTTTTATCGCAGCGAGGAACGTGGCAAATGCTTTATTGAATATATCCCGGCGGAAAGTGCATGGGTGCCGATTGAGGCAGCGGGATACCTCTATATTAGCTGCCTGTGGGTTTCCGGCTCCATGAAAGGGCATGGGTACTCCAATGATCTGCTGAGCAAGTGCGTTCAGGATGCCTTGACGCAGGGCAAAAAGGGAATCTGCATTCTGTGCGCGGAGGGACGCAAACGGGAGTTCCTTGCAGACCCCAAGTATCTGACCTACAAGGGATTCCGGCTGGCGGATACTTCGGACTGCGGGATTACCTTGCTGTATTTGCCGCTGACGGAGAATGCCGAACTGCCGAAGTTCAAGAAATGTGCAAAACATCCAAAAGCAAACGGTGAAGGCTTTGTCCTCTATTATACCGACCAGTGCCCATATACTTACTATTGGGTGCCCAGAGTGGAGGAAACGGCGAGAGTTCACGGAATCCCCCTGAAAACCGTCCATATCACCACCAGACAGGATGCACAGAATGTGCCAGCCCCGGTGACTACCTATGCTTTGTTTCGGGATGGTGCGTTTGTAACCCAGGGGATTCAATCGGATAAGAAGTTTCTGACACTTGCAGGAATAAAGGAGTGAAAAATATGCTGAGAATTGAGCATTTGACAAAGAATTATGGGGAGAAAAAGGCTGTGGACGACCTGAATCTGCACATTGCCCCAGGGGAAATCTATGGCTTCTTCGGCCATAACGGTGCGGGCAAGACCACAACGCTGAAATCCATTGCCGGAATCATCAGTATGGCTTTGGGTACCGGTACGGTGCAGAGCTGCGGGAATACACCCAGACGGCTTAGATAGCCGCTTTTCACCAACGGGCTTACCAAAAAGGAGGATACATCATGAAGAAAACAATCTCAATTCTGCTGGCTGTGGCAATGCTTCTTAGCCTGTGCGCCTGTTCCCGGAACAAACGATCCGCAATGACCATCAGGCCCTCTGAATTTTCCAAGGAAACCCAGGAAGTCCTGGATCTATTCGATGGTGAAATCCAGTTTTTCGACATTTCCCTTGATGAGACAGTGAAATCCTATACGATCTCTGTCTGGGTCTACCGTGACGGAACATGGAATGAAGACGGCCAAACATATGGGAAGAGCGATCTTCTGGGCAACCGGATCGCCATTCGGCTGACGGAAACCAGCTGTGATATCTACAATATTTCTGAAAATGGCAGTTCCAGGTGCAGCTATCCCGTTCTGGATACAACGTTTGACAAGCCAATGGGAGTTGCTACCACAAGGATGACCCAGGAACTGCCCATAGAGCTGAATAAGGAGATCCCCCTCTGTGTCAAAACCGGAAGCAGCGCAAACCAGATGACGGTAATGAATATCACAGAGGATTTCCGGAACGCAAAGTGCGAGGCAGGAATTGCCGTGACGCTGACGGTATCGGATGCGGTTGCAGAGTGAGCGCCGGGACGCATGGCCCGGCAATCGTGCCTGCGGTGATTGGCGGCGTTCTTTATCGGGCGCGACGTTTTCCTATTGTCTGTTCCGGAGAAAAAACGCATAAAACAAGCCGAGCGGCACCAATGCCGTTCGGCTTGCGTTTTCGGTCGGTTCAACTGTATTGAAAAAACCCCGGAAAAAATTCCGGGGTTTGAAACGGCAGGCAATGAATCGCGGGGACCAGTTATCTCTTGGAGAACTGAGGAGCCCGACGGGCGGCCTTCAAGCCGTACTTCTGTATGTGTGATGCTAAAAGTCCGCTATTTTCTAGGTGAATTTCGATTTAAGATTTCTAAGTCACCTCAAAAGTCACCCCAAACCATGGTACTTGTATATTTTGACTATGCTTGAAAAGCTTTGTCAATCTTGTCTTTCAGATCCTCCGGGCGATTGTATGTAAGGTGTGCATAGATGTCCAGGGTAATCTTTGCGTGCTCGTGCCCTGCCAGGTATTGGACGGTTTTCACATCCACGCCGGCGAGCAGCAGATTGGTAATATAGGTGTGCCGGAGCTGGTGTGGGGTCGGCACGAAGTCCATGGTATAAGTCACATTGCTGTTGTGGGCGGCTTTCTCACCCAGCACGGGGGTCACGGTATGAACCTCCTTCTTGCCCTCCTTATACCGGGTGTAGGTGCGCTCCTTGGTTGTCCGGGTCACGACATATTTCCAGAGCCGTTGCCACTGGGTTTCAGACAGCGGATTGCCGGCCGAATTGGCAATGACATATTCCGATGCGGAGTTTGCTTTAGCCTCTGCCAGGTGGTCGAGCAGCGGCTTCGGGATGGGGATGTTCCGGCGGGCGGCTTTGGTTTTCAGATCCTCGGTAATGACCGGGCGGTTATGCTCCGTGTGCCACGCCGTTTGTACGGAGATGTGCGGAGCGTCCGTGTCCAGGATCACATTCTTCCATTGCAGCCCCAGAGCCTCCTCCCGGCGCAAGCCGGCATAAAGCCCCAGCATGACAAATGTCTCCACAGGCAGCCCTTCTACGGAATCCAGCAGGGTTTTCATCTGCTTATCCGTGAGGGCTGTCTTTCCCTTTGCTTCCTTGCCGCCCTTGGGATTCAGATTTTCGCAGGGGTTACGGTCTATCAGGCCGGAGTCAACTGCCGACTGGAAAATCAGTTTGAAAAGCATCTGGGTCTTGCGGTAGATGGAGTTAGACTTCTTGGCAGCCTCCACAATCGCCATCTTCACATCGTCCGGCCGGACATCGGCCATGTACATATCGCCGATCGTGCCGATGATATAGATTTTCACGCAGGAGGTGTAGTCAACCATCGTGGTTGTGCGGACATGAGCCGAGTGCATGGTCAGCCACTTCTCCGCATAGTCCCGGACAAGCGGGTTCTCCCGGCGGAAGGAGGCGTGGGCAATCTGCTCTTGGGCTTCCAGCACCTTTTCCTCCAGAAGCTCTGGCGAGGTGGCGGTGATAGCTACATACCGCCCATCGGTATCTTTGATACGCTTCCGATACAGCCCTCTGGCGGGAATATATTCATACGTTGGTTTCTTCTGCCGTGCCACCCCGGGCACCTCCTTCAAAGCAAAATAGCGCAACACAAATAACTGATTTCATCATAATCTCCCGAAACTGCAACAAATAGTAACAAATATGTTACATTGTCGTTACTTTCAGAAGAAGGAGGTTAGGTCAATGGAAAAGGAATTGGTTGAACTGTTCAATCGCCTGTCCGAGGAAGAGCAGCAAATGTTTCTCGAGTACCTAATGCAGCTCATTCCCGATGATGGAAGCGACGATCAGTAATTATCTACCCCATCATTTTCGTGAGGTCACGAAAATGGTGGGGTTATTTTTTATTCAAAGGAGCTGTAGGTCATTTCCCCGGTAGTGACGTCAAACTGATACTGGCCGTAGTAGGCACCGCCGCAGGCCTGCTTGGCATCGTGTTCCTCGCCCTTGACATACTCGGTCACATTGACAAACAGGGTGCCGGCATTTACGGTGAGGGCGTTCACGGTATTCAGCGTGAAGTTGTAGATTACATGGACTTCATCATCGGACTGGAAGTATTCTTTGTAGTAATCGACTGCGTACTTGTCAATAGTCTCGGTGGTAGCGACCAGGGCCTTTCTCCATCTGCCGGTGGTGTCGTTGCGGAATTCGGCAGAATAGGTCACATCAAAAGGCAGCGCAGAGGTTGCTTCCTGCTCGGCCTCTGTGGCTTCAGTTGTAGTTTCCGTTGTAGGGACAGTTGTAGCAAGGGTAACTGAAATTGTGGGTTCCTGCGTAGCTGTGTCTGGATCCCCGCCGAGCCCAGCCAGATTCCCGATGATACCGACAACAAAGAAAACGACCAGCGTCCAGAACCACCACCGCTTTGTGATTGGCTTCTTTGCTTCCTGCTTTGAAAACTTTCCCATGACGATTCCTCTTTTCTTTTTATATCGCTATGGTTCATGCGATTCAGCCAGGAACCGCAGATACCGCATAGCTTCTTCTTTCTTTTCCTCTGGAACTTTATTGAATAGGCGCATGACTTCTTTATTCATCTCGGTGCTTTCCTTGGCACCGGGATTTTTTATATCTGTTTCGCCTTTTAGGTACTCAACCGATACCCCAAAATAATCGGCAATCTTTTTCAAGGCAGAAGCTCTTGGAACAGCGCCTTGTTTCCAGCCTGTCGGGGCAGCATTTGACAATCCGATTTCAACAGCTGCCTTTGTTGGAGAGACATTTTTCTCAGCGCAAAGCGCCACATAAATTTCATAAAACATATACAATGCCCATCCTTGCAATTTAGTCAAATCTAACAAACTTAATTAACTTAGCTATAAAACACTTGAAATCTAGTAAACCTAGCATTATAATTTAACCAACAGTTAAATTTACCCTAAGTTTAACACAGAAAACTAAGAAAAGCAAGAGAAGGAGGAGCAAATGCTGGGAGAAAACGTCAGAAGAATCCGCACCAATCGCCATATGACCCAGGCCGCCCTAGCCGAAAAAGCCGGGGTCACGGTGCAGATGATAAATCAGATTGAATGGGGCGTGAAGAAAATGAGCATTGATACGCTCACCGGAATTGCCATAGCCCTGGATTGCACCACGGACGAAATCATCTTCGGATGTAATGGAGGTACACATGGAACTACTGACCAGAGAGCAGGCGGCTGAACGCCTGGGCATATCGGTTTCCACGCTCGACAATGAACGGGTTGCCGGGAACCTCGAATACATCCAGAGGAAGCGGTACGGCAAGGTCTGGATCACCGAAGAAGCCATTAAGGCCTACCTTGCCCGTGGCACACACAGCGCCTTGCCGGAAAAACCGGCTCGTATAACCAGCCCTTACCAAACCTACAGAAAGCAGAGGAAAAGAAAATGACCCCAGATGAAGCCAGAAAATGCCGGTACGCTGCACAGCAGTACCAGGAGATGAAAGCGGAGAACGCACAGCTTCGCCGCGAGTTGGCGGAAATGCGCCGCTCCAATCAACAGATGTCCGCTGAGGATGCCCAGGTGCTTGCCCTCGTCAATACTCACCATCGTCCTAAGCACCGTTTGCCCGTTGCGGCCACCCCCTCGAAGCCGCCCTTCGACTTCGAAACCGCAGAGATCGAGCCTATCCAGTTTGAACCGGCTGAACAGCCAATTTATGCAAAGTTTTCTTACCTGGTGCGGTTTGTCTTATTCCTGATCCTTGAAAGCCTGATTTGGCTTGCCCATCATTTTGGATGGGTTGACCTGGTGCTGACACTGACCATCGGCCTGTTTATTTTCCTGCTGGTCAATCTCCCCTTCGCCCGATGAAGAGGTGTCGGTATTGCCACCGGCGGCTGAAGGATGCGGAATCCATCGCCCGTGGCATTGGTCCTGTTTGTTACTCCCGGCTTGTCCGAAAGAGAAAAAGCCCTTCAAAGGGTGCTTTCCCCGCCGCTGACCCGGAAGAAGCAATAACCATTGAAGAATGGTATGAATCCCAGAAAGGAAGTGTAAACAATGAAAGCGTTGGTCATAACGACCAAGGACACAGCCTATGTCCGTGATTTTGCACCGCCCATGTCCCAGACTGCCGAGAAGGTGATCGGTGACTGGGTGGAGCGGGTGCGCCCCACAGGTCTCCCTGGCTACCTCATGCTGGTGGATGAAAATGGGCGACTGAAGGAACTGCCGGTGAATCTGGCTGGTTCTCTGTTCTACGGCGCCCAATTCCATGGTGAACCGATTGTCGGAACCATTGTGATTGCCGGTGACAACCGGGAAAAGGTGCCGCAGGGACTGACGGAAAAGCAGATTTCCCATGTCTTCGAGGAAGCCAACCGTCTGATGAAGCACTTTGGCTCTCAGCTCAGATGGGAGGAACCGAAATGAACATGATTCTGGAGCATCCGGACATTACCTACGCCCTCCGCACCGGCTACCCCCGGCCGGTGCGAGAACCAAGATCCATCAATTGCGCCTACTGCGACAAAGAGCTTTCCGGGGATGATGAAGCCATTGACTACGACGGCGATTATGTTTGCGGAGACTGCTTCTTGAATCAGCTACAGGAGGATCTTTTAATCGGCGAAATTGCCGGAAAACTCGGCTTCATCGTCAAGACTGCCGAGGAAGCCGCCGAAGAAATGGAGGATGATTCGGAATGAGCAAATTCTATTTCACCTTCGGCACCGGCGGTCAACCTTATACGGGCGGCTGGACAGAAGTCATTGCCGACAACCGTCAAAAGGCAGTTCGGGCTTTCCGGGCATATCACCCGGATAAAATCCCCGGCTGTCTGAACTGCGCCGATGTCTATGCCGAAAAGGAATTTTCGGCAGTTGGATTCCTGGAATCCGGAAATTTTGACGCTTTTTGCCATGAAACCATAATCCTTTCAGTCGAAAAAAAGAATGGGAGTGAAAACAATGTCCACTGATTTGATTGTTGTGAAGCAGCTGCCGGTTATCGAGGAACAGCTGCGTTCCGTAAAAATGACCATCCAGAACCGGGTAAACGCAGTGCTTTCCATGGAATGCACCGAGGACACTTACCGGGAGATAAAGAAAGCCCGTGCCGACCTGAATGCGGAGTTCCGGGAACTGGAATCCCGCCGCAAGGCCGTCAAGACCCAGGTTGAAGCCCCCTATAAGGCTTTCGAGAAGGTCTATAAAGACTGCGCCGCCGACATTTACGCCCAGGCAGACCGGGAGCTGGCCGAAAAAATCTATGCGGTAGAAGGTGGCCTCCGCCGCCAGAAAGCAGCTGCTGTCCAGGCATATTTCAGCGAGTACCGGGAAAGCTTGCGCCTCCCGACAGACATTGCGAGCTACGATTTCGCCGGTATCAACGTCACCCTGACCGCTTCTGAGAAGTCACTGAAGAAGCAGGCTAAGGATTACCTTGACCGAATCCAGGAGGACTTGTCCTTGATTGATACGCTGCCGGATCGGGACGAGGTACTGGCAGAGTACCGGAAGTGCATGAGTGTTTCCAAGGCTGTCCAGGGTGTCCGGGATCGCCACACACGAATTGAGGCGGAGCGCCAGCGCCGCCTGGAGGCCGAGGAGGCCGCCTGGAAAGCCCAGGAACACACCGCAGAGGTGGAGCAGGTCATTGCCGAGGAAGAACTTGCCGTGCCGGAGCCTGCGGAAGCCCCTGCTGACGAATTCCACGCCCCCGCTGTGGAGCCTGATTTCGAGGAAAAAACCGCCGAGGAAGCCCCTGCGGAGCCGGAGGTCACCCCCGCCAACCGGTTTGCCGTTTCGTTCCGTGTGGTCGGAACATTGGAACAGCTGCAAGCTATGAAGAAGTTCTTGATTGATGGAGGCTATGAATATGAGCAACTCTAATAATTTGACCACACAGCCGCAACAGTCCCGTTTTTCTGTTGCAATTACGACCAAGAACTACAGGGACTTGATTGCAAATACACTTCAAGACCCCCAGCGCCAGCAACGGTTTGTTGCTGCAATTACTTCAGCTGTTGCCGTCAATGCCGAGCTGCAAAACTGCGACCCCAGGACAATTATCGCTGGTGCCCTGCTGGGTGAATCACTGAATCTCTCTCCATCTCCCCAGCTCGGCCAGTATTACTTGCTCCCTTTCAAACAGAAGGAGAAGCGGGACAAGCAAGGCAATGTCATACAACCGGAGACCGTCAAGGCAAGCTTCGTGATTGGCTACAAGGGCTATATTCAGCTTGCCCTGCGGAGTGGTGCTTACCGGGATCTAGATGTAATGGAGATCAAAGAAGGAGAATTCAAAGGCAAAGACCGCTTTACCGGCAGACCCACGTTCTCATTCATAGATGATTATGAAAAGTGGGAAAAGGCACCTACCATCGGTTATATGGCTTTCTTCGAGTACCTGAACGGCTTTACCAAGATGCTGTACTGGCCGAAGGCTAAAATGCTTCGCTATGCTGACAAGTATTCTCCAGCTTTCTCCTCCATGGCATATCAGCGGCTCTTGAATGGGGAAATTCCCGATAAGGATATGTGGAAGTTTTCTGGCTTCTGGTACAAAGATTTCGACATGATGGCGAAAAAAACTATGCTCCGACAGCTGATTTCTAAGTGGGGGCTTATGTCCACGGAAATGGTCAAAGCTATGGATGATGATGGCTCTGTAAGTGATTTTGCGAATAACGAAATCATCACAACCCCGCAGAGCGCCACCCCTCTTGAACCGCCAGTGAACACCGATGTAATCACAGACCTCAATCTGAGCGACATTTGATGATTACATACAATATCCTATCCACCGGCTCCAAGGGCAACGCCGTAATCATTCACGACTTCGTCCTGATCGACTGCGGCGTACCCTACCGGATGATTCAGCCCTACATAGGCGATTTGAAGCTGATCCTGCTGACCCACATCCATTCTGACCACTTCCGGCCAAGCACCATCCGGCGCATTTCTACGGAACGGCCAACGGTGCGGTTCGGATGCGGACGCTGGCTGGCCCCGGAGCTTGTAAAAGCCGGGGTGCCTGCCTCCAATATCGACATTCTGGAGCCGAGCGTTCTATACGGCTACGGCTTGCTGAATGTGATTCCTGTGCCGCTGGTTCACAATGTCCCCAACCAGGGGTACAAGCTCCACTTCCGGGACGGGAAGGTGTTTTACGCCACGGACACCAACAACCTGAACGGAATCCGGGCGCACCACTATGACCTCTACCTGGTGGAAGCCAACTATGAGGACGATGTCATCCAGCAGAAGATAGCCGAGAAGAAAGCCGCCGGCGAGTACGCCTATGAGGTACAGGTGCTTCATAACCACCTGTCCAAAACCAAGTGTGACGATTGGCTATATGCCAATATGGCACCGTCCAGCACTTATGTCTACCTGCATTGCCACGAGGATAAACCAGAAAATCCAAATTTGGAAGGAGGAACCAAAGATGATAACGGATACCACACCCAGGCCTGACACGGTCACCATTTCTGTTGATGAATATGCGGATCTGGTACGCTCTGCCGCTTTGCTGGATTCCCTTGTGATTGCGGCGGTGAGCAGCGGGGCAAAGAATCCCCTGTACCGCTTCATCGCCAATGAGCGCAATATTCCCATTACCAAAACGGAGGACTGATTATGGCTACCGGAAAACGGTATTACTGGATGAAGCTCAAGGATAGCTTTATGACCTCCGAAACCGTTGATTTCCTCATGTCACAGCCGAACGGAGCCAATTATGTTGTCCTGTACCAGATGCTTTGCCTCAAGACCATCAACACCGAAGGCCGGTTTGAGCGTCAGATCGGGGCGCTCCTGATTCCCTATGACATTGAGAAAATCCAGCGGGATACGAAGTGGTTCTCAATCGATACTATCCGCATTGCTCTCAACCTCTATATGCAGCTTGGACTCATCTATTCCGATGAAAACGGTGTGATGGTTATTGCCAACCATAATGAGTTGGTCGGGTCTGAAACAGACTATGCCATTCAGAAAAGCAATCAGCGAAAAAATAATTCGCCCCCCAAAGCATTGCCTAGTGTGGACAATGTCCACACCAATGTCCCCGCAGGTGTCCACATGGATGTCCATACAGAGAATAGAGATAAGAGAGTAGAGAGTAGAGATAAGAGTTTAGATACCAGAGAACAGATATTAGATTCTATTTCTATGAATGATGATGATACGCAGGCCTCGGGCATCATAGAGGAATTTGCAAAAAATAATGGTTTGAATGTGGAATCCTATGAGCTTCTGCAAAAGTCCGATGCCAGAACCAGAAAGCGTGTCACCGATACCACCAGGATCCTATTCTCAAAGGCTGTTGGAACACCACCAACCGAAATGGATGAAGCAAAGGTATACTGTCGAGTCGTTGACGAGCATCAGAAAGTCAGTAATGAGCGGATATATATGCTGACCTGTGCATTCTATAAGGCCGCTGAAAACGGGCACCGTGGGCAATGGAATTATATCGAGACCATCCTTGACGATATGGATTCCAAAGGGGTCAAAACCAAGGATGATGTCGCCGTATACTTCCGCTCCAGGAAGGGGGAATACTGATGGCTCAGATTACCAGAGTAGCCAAAGACCAGCACCAAAAGGAAATCATCAAAATCTTTGATGCTCTGCAAGGCAAGCACAGCCTATGGCAACTCTGGGGCGATTTTGTGGTCATGGCGGCCTGCACCATTTCCAATGCGGTGGACGCTTCCAACCGGGAAAAGCGGGAGCAGCTGTACATGAGTGTTTCATCCGGCTACGGCAAAAAAGAGCTGGACGCATTTGCCCAGGTATTTGCCCTGATTGTAGAAGCCTATGAGCGAGACCCAGACCAGGATCTTCTTGGGGAGCTGTATATGGCCCTCGGCCTGGGCAACGACAGGAACGGCCAGTTCTTCACCCCGTACGATATTTGCAGGCTCATGGCTGAAATGAACATCGACAATGCGGCTATGCAGATCAAGGAACGTGGCTGGATCTCCGTCAATGACCCCGCTGTGGGGGCCGGGGCGCTACTGATTGCCTTTGCCAACGCCTGCACCCGGAAGGAGATCAACTACCAGCAGCATTGTCTATTTGTTGCCCAGGAGCTTGACTTCAATACCGCCTGTATGTGCTACATACAGCTCTCGCTCCTGGGCTGTTCCGGCTATGTCTATGTGGGCGACACCATCACTGACCCCTGCACCTGCCTGGACGATAACGCTTTGGTTCCGGCAAAGCCCGAAAAGTGCTGGTTTATGCCGATGTACTTTCACCCCACCTGGGGCGGGCGGCTGATGATCGCACAGATGCGGATGCTGGGAGATCGGCTATTCAAGGCTCCCACAGAATCCGCCGAAAAAGATTCTGCCCCGGCTGGAATTCCTGCTTCCGCACCGTCTGTGCAGGAATCCGAGCCGGAGGAAATTGTAAGTACAATTGACATTACTCCCGGCGATAATCACGAAATCGAGCCTACCGATAACGATATTGCGCCGGATAATAACGAGATTGCGCTTTTTACTAACGAAAGCGGACAGCTTTCATTGTTCTAGGAGGAAATCATGGAACTTGTAAAACCCAGAAATTACGGTGAGTTGGCGGCTGAAAAAATTGCCAAGGAGCTGGCGGCATTCAAGGGCAACCGGTACGGCGAGGCTGTGAAAACCTTTGTGGCTTCCACGCTGACAAACTTCTGCGGGCAGTCAGAACGGTTTGCCAAGGTCGTTTCTGAGACCGAGGCCACTCTGTCGGATTGCTGCGCAGAGATTATGAAAAAATGCGGCGACCACATTTCTGACATCGATGTGTACCGTGGTGCCGTCCGGTATTACTTCCCCAATGCGGAAGTGCAGTTCACTATGACCATCGATGCAAGTGGTGACATTCCGTCAGCAGATGAAATGGCGAAGCCGATACCCCAGGCCGTCAAAGAAGATGACGGCAATTCAACACAGCCTGCCCGGCGGCCCCAGCGTGCCGCCAAGGAAACGCAATCCGAGAAAAAGGATATTCCAGCACCTCAGAAGAAAAAGCCAGAGAAACAGGCACAGGCAGTCCCGGAGGATAAGCCCACCAGAAAGCCGAAGATGGATTCCAAAACCAAGAATGCTGGCCAGGACGATGGGCTGATCCAGCTGTCCCTATTCTAAGGAGGCTCCAGATGCTTGCAAAAAAAGAACTGCTTTCAGTGCCGGTTCTCCCGGCGCCAGCACTGCCGAAGAAAAAAGGCTCACGCCAATGTGATTACATCCCCGCCGCCCAGATTGTGGAGCTGCCGAGATCCGGGAAAATCCTTGCGGTTGACTATTACCACCAGGAAGCGCTCTTTTGCCGATTCTTCTGTGACGGCAAGAACTCCATCGTATACAGTGCCGAAAAGAAGGTCTGGCGCAGCGGCTACCCACTCCCCGGCGGATACTATGGTGCCGATGTGGCGGCGGTTGAAGCTACAGACACAGTCTGCAACAGTTTCTTCGGCACCGGAAGCTGGCGATCCGGTATCAGCCTGGTAAATGCGTTTGTCGGTGAACAGGCAAGCAGCAAGCGTGAAATTGCACAGCACAATCTGAACGAGCTGATGAAGCGGCACATGGCAATGTTTCCCGCCTATCCTGATAACCTCCGGGAATACTGCTCAGAACAGGTTTTCCAGCATGACTATATTTTCTTCGGGAAAAAGGAAAAGAACGGTACCCGGGAAGCCCGGTGCGGCCACTGCGGGGCGCATTTTACGCTGGACAAGGGTGTAACCTCCGGGACAGGAACCACCTGCCCCAGGTGCCACACAACGGCTGTGTACCGTGCCAACTGGATAAAAGCGGATGTGTCCGACAATGCGGATATTTGTTTTGCCTACAAGGTAGACGGGCAGCTGCTTCTTAAATGGGCGCATGTGCAGCGTTCCTACTGCTTCCCGGAGTTCAAACAGAGCTACAGATTTGATGATTTTTTCTACAGCCTGTATCTGACAGTCAATGGCAATCAGAAGATTTATTCCTACAAATGGTTTACTTCACCATACGCCTATGAAGCAATGTGGCACCGGCTTCCGATTGGCTCCACCTGTGATTCCAGCTCTTACATTTATACCGATAATCTGGACGAAGTGTTCGGGACAAGCTATTACAACGTGAATCTGAAAGCCGGCTTGGAAGGAAAGCACCTGCGTCTGCAATTTGTCCACCTGTTGGACGAGCTGAAGAACAGCCCGAAAGCAGAGTTCCTTTTCAAGATGGGACTCCCCATGCTTGCCAGCTCCGCATATCGTATTGCCGGCGATCCTAACGGCCAGGGCGTTTTCCAGAAGCAGGTCGGGGTAAGCAAGCAGTACCTTCCCATGCTGCGGAGATTGAATGTCACGGCTTCGGAATTGTCTTTTATCAAGAAATCAGAAGAATGGGTATCGCCGGAGCTATTTCAGATATACCGCAGCGTCCAAAGCAGATGCAGATACAACAATTCTTCGCTTGAAGAGGTAATTGTAGAGGTTGGGGTATCCAAAGCCTTGAGATATATCGGAAAACAGCAGCAGCTCTACCCGAAGGTTGCACTAAGCAAGATTCTGGTGGAGTACAAGGACTATCTGCATATGTCAAAGGAGCTGCGAGTGGATATGTCCCATAAATCCATCCGTTTTCCAGCCGACATTGTGGAGGCACACAGAACCATTACGGCCAGGTACAACGAGGTCATGGGAGAAATCCAGAAACGCAAGGGCGAGGAACTGAACGCAGCGTTCCACGAGGCCGTCCAGGAGCATTACGCCCGCCTGGGCTTGACCGGATTTCAAAAGGACGGCTTCTGTATCGTTCTGCCCCAGATGCGCACAGACCTGATTGCCGAAGGCCAGAGCCTCAACCACTGTGTCGGCGGCGAGGGGTATTACAAAAAGTGCATGATGGGTACATACATGATTTTCTTTGTCAGGAAGCAGGATGCCCCGGAGAAGCCATTCTTCACCATGGAGATGGACACCACCACCGGAAATATTATTCAGCTGTATGGCTTCGGTGACTGTTCCGCACCCAAGGATGTCCGGGCGTTTGCAAACGCCTTTTCCAGGTTTATACAGCGTAGAGGAGTGAAACAAACAGCATGAGAATTCAGCCCCAGAAAAACGGCTCTCTGACCGAATCGGAACGGCTTGATATTGCCCGGCTCCTGGTAAAAGCCGGGTACACCGTCAGGATTGGCAAGGAAAAGCCTACTAATAAGCCCAATGCGGCGTATGTGTGCTACATCGAGTTCACCGCCCCAGGGCAGAAAAACGAGGAGATTGACTATGGCTAAGAAAAACCACCTTATGACCCCGGAGGAACGGGCGCAGCATGATTTCGCCGGGAAGCTGCGGCGCATGACGGACAAGCAGCTGGTCGAGTATGTAAATGCCCGGCACTCCGTACTGACCCCCGTCCCCACCAGTAGTAGGGCCGAGGCGGTAAAAGAGTTCATCGACCTTTGTGCCGTCTCCGGCAAGCGCATGGGCCCCGCTACCATCGCCGGTATGAAAGCCGTAGCCCGGGAAGCAGGTATTGACATTGGGGTATAAAGGCTGGGAGGACTTCGACCCCAACGGGCAGCGGCAGAAGAACCCGGAAATGCAGTGGCAGGGCCGGGTGAATCGGAAGAACGGCGAAGTCCTGGAATCGTACATCCTCGAAGCCTGCTGTTACTACCGGGAACAGAAAATAGCCGACATCGACAAGACCCCGGAACCATTTAAGGTGCTTACCGGAATGAAACGCCTATCCTGCGGCACCCCCGGCTTCGAGGGGGTATTTGCCAAGAAAGCCCAGCCGGATTTCAAGGGCACCCTCGCCGGGGGCCGGGCGGTGATTTTTGAATCCAAGTGCTCCACCAGAGGGAAAATCATGCAGGACGAGGTGAACGAAGCCCAGGCGGACGCTATGCGCTCCCACAGTGCCCTTGGAGCGGTTGTTTTCGTAATCGTGTCTTTAGACCTCTCCACCTTTTACCGTGTCCCCTGGGAAGTCTGGGTGACCATGAAGGAGCGCTTCGGGCATAAGTACATGAACAAAGAAGAACTTGCACCCTATGAAATCAAGTTCAAAAACGGCATTCTTCAAATTTTGTAGGAGGACAATATGGAAATTGAGAAATCCGAGCTGATCAAGAGATTTTCCCTGCTGGAACGGGCAATCCCCGGCAAACCCACGATTCCCTGCACTGAGGGTATTCTGGTGAAGGACGGGAGAATGTGTACCAACGACCTGCAAAACGCCATTTCGATTTTGGCCCCGGAGGCGGCGCTTGAAAGTTTCATCCTTCCCAAAAAGGCCATCGCCATGGTGAAGAACCTCCCGGATGGGATGGTGCAGATCACACCCAAGGGAGACGATTCCCTGATTATCAAGGCCGGGAATATCCGCACCAGCATCAAGACCATGTCCATCGATGGCTTCCCGGAAAACTTCACTCTGTCCGAGGCTACGGAGGCCACCATTGACTTTGACGATCTGGTTGAAATGCTTTCCAGCGTTGTGTATGCCACTGCTTCCAGCGAAGCCCGCCCGATACATACCGGTGTCCTGCTGGATGGTGACGGAACCGATTTGAATGTGGTAGCCTGTGATGGCTTCCGCTGCGCCTGGGCTCATGCTGAATACCCGGAAGCTTTCAAGATGGTCATTCCCAAACCCACGGTCAAGCTCCTGCTGTCCATCAAACAGGTGGGCAAGCTCAAAATCAGTATGCAGGGCGAAAAGGCTGTTTTTGAGATCGGAGGCTGCAAAATCTATGCCCGGCTGCTCTCCGGCAGTTTCTTGGACTATCGCCGGGTGTTCCCCAGCCGCACGAAGTCCATCGGTGTTGACAGGGGCAAGCTGCTGGGCGCTATGAACCGAATTATGATTTGCTCCGATGATACCCACAAGGGTAAGGTCGAGTTGGACGGCACTGATACCTCCCTCCAAGTCAAATGCACCAATTCTTCAGCGGATTACATCGAGGAACTGGAAGTACAGGACAAATTCCCAGCGGATTTGAGAATCATGTTTAACTCCGCCTACGTTGTGGATGCGCTGAAAAGCTATGATTGCTCTGTCATTGACTGCTTTTTCGGAGACAAGAGTACCGAGCCTTTGGTCATGGACGATGGAGCCTTGAAGTCCCTGATCCTGCCTGTGCGAATTGTTGAGGGTACGAAGGGAGCGGCAAAGGCATGAGTAAGGAGAGTTATGTAAAGCGGATGCTTTCGGCAAAGTCGATGAAAGACCGAGAACTTTTCAACTCGACCATTATGGAAGCTATCGAGGATATGAGCGGAAAAATATCCGATATTGTGAACAGCTATGACAAAATGGATATGCCGCTGATTGTGGCGACCATGAACATCATTTCGCGGAGTTTGGAGAATCTGCTGGGCAAAGACGGCGTTACTATGGCACGAGCCGTTGAACGGGAGACCCAAAGCGTTCTCTATATTGTCGATGACAAAAAACACGGAGGGACCGAGTAATGCCGAAGCCCTGGGAAAACAGCTCCGGGGTTCCCGATCCCACGGCCTACGCTGGGGATCGGGCCATCTCCAAAGAGGAGCAGCGTGTTACTGACCTTGTCCATTGTATCCGCTACATTGCCCGGTTGGCCGGATTTGAAATCATCAACCGCATTGAGTTCCGGGACATCAAGAGCCGCCGGACTTATCGCTGAGGAAGGAGCCTGAATGCAATACATAACCCGAAAAGAAAAGCGTCGGCGGTTCATCCGCTGGCAGCGTATGGAACCCAGCCGGAGACGCTGGCTGTCCCACTTCTTCTGGCGCATGAAAGAACCGGAGTACCCGTAGGAGGCCGCCGATGCAGAAGCACAAATGGATTTTGAAGATCCTGATTGTTGCCGCAGTCATAATTGCTTTGGCCGTCTGCTGGCGAATATTCCGGCTGGAGATCATCCGTGCCACGCTGCGCCTCCCGCTCCCGGCATGGCTGAAAGCCCTAATTTGGGGGTGGTGAGCATGGGAAAGTGCTGCGAAACCTGTAAATGGCACGATGATTTTTCATGGGCCTGCTGTAATGGTAAATCAGAAAACCGTGCTGATTTCACTGACCCGGAGGATGCCTGCCCGTTCTGGGAAAAGAAAGAAGGTACTGCATGAACAGGACAGTCCTTGATGGAAAGGGGCTTTGGACAGTATATGAGCATTACTACTATCTTCCCGACCAGACTGCTCCTCATGTAGAATACTGTATTGCCCCTGTTGAACTGGAGGCATATACTCAAGAATCTTCCAGGAAGCGTTGCTTGAAATACAAATACAGGGATGCAGATGGATATTTGCATCTCGGCTACTTCCAGGGCAGAGAAATAGGTGCTCCCAATGGACAGTTGTTTTTTACTGCTGAAGAAGCAGCTCTCGAGGCAAAGCGGGTGTCAGACCGGTTTGACCGGGCATTTGCATTTTGCAGAGATGTTCCGATCCGCAGGACGTGGGAACACATGCTTCCAAAGGAAACAAATAAAAGCCTTGAATTCGAAGCATTTAAGATTGGAGAGAGACAATGATAGTTCTGAACCAGCAAGAAAATATGATTGTTAATTCGTACTTTGTTGAAAGATTTCTGGTTGTAAAAAAGGACGATTGCCACCTTGTCATTGCGTCTTACGGCGAATCTCGTCCACCCATAACTCTTGGCCGATATGCGGAGCAGGAAGTCAACAGCGTTTTCGGGAGCCTGTATGCTGCACTTATAAGCGACAAGAGCAGTTTTGCATTGCCGGAAAGCATTTTGTTCACAGCCGAAAGCCACAAGAGAGATGCCAGAACTAAAAGAAAGGGCGGGTCATAATGCCTATCCCGTTTCCAAGCTATCACATCAGCCTTGGTGAAGCCTGCGCCATCGTAAAGTATCATCTGGACGATGAAAATATTGCCTTGCAGTCAAGAATTCTTGCCATTGAGGCCGTGGCGGGCATGGAGACCATAAACGGCATCACCAAAGATGAACTGCAACACGCTTTGAAGTGGTTGTATGACCACTTTGAGTTACATTATTGGGAGTGATTACATGAAACCTTTGTATATTCCGAAAGGAAAAGCCAAGGAATACGGCGATTACGCCATCAACATCTATACCGGCTGCCCCCACAGGTGCTACTACTGCTTTGCACCGAATGTGCTGCACCGTGACCGGGAGACATTCCACACCAACGTAGCCCCCCGCCCGGGGCTGGTGGAGGCTTTGAAACAGCAGCTGGAGAAAGAGCAGGTCAAGGGGCAGCTTATCCACCTTTGCTTCATCTGCGACCCGTACCCCATGGGCTACGACACTTCCGCCACCAGGGCCATTATCCAAGCCATCAAAGAGAGTGGGAACCATGTTCAGATCCTTACCAAGGGTGATGGGAGCCGGGATTTTGACTTGCTGGACAAAAACGACTGGTACGGAATCACCTACGACGGCTCCAATATCGGCCCATATGCTCCCTCTGACCGGCTGATTGACCTCTACTCTGCGAAACAGTGCGGTATCAGCACATGGGTTTCCTGTGAGCCGGTGTTGAACCCTCATGGGGTTATAGAAATGATTTCGGAATGCCACGATATTATCGACAAGGTAAAAATCGGGAAACTGAACTACCATCCAAGCAATATCGATTGGAAACGGTTTGGACAGGATGCGGAACAGCTCTGCCAGCGGCTTGGGCTTGACTACTACATCAAAGATTCCCTGCGGAAAGAAATGGAGGGCTGATTATGGCAAAATTGTCCTCCAAAGATGAAAAGGCTGCTGCTAAACTGCGGAAGTTGACCAAAGACGACCTGATTTGGTGCATTCTCGAAATGGAAAAGCACAATCTCGGTTTTCCCTCCATTTCCAGTATCCTTTCTGACCTCGAACACAAGAAAACCATGGATAACATTGGCCGTTGCGAAAAACTGGCAAAGCAAGCCCATGAAAAGCGGATGGCTTACAATGACCTGATTGCGCCCTATGTGGGGAGACCCATTACTGAGATTCCAAAGCATATATTTGACGAGGCAGTAGAACTGCTCCGGGAAGCAGAGGTAGCGGACAAAGAATGGTTCCGCCTAAGCGGGATAGAACAAAGGAGAACTAAAAATGTCTGACATCAAATTAAAGCCCTGCCCGATATGCGGGCGAATGCCGAAGGTGCGGCATCGTGCATTCGGGTGCAGCGGGGCTTGGGTGGAGGTGCGGTGCAAGCCGCCGTTTCGGCGGGAACACCTAGCGGTGCAGCATGGCGCAGCAACCATGGAACGGGCCTTTGACATGGCGGCGGAGGATTGGAACCGGAGGGCAGAACATGAGTAAAGCGGTCCTTATCAGCATTCGCCCGGAGTGGGTGAACAAAATCCTGGCAGGAAAGAAAACACTGGAAGTCAGGAAGACCCGGCCAAAACTAGAAACGCCGTTTAAGGTTTATATCTACTGCACAAATCCAAAGAATATTATGCTTTGGAATGCAAGGAGCTACATTTACGCAGATGATCACAGCCACAATGCTTTTGATAGATGCTGGAATGGTAGTGTTGTTGGCGAGTTTATTTGCAACAATATCACGGAAGACACAATGGGAGAAAATTGCGATATTCTCTGTGTTAATGGATGCATGGGCCTTGACCAGATTAAATCATACGGTGGAAATAAGAAGCTGTATGGCTGGCACATTTCCGAGCTGAAAATCTACGATACACCCAAACTGCTTGGCGAGTTCAAAGGGTTATGTAAGGTTGAGGCGGATTGTGGAGCCTGCCCTTATTACAACTACACAAAAATGGACTGTGGTGGCCGGACGGTCAAACACCCACCCCAGAGCTGGTGTTATGTGGAGGATCTGGCATGAAAGCATGGAAAGTTCGAGACCCAAACGAATGGGCTTCTACCATAGTCTTTGCGGAAACAGCCGGAAAAGCCAGATCCTTGGCAATGCACACAGAAACTTGCGAAGATATGGATTTTTGCGAGATTGAGGTACACCGTGAAAAGGCTGCGGACAAGTATTACACCCCTGGAAAAGTAGAAATGGACTGGTGGAACGCTGCTGACAGGCTGGCAATGGTGAAAGATATGGGCTTTACTTGCGAATACAAAGAGCCGGGTGAATGCGCCTGCTGCCCCGCAACAGAATTTTGCAGCAAATTTAACGAGGAGGTGTGATTATGGCTCAAAAAATTGCAGTTTTCATCGCTCGTATCCTGGTGGTACTTTTTTGTGTACTTATGGCAGCGGTTTTAGTATGGGCGATTTTGCAAATGGTGTATGGAATTATCCAATTGGTTTGCAACATAAAGGAGGCACTGAATGGCGACTGATTACATAAGCCAGGATGTGGCGGTAACAATTGCAGACTATGCCGCAGACAAACACCCGTATGACAAAGACACCAAAAAGCCGGAAACATACTCCGAGTATAACCGGGGCTGGAATGATGCTTGCGATTATATCCGGGAGAGGCTGGAAGGTGAAAAGCCCGCCGATGTGGAGCCGGTGCGGCGCGGGAACTGGCATATCCGGTTTGCAGATGAAATGACCCTATGCCTGGAATGCTCCGTGTGTGGCCGCAAAGTTGACAACATCGACCTGCACCACCTGTTGGAAGCCGGAGAATACGGGGAGGCTTGCAGGAGGTATCCGTATTGCCATTGCGGCGCAAAAATGGATTTGGAGGAACAAAATGCCGAAAGCCGATAATATCTCAGATATGCTCTATAAAAATCTACGCATAGCACTGATGCGCTATGAAGACAGGAATAGGCACAGCCCTGGGCGCATTTTTATGGAATCAGCAGTGTTCTGGCTTTTCAAATATTTTAATTCCAGTGTAGTTTTACCCAATATGCCGCTGACGGACGAAACAACGTTTTTTGGAATTCCAGTAAAGGAGATTAAGGAAAATGGCTACGGCATTTACCTATCTGATGGGCCGATTCTGCTTGAAGCCTATGAAGGCACGAATTCTGAAAATGTGGTATATAACTGCCAGGGTTACATTTCCAAAACCAATGCTGATAGCATTCGGCGCAGGAATGATGAACAGTTATCTGAATTTTTGAACTCCCATATGGTATGTGAATGCTGCGTGTATGAGGAGACATGCACAGATTATTCCAAACCGGATCAGTGCAGGGCAGGAGTTCTTGCGTGGCTCCAGAAGCCTGTGCAGGCAAAAGCAGGTCTTGTGGAAAATGCGGGAGGAAATCAATGAGTGTGAAATCTGAAAAAGCAGAAGAACTTCGGCGTGAAAAAGCCCGGAACCTGCGCTACAAGAAGGCTATTCACGCCGAACTGAACCTGGAAACCATCACCAGCGAGCTGTATGAGATGTGGGAAAAGGCATCAGACGTGCTTTACTGGTGTGAAGATGACGGCAGCACCCAGCTTGATGAACTGATTGGTGATGAGGAGGAAACCTTCGAGCTGCGTATGGCCTTCTCCACGCTGGAGGGTGACTGTCAGCAGATGCTGGAAGATCTGGACAATGAATGGGTTCCTGAATTCTTCGATGATTTCTTCGGGGCAATCGGCCCCAGAGGGAGCATGATGCAGGGGTATGACAGCTATGAGGGGGACTACTTTGGGATAGACGATGGTTACGAAAGCGAACTGGCGCAGAGGGAATGCTCCAAGCGGCTTATGGCCCACACCAAAGCGGAGATTATCGAAGCGTATTCTGTGTGCTTCAGGGTTGCGCTCAACTATATTGGCCTGAAAAGTCGGTACGATGGACTAAAATCCTATATCGATATCCTTAATGGGGCCAATACGGGCTATCTTGCCGCAGTAAAGCGCATCGAGGAGCTGTATGAAAAGGTAACTGCGGGCGGTTACTACGCACACGAGCGCAAGGACGAGGCAGAATTTGAACAGCTATGCAACAATATGCCCCCGGAAGTGTGGCTGCAATAATCAGGAGGAAAGAATGGCTAGGCACATCGACTTTACGCAGTACCCCGAATCCATAGAGCTTGCCGCCCACGCAATCGGGCTGGATCACAAGCGACCGTACATCCGGCATGGTAAGTTTTTCTACCGTCCATACCGCAACTATTTCACCGCAGCTGACAATACCCACGATTTCCATGTATGGAAGGAGCTTTGCGAAAAAGGCTATGCCAGATTCAGACAAGGAAATGGAGTTGCTTTGCACGACCATATGTACGGCACTTTCTGGCTCACCCGTGCCGGCCTGGACTGGTTGAGTAAAACTCTGGAAATCACCATTTTTTGACGAGGAGGATTAAAACCGTGGAAGTAAAAATTTATCTGCGTTGCACTGCAGTTCATCCGACTTCAAGCATTCCCTGCGGGATCTGCCTGACAATCGGTGAATCTCCCAAGGAGATTGACTATGACGAACTGGTTTCCGGGTTGAATCTGAATGCCCTGGCAGATGTGCTGAAGGTGCCTAGGGATAGTTTGGAAATCATCACCCCAGAGGAGTACGCTTCCGAATTTGACGAGGGCGAGGAATGAAAAAAGCCCCCGGGAACCCCGGGGGTAAAATGAGGCCTGTTAGGCAAGCTGCTGACGAAGGGCATCCTGCAACACCTTGGAGCAGTTGATTCCAAGTTTATCCGCTCTGGTTGCCATCCATGCAGGGATAGAGACATTTTTTCTAACGGCTCTAGTATCCGTCAGGGAGCGATACGCAATTGTATCAACCCTTACCAGAGTGCATACATCTGTAGGTTCATGGGGGATGTCGCACTGCTCAGAGGCCGGAGCGATAGGATCATCTTCATCCTCCATGGTGCAAAGACACGCTGCGAGAGCGTCGGTAATCTGGTCAATGGCATCGGACAGGCTATGGCCGGTGGTGATGCAACCAGGAATATCCGGCACAGCGGCGTAGAAAGTTCCATCTTCTTCGTGGATGGTGGCGGTGTAGATATAAACCATATTTTTCACTCCTTTTAGTCAATTCCATTTAGAGGGTTGAAAGAGGGAGAGAGGCGGGAGTGCCCGCAGAACCGGATTACTTCCGGTTCTGCTTGGCCTCCTTGAGGATGTAGCGGGCATCGTTTTCATCGAAATCGTGCCGCTTGACAGAAATAGAAACTCTCGTCTCTGGATTCCGGTAGATGTCATGGTTTGCGCCATGGCGACGGAAAACATATCCAAGGGATTCTAGTTCTTTGATTGTCTTTGCCCTGGGATTCAATCTCTCTCCCCCTTTCATTCACTATTATACACACTATTGTGTAAAATGTCAAGAAGAATTTGTGTAAAAATGTGTAATAATTGGAGGACATATCATGCCAAAAAAGAAAGAACAAGCCGTCTATCAGATTACCGTGACAGAACGGCAACTCAAACTTATCAATACCGCCTTGGAGGAATTCTTCCGTATTGGCCTGAATCAGTGGGGGGATCTTGCCGATAGGGTGGCGAACATCGGTTTTGAATATCCATCAAAAGATATGCCGAATCACGAATTGGTCTTTGACCGACATATACATACACGGGATACTGTGCGTACTGTGTTGGAAACTGCTGGACGTATCCTATGGCCCTATGGCCTGGATAAACAGGACGAAGATAATTTGCTTGCCCAGGACATTTGGCAGGTGTTCCGGCACCAGCTGTGGCTGGACAGGCCGGACCGGGACAAGCTCGGCTACTGCGTAGACGGGAATAAGCCCATGATCCAATCCAATGAGCCCGCCCCGAAGTGCGTGAGGATTGAGAAAACCGGGGCGGCAGGATATGAGCATTGAACGGCGGACGTATTATAGCTATTTTTGCGTTTGTGATTTCTGCGAGGCGGAGATCAGCGGCGGCAATAGCTTCCGTGATGCCGTGGTAGCCAAGAAAAACGCTGGATGGAAAAGCAGAAAAGAACCGTCTGGGGAATGGGTTGACCTTTGCCCGGACTGCCAAAAAGCAATCAAGGAGGACAAATCGCATGAGTAAGCCGAAAAAGGCCAGTTTTACCCAGGAGGAATTGAACGCCATTGCGCTGGTGGCCGGGAAAGCCGGTGCCAAGGCAGCAGTCGAAGAAATCCGTAAGGAGCAGCAGCGGGAAAAAGAATCCAGATATGACCGCCGCCTTGGAAATACACGGCTGCTCCTGGAGAACTACCGAATGTTCAAAGAGCATTGTTCCCGGGCGGTGTTTGACGCTTCTCAGTTGGACGAGAATGCCATTGATATTCTTGACCTGATGTGGGGGCGGGATAGCAGCAACTTTGTGGAATCCATCAAGAAATCTGCCCAGAGAACCCAGATCATCCTCCGGCATATCGATGAAATGTTGGACGCTTATGCCGGTTTGTGCCAGCTTTCTGGCCGTGAGGAGGAAATGCGGCGTATGCGCTCTGTGTTTGCGCTCTATATCGATAATCCAGGCAAGACAATTCAAGAGATTTCCGAACTTGAAGCGGTCAATACAAGCACAGTTTACCGTGATATTGCCATTGCAACGGAGAAATTGACAGGGCTGATTTTTGGCCTAGACGGCCTCAATTCTGACCGAATCTGACCGAAAGAATCCGAATCTGTCCTAGTTTGTCATGCGAAAAAGTTGCCATTGACATGCAATACATAGGTGTGGTAGACTGTAGGCGTAAAATTTTGATCGTACCGAGGGGCATCCGCAAGGGTGCCCCTATTCTGTTATGGGAGGTTACGATAGTTTGTGCCGTACAGCTCCTTTGCGGCACGCCCTGGCCGGAGCCATTCGCCCATGGTTCTGCATATTCTGGGTTACATCAAGGAGGAAAAGTAATGTACGGTATAACTGTGTTATCCTCGTACGCAATCATCATGGTTCTGGCAACGCTGCTCCTGACGAAGCGAGAAACTGTTGCCGAAAAGTTCTATGTCGGTGATCGCCGCATGGGAACCCTACAGTCCGCAATGAGCATAGCCGCAACATGGATATGGGCTCCAGCCCTGTTTGTGTCTGCTGAGAAAGCCTATGCCAACGGATTTGTGGGGCTTTTTTGGTTTTTGGTGCCGAATATCCTTTGCCTGCTGCTGTTCATACCGTTTGCAAGGAAAATCCGGGAGCGAATGCCCCACGGTATATCCCTCGCCGGATTTATGGGAGAACAGTATCATTCGGTAAAGGTCAAAGGAATCTACCTATTCCAGCTTGGGAGTTTATCGGTATTGTCTACCGGTGTCCAGCTCCTTGCCGGCGGCAAGATCCTGTCCACCATTACCGGAATTCCTATGTTCGCAATGACCGTCATACTCGCCGCAATCGCTTATTCCTATTCCCAGTTCTCCGGTATCAAGGCTTCTGTAATGACGGACGCTGTCCAGATGATTATTATGCTGGCCGTCTGTGCCATTCTGATTCCCTGGGCACTTTCCATGCCTGGAAATACCCAGGCATTGGCAAGAGGTATTACCGGTGTGACGGGTGACTTCACCAGCTTATTCAGCGAGAGCGGTATGCAAGTCCTTCTGGGATTCGGTATCCCGACAGCAATCGGATTATTCGCCGGACCGTTTGGCGACCAGTGCTTCTGGCAGCGTGCGTTCTCCATCCAGGAGAACAATATCCGCAGGGCATTCACCCTCGGGGCGCTCTTGTTTGCAATCGTCCCTCTCTCTATGGGTCTGCTGGGGTTTGTCGCTGCTGGCAAAGGCTTTACCCCAAATGATTCCGGCATCGTGAACTTTGAATTGGTTGCCCAATTATTCCCCAGGTGGGTGATGGTGCCATTCCTGTTCATGGTAATCTCTGGCCTGCTGTCCACCGTTGATTCCAACCTGTGCGCAATCTCGTCCCTGTCTGCAGAGCTTACCACCGTAGCCAATTCCAGCAATGCCGGAAAGATGAAAGCGGCAAAGTTGTCCATGCTGGGCACCTTAGCTGCGGGCATTCTGATTGCCAATATCCCCGGCGTGACGGTAACGCACCTGTTCCTGTTTTACGGAACTCTCCGCTCTGCAACGCTGCTCCCGACTGTGTTCACGCTCAGCTCGGTAAAGGCATCGGCACGGGGCGTATTTGTTGGAATCCTCCTCTCGCTTTGCTGTGGGCTCCCCGTATTCGCCTACGGCATTATTTGTGGTGTTGCCAAGTACAAGACATTGGGCAGTCTCCTAACCGTCCTGATGGCTGGCGTAGCCTCCTGCATTATTACGAAGCTGGAGGCACGCGAAAATGGTTGAGCTTGGACGGAAACAGAGAACCCGAAATGATGCCTGGCTTTCTGCCATGGACAACATCGAAGATGCCGTTTCCCGGCAGGAGCTGGATGACCTTTCTGGCAAAACCATTGAGGCCATCCAGAACACAACAGCTGATAAAAAGGCTGCATATGCCTGGAGCGGAGGCAAGGACAGCATCGTCCTTGGCAAGCTGTGTGAGGCTGCCGGAATCACAGATAGCATGATCGGTGTCTGCGATTTGGAATACCCCGCATTTATGCAGTGGGTAGAGCAAAACAAACCTGCCAGCTGTGAAGTCATCAACACCAGGCAGGACATGAAGTGGCTTGCCAAGCACCCCGAAATGCTGTTTCCCCAGGATAGCACAACCGCTGCCCGCTGGTTCCACATCGTGCAACACCGGGCGCAAAGAATTTACTTCAAGGGAAAATCCCTGGACATGATAATTCTTGGGCGCCGCCGTGCGGACGGCAATTATGTCGGTCGCAAATCCAACATCTATACGGACGGAAACGGCGTAACCAGATTCAGCCCTCTTGCTGACTGGAAGCACGACCATATCCTTGCGTATATCCACTATTTCAATCTCCCGCTTCCCCCTATTTACGGCTGGAAAAATGGGTACCTGTGCGGCACTCATCCCTGGCCGGCAAGACAGTGGACAGGAAGTAAAGAAAATGGATGGAAGGAAGTCTTTGACATTGACCCTTCCATCGTAGAAGCTGCTGCCGGTATCATTCCTGGCGCAGACGAATTTCTGAGGGGGATTGAAAAATGAATGTGATTACCATGCCAATCTCCGAGCTGAAGAAGCCGGAGAAAAATGTTCGCATCCACACAGACAAACAGCTGAAAGAGTTCGAGCGGAGCATTCGTATGTTCGGCCAGATCCGGCCGCTGGTTGTCGATGAAACCAATACCATTCTGGCAGGTGTGGGCTGCTTTGAAACGCTCTGCAGAATGGGCGCTGCCGAAGCATCCGTGTACCGGGTAACAAACCTCACCGAAAACCAGAAAAAGAAGCTGATGATTGCCGACAACAAGATTTACGGCCTTGGAATCGACAACCTGGAAACCTTTGATTCCTTTCTGAAGGAATTGAGTGATGACCTGGACATCCCCGGCTTTGACGAGAGCATCCTGCAAAGTATGGTTGCGGAAGCCGAGGAAGTCACAGACAAAATCATGGAATATGGCTCTGTTGATGATTCTGAGATTGAATCTTTGAAAGCGGCAAAGGCCAGAAAAGAAGCCCTTATGGAGAAGGCCGGACAAGAACAGGAAGCCACTGCGCTTGCGCAGCCTGTGGTGGTGCCTCAGTCTGCACCAGCTCCCTCCAATCCCCCCGCCGATGAAGAAAAAACTGAACCGACAGAAATTCGCAAATTTGTGATTTGTCCGAACTGTGGTGAAAAGATATGGCTATAAAAAGATGCCAGTCCAGTATTACCGTAGTTCAGGCGGCGATGCAGCGGGTTCTCAATGTCTTCAAGAATGGACTGCCGGTCTATATGTCGTTTTCAGGCGGCAAAGATAGCCTGGTGCTTGCCCATCTGGTATTGTCCCTGATTCAGCAGGGCAAAATTGACCCGTCCCTGCTCACGGTACAGTTCGTTGACGAGGAGGCGGTTTTCCCCTGTATCGAGCGGGCTGTACTGGATTGGAGAAAAAAGTTCCTGCTGGCTGGTGCAAAATTCGAGTGGTACTGTGTAGAAGTCAAGCATTACAACTGTTTCAATCTCCTCTCGGAGGACGAATCCTTTATCTGCTGGGACAGTCGAAAAGAATCCGTATGGGTTAGACGGCCTCCCAAATTTGCGATACGCACCCACCCTCTGCTGCGGCCTCGGGTAGATGCGTATCAAGATTTCATGCCCCGTGTCTGCATGGACGGTATCACCATTACCGGTGTTCGTGCGGCAGAATCCATCCAGAGGGCACGCAACATTGCTGCTATGACCATGACCGGCAAGAACATGACGAATCGACATCAAGTCTTGCCGATTTATGATTGGTCAAATAACGATGTGTGGTTATACTTACTCGAAAATAAAGTGGAAATCCCGGATATTTACCTTTACCTTTGGCAGGCCGGCACGGCGAAAGGTCAGCTGCGTGTATCGCAGTTCTTTTCTGTGGACACCGCCCGCTCTCTGGTAAAGATGAACGAGTATTACCCTGACCTTATGGAACGGGTGATTCGCCGGGAACCCAATGCTTATCTGGCCGCTCTGTATTGGGATTCTGAAATGTTTGGCCGTACAAGCAAGACCAGGCGTGAGCTGGAGAAAGGAGCCGAAAAGGATTACCGGGCAATGCTGGTGGATGTTTTCAACAATATCGACACGATATTTGGTACAGCCCATCAGAAATACATTGCCAAGCGTTATAGAATGTTCTTTCTCCAAGGGAGTTCGATATTTGATAACCGAGACTGCAAAAAGATATATGAGGCACTTATGAAAGGAGATCCGAAACTCCGGTCATATCGGGCACTATATCAGCAGCTTTACGGACGCTATATCGACAACGCCAAGAAAGGAGAAATATGATTATGGATAACGCTTCCTTATTCGCCCCGCTCCAATCTCTACAATGGGTGGACAGATCCCTTTTGAAGCCTAACGATTACAACCCCAACAAGGTTTCAAAAGAGAATCTGAAGCTCTTGACACAATCTATTCTGACAAATGGCTGGACGCTCCCAATTGTGGTTCGCCCGGACTACACCATTATTGACGGCTTTCACCGCTGGACGGTCAGCGGGCAGGAGCCGCTTTTTTCTGCGCTGGGTGGCAAAGTGCCTGTGGTTGTTGTAGACCACAAGGATGCCACAGAGGATATTTATGGCACTGTCACCCATAACAGAGCGCGGGGCACCCATATGTTGGAGCCCATGAAAGCCATTGTGAAGAGGCTGATGGACGAGGGAAAGTCCGTGACGGAAATCGGAAAGGAGCTGGGCATGAAGCCTGAAGAAATCTTCCGGCTGTCTGATTTCTCCAAAGAGGATTTCCTGCGGATGATGGTCACAAAGGACACGCACAGCAACGCCGAGTTGTTTACCCTCGTCTGATTTCAGCGAAACAACTCAAATCTCCCCAAATATGTGAGGTGGTGAAGTCGTGCATGGATAACCGGGAGAAGGGTTACACCCTCTTTAAGAAAGGCCTTAAATATAAAGAGATTGCCGAGAAGCTGGGTGTGCCCGAAAGCACGGTTAAAAGCTGGGCGACACGCTACTGGAAAAAGGGAAAAGTTGCGTCCGAAAAAGTTGCAACCAAGAAGAAAAAAGTTGCAACCGAGGACGCAACTTCTCCGCCTCCATCCCCCAGGCCAAGGGGTGCGCCGAAAGGCAATGCCAATGGTGTGGGAAATAAAGGCGGTGCGCCGCCTGGAAACCAGAATGCCGTCATTCACGGCGGCTATTCCGCCATCCTATTTGACACACTGGACGAAAGCGAGCACTCCATGATAGACCAGATGGAACCCAATGAGGAACAGCTGCTAATTGATGAAATTAACCTGCTTACCGTCCGGGAACGGCGTATCATGCAGCGCATAGACAAAGCCAATAAAGACAAATTGGCGGTTTATGGAACTGTCCGCACTGAACGGAAGCGTGCATTTGATACCCCAGAAGAAAAAGAGCTTTACCTTGAAATGGTGAAAAAGAAAGTGGAAAAGGGCGAGCGCTTGCCTGGGCAGGAATATACCACACAGACTACCACGGAGGGCTCATACAGCATTATCTTGAAGCTGGAGGAGGCATTAACCCGCTGCCAAGCCCAAAAGCAGCGTGCCATTGACAGCCTAAATAAAATCAGGCAGGCACAAGGTAGCAAGGGCGGAGCACTGACAGATGATTGGATTTCCGGGGTTGTAGGCTCCATGGAGATGGAGGATGATATGGATGATTGACCGCAGGGCTTTTTTCAGAAATAGAATCCCCCAATACCGGAAGAACATTGCTCTGTTTGCCGGAGAGGTCCTGCAATTCACCCCTGACGGTTGGCAGAGGACGGTTTTTCGGTCCATCGAACAGAACCGCTATACCGCCGTGAAATCCGGCCAGGGTGTCGGCAAGACAGGCACGGAGGCTGTTGTTGTCCTGTGGTTTCTATCCTGTTTCCCGTATCCCCGTGTTGTCTGTACAGCCCCGACCCGGCAGCAGCTCCACGATGTCCTTTGGTCGGAAATAGCGAAGTGGCAGGGTGCATCCCCGCTGCTCTCTGAAATCCTCCACTGGACAAAGACCTATATTTACATGACTGGCTACGAAAAGCGGTGGTTTGCGGTTGCCCGGACGGCAACGAAGCCCGAAAATATGCAGGGCTTTCACGAGGAGAATATGCTTTTCATCGTGGACGAGGCATCCGGCGTCGCTGATCCGATTATGGAAGCCATTCTCGGCACCCTGTCAGGCAAGAATAACAAGCTGCTGCTCTGCGGCAACCCCACAAAAACCAGCGGCGCTTTTTATGACGCTTTCCACGCTTCCCGTGCTATCTACAGCTGCCACACCGTTTCATCCGAGGATAGCCCCCGCACCAACAAGGACAATATCTCCCTCTTAGAACGGAAATATGGCAGAGATTCCAATGTATTCCGTGTCCGTGTTCTTGGCGAGTTTCCCATGCAGGAAGATGATGTATTTATCTCCCTGTCCTTGATTGAGCAAGCCACTGAAAAGATGTCCGAAGCGGACGATGTGATAGACCAGATATCCATCGGCGTTGACGTTGCCCGGTTCGGCGATGATGAAACTGTCATTGCGACGCTGATTGGCCGGCGTGGCTCTATCCCGATCACTCGGCAGGGGCAAAACCTCATGCGCACAGTTGGGGACATTGTTTCCACCTATTTCAGGCTGATTCAAGAATACCCGGAGTACACCGGCAGCATTCCCGTCAACATTGACGATACTGGCCTTGGCGGCGGCGTGACAGACCGCCTGGAAGAAGTCAAGGCAGAACGGCAGCTCCTACGGATGGTCATCAACCCGGTGAATTTTGCTTCCAGGCCACCCCAGACGGATGGCGATGTGGAGCATTACAAAGACATGGCAACCTTCCTTTGGGCCGGAGTGAAGCAGCGCATGGAGACACGCACCATCGTCCTGCAAAATGACGATGAACTCATAGCCCAGCTATCTGTCCGAAAGTATTTTCTGGCTTCTGACGGAAAGCTGAAGCTGGAAGGCAAAGAGGATATGAAAAAGCGTGGCATTAAATCCCCAGACCGAGCCGATGCAATAGCCCTTGCCTGTCTGCGGCAGAATCGGATTTACAACGAATGGACGGAGAAGGCTGCTGCTCTGGTTATTGAGATCTCTGCCGCCCAGACCATGCGCCCCACAGAGGTCTCCATAGGCGTTTCTGTGGCGGGCCACTTCGGCGCTGCCATGGTGGCGACCCAAATCATCGGAGACGGTAAAAAGGCCGTTGTGATTGGTGCCAGGAGGTACAGTACCGTTGAGACGGACGCACTCGGAAAAGAGTTTGTGGACTTCGCTCTCCATATCATCCGCACCTATAAACGGCTGGATTATGTGAACTGTGATAAAGACGATGCTCTTATGTTGAAAGCGTTGCGGACGGCTTCACAGCGCCGAGGCTTGCCTCCTATTATCCGCTATTCCATAGACGCACCGCTGGATGACCGGGTAAAGCTGACAGCCCGCTTGATAGCCCAGAATCGCCTTTTCTTGACTACAGATAGTCAACCATTGGAACAGGCATTATCCTCCGCAACGTGGGAGGACAGCCGTTCCAGCACCCGGAACGAGAGCATAGACGCAAGTGTCCTGGCGGCTTTTGAGTACACCATCGAACGCCGCATTTCCAGATTCCTTAATAGCGAGGCGGTGGTACGATGAACTTCTTTGAAAAAATCAGAAAGGCGGTGAGGCATTTGTTTGGTACTTCTTATGTGAGCAAGGCCTTTGGCATCCAGATTGCGGTATCTCCCAAAATGCAAACAGCAGTTCAGACGTGGACGGAAATGTACGAGGACAGACCGCCGTGGAAAGCCCTTGAAAAAGGAAAACTGACGCTCAACCTTCCGGCCGCTATTTCTTCGGAGATTGCACGGCTTGTGACCATCGAAATGAAGTCGGTTGTGTCCGGCTCTCCCAGGGCAGATTACATCAATGAGCAGTACCAGCGTGTCGTTGACAAGGCTAGGGACTTCACTGAAAAAGCGTGTGCCCTTGGCGGTATCTGTTTGAAGCCCTATGTGGTGCAGCAGACCGGACAGGTGGCCGTTTCCATTGTGCAGGCTGCGGATTTCTACCCCGCTGCCTGGAACTCTGACGGTGATGTGACCGCCGCCGTTTTCGTGGATACCACCTACATCAACGACAAGAAATATACCCGGCTGGAATATCACAAGTTGGAGGGCAACCAGTATACCATCACCAATAAGGCGTATCGACTGAACACAGCTTCCGTCAGCCAGGAGCAGGAAAAAAGCGCCCTGGGTAACGAAGTCCTACTTTCCGAGGTGCCGGAGTGGGCTTCTATTGAGCCTGTCGTGACCATCAGCGACATAGAGCGGCCTTTGTTTTCCTACTTCAAAATGCCCTTCGCAAATTCCGTGGATACCGCCTCTTTCCTAGGCGTGTCCTGCTTCTCCCGTGCTGTAGACCAGATTCACAAGGCCGATGATTTGTGGTCTGAAATGGCCTGGGAATATGAGTCCGGTGAACGGTGTGTCAACGCACCGGAGGATTTCTTCAGAACTGGCGAGGACGGGAAGCCTATTATCCCAGAGGGCCGGGAACGCCTGTACCGTACATTTTCGTGGGATAACGGCAAGGCGCTGGACACCTATAGCCCGGATTTTAGGGACCAAAGCCTGTTCAACGGCCTTAATAAAGTGCTGCACAAGGTTGAGTTCCTGTGCGGAGTTGCAACCGGCACTTTCTCCGAGCCTGTCGAAACAGATAAGACGGCTACAGAGGTCAAACAGTCCAAACAGCGCAGTTTCTCCACCGTATCGGATGTCCAAAAAGCATTGCAAAAAGCCTTGGAGGGAATAGTCTACTGCATCGATGTGATGGCAACCCTCTATGAGCTGGCACCGGAGGGTGAGTATGAGATTTCCTACGACTGGGATGATTCCATCATCGTTGATCGGGAGGTCGAGTTCGCTCGCCTTATGAGCATGGCCGCCGCTGGCATGATTCGGCCAGAGCATGTAACCGCCTGGTACTATGGTGTATCGCTGGACGATGCAAGAGCCATGATGCCAGAGGCCGAGCCAGACAACCCGCCCCCGGAGGAGGAAGAATAAATGCTCACCCCGGAGTACCTGGCTTCCTTCCCGGATTATATCGTTACCCTGTTTGAGCAGTACGACGCTTTTGTGATCCAGGATTTCGCCCGGAGAGTTGCCAAGGCTGGCAAGGTCACAGATATGGCCGAATGGCAGGCTGCCAGGGCCAGTGAAATGGGGCTTTCCATGGACGAGCTGACCCGCAGAGCTTCGGAACTGCTGGAAATCACGCAGGAAGAATTGAAGGCCATGTACCAAGAAGCGTTTGACAGCTACATCGAATCCGATACCAAGCGATTCAGCGGTAGCGGCCTAAATTATGACCGTGTTGCAACAAACCCAGTTCTCAAGGACTATATGACCGCTGCCCAGGAGCAGACACAGAAATCCTTGAAAAATATCCTCGGCCACACCGGGGCGATTAAAAGCATGACCGGCACCACAGCTGTCATGCTGAAATATGGCAACCAGCATATGCCCATCAGCAAGGCATACGCCATGGCCCTGGATCTGGCGCAGATGCAAGTGTCTACTGGTGTCCTGGATTATAACACCGCCATCCGAAACGCTATCCGCTCTGTTGCCAAACAGGGCGTTTCTACGGTCATAGGTGACGCTGTGGGCTACGATTCTGGCTATCGTATTTCCGTCCGGGGTGCTGCCAAAATGTGTGTCCTGACCGGAGTAAACCAGATGGCCGGAAACATGAACCGCATGGTTTGCGATGAACTGGGCCTTGACCTTGTCGAAGTCACCGCCCACATGGGCGCACGTCCATCCCACCAGGTGTGGCAGGGGCAAATCTATTCCCGCTCGGGGCGGTCAGGTAAGTATGAGGATCTGGTTGAGGCCACCGGCTTGGGCACGGTGTCCGGCCTGATGGGTGCCAACTGCCGGCACAACTACTACGGCTATTATGAGGGCAGCCCCAAGGCATATACGGACAAAGAGCTGTACGAAATGACCGATGAAGGCGGCCCACATATCGAGTATGAAGGCAAGACCTACACCTACTATGAAGCCACCCAGAGGCAACGGCAGCTCGAAAGAGCCATCATTGTCACCAAGCGGGAGTTGATTGGATATGACGCTGCCGGAGACCAGGAGGCTTTCCAAGAGGCGGCAATCCGGCTTCGGGGACAGAAGAACCGCTATGCGGACTTCTCGAAGAAAGCCGGTATCCTCCCTCAAGATGAATGGCTGCACCAGGACGGCTATGACCGTAGTTTGTCCGGCAAAGCTACCTGGGCAGTCAGAAAAGCGTCAACACCACAGTTGACCAATGCGGTTGGCCGGGGTATAATTACGGGTAGAAAGACCTCTCAATATGGCATTCCCAATTCCATCGTTCAGACGGTAGCCCAAAAAGGCGGTATCACCCGTGATTATTACGATGGCAATGGGGTGTGGGTCAAGGAAATATCCAATAATGACCACGGATTCCCCAAGCGGCACCCATTCGGAACGAATGGAGAACACGCCCACGACATAACATGGGTCAATGGGAAGCAGTACCGCACATCGCGAGAGCTGACAGATGATGAACGAAAGGAGAACGCCGACATTCTATGACTGCAAAAGAGTTGAAATATGAAGTGGACGTAAATCTTCGTGACATCGAGTTTGAGTACAAAGGGGTCTCCGGTGCCATCTGCCCGTTTGGCCGAGACGATATTGCTGTTAAGTACGGTGATGCGGAAACCTCATTCGATTCCGTGGATGCGTTTATGAATGAGCCTTTCATTGACGGAAAGCCGATGAAGGACATTTGCGAAAAATTCATTATCTAGCAGTCGGTTTTCCGGCTGCTTTTTTCATGCAAAAATCTGTATTCTGGCTCACCTAATTCAAGGTGGGCTTTTATTTTGGAGGAACCCAATGGAAATCAGTAAGAAACAGCGGTTTATCAACGAATGCCGGGAGGCTATGGAAAAGGACAATGCAGGAGTTACCATGTTCATCCAAATGCCCACCGGCGAGGAAGAACTGATTCACAACCCCAATCTCGCCGCCAAGCTGGATTATATCGAGCGGGCTTATGACGATGATCTGCACCTCAAATCCTGCCCGGAAATCCGTATCAACGAGTACCACATCCACATTCCCCAGGAGGAAGTCATGGACTTCGGCGTGGCGCTGATGAATCTGAAAGAAGGCCGCCGGGTTGCCCGGAAGGGCTGGAATGGCAAGGGAATGTTCCTTGTTATGACCTCTGGTTCAGAGGTTCCCGCTGAAAATATGCGTGTCGATGCCGTCCGGGATTACTACACCGAGCATGATGTTGATACCATCAAGATTGCGCCGCACATCGACATGAAAGCGGCAGATGGTACTTATGTAACCGGTTGGCTGGCTTCCCAGACCGATATGCTGGCCGAGGACTGGATTATTCTGTGATATGAATTGTTTGACATATACATCAAAATGCCCGATTCAAAGGGATATGGTCTTATGGGGGCATAGCACATGGTATGACGAACAGTGCGGGGACTGCAAAAAAATAGTGCAAATCGGGAAAAGAAAATTTTGTGGCTTATGTTCTGCTAGAGTAACAATTCATGATGTCGTTCGTGCTCAAATTGGTTGTACTTGGTGTGAAAACTATACAAAAAAACTCGATAGCAGCGTGTGCTTGAAATGCCTGGAGGAACACAAAAATGCAGAACCGTTTTGTATGAGTAAAATAAGGGGGTTAGACCCTTATGCGAAGAAAGTGTGAGCTACAATGGTGAAAATAAATGTCCTTGGTGCCGAGTACACCATCGAATATCTCAAAAGAGATGAAGATCCATTTCTTAAAAAAGGTACTGTAGATGGATATTGTGACCAGTCATCCAGAAGAATTGTCCTCCGAGCTGAGGAAGAAAATGATGATTTGGACAATTATTCCGTGTATCTGAAAAAGAATACCCGGCATGAGATCGTACACGCATTTCTCTATGAAAGTGGAATCGGCGGCAATTTCCAGCACACCCAATGGGGGCATGAAGAAACCATGGTTGACTGGATAGCATACCAGTTTCCGAAGCTCTTACAGGCGTTCAAAGATGCGGATTGCCTGTGAGCGGCCTATCTTGGCCCCACAGTTCGCCTCACAGCACCTTTCTCCGCTGGGACGATTTACCGGATTCCCAGACGGAAAGGTTGAAATACAACCCACACGCTTCTCACAGAAAGAGGGTGATTCCCATGAAAGGGCTGCGCAAGCAGTCGAAGCAATATTGATTTGCAGCCAGATGGCTGCCCAGCAGCGGTGCAGAAATGCGCCGCTTTTTTCATGCCTCAATTTATTTCTCCACGGCATAGCGGAGATGTAAATGCTATGCCCCGCAGAAGCCTGAGTGAACAGGCGTTTAACTGAAATCAGCGGAGAAAGGAACAAAAATGGATTACGAATATCTGAAATCGCTGTTTGACGGCGGTGCGCTCACCTTTGAGCAGCTTGTGGCGGCCTTGGGCACCCATAAGGAAATCAAACTGGTCAACCTGGCTGACGGTGGCTATGTTGCCAAAGAAAAGCATGACAACAAGGTTAAGGAGCTGACCACCGAGCTGGAGGGCGTTAAGGGCCAGCTGACCGAGGCCAACACCACCATCCAGTCCTATAAGGACATGGATATTGACGGTATCAAGAAATCCGCTACCGAATGGCAGCAGAAGTATGAAACCGACACCAAGTCCCTCAAGGAAAAGCTGGATGCCCAGGCCACCGAGTTTGCCGCCCGCACCTATCTGAGTGGCTACCAGTACACCGACGACCTGGTAAAGGACGCCATCTATGACAAGTTCATGGCAAAGGGCTTTAAGCGTTCCGAAGATGGAAAGTTTGAAGGCGCTGATAGCTGGATGGAGGAAATGAAAAAAAACTACCCCGGCTCTTTTGCTGCTTCCGATCCTGCCGCCGATCCTGCTGGTACTCCGCCCGTTGGTAGCGGTACTCCCGCCCCGAACAGCCCCTCCGGCACTCCTGCTGGTGCGCCCCCTGCCGGAAAGCCCCGCCCGTGGTTTGCGCCCCCCGCTGGCCCGTCCGGTTCTTCCGGCGGAAAGAAAATGTCCCTGTCCGAGATGATGGCTTTTAAGAACAATCACCCGGACGCAAAAATCGACTTTGAGTAAGAAAGGAAGAAAAAACTATGCCTGGTGTTTTTGACAAGAAAAACTTTAACGCCGAAGTGTTCGCTGGCTATGTTGGCCGTATGCCCAATGTCAAGCGGAACGCTATGATTCAGTCCCGTGCAATCCGGCTGCGCCCCGATCTGGCTTCTGCCATGAAGGATCAGACCGGCGGCAACTACATCACCACCACCCTGACTGGCCTGATTTCCGGCTCCGCCCCCCAGAACTATGACGGTACCACCAACATGAGCCCCGACAACACCGAGACCTTCAAGCACTCCCGTGTTGTGGTAGGCCGTATGAAGGGCTGGGTAGAGAACGACTTCTCCAAGGATGTCACCGGCGGTCAGGATTTCATGGAGAACATCGCCCAGCAGATTTCCGAGTATTGGTCCGAGGTTGACCAGGATACCCTGCTGCACATCCTCAAGGGTATCTTCGCCATGACCGGCACCGAGAACAAGGCGTTTGTGGATGCTCACACCCATGATGTGACCGAAGTTACCAACTCCGAGGGCAAGATGGGCTGCATGGATGCTACTACCATGAACACCGCCATGCAGCGTGCCTGCGGTGATAACAAGAGTGCGTTCTCCCTGGCTATCATGCACTCCACTGTTTCCACCAACCTGGAGAATCTGAAGCTGCTGACCTATCTCAAGTACAACGACGCCAACGGCATTGAGCGTGAGATTGGCCTCGGCTCCATGAATGGCCGGATGGTGCTGATTGATGATGCTATGCCCGTGGCCGACGCTGGCAGCGGCAAAAAGAAGTATACCACCTATGTCCTGGGTGACGGTGCGTTCGAGATGACCGACTGCGGCGCCGCTGTTCCTTACGAGGTCGACCGTGACCCCGAAAAGAACGGCGGTCAGGACAAGCTGTATTCCCGGCAGCGCAAGTCCTTTGCTCCCTACGGTATCTCCTTCACGCAGGCTTCCATGGCAAGAATGTCTCCCACCGATGCAGAGTTGGAGGCGGGTGCCAACTGGGAACTGGTCAACACCAACACCGAAACCGGAAAGAAGTACATCGAGCACAAGCTGATCCCCATTGCCCAGATTATCAGCCTGGGTTGATAATCACCGCCGCAGCCGGACACCACCGGCTGCGGCATTTGACTGGAGGCTTCCACATTGATCTATGCAGATTATGATTACTACAAATCCGAGGACGGCTTTGCCGGAACAAAGCTCACCGAAACTGAGTTCAAGGCCAACCGGAAGAATGCCCAGGCTTTTGTAGACCGGGTGACCTTCCACCGGATTGAACTCTGGGGGCTTACGGAGGCGGAAATCCCGGATTATATTCGGGATGCTGTCTGCTCCCTGTGTGAGAAAATGCGGGCGTTGGAGGAAATGGGCGGCGCTGGCGGGTTGAAAACTTCGGAATCCGTTGGTAAACAGTCCGTGCATTACCAGTTTGCAGCAGGCGCAACCCGTGAATCCATTCTTATGGACACGACCATGCACTACCTCCACAGCACTCCGTTCGCCTATAGGGGGTTCTGATATGCTGACCAATACCACCGCAACGGTCTACAACCGGATTACTGACCGGAACACCGATAAAACGACCTATTTCCGCACGGTAATTCCGGCCACGCACTGGGAGGAAAGCTATGCGGCACTGGACAAGGCCAAGAGCCATGAGAAGATCCGCTCTGTCATGGCAATCATTGACTTTTCCGTGTGCAACCGCATGGCGAAACAGTACCTTCCGGCCAAGGAGTACGCCTTGTTGCCCACATCCGAGGCTGGACAGTATTGGACACTTGACTGCGGCGACATCGTTGTAAAGGGCACTGTGGCGGACGAGATCACCCAGCCTGGGAGAAAACAATGGCTCTTGGCACACCCGGATGCGGCGATAATCACGGCGGTGCAGACCAATGACATGGGTAGTCCCGCAATGCAGCATTGGGAGGTACACGCAAAGTGAGCAACATTTCCTACAAACTAAAAATGGACCCCATCGGGAAAATCAAACTGCGCCGCTGCCTTGAAAGTAATGGCAGAGCGCAGAAGTTTTTCACCCACGAGGTGCGCCGGCTTGCAGACCCGTATGTCCCGTTTCGGAAGGGCCCTTTGAAGAATACCGCCCGGGAAGATGTTTCCAGCATTACCTACATCCAGCCCTATGCCAAGCGGCAGTGGCTTGGCAACAAGGGCAATGGCAAGCGCGGAAAGATGTGGATTCCCCGTATGTGGGCTGACCGAGGTAAAGAAATTGTCAAAAGCGTGGCGGATTATGCAGGAGGACACCCCAAGTGAGCGAAGGACAGCAGGAGAAATCCATCATCGAATGTATCCGGGATTTTATCAAAAAGTGCCCCCATCTCCCGGATTACTACAAAAGCATCGGCGTTGACTACCTGGATTCTGGCGTTGCCTCTTACATGATCGAGGCTGTGCCCTGCAAGCCGGTTGTGAAATGGTATGTCAACGGCACATCCATTCGGCAGTACGCTTTCCACTTTTCCAGCCGGGAGGCATATTCCGCCGATATAATCGAGCAGCTGGAAAATTCCAGATTCTATGAGAACTTTGCGGGATGGCTGGAAAGCTGCTCCAACGCCGAAGACCTCCCGGAGCTTACCGGCGGGAAAGTTGCCAGAAGTATCACGGCAACAACCCCTGGCTATTTATACGATGCAGAACAAGGTACGGGTCAGTATGTGATTCAGTGCAATCTGATTTACTTCTGTCCGTGAGAAAGGAGAAAACAATATGGCAATTAAAGACGGCTCTATCAATGCCCCTAATCCGGTAATGCGCAACAAGGTTGCGGATTATCTGATGGTGGACGAAGCATTTGAACTGATGGGCGTGGGCTTCGAGACTTTGGACGAGAATCCCAATGCCCAGTCCATGCAGAAAACCTATATCAATCAGGCCACCGCAACCAACGTGGTCAAATCCTACCAGACGGAGTTCCCGTTCTCCGCCGATATGATTCAGTCTGAAAAGGCTGTCATGGCACTGTACAAGGTTGGCCGTGACCACCTGACCGGCACTGCTGCCATGTTTGAGTATGTCCGTGTTGATTTGTTTGACCCGGTGCAGTCCCAGCAGAACACCTTCAACGCCCGGCAGTTCATCGTGTCTGCGGAAATCAGCGGCAATACCGGCAACGGCGGTGACCCCCTGGCACTGGCCGGAACTCTGAAAGCTGTTGGCGATCCTGTCCTTGGGACGTTCAACACCACCACGAAAGCGTTTACCGCCGCCTCTGCCTGATTGGAGGCATGACAATGAGTACAGTTATCCGAAAGGACATTACTGCGGGGACTCCTATAGAATTCCAGTTTGATGTACGCGGGTATGACTACATCGTGAAGAATTTCTCTGACGATGCGGTGTACATCTCCTTTGGCAGCCTGCCGGAAAGCACGGATGACATGGCCTGCGTTCCGTCCAACACATGGGTGCGGCATATCTGCCAAAGCGGCTACGTTCAGTCCGTTTGGGTAATTGGCAAGTCCACATGGCAGGACGGCGTGGAAATCGAATGCCTGCGGGTACGATCTGCCCAGCAGGCCAACAAGGCCAACGCCCCCAATCCTGTCATGCGGAATCAGGTAGCCGATTACCTGCGAATCAACAACCTGTACTATCTCATGGGTGTCGGCTTTACCACGCTGGACGAAAACCCGAATGCCCAGACAAAGAAAACCACCTACGTCAACCAGCGCAGTGCCACCACCTACGCCACCAGCTATCAAACGGAGTTTCCGTACAATGCGGACATGATTCAGTCCTCCGAGGCCGTCATGGCCTTGTATGAGGTTGGCAGGAATCACTTGACGGGGGCGGATGCCATGTTTGAATATGTTCGGGTAGATCTGTTCCGGCCTTTGGCGGATCAGCCTAACAAATTTGAGGCACGGCATTTTGTTGTAACAAATGTGGTGTCCAGCAACCCCGGTGACGGCGGCGATCCGCTGACCCTTACCGGCACCCTGCACAGTGTTGGCGACATGACGCTTGGCGTCTTTGATACGGAACTCGGAGAGTTCTATCCCAACTAAAAAAGGAGTATGAGCAGATATGAAGTTCAAAATTTACGATGCGGAAGTCGAGCTTGATTTCCTGGATGCCGATGAAATGGATCGGGTCGAGGCTGCACTCAATCGAGTACAGTCGAGAAACGCCACCGCTAGATACGATGGCATGACCCAGTCCCAGGCAATCCGTACCCAGTGCGGCATCATCTTTGATTTTTTTGATGATGTCTTCGGTGAAGGCACCCACAAGCGAATCTTCGGCGGCAAGTGCAATCTGGCACAGGCTCTTAGTGCTTTCCAGGCGTTCAACACGGCCAAGGAGGACAGCGTAAAGGAAATCCGGGCAATTGGTGACAAATACAATGCCAACCGTGCCCAGCGCAGAGCGCAGCAGCAGTCCAAGAACCACCAGCCTATCCCTTATGCTGGTAATGGAAAGAAGCGGCACCACTGATGATGAACCTTATCATCGATGAACTGCCCACCAGCGTGTCTGTCGATGGTGAAGATTACTACATCAACTTTGACTTCCGTATTGGTATTATGTTTGAACAGCTGATGCTCGACAAATCCATAGACCAGGAAGATAAGCTATTTCCTGCGCTGCACCTATATTATGGGGATGATATTCCACGGAATGTTGATGAAGCAGTAGCCGCTTTAATGTGGTTCTACCACTGCGGTGAGGACGATGATTCGGTAGCAAAAAAAGCACATAAAGCCGCTGAAAAAAGGCTTTATGATTACGATTTTGACGCACCATACATCTACTCTGCCTTTATGGAGCAGTATGGTATTGACCTTCAGGACGCACCTCTGCATTGGTGGAAATTCCGGGCCATGTTTAAGTCATTGCGGGACGATACGGAGTTCCGCAAAATCATGGGGTATCGAGCTGTCCAGATAACAAGCTCCATGACCCAAAGCCAGAAGGACTTTTACACCAAAATGAAGCAGGAATACGCTTTGCCCGTCTCCAGGGATGAAGCCCAGAAGAATCAGGACATTGCCGACGCTCTGATGAACGGCGGTGACCTGTCCAAGCTCCTTGGAGGTGGCTAAGTGGATAGTCCTGAAAAGAAGGTCTGCTGCCCATATTGCGGCTATGAAATGCCTATCTTCATTCGCTCCCCGGCTGAATGCCGGGGCATTTTTGTGCGCTGTAAAGGTCGAAACTGCAAGCGCATTTTCGAGATTAAAGTAAAAGTCAAGTAGTGCCGTTGTGCCGATGACAAACGCCATAAGGAGGTGGTTGCATTGGCAGACGGTGAGGTAGTAATCGACACCTCGTTGAACACGGGGGGATTTGAAAAAGGCATCAGTGCCCTTGGAGGTATCGCCTCCAAGGGCTTGACCGCATCGACCGTAGCCATCAGTGCTGTATCCGCAGCGCTATCAACCTGTGCCGGATATGCCATTAAGGTCGGTTCTGACTTTGAGGCAGGTATGTCCAATGTAGAGGCTATTTCCTCTGCAAGCGCACAGAGCGTCACCACGGCCAGCGGCGAAATGGTCGATGGCCTGACCGCCTTAACTGATAAGGCGAAAGAAATGGGCGCCACCACAAAATTCTCGGCCACAGAATCCAGCCAAGCCCTAAATTACATGGCTATGGCGGGTTGGGACGCTCAAGCTATGTACGATGGCCTTGCCGGCATAATGACACTGGCCGCTGCGTCCGGTGAAGACCTCGCAACGACTTCGGACATCGTAACGGATGCGCTTACCGCCTTTGGTATGCAGGCATCAGAAAGCGGACATTTTGCCGATGTTTTGGCCCAGGTATCGGCATCCGCAAACACCAATGTTGGCCTGCTGGGTGAAACATTCAAGTATGTGGCCCCTTTGTGCGGTACAATGGGCTACTCTGCCGAGGATGCTTCTATTGCCATCGGCTTGATGGCAAACAGCGGCATCAAAGGCAGTCAGGCGGGCACAGCACTGAAAACGGCTATTGCCAACATGGCCGCACCTACAAAGGCTATGGCCGCCCAGATGGCCGCCCTGGGCATCGAAATCACCAATTCTGACGGCTCCTCCAAGTCCCTTATGGAGGTCATGCAGAATCTACGGACTAGCTTTGACGGGCTGTCCGAATCCGAGCAGGCCGCAGCAGCTTCCACGATTTTTGGCAAGGAATCCATGAGCGGTATGCTGGCCGTTATCAATGCCAGTGATGAAGATTTTGCCAAACTGACCGAATCCATCTATAACTGTGACGGTGCCGCCGAACAAATGGCGGCGACCATGCAGGACAATCTCCAGGGCCAAGTTACCATCCTAAAATCCGGCGTTGAGGGCCTGGGCATTGCGGTCTATGAGAAGCTGCAAGAGCCGCTTAAAAATCTCGCTGTCAAGGGGCAGGAATACATTGGACAGCTGACCGACGCATTCAATAGCGGCGGCTTCTCTGGCCTCGTTTCGGAAATCGGTAATGTCCTGGCAGATGCCGTTTCCATGGTTATGACCTACGCCCCCAAGCTGGTCGATGCTGCCGTTGACTGCATTGATGCGTTCATCGGCGGTATCAGTTCCGCACTTCCGGCCATTGCCCCCGCTGCGGTGCAGATCGGAACGACGCTGATTGAGGGCATTATCAAGGTTGTGCCGCAGCTGCTGTCTGCCGGTGTCCAACTGCTGACCGCTCTGGTCGAAGGCGCCGCTTCTGCGGCTCCGCAACTGATTGTGGCCTTTGTCGAAGCTGTGGCGGCTGTAATCGAGGCGCTGATCGAGCAGGCCCCGGCATTGCTACAGGCCGGAATGGACCTGTTGCAAGCCCTGGCAGACGGCATCCTGCAATCCCTTCCCATCATCGCAGAGGCCGCGCCGGAACTTATTCAAAGTCTGTGCGACAGCGTGACAGAGACGCTGCCGCAGCTCCTTGAAACAGGCTTGGAGATCGTTAATTCTCTGGCAGAGGGATTGATACAGGCCGCCCCGCAAATCGCCACTGCGGCGGCACAAATCGTCACTACGCTGGCAGCATTCGTCATTCAGAATTTGCCAGCCATTGCGCTGGCCGCAGTCGAGATCATCTCGATGCTGGCAGATACTCTGATTACGAGCATTCCTTCTCTGCTGAAATCCGTTGTGGATATTATGCAGGGCATCCTCGGCTTTGTATGCGACAATCTGCCCACCATTGCCCAAGCGGCTGTTGAAATTCTGACCACACTCTGCGAGAAGTTGGTTGCGCTCATTCCCCAGCTGGTTCCTGTTGTGACCCAGATTATTATGAGCATTTTCAACTTCGTGGTTCAGAATTTGCCGACCATCGTCCAGGCCGCAATTCAGATTATGGTCACGCTGGTGCAGGGCATTATTGCCCAGATTCCCACGTTGATTCCGGCTGTGGTGCAGCTCATCTCCCAGATTTTCCAGTCCATCGTGGCAAATCTGCCCACAATCATTTCCGGCGCCATACAGATCATCACCACGCTGGCAATGGGTCTGATCCAGGCAATTCCCCATGTCATAGCGGCGATTCCGCAGATTGTCTCTGCCATTATCAACGGATTCCTGAATACGAATTGGGCATCTGTAGGCGTGAATATCATCCAGGGTATCGGCTCCGGCATAGCTTCGGCGGCCAAGGGGCTGGTTCAAATCGCCGTCAATGCAGCCCGCAACGCCATCTACGCTGTAAAGTCCTGGCTAGGCATTGCTTCCCCGTCCAAACGTGCCAAAAAAGAAATCGGTCAATGGATTCTTCCCGGCGTTGGCGAGGGCGTAAAGGAGTCCGAACCGGAGTTGAATGACCGGATGGAGGATGCCGCCGATCACATGGTCAGCGCATTCAACGGGCATTCCCGTAACATTGATGTCTCCGGCCTCGTAAGGAAAATGCAGGCCGGCGTAGAACAGGAAACGGCCAAAATCAACAACACTGTGACAATCAAATCCAAGACCGGCTCCGGGCAGGTCGCTCAGACCGCCGGCGAAGCCATGGATTATGACCGTATGGGTGATGCTGTGGCAGAAGGCATTGACCGGGCAGGCCTGAAAATCGAATGTGATGATCGAGAAGTTGGCCGTGTTATTGCAGAGCATTCTCCGGCCTAAGAGGTGAAAGCATGAAATATGAAATCTATTACCTGAACGGCGCCGGGAAAAAACTGGATTTTACCCAGATTCCGTATCTGATGGAAACGGGCGACTTACTGGACTTCGAGTGGCAGTACAACAGCACCACAAACCACAACAGTTTCGGCGGCAAAATTTCCGATTTCACAAAATCGATAACCTCCAAGACCATCAATATGAGTGTGTTTGCTTGGAGCGAGGCTGCCTATAAGACAGCACTGAATGACCTGATTGATGCCATTGAGTATGACCTCATTCGGTTAAAGCCTGGGAAGCTGTATCTGAACGGCAATTACCTTCGGTGCTATATCACAGCCGGAAAATTTGAGGAATGGGTATCTCCGATAGACTTCCTAAATCTGGAGTTGTCCATCACCACGGAATATCCCATGTGGATCACAGAACGGGAGTGGAACTTCACGCCCGGTGCCGCAACCGTGAAAAATGCCAAAAGGTATCCTGGGAGATACCCCTACCGCTACGCCAGCGGCGCTGCATCCGGCATTATCAATCAGCCATCGAATTCCCCGGCGCATTTCCAATTGGTCATGCATGGCCCGGTGGCTGACCCACAGTGTCAGATTGCAGGCAAGACCTACGGCGTGGTTGATACCGTTCTGGGTGATGACGAGTATGTAGTCATTGACAGTGACAAAAATACCGTCACGCTCTTTTGCTCGGACGGCACCACACAGAATATTTACAACAAGCGCACCAGGGGCAACAGCGTTTTCGAGCGGCTGCCCTCTGGGGTGTTGGATGTCCATTGGGCTGGTGGTTTCCTGTTGTCCATCGTTGTATTTGAGGAAAGGAGCGTGCCGAGGTGGAACTTATCTCAGTCGGAGCGGACGGTCATGAGCTTGGCACGCTGAAAGTCCGGGCACTGGATGTGGATATTGGGAAAACGAATGACTTTGTGATGACCTTTTCCGCTCCCGACTGGTCTAACGACTTTTTGTCCAAAGCCGATCATTGGTATGCGGATGGTTATGGGGAGATCGGCGGAAAAATCCGGGTAGTCAAATCCGCCACCGCCTCCCAAAGCGTGCAGTTGCAGGGTCCCACATGGCGTGGTATGCTGGCACAAAAAATCATTGAACCGGATGCCGGGGAGAATTACAAAATCGTCTCAGGCGATGCCAATGACATCCTGCGGCAGATGATAGCTCAGCGGTTCGGCACCTTCTTCCAGGTGCCGGATTCCAAGAGTGGCATAACCGTGAAGACCTACCAGTTTAAGCGGTACTGCACGCTCCTGGACGGCCTTGTGGAAATGCTCTATACGCAAAATGCAAAGCTGGAGATTCAGTATACCCCCGGCCATTATGATTCCGGGGTCTATACTGCTGGCTGCGTATCTGTCCGTGCTGTCCCCATCATCGACTATTCGGACACTATCGAATATTCCCAGGATGGCAAGATAGACTTCACAGCCAAAGATTACCGTGCCGGGGTGAATCACCTGATTTGCCTCGGCACCGGCGAGCTGGCAGAGCGTCAGGTAATCCACCTGTATGCTGACACCAGCTGCACGATCTCCAAAACACAGACCATCTTCGGCGTGGATGAAGTGGCGGCCGTCTATGACTATTCCTCGGCTGAATCGCTGGAGGAACTGGAAAAAGGCGGTATTCAGCGGCTTCGGGAGCTGTCCAACTACAAATCCCTTAAAATCGGGCTGAATGAGATTGACGCACAGATTGGGGATATTGTAGGTGGCGAGGAACAAATCACAGGTATTTCGATGAAAACTCAGATTACAAATATCATCGTGAAGATCGACAAGAAAGGAAAACTGACTATAACCCATAAGGTAGGTGATTGATATGGGATTTCGAGGCTTGACCATCAACACGGAAGCAGAAGAAGCCGCCCAGATTTACGCTGAAAATGACGCTGCGATCTATCAGGCTATCCTCGGTGACGGCGATCTGCTGCTGAACTACGGAAATTGCTTTGCCGTTGACATTACCGGCTCCTATACCGTCCGAGTAAACAGCGGTTTGGTGGCTGTCCAGGGACACCTGGGCATTATCGAGGTCAACGATGCCCAGAATTTGACGGTTGGAAACGGCACTTCCGGCGTAACCCGGAACGACCTGATTGTTGCGGAGTTCAAAACTACCGGGAATCATGGTATCGACACATTCACGCTAAAGGTCCTGAAAGGCGGCACTGACGGCTCCCTGCCGAGTGTGACTGCCGAGGATCTGAACAGCGGTGGAATGACCAGGCAATTTGCTATTGCCCGGATTACCGTTACCAACCTATCCATCACGGAGGCCAAGGTCATTCAGACCCCAGCAACCTGCATGAAGGATCTGCTCCGGGCGCTGAATGAGCGTATCAGTTATGGTACTTCTGCTCCGTCCGGC
>OLHA01000101.1_pt1 | contig 47563 bp, 47 predicted proteins | sample 1605961 | NCBI WGS metagenome assembly OLHA01 (sample SAMN03283288) | human gut metagenome | biome: human-associated habitat; material: feces | host: Homo sapiens | place: Peru | collected 2012
ATGTGCGGTGACGTATACTCCATGCCGGGCGCAAAGGGAAAGGGCGGCTGGAGCCTTTACACCGGTGCGGCGGGGTGGATGCTTGCCCTTGCCGATGAATGGGAAAAACAGAACGCGGAGGAAAAGCGTCTTCAGATGTAAGCCGGATATAACCTTTTCGACTTTTCAAAACGGTCAGATCAAAGCCGATTTATCGGCGGACGGCGGAAGCATATCGGAAATCGGTATATCGAGAACCGTTACAGCTCCCGTCCGTCCTTTTTTTGCGGCACGGTAAACGGCTCTCCCGTATGCCGTGAGGACCGCGCCGGTAAAATCGGGGTTTGATCTCATTGTGAGCGACAGCTCCGCGCCCGCGGCTGCCGCGCCGTGCGCATTCGCAATTACCCTGCCGCCGTGAAACATTGTCGGGAAAAGGGCATTCAGCTCTGTTTCGCTCACAAATTCTATTTCCGTCTCATATCCGTCAAAATAGTCGGGCATCGTGCGTATCTCGTTTTCAATCCGTGCCCTGTCCGCTCCCTCCTCCGAGGCGACATAGCAGCGGCGGGTGTGGGTCTTTTTGCCGTCTCCGTCCGAAAGCGTGCCGTTTTGCGCCGCACGGACGGCGTCCTCCTTCGGAACCGTAACCTGAATTGCATCCCTAACGCCCTTAATTCGCCGAACGGCCTCGGAATGTCCCTGACTTACGCCCTCTCCCCAAAATGTAAAGACCTCGGACTGAGGAAAAACGGCTTTTGACATTGCTCTCGCCGCGGAAAAAATTCCGGGATCCCACCCCGCGCTTATCAGTGCAAGATGCTTGCCTTTGAGCGCTGCGTAATTTACATTGTCAAAATGACGCTTAATCTCAGGATGACGGTCAAAGCTGTCGATGACATTGAATTTTTCCGCAAGCTTAGGTGTGTATTCGGGCAGATCGTCAGCCGAGCCGCCGCATATAAACAAAACATCAATATCAGCTTCAAAGCTCAATATGCTGTTTGCCGGGTAAACCTCAATTCCGCCCTCCGCATATACCTCCGCTTTTTCGCGGCGTGTAAAAACGCCGACGGCTTTCATGTCCTCCGCCGAAAGGATCGATCGAAGCGTACCGCGTCCCAAATTGCCGTAGCCGAAAACTGCTGTTCTTATCATAATAAAAAACCTCCGTATGAATATGTACCGATACATATATATACGAAGATCTTCAGATAATATTCTGTTTTGCCTGTTTCGCTTTTGATATGCCGCCGTTCGGATTTATTCCGCCGGGGCTTCATTCAGCGGTTGAGCATTTCAAACAGCTCGCGTCGTTTGTCCGGATTCGTATCGAACACGCCCTTATAAGCGGACGTAACGGTTTTCGCTCCCGCCGCGCGTATACCGCGCATCGTCATACACATGTGCTCGGCTTTCACCGTAACCGCAACACCCTCCGCGGAAAGCTCCTTTGCAAGGAAATCGGCAACGTCGTTTGTAAGACGTTCCTGAAGCTGCGGACGGCGCGCGAAGCAGTCGACTATTCTCGCAAGCTTTGAGATGCCGATGACTTTGCCGTCGGACGGGATATATGCGACATCGGCTTTTCCGATAAACGGGAGCAGATGATGCTCGCAGACGGAATAGACGGGAATGTCTTTTACAATTACGATGCCGCTGCTTTTCTGTCCTCCGAAAAGCTTCAGATGCTCGCGCGGATCGCTGTGCAGTCCGCCGAATATCTCCTCATACATATCGGCAACGCGCGACGGAGTTTCCGTAAGTCCCTCTCTGTCGGGATCCTCCCCTATTGCTTCGAGAATATCGCGCACGGCACGCTCAATTTTTTGTTTATCCAACTGAAATTACCTCTATTTTGTGTATTCTACCGTAAAACAGCCCGAGCGCAGCCCCAAACCGAGCCTGTCGCTCAATTTTTCGGCTTTTGAGAGCAGTGTATCACCGACAAGAACCTGCGTGACATAACCTCTGTCCGCATCTATAGATGCGGTGTGCGACAGAATTATTATCCATGTCGACGGATCGTCACCGAGCACCGTATCGGGAAACGCTTTCAAAATTTTTGTTTTTATCTCGTCTGAAGAAAATTGTACCACACTCACAAAATTGCTCATTGTCATTTCAAACGGAGATTTAACGGACACGGGATACGATTCATACCATATGTCGCTGCAGGTCACGGTTGCTCCCGCCGCCATACTGCTGTACACCGACATAATAGGTGTGCGGGAAACATCGTCCGCTTTTGCGAGATACTGCCCCGCAACGGAGAGCACGGTGGGAATAAGAGTGTTCTGCGTCCAGTCGTTTGTCCATATCCGCGAGGATGTGCCGCATACCGTTGCGACATCCCATATGCCTTTAACATTGAAGCCGTACTTTTGCAGCAGCGTAAAAATTGCGACGGTCTGCGCCTTGAGAGCCTCGACCGGCGGCTTTATACCGCCTATTTCCTGCGCGACCATGCGGCAGAGAAGCTCAAGCGTATCGTATTCTTCGCCGCAGTATACGGAAACGGCAGGGAAATCTTCATCCTGACATATCACCGAACCGCTGAAATAGTGCGACAGTATATATTGGTATGAACAACCCTTTTCAGCCATGTACACCGCGCCGTACTGTGAAAGCCCCACGCCGTGTCCGTTGCCGTATACGACAAACGTAAAATACCCCGGTTTCTTTTCATACTGCGGTACGGCGGGAAGCGGATATGCGGACAAATCACCGAGCAGCTCGCCCTCAGACGGCGGATTTAATTCTTCATCAGTCAATTCGAGCGGCTCACCGTTGATGATTTCCAGTCCGACTGCGTGACGAAGCACCGCGCGCGCGTCGGAGACATCGACCGAGCCGTCGCCGTTTATATCACAGATTTTTACGGCGCCGACGGTCATAATATCAAGTCCAACCGCATAACGAAGCGTTTTTCTCGCATCGCTCACGTCTACCTCTCCGTTCATATCGGCATCGCCGCGCCTGACGGTCTGCGCCGAAGCGGAAAACGGAAAAGATACGGCAATTATTATCGCCGAAAACAGAACGGCGAATTTTTTGCATTTCTGAATCATAGGCACCTGCCTTGGGAAAGTTTATGATTTTGACACCTTCTCCGACACGTCGTTTTCGGTCGATGAAACGGAAGCGGAATTTGACTCTGTCTTTTCTTCCGTTTTATTCTCTCCCGTAACTGCCGATGTGCCGTCGAGGTCAAAGGTATAGTGTGAATACTTCGATATATATGTGTTATACCATTCTTTAAGTGAATAATTGTTTGTCTTAAAAACGCTTGCGCCGTAGCCGACGACGCCCGCGAGCATTATAATTACGACAAAAATCGCGGCGACAAGCCCCGTATTCTTTTTCTTTTTCGGCGGGGCAGGACGCTCCCTTACACCGGTATCCACCTCTATAGTCTCGGTAAGAAGACGGCACATTTCACCGCAGCAGCGCGTCATAAAGTCGTTCACGTCCTCAAACGGGAGAGAATGAACAACCCGTACAACCGTCTCCGCATCATTTGTAACCGCCATATAGACGGTTTTTTCGCTGTCGGCACTGTCACCCGAATAAAAAGCATTTGATATGGCGATACCGTATGGCGCGCCCAAAAGCTCCGCCGCTGTTATCGACAGGCTTACTACATATTCGTTCGGCGGGACGTTTCTGCGCGGCTCGGCATGCCCTGAGAAAACAACGGCGTTTTCCAAAACGGTGTTGCCGGAAATGTACTCCGCAAAAATCTTGGCGGAATTTGTGCCCGAAACGGCAACAGTAATATCATTGTCACCGATACTGTTTGCGAAGCTGCCCACATAACGTCTGCGAATAAGATCGGTCGGTATCTCGACATTATAAGATGAATTGAGATACGGAATGACCTGTTTCACAAGCAGATGTGATGTTCTGACAGGCGACATCGGCAGCACGACAGTAGTCTGTGTTCCTTTTACCGCCGCAAAACCCGCATAAAGACCGTCGTCAAGAACAAAGCTCTTAGCGCCTTTCGGAATACGGCAGTGCGTCTCGTCAAACTGCGCGTCCTCCGCAAAGGAATCCCCCGCAGAGTGAAGCGCCATTGCACGAATTACCGCGTCTGTTTCAAAAGAAAGTCCGAGAGCCTTGCACAAAAGGCGCTTATCTGCTCCGTATCTTTCTTCTTTTATAAGAAATATGACGGTATCGGCTTCGGTAAACGCCTTGCTGACCGCAACCGTCGCGTCTTTCAGTGTCGGGAAATAGAGAACCGAGTCATTATCCGCAAGATGCTCCGCGAAAACGCCGAAAAGCATATCGTCATAGCTTACATCAGCCTGACTCCCGTCTATTCCCAATACTATTATCTTAATATTCATGCTTCATGCCTTTCTTTCTCTTTCCTGCCGCAACGGACAACACACACTCAAAAATGCGGAAAACAAGCTATGCGGCGTTCGCTTCGGTCGGCGGCGATGCCGTTTCGGGAGGCGTTCCCGTTACGGAAGCTTCGGTCGCGGCAGTCTGTGACGGCGATTCTTCCGAGCCATGCCGTGAGGTATCGGTCACGCTTTCCGTAATGTTTTCGTCCGTCGTGTCGGCGTTATTCGACGGTGCCGGCACGGGCGACGGCGTCGGCTTCGGTGCAGTCGTTGCAGGCTCGCTCGCAGGCGCAAACGGATTTGTCATTTTCTTTGCGTCATAGTATGCCTGCGGGAAACGCGCGTTGCTGTTGTAATACACCTTCGACGCATTTATTTCCTCCGTCTCGCCGTCGCGGAGCTGGCGCGCAAACACAACAAGTCTTCCGCCGTCAAACAGGCTCTGGTAACAGGTGTAAAGCGTCAGAATTTTATCGTCGGTGTTCACATCCACACCGGTGTGTATCATCGAGCGGTCGAGAATGCCGTTCAAAACGGAATCGAAATGCTGCTTTGAGTTAAACGTTGAATACAAATATGTGAAAACATAGTTGTTGTCTGCTTCCGGAGTGGAATTTGTAAGTATAACGGCAAAGATTTTCCACTTCGTCTGCTCAAAAAGCGTGTCGAGCGTAACAATCGGCGCATCGAGATAACCGTCACGGCTCATATAGTTTTCAAGCTCGTGGAACATAAGTCCGTCGTGCGTGTTGTGTCCGTAAATGATAGTGTTCTGCGACAGTCCTTCCTTTGCCATGCTGCTCGATGACTTGACATAGGGGTTGCCGTAGCGGCTCTTTTTACCGTACATATCACGGTAGAGATAATAGTTGTCGTCGCCCTTACGCTGCAAAAGAATTGTGCCGATATTCGTCTTTTTGCCCGCAATTCGGAGATAGCCGGCTACATCCGGGTTTATCGCATAAGTGTTCGCAAAGTTGATGTTCATTCCCTCGGGGAACTCAACATCGGGATATCTCGCCCTGATATCCTTCCATGCGTTATCGACCTCGTCTGACGGGAGCGTCTGCTCCATTTCCCTGTCTATGATCGCATCATTGCGCTTGCGTGTCTCATATTTTATAAAATACACAATAAGATAAATTACAGCCGCAGTAAGCGCCAAGAATGACACAATTCTGACAAGCTTGCGGACAATCTCGCCTTTTCCGTCACCCTTATGCGGAAAAACATCCTTTGCCCAGCGGCGAATGCCTTCGGACGAAAAACGCGTCTTAAAAAAGAATGAAATGCGCTCACCGGCACTCTTTTTTACGGTTCTGTCGGCAGCCGACATGACCGCCTTCGCAGGGATGTCGCGCGTGCTTACTTTTTCGACTATATCATCGGGAGTAACCTCAAACACGCCGTCCTCCGAAAAGCTGAAGCCGGAGGAAACGGAACGCTGTCCGCCGCTTTGCTTTGTGTTTACGGGCGAACGGGTAAAATTTGATGCCTTTGCCGCCTCGTCTGCGCCGTTTATTTCAAGCGGAATTCCCGGACGGTCGTCCGCCAACGCTTTTTTCTCGGCCTCACGGCGTTCGCTGATCGCGCGAAGCTCCGCTTTTTTCCTTGATTCAGCCTCGGCACGCTCTTTTTTGCGTCTCTCGGCAAGCTCTATTTCACTTTTCCAACGTTCGCGAAAATCCGTATCGCTTTTTTGCGAGCGGGCAAATGCGTCGAGAACCGCATCATCGATCAGCGGTTTTTCCGGCACTGCCGAAGAAACGGAATTTTCCGATTTTTCCGATGCTGCCGCAGATGCGCCGCCGGACGGAGACGCACCGTAGGTTTTTCCGTCGGCAGCCGCGGAGTTACCGCTTCTTACGGAAAAACCATCTTGAAAAAAAGAATTCTGTTTATCGGATTTTTCGGAATTGTTCACTTTTTCTTCTTGCCTTTCTTCTGTTTTTGGCACACTCGCCACAGGTGTGCGAACGGGACGTTCAGGCTCATATTCCGACAAAGGATCTATGAACCGCGGATTGACCGCGGGACGCTTTTCGGCGGTGCTTCCCCTGTTTGCCATCGGCATGCCGCCGGACACAAACGATCTGACATATGCGCTGTCACCCATAAGAGCGGCATCTCTGCGCCTTGCTTCGCGTTTCGCCGCGTCTTTTTTTGCCTGCTCCTCCCACGAAGCGTCATATACCACTCTTTCTTCCGCTTCGCCCGATCCCATTGTGGGATATCTTACTTCTCCCGCCGAAGTAAATTCCGGTCGGCGCGCCTCCTCCTCGGCAGCGTCGTAAACCACTCGCATGCCCTCCGGGAGTTTTTCTTCAAAGCCGACTTTTTTTGACGGAGAAATATCTCTGCTCTCCGGCGGTGCTTCATATTCCACACGTTGACGGACTTCGTTTTCCGCGGCAAACGTCTCATGCGCCCTGCCGCCGCCGAGATAACGCGCGTACAGCCCCGTAAAATCATCGTTAAAGCCGCCGTCCCCCATTATTTCGGCGAGAATGTCATCCACCGATTCACTTTGCGCGTCAATCTGCGGCGTTTCCGCCGTCTGCGCCGTTTCGGTATTCTGCGGCGTTTCCGCCGTCTGCACCGCTTCCGTTGCGGCTTCATTCTTTTCGGACGCGGCGCCGCTTGCTTCGGGAGAATTACCGTTCAGACCGTATTCTTCCATATAAGCACTCCTTTCCGGAAATATTCGTCATTTTCACCTTATTCACCTTGAGAAAACAGGCATGCCTGCGTAAGGGTTCTGCAATCCGTTTCTGTCGTAATATATCTGCGGCATGCGTCTGTTTTCGTTTGCATACGCACCGCTGACATCTACATCCTCACTCTCGCCGTTTCTCACAAGCCGCGCCATAAGCACACAGCGCGTTTCTATATATGTTGATGCGGTGTTGTAATCGTAAACACATGTGGAAAGGCATAAAAGCTTGTCCGTCGCCTGAATGTCGACAGCGGGATTTACAAAATAGCTTCGTGTCAGGCATTCGCTCGCGAAAGCGTCTGTCATGCTGTCGGGGAACGACGGATCTATGTAGTAAAACACGTTTCCGCCGTCATACTTCGCCGAAACGGTGGTTTTAAAGCACGCGAACACCTTCCACTTAAAATTGTCGTATATCGTGTCGAATTCCACCAGAGGATGAGATTTATAGTAGTCGAGGTCGGTGTATTTCGTAACGTCACGGAAAATACATTCGTCCTGCGACAGATTGTGACCGTACAGGATCGTGTTTTTTGAAAGGCTGTTTCTGCCGCGCCCGAGCTTGCAGCGTACATCAAGCCAGATGGAACCTCGCCGGTCATATTGTCCGTAAAAGTTTTTGCGTTCGTAATAAACGTTATCTTCGGACTGAACGACAGGAAAATCAATGGATGTGCCGTTTATCTTTATCCATCCGACGGTGTCTTTGTTTTCGGAATAAATGCTCTTGAAGCTATCCTGTATTCCGTCGGGAAAGCCGACATCGTTCATAAGAGGCACAAGCTCGCCCTCAAAAACCGTTGCGACATCGTAATAATCTTTAGATGCATCAAAATTGTTTCCGCTTTTAATTCCGGCATACGGATCACCCGCACCGGTGAGAATAAGGTAAATTCCGATAACGGCAAACACGACAAAATCCGCAGCGGCAAGAATCGCAACCGTTTTTTTATCCTTTGACGACATGATGTTTTTGCGGTTTTTTGCACGATCCGCCTTTTCTTCCTCCGTATCGTCGGTGGCATCGAGATAAACGCTTTTATCCGACTTTTTTTCGTCGGATGAACAAGACAGCGGCGCAGGTTCCGCATACTTTACGCGTCCGTCCGAAAAGGATATGCCCGAAATGCCGCCCCGTGAGGTATTTATGTTTTCGTCTGACAATGCTGTTTCCTCCGTTTTTTCGGTTTGGGAAGTTTATCAATACCGACGCACGACTGCCGAAAGAATCATTCTCCCGTAATCTTCGTCTTTGATAAAGTATATGATAACACATAATATGTTTTAATACAAGTACCCTAAATATATATTAAAATAAAAAATATCTCTTTACTATCTTGAAATGACTTGCTATAATTATAAAAAAAGCATTTCGGAGGGTTATACGATGCGCGGATTTATCTTAAAAAAAACAGCCGCCGTGCTTTCCGCCGTGTGCATTATCGTTTCTCTCTGCGCGTGCGGCTCACAAAAAAACGAATACTCATCCTTTGCCATGGGCAGTGCGGTTTCGGCGTCGCTGTACGGAAAAGACAAAAAACAAACAGATCTTCTGTGGAACGAGATATCGTCCGCTGTCACGGCTGCGGACAGACTTCTCTCCGCAACGTCCGACGGCTCCGACATTTCGCGGATAAACTCCACGGGTTCCGCGATAGTCGACAGCCGCACGGTGTCTTTTCTCCAAAAAGCCGTGCTTCTCTGCAACACTCTCAACAGACGACTTGACATAACGCTCGGCGCGGTTACGGCGCTTTGGGGCTTCACCGGCGCAACGCCGTCCGTGCCGGATGAAAGCGCGCTTAAAGCGGCGCTGGACACGGTAAATATCGACGGCGTTTTTATTGACGAAGCAAACAGAACCGTCTCGGTCGAAAACGGACAGAAACTCGATGTCGGCGCTCTCGGCAAGGGCGAAGCATGCGACATCATGAAAGAAAAGCTCCTTGCCTCCGACACCGCCGCATGCATTTCTTTCGGAGGAAATGTGCTCGTAACCGGAGAAAATCCGAACGGCAAAAACGGCGAATGGAAAATCGGAATGCGCGATCCGCTCGGCAGCCCGGACGAAGTGTTTGCTGCACTGTCACTGAAGGCGGAAAACGGCGCGCTGTGCGTGTCCACATCGGGAAGCTACGAAAAACGCTTTGAAGAAAACGGTAAGAGTTATCACCATATAATAAACCCCGACACGGGATACCCCGTAGAAAACGGACTTGTAAGCGTGAGCGTTATATGCTCATCGGGGCTTAACGCCGACGCTCTTTCAACAGCTCTTTTCGTAAACGGACTTAACGAGACTTCCGTCTTGTGGCTCAAATCGTTCGGTGCCGACGCGGTGTTCGTTTTCGAGAACGGGACGGTTTTTGTTACAGACAGTATATGTAAAAATTTTACAATCACAAATACCGATGTGTACAAAACGGTGTCATATGAAGAAGCAGCAAAATAACTTACCGTTAAAAATAACAAGGCGTGATATTATCATGTCGTCGGTTTTACTCATTGCCGCCGTCGCAGCATGTTTTTTGATGAGAGAACGTCAAAACAGCATTACTGCACGTGTGTATTTGGACGGTCAGACCGTTTTTGAAGCGAATCTGTCCGACATAAAAGAAAAAAAAGTCATTACTCCCGTTGTCGGAGTTGAAATAACCGCCGAGAACGGAAAAATAGGTTTCACTTCGTCAAGCTGTCAATCTCACGACTGCATTAAAAGCGGCATGCTCTCAAAACCTTACAGCACCGCCGCATGCATACCGAACCGGGTGCTTATAACACTTTCACCGAACGGGCACACGGGCAACGGATATGACTCAATCGCATATTAACCGACTGCAAGGACAAAAATATGAAAATTTCAAAATCGCGGTTTTCAATACGCGTCACTGCCGCGACAGGCATTCTCGGCGCACTGATGCTCGCGTTTTCATACATGGAAAGCGTAGTAACGGCGCTGCTGCCTCTCCCGCCCGGCGTAAAACCCGGCATTGCCAATATAATTGTAATGTTCGCGTGCGCTTCTGTGGGATTCGGCTGCGCCCTGCTGCTGACGCTCATAAAATCGGCGTTCACAGTAATTATTTCCGGTATAACGGCAGGGTTCATCTCACTGTCGGGAGGACTTTTAAGCGTTGCCGTGACCGCATTGCTTATAAAAAGGGCGTACGGCAGGCTGTCGTTCACGGGCATTTCGGTGCTCGGCGCGGTGTGTCACAATGCAGGCCAAACCGTCGCGGCTTGCATTATTCTCGGCTCGCCGTACTACGCCGCATATTTTCCGGTGCTCGTTATTTCGGCTGTCATAACGGGCGCCGTCACAGGCACGGTGCTCAATTGCATCATGCCGTCACTTAAAAAACTCGGACTTTTCAATAAACTCAAATCCGAAAAAAGAAATACGGAGGAATAACATGGGAAAATTAAAACCCGATGCCGTGCTTAAAGCGGTAAAAAAAGGAGTCGGCGGAGTGAATGTCGTTCACAGCAAAATAACCGCCGAATTTGAAACGGTGCGTATTCCTACGCCGCAGACCGTCGTGCTTCCGATGCTTCAGCACATAGGAGCGCCGTGCGACCCCACGGTAAGAGTGGGCGACACGGTAAAAGCCGGTCAGGTTATAGGCGACAGCGACAAGTTCGTCAGCGCACCGATACACTCGTCCGTGTCGGGCATTGTCTCGGCTGTCGGAGACGTAAAGCTGTCAAACGGCAGGATATGCAAAGCCGTCACCGTAACATCCGACGGCAGAACCGATAATTTTGCGGAATTTACACCGCCGACCGTCACCGACAACGCATCCCTTTGCGATGCAATCCGCGCATCGGGACTGGTAGGGCTAGGCGGCGCGGGCTTTCCCTCCCATGTAAAATATCGAATTTCACCCGACAAGCCTATCGACACTCTGATAGTAAACGCCGCGGAGTGCGAGCCTTACATCACGGTCGACTACCGCGAGTGCAAGGATCACGGCGCGGACATCATCGACGGTGTGTACAAGCTTGCGAAATACTGCGGCTTCAAGCGCGTTATAATTGCGGTGGAGGACAATAAGCCGGACGCGGTAAAAACGCTGAAAGCACTTGCCGATTCCGACATTGTGCGCGGCAATCTCGTCCGCCTTATGACGCTCAAATCGAGATACCCGCAGGGTGCCGAAAAAATGATGGTTCTATCGGCGACCGGGCGCAAGGTGCCCGAAGGCGCGCTGCCCGCGGATGTCGGCTGCATCGTTTCAAACGTCGCGAGCGTCGCGTTTATTTCCAGATATCTCAAGACCGGGAAACCTCTTATCAGCCGTTCGCTGACAGTGAGCGGCGACGCCGTGGCTGAACCGAAGAATATCCGTGTTCCCGTGGGAATGTCGGTAAGAGAAGCGATAGAATTTTGCGGCGGATTTTCAACAGAGCCTTACAAAGTCCTTCTCGGCGGTCCCATGATGGGCATGACTGTCGAAGATCTCGACGTGCCTATTGTTAAAAGCAACAACGCGATACTGGCATTCACCGAAAAAGGACTCGGTAACAAAAAACGTCGTGACTGTATCCGCTGCGGACGTTGTCACGACGCGTGCCCGATGAGCCTTTTCCCGACGGAAATAGAAAAATATGCACTGCAGGGTGACGGCGCGGAGCTTAAAAAGCTCGGAACGGGAGTTTGCATGGAGTGCGGCAGCTGCGCCTATTCGTGCCCCGCGTCAAAACCGCTTGTTCAGTATATGCGTCTTGCAAAATCAGTTATGAGGGAGGCAGGCATAAAATGACGGAATTTACAAAAAAACTGACGATAAGCTCTTCGCCGCACATAAAAAGTCCGAAAACGGTCACCGGAATAATGGGCGACGTTATAATCTCGCTGATTCCCGCGGGAATTGCCGGAGTGCTTATTTTCGGCATACGCGCACTGCTTGTAACCGCGGTGTGCGTTGCAAGCTGCATCGCATTTGAATATATTTCGAGAAAGGTCATGAAAAGAAGCGTAACGCTCGGCGATTTAAGCGCGGTGGTAACGGGACTGCTTCTCGCCTACAACCTGCCCGTGTCGATTCCGCTGTGGATGTGCATCGTAGGCTCGTTTGTCGCGATTATTATAGTAAAACAGCTTTTCGGCGGTATCGGACAGAACTTCGCGAACCCTGCAATAACGGCAAGAATCGTGATGCTTGTGTCGTTCGCGTCCGCAATGACGAATTTCACACAGCCCACACTCTGGAGATACGACGCCGTAGCGTCCGCGACTCCCCTCTCGGAACTCTCGGCGCTTGACATGACAGGAGACATTCCGTCGCAGATAAAAACGCTTGCGAACGGCGGAAATTTGCCCGAGCTTAAAGAAATGCTGTTTGGCGTCAGAGCCGGATGTATCGGCGAAACATGTGCCGCAGCGCTGCTTCTCGGAGCTGTCTATCTTGTCGCGAGGGGAATTATAAGCGTACGCATTCCGTTTGCATACATTGCCACGGTCGGTGTATTTATGCTCGCGGTATCGCACGGAAGCCTCACGTTCACCGCTTATGAACTCACGGCGGGCGGTCTTCTCCTCGGAGCGTTCTATATGGCGACAGACTACACCACAAGCCCGATGTCAAAAAAAGGCAAAATCGTTTTCGGCATCGGCTGCGGACTTTTAACATCGGTCATAAGACTTTACGGCTCGCTGCCGGAGGGCGTTTCATATTCGATTCTTCTTATGAACATAGCCTGTCCGCTCATTGAAAAAGCGTGCCGTCCCGGATATTTCGGACAGAAAAAAACCGAAAAGAAGAAAAAGGAGGAAACAGCGGCATGAACAAAAAAGATATGAGAGACATTGTCAAAACCGCGATTTCACTCTTTCTTATCTGCGCGGTTGCCGCCGGTCTTCTTGCCGCGGTCAACTCGGTGACGGCTCCGAAAATCGCCGCAAACGCGGCACAAGCGGAAAACGAAGCGCGCAAAGGTGTGCTTCCCGCCGCCGAAGACTTTGCAGAAAAGACGCTTGACGACGGTACCGTTTATTACGAAGGCACAGCCGAAGGGAACACTGTCGGATATGTGTTCACCGTTTCGTCGGCGGGGTACGGCGGTGAAATAAAGCTCACCGTCGGCATAAACTCCGACGGCGCGGTAACGGGACTTACGATTCTTTCGATAAACGAAACTCCCGGACTCGGAATGAACGCAAAGAAGGAATCTTTCATTTCACAGTTTTCGGGAAAATCGGGCAAGCTTTCCGTGGTGAAAAACAAAACTCCCGGTGACAGCGAGATCCTCGCGATAACCAGCGCAACTATCACGAGCAAAGCCTTGACGAACGCCGTAAACGACGCGCTGACGCTTTACACCCGCGTTTCGGGACAGGAGGGTTAATAAAATGGCTGAAAAGAAAAAATACAATTATTGCAAAGAGCTTACAAAAGGCTTTTTGCGGGAAAACCCCGTTCTGCGTCTCGTACTCGGCACATGTCCCACGCTTGCAACGTCAACAAGCGTGGTAAACGGTCTTGGAATGGGCATCGCGGCAACAATAGTGCTCGTGTGCTCCAACATCGCAATATCGGCACTGCGCAAGATCATCCCCTCAAAAGCGCGCATTCCCGCTTACATAGTTATAATCGCATCGTTTGTCACTATGGTTCAGATGCTTGTCAAGGCATTTGTCCCCGCACTCGACGAATCGCTCGGAGTGTTTCTTCCTCTCATCGTTGTCAACTGTATCATTCTCGGCAGAGCCGAGGCGTTTGCAGGCAAAAATCCGGTGCTCGTGTCGGCCGTTGACGGTCTGGGCATGGGCATAGGCTTCACAGCCGCGCTGTTCTGCATGGGTACGGTAAGAGAAATTCTCGGTGCCGGAACATTCCTCACGGGACTTGACACTATGATAGGCGTATCCTTTAAGGGCTTCGACTTCACAGAGGCGCTTTCAAGAATCGGTCTTGCGCCCATGACGATATTCATTCTTCCCGCCGGCGGTTTCTTCGTGTTCGGTCTTCTTATGGCTCTCGCGAACAGACTTGCAGAGAAAAAGGGCATGAAAAAAGCAAGCCTCAACGGCTGCGAGGGATGTCCTCATGCCGCCGCATGCGGAAAAAGACAGGAGGGCGAAGCTAAATGAAATTCTATATAGCGCTGCTCGTAATGGGCATTCTTACACAGAACTTCACACTCTCCAAATTCCTCGGAATATGCCCGTTTTTGGGCGTTTCAAAAAAGCTGAACACGGCTCTCGGCATGAGTGCGGCTGTAATATTCGTAATGCTGCTCTCAACCGCCGCTACCTACCCGCTTAATATTCTGCTTGAAAAATGCGGACTCGGATATCTCCAGACAATAGTTTTTATCCTTGTTATTGCCGCCCTCGTCCAGATGGTGGAAATAGTAATGAAAAAATACATGAAGCCGCTCTACAATTCACTCGGAATCTATCTCCCTCTAATAACCACCAACTGCGCGGTGCTCGGCGTCGTTATCCTCAACATCGAGAACATAACGGGCTACGCCGCCTACGGCTTCGGCTTCGCGCACGCAATGGTCAATTCGTTTGCCGCAGGCGCGGGCTTTATGCTCGCAATGGTGCTGTTCGCCGGCGTACGGTCGCGCCTTGAAGCGGCAGACATTCCGAAATCGCTGCAGGGTCTTCCGATAACACTTATCGCCGCGTCGATCGTCTCATTGAGCTTTTTGGGCTTTTCGGGCATCGTCGAAGGCATGGGACTTATGTAAGAAAGGAGAATCGCTGTGAACGGAATTTTAACAGCCGTCGCTATAGTGGCGGGAATAGGTATCCTCGCGGGATTTCTCCTTGCGGTGCTCTCAAAAATAATGGCTGTCCCGGTTGACGAAAAGGCAGCCGAGATCGAAGAAATACTTCCCGGCGCAAATTGCGGCTCGTGCGGTTTTTCCGGCTGCTCCGGCTACGCCGCCGCGCTATCGTCGGGTAAAACAAAGGAAACCGGGCTATGTAATCCCGGCGGCAACGAAGTGTCGCAGAAGATCGCCGCTATAATGGGGCTTGCCGCAGGCGAAGTAATTCCGATGACGGCAGTTGTCAGATGTGCCGGCACTCCCGACAAGGCAAAATCCGATGCGGTGTATGACGGCGTGCAGAGCTGCGCCATGGCGGCACAGCTTTTCGGCGGCGGCAAATCGTGTCAGTACGGATGTCTCGGTCTGGGCGACTGCGCCCGTGCCTGTCCTTATGACGCGATAATGCTCTGCGACGGCGTTGCGGTTGTCAGTCCCGAAATGTGCCGTGCCTGCAAAAAATGCATCGACACGTGCCCGAAGCATATTATTGCACTGATGCCGAAAGGGCAGCTTACTGCTGCCGTGCTGTGTGCAAATCACGACAAAGGCGCAAAGACACGAAAGGACTGCACGGTGGGCTGCATCGGCTGCATGAAATGCGTAAAGGTGTGTCCGAACGAAGCGGTAAAGGTTGAGAATTTTGTTGCGTCGGTCGACAACATGAAATGCACCGCGTGCGGCGCGTGCGCAGAAGCCTGCCCCGTGGGTGCGATAAACGTATTAAAACTCGGCTGAAGCCGATAAATAAACACAAAGCCCGGAACAGCCGCATTCAGAGCGCGTTCCGGGCAAAAAAAGAACGGAGTATAATGCAATGAAGAACTTTATGGACAAGGATTTTTTACTTTCCACCCCGACGGCGAAGCGTCTGTTTGATGACTGCAGGGACGAGCCGATTTTTGACTGGCACTGTCATCTCTCTCCGAAAGAGATTTACGAGAACAAAACACCGCGCGACATCACGGAGCTTTGGCTCGCCGGCGATCACTACAAGTGGCGCGCGATGCGCGGGGCGGGCATTTCGGAAAAGTATATCACCGGCGACGCATCACCCTGCGAAAAATTCAAGGCATGGGCAAAGTGCATGCCGTCACTCATCGGCAACCCTCTCTATCACTGGACGCACCTTGAGCTTCAGCGCTATTTCGGCATTTATGAGCCGTTGAGCGAAAAGACCGCGGACGGGATATGGGAAAAAGCAAACTCGATGATATCCGCAGGCGGCTTTACCCCGCGCGAGCTTATTGCAAAGTCGAACGTTGTATGCGTCTGCACCACCGACGACCCCGCCGACGACCTCGTGTATCACAAGCTCATCGCTGAAGACAAGTCGTTTACGACGAAGGTAATCCCCGCATTCCGACCCGATAAGGCGCTTGCCGCGGAAGCGCCTGCGTTCGTTCCGTGGCTTAAATCCCTTGAAAAGCAGTACGGCAAAGAAATAGACACCTACACAGAGTTGAAAACGGCGCTTCTCACCCGCATAGAGCTGTTTGCCTCTCTCGGCTGCCGCGCGACAGACCATGCTTTTACACCCGTTCCGTACAGACGCGCCGACGAAAACGAGCTTAACGCAATTTTTGCAAAGGCGAAGAAGGGCGAGCCTCTTTCTTTCGATGAGGCGGAAGCGTACAAAACGGAATTGTTCCGCTTCTTCGCAAAGGAATACGCGCGCCGCGGCTGGGCAATGGAAATGCACATCGGCCCGATGAGAAACAACAACACAAGAATGTTTGCCTCACTCGGTCCCGATGCGGGCTTTGACTCGATTTCGGACGATCAGTGCGCCTTCAAGCTTTCACGTCTGCTTGATTCACTCGATGAAGAAGGGCTTCTCCCGAAGACGGTACTTTTTACCCTCAATCCCAAAGACAACTTTGTTTTAGGATCAATGCTCGGCAATTTCCAAACGGACGAGGCAAAAAGCAAAATCCAGTTCGGCTCCGCATGGTGGTTCAATGACAACATTGACGGTATGAGAGCACAGCTTGCCGCCCTCGGCAATCTCGGTGTCCTCGCGGCGTTTGTCGGCATGGTGACGGATTCGCGTTCATTCCTCTCATACCCCCGCCATGAATATTTCAGACGAATTCTCTGCGACATGCTCGGCAATTTCGTCGAAAACGGTGAATATCCCGACGACAGAGAAACGCTTGCAAGCATTGTAAAGGATATTTCATTCCGCAATGCAAAGGAGTATTTCGGAATTTAAGAATGCGTTAAGCACTCCGCTGTATCATCTGCTGTTGAAAAGCCGAAACGCAGACGCGTTTTTAGATAAAGAGGGGCATAAATGAACATTCTACGTTTTCTCACGCCGAAAGCCGATGTCGAATACATACATGTCGAGTCATCCGTTCGTCAGGGGCTTGAAAAAATGAAATATCACGGCTACGCGGCGATTCCGGTTATCGACAAAGAGGGTCACTATGTGGGTGTTGTCACTGAGGGCGACTTTTTGTGGGCGCTTTATAATAATGATAATCCGGATATCAAAAAGCTCGAACACATGGAGCTTAAAAGCATAATGCACAAGGATTATCATCCGGTAAACGCAAGCGCATCAATCGACGAAATACTTACACGCGCTTACAGTCAGAATTTTGTTCCGGTTGTGGATGACCGCAACATGTTTATAGGCATAATAAGGCGTATGCACATTATAAAATATCTCGCAACGATTCAAACCGAGATATAAAAAAGAAGGCATTATTATGATATCAGAAAGAATCAGAGAGCAAGGTTATCTTGCCGCAGCCGAAATAATAGATAAGGCAAAGCTGCGCAGCGGACAAATTCTTGTCGTCGGCTGCTCCACAAGCGAGATTCTCGGAGAAAAAATCGGCACTGCTTCAAGCCCCGAAACAGCACAGTCACTTTTCGACGGTATCAAAAAGGCGTGTGACGAACACGGAGTGTTCATTGCGGCGCAGTGCTGCGAGCACCTCAACCGCGCGATAATTACAGAGCGAGCCGCAGTCGGAAATTCCGATATTGTGAACGTTGTTCCTTTCCCGAAAGCGGGCGGCTCATTTGCGACAGCCTGCTATAATTCGCTTAATGACCCCGTCGCACTCGAACATATCAAGGCCGATGCAGGTCTTGACATCGGCTTGACAATGATCGGTATGCATCTTAAAGAAGTTGCGGTACCCGTGCGGCTTACAAACAACCGTATCGGAGATGCTCTCACAGTCGCCGCGCGCACCCGTCCGAAATTTATCGGCGGTGAACGCGCACACTACAGCGAAGAATTAAAATAACCGGTCAAAAACAGCGTATCGGAGCTGTCGTATTAGATACATACAAAAAAAAGACTGTTTTTCGCATTTTTGCATTAAGAAAATGTTTTGCGAAAATCAGTCTTTGTTTTTATAAAATTTTCGGTTGACTTAACCGACAGTGCATTTAAAAGAGCTTGAGTAAAACGAGAAGTCAGTTCACGCGTCCGACATATTCTTCAAGGCAAACTCCCTTGCCGTTCATCTCTTTCGCGGCGGCAGCGCCGACATAACGCCAGTGCCAAGGAGCTGCGTTAAAGTGTGTGACATTCTCCTTTTCGGAAACATAGCGCTCAATAAAGCCGTATTCGGCGGCATGCTCCTTTAGCCACGCATATGCGGGAGTGTCGGCAAAATCGGCAGAGCGGTGACCTATGTCTACCGCAAGACCATAGTTATGTTCGCTGCACCCGACGGGAAGAACGGTAAAAGACGCAAGCGACTCCGCTTTTTCCTCTGTATATCCGTCTGCGACAAACGCCTCGACCTGCTTGTCAAACGAGCGCTTCTGCCTGTCGGGGCTTACATAACCGGACGCCGGAGTGAGCGTTACTCCGCTTTCAAGTGCCGCGTTATACATCTCAATAAATTTTTCCGCCACACGTTTATCAAGATAAACGGAGGTGTTTTCGAGACATTCGTCAAGATGCGGCTCATATGTGTCATTCATTTTATAATACTTATTGAGCATCACAAGACTCCATGTGTCATCCGACGGCATGTTGACAATAATTGGATCGGGGAGCCTGTCCGCCGCTTCGGCGGCTGTTGGCGACTGCTCATCTGCCGGCTCCGTGGGAGGTTCGGTTGCCGCCGCTTCGCTTATCAACAAATCCCCCGCTACGGGTTGAGCGAAACGGAGCGCATTTTCGGAAAGCTTCTTTCTTTCGGAGCTTAACGTCAATTTATATGACACCGAAAACGCAGCGGCTATAAGTATCACCGAGATTATTACTTTTACCGATTGCTTAAGTTTCATTTCTGTCTTTCTCCCGCCGCGCATGGCGGCTGTTTTTATCTTTAGGCTGACGGTCATTCTCATTCCCGCAGCACATTTTATTATATAACGAAAAGCGCAAAAAGTCAAATCCGAAACAGCAGTCACAATGCGGCATAAGTCAGCGCAAGCGGAAAATTATACGAAGAAATATTCCGTGTTCCACGACGGAACACCCGATTTGTGTCGAAGAAAAATGCGGTAGTCGTCACGCAGCGCGAGAATAGAGACAGGCAAAGCAAAAATATCTTCACTTCTGTGGTAACACGCCATACGGATTTGCGGACGTTTGTCGGCAATCACCTGTCGCGCACCGCGGATAAAATCCGCCTCGCTCCCCTCAACGTCAACCTTCATAAGGATCGAACCGACTTCACGGCAAAGAATCATATCGGCGGTCACACAAACGGCAGCGTGTGCTCCGTCCGCGGCTGCGTGAGCTCCCCGTCCCTTTTTCGATTCGACCGATACTTCGCCGCCGAAGCTGCCGACCGCCGCGTTGATGCATCGGACATTTTTAAATCCCGCTGTGTTTTCGCACAGTTTTCTGTAATTCCGAGTGTCGGGTTCAACGGCAATGATGCGGGAATAATCGGGAGTATTGCCGACAAATTTTTTCACGGTGTCACCGTTATACGCACCGAAATCCGCAAAAACCGTGTTATTCGGCAGACGCGGAATCGGCTCGTCTTCGGATTCGCAGTCAAACAGATATTTCAGTTCGCCCGTAATTCTGAACTTGACAATGCAGTCAAAGGTTTTAACGGACAATTCGTCGGCAAGACGCGCACGAACAAATTCAAGCTCCGTACGGTGCAATTTTGCAAATTCGCTGTTAAATATATTGTCACCGTAAACAGGATATTCGGGAAAAAACAGCGGCACTGCGGATGAAATTCTTTCTATATTTTCGAGAACCTCCTCCCTGTCTGAGCCGAAACACATGAGCACCGTCATATCCGGAAAACGGCGGTAAAGCGAATCAAAGCTTTCAACCTTGAATCCGCGAAACATACGCTCGCGCACAAAACCGTCGGAGGCAAACACACCGCTCACAGCCACTCCGAGTTTGTTGAGGTCATCAATAAGCCTGTCGGCACCGTCGCCCGTGCCGTAAAGCACAACGGGAGTACGCAGTTTTTTGAGTTTTTCACGAATATCCGTCATAAGTGTCCTCTCCAACCGAGAATTCGTCTTCGCATCGTCTCAACATCAAGCACTCCGAAGGCAAAACCTTTTCTGACCAACTCATCGGGAACAAATTCATCGTATTTTTCAAACAGCGGCACCTCATTTTTGTAAACAAGAAGCGACGGATCGCAGAATTTTTCCGCTTCATCGATTACGATTTTAAAAAATTCCGTGCGGCTCGCTTTCATCTTAAACTGAATAAAATAAGGACGCGACGGCGACAGTCCCGTAAGTCCGAGGCGTTCTCCGCAGATAAGCCTCAAAAAGCGTTCGAGCGCCAAAAAAGCATACGAGCCGAGCCACGGAAAAAGACACCACATATCGCCGCCGAGATTTATCAGCGGTTCTGCGCAGACACTCGCTTTTTCGGCTGTAAAACGCGCTTTTTTCAGCCTTACAACCGCATTTTTCATCAGATACGGGTAAATTTCATCCTCGCAAAGCGCCTGCTTCATGCGCTCAAGCACACGCGTATCCACCGCTCCGGGGCACTGCCCGAAATAGGCAGGAACCTGTCCCTTAACGGGTTCGACATAGACAAGATGCCGTTTGCGATCAACGTCCAGCACCGTCCACACACGTCCCGCGATCGCAAGCTTTTCACCTGCGGGCGGCGGCAGGACAACGGTTCCCAGCTCCTGCGATTCGTTTCTGACGGTAAATTCCTCATTCTCCTGAAAAACGGCATAAAATTTAAAGCTGCCAGTTATCCGTTCCCCTTTTATCCCCACGATCAGTCCGCCCTCGTCGGTGCGCTCGATATGACCGATGTCAATAAGATGCAGCAGTAATTTTTTATAATCTTCCGTTGATATATTTTTAAAGTAACCGAGCGAAAGCACGCGCTTTGCAAGTTCACGCGGTGCCAGTTCACCGCAGGAAGCAAGCGTTGCCATCGTCTGGTGATATAAAAGGCTGAAGGGATAACCCGCATCGCTCGGCGGCTCCACCCAGTGTTCCTCGCGGTAGAGCTGGACAAGCGCAATTCCCCGAAGCAGCGTCCACGGCACGGTGTCGGGCAGCATTGCGCGCATCTCGGGCTCATCTTCACGCATGACAAACCACATTTCCGGAGGTAAACCGCGCCTGCCGGTACGCCCCATCCGCTGTAAAAAAGACGACACGGTAAACGGCGCGTCAAGCTGAAAAGCTCTTTCAAGCCTGCCTATGTCAATGCCGAGTTCAAGAGTGGCTGTCGTCACCGTCGTGTCACAGCGTGATTCGTCCTTCATTGCATCCTCAGCCGTCTCACGGTATGACGCAGATAAATTACCGTGGTGGATAAGAAACCGGTCGGGTTCGTTATTCTTTTCGCAGTAGCGGCGCAGGGTCGTGGTTACAGCCTCACACTCCTCACGCGAATTGACGAAAATCAGGCACTTTTTACCTCTTGTATGCTCAAAAATATATTTAAAACCCGGATCGGCTTCTTTGGGAGCACTGTCCGTGGGTTTGTCAAGACACGGCATGGCACCGTCGGACAGGCTGTCATCGGTCGGATTATTTTCGGGTGAAACATAAAAATGCTCCATAGAAATACGCCATTTAACGGGTGCCTCTTTTATTTGAGGGATAAACGTATCGCGCCCCGAGCCCATAGCGAGAAATTCGCCTGCCTTTTCGGGGTCGCCTATCGTTGCCGACAGCCCTATTCGGCGCGGCGACGAACCGCTCAAACGCGAGAGCCGCTCAACAAGGCACATTGTCTGTCCTCCGCGCTGCGCACGCATCAGCGAATGTATTTCATCTATAACAACATATCGCAGATCGCAGAAAAGCTTCGGAATGTATGCATGCCTGTGCATCAAAAGCGCTTCGAGCGATTCGGGCGTTATCTGTAAAATGCCCGACGGATTTTTGAGAAGCTTGTTTTTATGCGACTGCGACACGTCGCCGTGCCAATGCCAAACGGGAATATCAGCCTCAAAGCAGAGATTTTCGAGACGCTCGAACTGGTCGTTTATCAGCGCTTTAAGCGGCGCTATATACAGTGCGCCGACAGACGTCGGAGGATTTTCAAACATTTCCGTCAAAATCGGAAAAAAAGCCGCCTCCGTTTTACCCGACGCCGTGGACGCACACAGCAGCACATTGTCATCGGTGCAGAAAACCGCTTCGCCCGCCGCAGTCTGCACCGCCCGCAGATTTTCCCATCGGTTGCGGTAGATGAAATCTTTTATAAACGGGGCATATCTGTCGAAAACATTCATAAAAAATCCCCCGTCATATGCTGAATTCCGCAAACTCGTCTTCCTCACCGGCGTCCGATGAGTCGGCGGCAAAAGCAAAGCTGCCGTCGGACAAAAGCGATTCGGCGGTAGATTCGGGATGCTGCATCATAATATCGAGCAGTTCTATCAGATCTCTGATAACCTCACGCGGAGTTATGTGCGTGTCCGCACCAACTCTGCCGAATTCGGTGCGAATGAACAGCTCAAGATCGCTGCGCGTGAGACGCGGCTCGTAAGCAAACAGCACCGCATGTATTTCGGACAGCTTTTCACTCAGAATAAGCAATTCTTCGGGAGTGAGCGGTTCAAGCTTAATCACGGGGGCAAGCATATCCCGCCTGTTCTCATCGGAAAAACGCCCCTCCGACAATCGCGAGCGCAATGCCTCGTAGCTGTAAACTCCGCGTCTTGTATCCTCCACGCACTGCGGCGTACCGCACATGATAATGCCGAGACGGTGCGCCTTACCCTGAAGCACATCGTTATACATTGTGAGTATTTTTTCATAGTTTGCCTGACGCGTAACGGTCTGAGGTATCTTATAGATGTTCACAAGCTCATCAATAAGAATCACAAATCCCGTGTATCCCGCGCCCGCAAAAAACATCGCAAAAAGCTTTATATAGTCATACCAATCGTCATCGGTAATAATAATATTAACCCCGAGTTCGCTCTTGACCTCGCTTTTGAGGTTGTATTCGCCCCTGAACCATTTGAGTATCCTGCCCTTAAGCTCCGCGTCATCATTAACAAACGAACGGTAGTACAGCACCAAAAGACGCGCAAAATCAAAACCGTGCACCATATCGCACAGCGCAAGCGCCCTGTCGCGGACGGCACTTTCAACCGCGTCGTTTATTTCTTTTTCCGCCGTCGAATCGGGTAAGGAAGCCGTCACTTCGTTTTTCACCGCAACTATCCATCTGTCGAGAATGAGCGGCAGCGCGTTGCCCTCCGGGCGGGTTTTAACCGCAAGTGAACGCATAAGCTCGCGGTATGTCGACAGTCCCTGTCCGCGAGTCCCGGTAAGTCTGCGTTCGGGAGAAAGATCGGCATCCGCCACGGCAAAGCCTCTGTCCATGAGAAAATTACGGTAGCACTGCAGAAGAAAGCTCTTGCCGCTGCCGTATTTTCCGACAACAAAGCGAAAAGCCGAACCTCCATCCTCCATAATGCGCGCGTCATATAAAAGGGCGTTAATCTCACTTTTCCGCCCGACCGTGATATACGGCAGACCGATACGCGGAACAACGCCGCCCTTAAGAGAATTTATTATTACAGATGCAACCCTGACGGGAATTTTCATTCAAGCATACCTCTCAATTCTTCAGCATAATCAGGCAAAACATACGGTGTTTCATTGTCGAAGTCAATCACCGTGTCGCAAAACTCCTCATAAAATCTCTCATTTATCTCATCACATATCATTGAAAGCGTTACACCCGAGCTTTTTACCGTCACCGACGCGTCACCGCCGTCAAGGAGAATACGCAGCACGCGAGCGGCAATGTCACCGTCTTTTTCACCCGAATCCGCTTTCGGCACGGCATTACGGCTTATTTCCTCCGAAGCTGCACCATCCGAAAAAATGCCGTCAGGCATCGGACTGCCCGCGATCGATCCGTTTGCGGAACCGACGCATGCAGCTTTAGGAATGTGCATATGAGCATTATTTAAATCAATTTCCGAAGACTTCGCCGATAAAGCATCGGATTCCGCATTGAGTGCGCCGTCATGCCCGATTTTACCGATATCAGCGCAGATGTCTTCCTCCGTCAAGAGGCGCACGCCTGTCTCGTCGGACGAACGCCTGATGGCGTCGAGGTTAAAAAAATCAATCTTTACACTGTCCATGCGTTTTTTTATATTCTCGCGACGGATACCGTCAAAAACTCCGTTGATGCAACGTTCGACGGCTGCCCGGATTTCGATATTCGGTTCAGCCGGTTTCATTTTATTCTTTGTTTTAAGCTTCGAGCATATAATATTATCAATAAACCGCATGAGGACTCCGAACTCACGCGACAATGCGCTGTCCTTAACGTAAGATATTAAAAGCCAATTGCCGTTTATTTCGCAAAACTCTCTGCCGTCGGGCAGCTTGACGGTTCTGCGCGACGGCTTAACATTCGAATATACTATTGCGGACGCGAATAAAAAATAACTTGCCTTGCGGCGTTTGCAAAACCGCGCCGCCATGCCGCCCGCACCGAAATAACGTCCGCATTCGCGAATTACGGCGGAAACAACCCTCTCACAAAGCTTCGGAGCAGCCTTATATGATGAGGAACGGGAGATGGAATAGGAAGAAAAACACTCGGCAGCGAGAAAAACCGACCTATCGGAATATTTGTCAGGCTCTGCCAAAACAGCACCGTTTTTGCAAACCGTATCATCACTCGGCAGATCGGAATAAAACTGTTCAAGTCCGTAATACACCGCAAAGTCGGTAAGCCAACGGGCACGGTACAAAAGCACTGTCTTGTCAAGTTTGCCGTACGACTCGAAAAAAGTGCAAAGCCTTATAAACGCGTCCGTCGGTGAATCGGCTCCGACAAGATTCAAAAGCTCAAAAATATATACATATGCATATGCCAACGACGTTTTTTCGAGTTCTCCGCGTCTTAGCTTTGTTCTCCAAGAAAAATATGTTCGCAATTGACTGTCATTCATAGCCGCATACGACGGAAAAGCCGACGAAAATACCGCGCTTTCGATGTAATCGTCCTCATAGTCCTCCATAAATTGTGCCTGTCGAAGAAACATCAGCGGATCGGAAGTGTACACGCTGCGTATTCTGAATTCTCGGCGAAAGCGCATGATTCTGTCGGGGGTGAACGATTTCATCTGCGACGCGGTAAAAACAAGCGGTGTATCGGAATAGACCTTGCGTGACATCACACTTTTTCCGTCGTTTGCTATGCGCTCAATGTCATCAAGAAGACTGTCAAGCTTTCCCATGCTCTTTCACCGCTTTTTTCACGTTTTTTCCATTATATCATATGAATTTTTGCAAATCAAGGCTTTTACAAACATTTGTTCGGTTTTTTTGGCGTCGGCTTATTGACATCCTCGGAAAAACATATTACAATAAAAGCAATACTTTGACAAAAAAAACCGTCCGATTATACAAAAAAAAGCGCTTGATACACCGCAAACGCTCTTTGCAAGTCGTTTAAAGCATATATTACGCTGATTTTACAGCCGCCTTCGCACACACAGTTGCCGCGCGATACAGCTGTGATATAAAATTTCGATCATTCAGAGCGCAGTATTATTCAACAGGATCACCCCGCAAAGGAGGAAATTATATGTCTTTTTTTGATAATCTCGGCAAAAAAATATCGGATGCAAGCCGCAGCGCCGTTGAAAAAACAAAAGATCTGGCAGAGATAGCAAGGCTTAATTCCATGATAAAAGAAAACGAAACGCAGCTCGACGCTTTATATACGGAGTTGGGCGAGGCGTTCTACAATTCGCACTGCAACGACAAAGAGCCGGAATTTATCAACGATATAAAGAAAATCTCCGCTCTCATCAGAGAAACCGACGAATGCAGGGAAAGTGTCCTTGACCTTAAAGGACTGGCAAAATGCCCGTATTGCGGGGCGGAGTTTTCGTCTGATGAGACACGGTGTCCCGAATGCGGAAAAGCTGTGCCGCGTACCGCGAAAAAAATTACGGGAAGCGACGGCGACCGCCTTATTTGCAGTGTCTGCGGCTATCACATGCGTCCCGGATCAAATTTCTGCATAATGTGCGGAACCCCCGTAAAAAAGGACGTGGAAGAAACGGCAGAAAAAACGGATGAAATCAAAGCAAAAGCATCCGAAACATCCCCCGCTCCGTCGATGTATACGGATGAACCGAAAAAAAATGTGAATGCCGACAGTGCCGGTGAGCCCGAGGCAGAACGCGCACTCAAATCATATCACGCACAGACTTCGCCGTCGATCGGACAAACACCGCCGCTGACGGAAAAAACGGCGGACGACGGGATTTTCGACACGCCGATCGAGGACATAACACAGTCTTTTCAGATATCAAAAACAGAACCGACCCTCCGGTCGGAAAAAGCAGCCGTCAGCACCGCACCGCAGGATATTTCCTCCGACGAAGGACTCGACGAAACAGCCGCAAAAGCTGCGGCTGAAATAAGCCGAATGACCGCCGAAAAGCTTGCCGCACGCAAAACACAGTCCGACATAGCCTTTTCACATAAAAACACACACGACCTACATTCTTCCGCCCGCGAATCGACGGCAAGTGCACATAAGCCGTCTGCTTCCGATGACGGCATACTGACGGATCTGCCCGATTTCGACGCGATAGACGACTCTCTGGTGGTTGAGGAGCAGACAATATCGGATGCTCCGTCGGAAGACGTTGCGTTCACTCCGCGCCGTTCGGTGTCACGCCCGACTGTAAACGGCAGCAAATGCTCAAAATGCGGTGCACTGCTTCCCGACAGAGCGCTTTTCTGCACAAAATGCGGCACTCCCTGCAAAGCAGAAAAGAAAACACCTCCCGTATGTCCGGGCTGCGGGGCTTTTGTAAATGCGGGAATGACCTTCTGCCCCGAATGCGGAATGAAGCTTGTCTGATGAGATAGGCTGACGGTGCCGTTTTTATAAAAAAAACCGTTTTGACGATAAAAAATGTTGCACGCCGCTCGCGTTTATTGTATACTTTGCTTTGGCTTACTTTTTTAACAACAAACACGGAGTGAAAAAATGGACGGCATTTTCTTTTCGCTTGAAATAGTCGGCACGATCGCCTTTGCGGTTTCGGGCGCGATGGCTGCAATGCACAAGCATCTTGATATTTTCGGCGTACTTTTCTGCGGCATAGTAACGGCGCTCGGCGGCGGAGTTATCCGCGACACACTTCTCGGCAACCTCCCGCCCGCGATGTTCAAATCGTATTCTTATCTGATTACGGCGATTATCACCGGAACGGTCACATTTATTGCCGCAAAAATACTTAATTCAAAATTCGAAACAAAGGCTGCGGCTATCGACAGAGTAAACAATATCTTTGACGCAATCGGGTTGGGCGTCTTTACGGTTGCGGGAATAAATCTCGCGGCAAATTCCGGCTACGCCGACAACGCGTTTTTCGTAATTTTTCTCGGCATGACCACGGGCTGCGGCGGCGGTATTTTCCGCGATATCTGTATAAGGGAAATTCCGTTTGTCTTTTCAAAACGCATTTATGCGGTGGCATCGCTCGTCGGCGGCTGCGTGTATTATATTATGCACGTGTATTTCGATTTAAACGGCGTGCTTGCGGTTGCATGCGGCATCGGAACCGTATTTGTGCTGCGTCTGCTTGCGTCCGTTTTTCGCTGGGATCTTCCGAAGGCTTACTGATTCTCCGCGTGAAAACACACTGCGAAACCGTTTCAATGCGGCACTGTCACATCAATTCACAGAGCGTCGAGTACACAAACCCGACGCTTTTTTCGCGCACGTTATTACGTCCGATATTACCGAAACGCACCGTAAACGAATACACCTTTCCGTCAATATAAAAACCGAAGCAGACGGTACCTACTGGTGCATTTGCCGTACCGCCAGTCGGTCCGGCAAAGCCGGTTATGCCGACACCCACGGCGCACCCGATGCGTTTCGCACTGCCGACAGCCATCTCGCGCGCGACTTCTTCACTGACAACGCCGTATGTCGCGACAGTCTGCGCTTCGACACCGACAAGCGCGATCTTTGCTTCTTCGGCGTAAGTCACAAACGAGCCGTCGAACACCTTTGACGCATCGGGCACTGCAACAAGCTCTGCCGCGGCAAGTCCGCCCGTGCAGGACTCCGCAAAAGTTATTTTTTTATTTCGCGCCGCAAGTCTTTTAACGACTTCGGCTGCTTTTTTGTTTTCCATATATCCTCCGAAAACATTTTTTACGATTTTTTCAAAACAATTGTACTACCGGAATAAAAAAATATCAAGCTGCGAAAAGAGCCGTTTCCGAATACAGCTTAGGCTGACGGGATTCGAACCCATGTCGCCCGTCAGTGCCCCTTTTCGGCACTTTTCGCCCTTTTCGTCTTGACTTGCGTCAGCAAGCCTGCACCTCAAAAAACGAAAATTGCTCAAAAATTGTCTACTGTCGGGTGCAGAGCAGTTTTGCCTGAGCTGATTTTTGTTCAGGCAAGGCAAAGCCCGCAGCGAATACTTGTCGTATTTGCAAGGGTTTTAACGCGGCATGAGCGAAAATCAGCCAGTCAAAACCGACACGGGTTCAAATCCCGTCAGCCTAACCACGCACACTATTGCGGGAATCAGCGCCGCGGTAACGGTGAAGCTTTTTGAAGCCACTGTTTTGCGTGTGCAAATAATTGCAAGTATAATGCCGAGCGCAAGCGACGACACAAGGCAGATAAGAAAATCCGTCACCGATATCACCGACGCTCCCGTTGTATCAAATAAACCGTTAAAAATTGCAGACATTGTCATTCTCTCCTTTATTTCTTGCCGCTCCGAACGATTTCAGATAAAGCGTTCCGTATTTTGAAAAGCTTGTTTTGTATATTTTTCCCTCCGACAATATCTTCGCAAGCCACACAGGCACCGCGCCGGGAGCCTTTATTTCCATTATGATGCGCCCCGGGCAAAGCTCCTCTCCGTAAACGGGGCGCGTGAGCGACAAATCGTGCAGCCGTCCTTTCACGTTCATGTCAAACGTTATGCGCAAATCGGGATTTGAGCGTGCAACGAACGAAAGTCTGTCGCAAAACACGAGCGCCGCCGGACGAAGCGTTTTGTAATGCTCCGCGAACGAATCTATTTCACGCTCTATCTGCGTGCCGCGAAAATGTTTTTTACCCTCAAGCCACTTTACGGCATCCTCCTCCGCAAGACTTGTGCGCCGCTTGTATACAACCGAATCGTATTTCTTTTTCAGTTCTGCAAACACCGCGCTCTGCGGCGTCACATCCGAATATGCGCGAAGCCTGATTTTCTCTTTGTACTCCGGCTGTTCACATGAACGCGTTATCAGAAGATAATCGGGAGTGTCAAAATAAAGACTCCTGATACTGCATTTCGGATATTCGTCCGGCATCAGCTCCGCCGCCGCACGGTCGATAAAAAAGCCGTACTGCTCCCGCGTCAGCAGATATTTTATCTCGCTGCGTTCAAAACACTGTACTGCGCTCATTTCCGTCGCCTCCTTTGTTTTGACTGCATGATAAAACGGCAAGCTAAAGCGTAGTTAAAAGATATGACACTTTTCAAAAAAAACGGAACGCAAAGATTATGCTTTCGCGCCGTGTCTTTTCACCGTCTGTTCCGCGCACGGCAAGCAGCAGACAAAACGGTTTTTAAAATCGGGAGCAACGAAAAAAGCACCGGAAAAACCGATGCTTTATGTTTCGTCTCATTAGTACCGTTATAAAAACCGATCAGACAGCTCTCGTAACCTTGCCCGAACGGATGCAGCGTGTGCATGCATACACTCTGCAGGGGGAACCGTTAACAACAGCCTTTACCCTTTTGATGTTGGGCTTCCATGTTCTGTTGGATCTTCTGTGTGAGTGAGATACCTTGATACCGAATTTTACGTCTTTTCCGCAAAAATCACACTTTGCCATTGAGAGCACACCTCCTTTGGTTAATGGGTTAAAATACCCCTCTGTAAATCAGCAAAAAACATGATAACAGAATTCATGTTTAAATGCAAGTCTTTTTTAAACTTTTTTTACGCGGAACGCGAAATCAGCGAAGAAAATGGATAAAAAGTCCGCTCAAAAGCTTCGGTTCGAACCATGTCGACTTCGGCGGCATAATCATGGAGGCGTCCGCAATGCGCATAAGCTCGTCAAGCGACGTGGGGAACATCGAAAAAGCGACGCGCATATCCTCGGAGCAGCGCTTTTCAAGCTCTCCCAAGCCTCTTATTCCGCCGACGAAATCAATGCGCTTATCGGTTCTCGGATCGTCGATTCCGAAAATGCGGCTTATAACCAGCTTTTGCAGCAGCGACACATCGAGACTGCCGACGGGATCGTTCTCATCGGCGATACCGTCCTTAAGACGGAGCGAATACCATTTTCCGTCGAGATACATTCCGAACATGTGCCGCTCTGAGGGATGCACCGCGCCGTCATGCCCGCTCACGGTAAAGCTTTCGCCGAGAAGCGACATAAGCTCCGCGGGTGAATGACCGTTGAGATCCTTTATAAGACGGTTGTAATCGAGAATTTTAAGATCGTTTGATCTGAAATAAACGGCAAGGAAAAAGTTAAATTCCTCGTCTCCCGTGTAATCGGGGTGAGCCTCGCGACGCTTAAGGGCAACCTTTACGGCGCTTGCCGCACGGTGATGACCGTCGGCAATATAGAGCGACGGCACGGCTTCAAAGCCCCTGACAAGTGCGGCTGTGTCTTTTTCGTCATCGACTGCCCACACCTCGTTTCTCACGCCGCCGTCCGACACAAAGTCGTATTCGGGCGCAAGAGCCGTATATTTGTCAAGTATCGCGTCGATATCCGCGCTCTCGCGGTAGGCAAGGAAAATGGGGCCCGTGTTTGCGTCGCATGTGTCCACATGGCGTATTCTGTCCTCCTCCTTGTCGGCGCGCGTAAGCTCATGGCGCTTTATAACGCCGTTGAGATAATCGTCGACGGATGCGCAGCCGACGACACCTGTCTGAACCGTGCTGCCCATTGTCTGCCGATAAATATAAAGGTTCTTTTTTGCGTCGCGGACGCAGATACCGTCCGTTTCAAGCTTTTTCAGATTTTCGGCAGCCTTGGCATAGACTGCGTCGGAATAAAGATCTGTGCCGACAGGCAGATCAATTTCGGCTTTGTCGACGTGCAGAAACGAATAAGGCAGGTTTTTGACCTTTTCCCGTGCCTCCTCCGAATTCATAACATCATAGGGAAGCGCCGCCACGGCGGACGCATACTCTTTTTTCGGTCTTAACGCCGAAAAAGGACGGATTACTGACATTGTATGACCTCCTAAAGGAAAAGAACCCTGCTCTCAAGCCGTTTCAATCCCTGTTTATATACGCATTTTCAAAATACCTTCTGTCTGCGCCCGCGCCGGCATAAACGCCGTGCACACCGTCGGTGCAGACAAAGCAGCTCGTTTCCTTCCAGACGGGCAGCACCGCGCCGTCCGAAATAAGAGCGGAGCATATCTCCGTAAAGAGCCTTGACCGCTCATCTCCGGTCGAGGCTGTGTATTCCGCGGTTTTTTTATCTATATCCTCATTTGCGGTGCCCGTAAGCGGGGAGGACGAATCGGTAACGAACCTTCCGAAAAGCGCGCCTGCTTCGTCGGATGACACGCGCAGCGGATAAAAAGCTATCTCCCAAGAGGAGCCTGCCACTCTCGACTCAAGCGTCTGCGCATCGGTTTCCTCGAGCTTTATTTCAAGACGTATGCCGAATATCCTCTGCCAGCGCTGAAGCTGACGGCGAAGTATTTCGGAGTCTTTCTTATCACACAGAACCGTGAGCGACATACTGTCCGTTTCGGCGGCTTCAAGTGCCTTGTCAAGCGCCGCGCTCACCTTTGTTTCATCAAAAACGGGCGCCGGCGCCGACGCTTTTTCGGCACATGCGACATCGGGTACGGGGAAAACGGCGGAAATTTCACCAGCATCCGCCGCGACAGCCGCAGTGTCGGTGGCAAACAGAAACGCGTCACGCAGCTCCTTTATCGCAAGCTTTTCGTTTTTGTTGTTTATCAGGAAAACTCTGTTCGTGTCGGCTACCCTTTTAACCTCGTCGTTTTTGCCGACCTTGAGCCTTTTAAGCTGTGAATCCGTTACATATGCGCCGGAATACTCCCCGTTTTTGAGCTTCTGCAGAACCGTATCGGAATCGGAATTGTAATAGAACCACAGTGTGTCGGCTTTCGCCGCGTGCGCACCCGTGTAATCGGCGCTTTTTCTCAATCTGTAGGTCGTTTCGTCAAAATAAGACAGATAAAACGGACCGTTTGAAAGGCTGTATGCAATGAGAAGTCCGTATCTTCCGCCGCAGGCGTTGAAGAAAGTCTCGTTGCACGGCATGCACACAGGCTCCGCAAGAACAGACAGAAATGCATCGTTTCGCTCCGCAAGCCTTATCACCAACGTTTTCTCATCGGGCGCGCTCACGCCGATTTCGCTCGACTGCACAGTCCCCGCAAGCGATTCCCGCGCATTTACGAGCGATGTGAGCAGCTCGGCATCGGGCGCAGCAGTTGCGGGATCGAGCGCACGTCTTAACGCAAAAACGAAGTCGTTCGCCGTGACCTTCGGCATCACATAACCGCCCGTTTCGGATTCGGGCGCAAAATCCTCGGGCAGCTTGCCCGCTAACTGTTTGGCTGCGTTTTTCGTAACGTGCCACACCGCGCCCTCGCGAAGATAAAATGTGTATGTAAGCCCGTCGGGCGAGATATCCCATTTTTCGGCAACACCGGGAGATATTTTACCGTCGGAGTCCGGACGGACAAGTCCCTCAAACGTATTTCGGACCGTCATTTTCGCAGCCCCGCTCTCCGCGATCTGCGGATCGAACGTTACAGCCTGCGTTTCAACGGCAAAGCGCAGCACGACAGCCGTCTCGGAGCCGCACGCGGCAAGGCACAGCAAAACAGCCGTTAAAGCGGCAAAAGCTGCGGTAATACGTTTTTTCACACGGCTCCCTCCTTTCAGTCTGCGCTTCTCGTGCGCGTCCGCTTCTCGTGCGCGTCCGCTTTTCCCGACTTGCGTTTTTTTAACCCGAATATTTTACCATATAAGCTGCGCTTATTCAAGTTCTTTTGCAAGTCCGTTTGCAAATTCCTCAAACACCGCCGTGTCAAGCGGATATGACGTGAACGTGATGTCGCCGAGAGTACGCTTTATATAGTCCGCCGCATACCGTGCGCCCTTTTTCTTTTCAAGAGCCTTAAGCGCCTCATAGTCACGCACGCCGTCACGGAATGATTTTTCGCGGATCGAGCACATCGGTCTGCCGTTTTCTCCGGGATAAACTATAAAGCCGTCGCCGGCGGGAAAATTGCCGCCCGCGGTAGTCTCCGTGAACGGGTCGACGGGACGGCGCGAAAACTGCGAGTACCAGAAGTTAAAGCCCCAGTGCAGGAATCCCTCACAGCCGTATTTGTAGAGCAGAACACCTATAACACGCATTTTCACAAGCGGCAGAAACAGGAATCTGTTCGGGTATTCGTTTTCAAAAGGCCCGCAGCAGTAGTATGTCCAGAGCCTGTCCACACGTCCCCGGAATTTGTCTATGTCGCTCTCGCACGGGACGGGCAGGTCAACAAGTCCCTGTGAATAGTATTTATAATCGGACAGCGCGTCCATGTGCACAAACGCCGAAAAGAACTCCCCGACCGCCGCTGCACACCTTCTGTAGCGCACGATATCGCGCCCGCCCGGCTCATCGGAGCAATGGACATAGCAGATGTCGGTTATGCCGAGCGCATCGGTGTGTTCCTTAAAGCTTGCGCCGAGCTGCCGCAGAAAGCTCATATATCCGCGCGATACCGAGTTTGTCTCCCATCCGAAAATACGGCGGTAGCCGGTTGACGTGTGTGCCATGATTTTCGGCGCGTGCTTCGCTCCCCATTGTGTAAAAAGATGAGAGATCTCAAAATACTTAACTCCGCAGTCAAGACACATTGCGACCCATCGGTCAAAATTTGCGTAATCGAAGGTGTAGTCGTATCCTTTTTTCGTCACGTCTATAAGCTGAACGGTCGGACGCTCCGAGCCGACGGCAGTGTCGAGAGCAAGCGTAAATACCGGTGTTAATATCATATTTATACCGTGAGACACGGCGTTTCTCACAAAATTTTCGGTAATGCGCCAATACTCGTCCGAAAAAGCTTCGATACCGTAATAACTCATGATGCAGTCGGTGTGAAACCAGTTAGTGCACATAAGCGTCTGCACGGGCATTTTTGCGGAGGACACATAAACCTCAACGGCTGCCGATTCTCCGCCGGCTTTAAACACAAGCGGATACGTGCCCGGCTCAGCGCCGCACACTTCACAGTACACTCCGAGCGTTTTGCCTTTTTCAAGCGTCAGTTTACCGCATGCAGGCTCAATGAGATCGGGATAAAAGCCGATGTCCGCATTATTGAGCACGGTGCAGTTCGCGGGTCTGTCATCGATACAGGCACGGTCGGAATATATCTCCCGTACGGTACCGGCTTCGACGGGCAGCGCACAGTCGACCGAAAATTCCGTCTCACAGTCGGAATCGGCAACAACGGCGAATTGCACCGCGCTTTTTTCGCCGCAAAGCAGCGACAGACGGCTTGTGCGCGGCAGTGAAGATAATGCTTCATGTGAAAATATTTTCACAAGCGATGACACGGGTATTACCGAAATTGCCATTTTAACATTCCTTTCGTTTTTCGGACAAATATACCGAAGTCCGTCTCTTATCGGTTATTATGTTACCATAGCTTAAAATAAATTGAAAGATATTCAATAAAATTTATTAAAATGCACAAAAAACGGCTCCGAAGTTTTACATCCGCAAGGCTTAACCGTGCGGTTTTTGTATTGACATTTTGTGCGTTTAAATCTATAATATCTTTGTATCAAAGTTTTTTGAAATTCGACAGGAGGCAAAAAAAACATGAAAAAAACCATCTCCGTTATTCTCGCAGTTATTATGGCTGTGTGTTGCATGCCATTTGCGGTTTTCGCAGACGATGCCGACACTCTGTTTGATAAATCCGGCAGCTTTGAATCATCCGATCAGCTCGTTTCGGGCAAAATATACCGCATTGAAAGCGGCGTCACGATGACGGTTCCGTCCGAGCTGACGCTCTATATTCCCACGGGCGCAAGACTCTACGTGAACGAGGGCGCAAAGCTTGTTGTCAACGGCAACATCGTGACTCAGCCCGGCTCCGCTCTTTGTGTTGAAGGCGTGCTGGTAGGCGCCGCCAATGTGGGCGGTTCGGGTGACTGTCTCGCGCAGTACCGTTTCCCCGCACTTATCGACCAGGGGCTTACAAAGGAAGACGGCTCGCCGAGAATCAAAGTGTCGTTCGCAACATCCGTAAGCGGCAACGCATATGACGACCAGAAGGAGCCTCTCTCCTACACCGATATCTCCGATGCCGGCGCAAAGGTCTACATTCCTCTCAATCAGTATGTTTACATCAAGGCTCACATCATTGAACCGGACGAAACAAAAGACGTCAAGTACGACGATGCTCTCATGAATGTTTTCGCAAACGGCGTAGGCGTTGCCTATACGCAGGGCGCGCACATTATGAAGGTCGGCTCCTCCGCTGACATTACCTACGGCAACTGGACAAGCGACGATGACTTCCTCTCCACCTATAAAATACACCTCCCCTCGAATAAGGGCTACACCGTTTACGGCAGAAACGGCGAACACAGCGAACTCGGGGAAACCGTTTACCTCAAATACGGTCAGTCTTTCTCCTTCAAGGTTGAAATAGAACCTGAATACGATATGTCAAAGTATGAGGTTTACATCTACAACGGCTACGGATGGACAGACCTCGACACCGACACAATTATTAAAGATGTTCCTCCTGCAAAGCCCGACGAATACGGCTATTACAATATCGACTTTGTAAAGGGTGACACAACCGTTTACGTTATCGGTGTTGTCAAAAACTCCACGATAACGCTTGTGGGCGATATTCTCTCGATGATAAGAAGCATCCTTGAGACAATAAAGGCTTTCTTTGAACAGTTTGCCAACATGTTCAAATAATTTTCCTTTCAATTTATCCTTTTCATGGAAACGCGGCGGCGGCTCTTTTACGGAGTCGCCGCCGTGCTTTTTTATGCGAAAAAACCGTATTTTTTTTGTTATTCGGTTTATCACTTTCTTTTTCGGTCGGTCATTGACAAACAAAACATATAATGTTACCATTTTTATAAACGGCGAAGCATTGCTTCGGGGAGGTAGTTTTATGATAGCAAAAAATGACATCATCTGTTTTCTCGGTGACAGCATCACACAGAGCGACGGAACAACGGATAAATTTTATTGGGAGTATATTGCGGAAATGACCGGCGCGACAGTGTATTCCTTCGGAGTAAACGGTGCGCAGAGCTGCGGACTTTCCGAACAGCTCAAACGCATGGAGGAAACAGTCGGCGGAAATTTTGACATGCTGTTCGTCTTCGTCGGCACGAACGATTTCAACCACGGTGTCGAATTAGGTGATTTCTTCACGGTGCACGAGGAACGGGTGCCGATAAACAGCGATGCAAGCGGAAATTTTACGGAATTTAAAACTGTACGAAAACGCGATTTTGTGTTTGACCGCAACACATTCAAGGGCAGGCTGAACATTTTCTTTTCGGCGGTCAGAGAAAAATACTCCGACAAGAGGATAGTAATGCTAACGCCCATTCACCGCGCATACGCATATTTCGGCGGCGACAATATTCAGCCGAACGAATTGTTTTCAAACAAGAGCGGTTTGTTTTTCGACAGCTATATTCAGGCGGAGCGGGAAGCCGCCGACATATGGTCGATTGAAATAATTGACCTCTACCGCGATTCGGGGCTGTTCCCGCTTTGCGACGGCAGCGCCGAAAAATATTTTCACAACGCAAAAACCGACCGTCTGCACCCGAATGCGGCGGGACACAGGCTCATAGCCGAAAAAATACTGCAAAAGGCATAAAAAAGCCATGCCGAAAAAAGATGAACTCCGAAAAAATCTCAGAGAAATCCGTTTGACGGCGAAATCCGTTTGACAGCGAAATCCGTTTGACAGTAAAAAACCGCGCTCCGTCTTTTGCGGCGGAATGCGGTTTTTTTATTTGCGATTTTCGGTTTATTCGCAATTAAATTGCGCGTTTACGCTGTCCTCGACCGATTTCATGGCGTCGAGTGTGCGGGTAAGCAGCTCATCAAGCGTCCAACCGAGCATTTCGGCGCCCTTTTCGATAATTTCGCGCGAACAGCCTGCGGCAAACTTTTTGTCCTTATACTTCTTTTTCAAGCTTTTAAGCTCCATATCCTTGCAGCTCTTTGACGGACGCATAGCCGAGAGTATTTGCGAAGTAACGCATTACCCCCTCGACGGTGCAGGCATGACGAAGATGAAACGGGTCGGAGTTGTACTTTTTGAGAAGCGAAAGCGCGTCTTCCCTTGAAATTGTCAAATCCATAAAAACACCCCTGAATCAATATTTTATTTACAATCATCCGCAGTCGTTCTCCTGCGAATAAAAAAACAACGATGCTTTTTACACAGCCGCAGCGCCGTTGTTAATCTCCGTAGTTGCGGTTGAAAAGATTTTTCCCGTAGTATTCAAGCATAAACATCTTGACGGACGATTCCTCCGGGTCTATGTAATGATGTTCGGTAACGGTTGAGCCGTCGGAGCGGACGGTGAGCGTGGTGCCGCCGTTTGTTTCACGCTCCCAATAGCAGCCGTAGCCTGTTTTCATCGCGTATGTCAGAGTAATGCCCTCGTAGGGAATCGAAAAGCAGTTCTTGTGGTCGTGTCCGCAAAGCATGTTTTTTGTACTTCCGAGCTTTTTGCACAGCGCAAAAAAACCGTTGTTAAACAGCGGGAAGCCGTAGTTTTCATGCACCTTGCAAAACGGCGCCGACGCAAATTCGGGAATAAGATTACCCGTTTCTCTGTCATGAATACTCTCCCATGCGTCGCGGTATTCCGGAACGGGAATGTGCATATAGACCGAGCTCGGCACCGGCGCACCGTTTTCGGCTGCAATTCCTTTAACCGCCCATTCGTACCAGCGAAGCTGTTCGGAGGTAAAATGGTCATAGCTGCCCTTTTGCTGTGTTTCTTCATGGTGTGAATCCATCATGAAAAGCGTATGTACGGGACGTCCGTTTTCCGTAATATTTATAATATAATTTCCGTCGCCCATTCCTTTGGGACCGCATCGGAAAAGACAGTGCTTCGCGTGCGACATTCGGTAATCCGCCCAAAACTCGCTTACAAGCCCCGTATGGTCGGCATTGCCCATAACGGGCGCCCACGGCACGGAATATCTCTCCAGAAAGTCAATAAGACGGAGATACGCGAACGGATCAAACGCATTGTCGCCCGTAAGAGTGATAAGGTCGGGTTTTGTGCGTCGAATGAGCTTATCCATCGTCTCCTCCGAAAACTCGCCGACATGACAAAACGCCTCACCGTCGTGGCACTGAATGTCGGCAAAGTTAAGTATGACAAAATCTCTGTCCGGCTGCTTTTCAACGGAACAGGCAAATTTTCTTGAAGAATACTCCTCCGTGCCGTCCCATTCGTAAAAATACTCTCCGCACGGCACATCTTCGGGCGACGCGGGATGCATAACTATCAGGTCGAGATAATCGCCCGCAATCTTAAGATCCGTTTTCATGTTTTTCTCCTCCGAAAAAGCACATAATTATTTTTTTTCATTGAAAAACGGCGCAGCAAAAAACAAAAGTCCCCGCCGCGTTTTTTTATACCGCAAGGCAGACCGGGCTGACGGGGTTCTTTTGCAAATTTTTATTTGTCGATTCTCATTGAAATATCAAACGCTGTGACCGAGTGCGTAAGCGAGCCCATGCTGATTATATCTACGCCGCACTGCGCTTTTTCGCGGATATTTTCAAGCGTAATATTGCCGCTTGCCTCCGTGAGTGCGCGTCCGTCGATATATTTCACGCATTCCGCCGTTTCGTCGGCTGTCATGTTGTCGAGCATAATAATATCGGCTTTTGCCTCAACCGCCTCTTTCACCTCGTCCAAGGTGCGTGTTTCAACCTCAATCTTTACCGTATGACCGATGTGACGGCGAAGCTTTTCGACGGTTTTGAGAATGCCGCCGCCCGCGTCTATATGGTTATCCTTAAGCATCGCCGCGTCGGACAGATTGAAACGGTGGTTTTTGCCGCCGCCGCACATAACGGCATATTTCTGCATCGCGCGAAGGCCGGGCAGCGTTTTGCGCGTGTCGGCAATGCTGACGCCCGTACCCTCTGTGAGCTTTACCGCAGTGTGCGTCTGCGTGGCTACGCCGCTCAAATGCTGTACAAGGTTCAGCGCGGTGCGCTCACCCATAAGAAGCGCCTGCGTTTTCCCTTTGAATCGGGCGATAAGGTCGCCTTTTTTTATTTCGTCGCCGTCTTTTTTAAGAAGCTCGACTTCGACCTTCGGATCGAGAAGCGTGAACACGCGCGCCGCGATCTCAATACCGCACAGCACTCCGTCCGCCTTTGACACAAAGCGGGCAGAGGTAACGCTGTCCTCGGGAATGACAAAAGCGGTGGCTTCGTCAATATAATTTATATCTTCTTTTATGGCATTTTTTATAACATCGTCAACATAAAAGGCGGGAAGTATCATTTCAGTTTCTCTCCTCGGCTTCGGTAAGAATAATAAAAGCGACCGTGGCAAGCGACAGTGTCTCGAAATACTCCGTCGTCCACGCGTATTTTCCGCCCTTAAGGCGCTTCAGAATATTGTCAATCTGTTTAAGACCGACACGAATCGCTGCGGGATCGGGCAGCACGAAATATGCACGCTGCATGATATTCCTTATTTCGGTTTGGATATCGTCGGGAACGGGTGCGCCCGAAGCGTCAATTTCAACGGGAAGCGCGTCGACATCGGCGTAGCCTACCGCCATGCACCTCTTAATATCCTCGGCTGCACGTCTCGAAAAGACGAGCGCCTCAAGCAGCGAGTTGCTTGCAAGTCTGTTTTTTCCGTGCACGCCCGTGTTGGAGCATTCGCCGCACGCGTAGAGACGCGGCACGGCGGTGCGCGAATCTATATCGACCTCTATGCCGCCCATGAGATAGTGCTGACAGGGGAAAATCGGTATAAGATCCTTTGTCATGTCAACGCCGTATTTCATACAGCCCTCAAAAATTCCCGGAAAACGGTTTCTTACAAAGTCGGGATCTTCGTATGAGATATCAAGGAAAAAGTCGTTGCTGCCCGTACGTCTGCTCTCAAGAATAATCGATTTCGAGACAACGTCACGGGGGGCAAGCTCCAGCCGCTCGTCGTATCTGTCCATAAAGCGCTCATGATGGCAGTTGAGCAGATATGCGCCCTCACCTCTGACCGATTCGCTTATGAGGAACTGCTCTCCGTCGTCGGAATTGAACGCGGTGGGATGGAACTGAACATAGCTCAGATCCTTAATGCGCGCGCCCAGCTCATATGCGATGCGGATACCGTCGCCCGTTGAGCTTTTCGGGTTTGTGGTGTATTTGTATACGCGTCCGATACCGCCCGTGCAAAGCATGCAATAGCTGCAAAATACGCTGAACACCTTGCCGTCTTTAAGAAGATCCGCTCTGAAACCGCTTCTCACCCTGACGAGGCGGCAGAGGTCGGTATTATCGGAATATGTGATGTTGTCTTTTTTGCGCACCTGCTCATAGAGCGCTCTCACAAGCTCCGCGCCCGTGGTATCTTTATGGTGGACGATACGTCTGCGTGAATGGCCGCCTTCAAGCGTCTTGTCAAGCTCACCGTCGGAATTTCTGTCAAATTCCGCGCCGAGTTTCATCATCTCCCTGACATCGTCGGGACCCTCATGAACGAGGATATCGACCGTTTCGGGATTGTTTTCGTGGCGTCCCGCAATAAAAGTATCCTTCGCGTGCAGCTCATAGCTGTCGTTTTCAAGCGAGAGCACCGCCGCAACACCGCCCTGCGCAAGATTGGAGCTTGACGTTGTGGACGAATACTTCGCGAGCATCATAATTTTCGTGTCATCTGAAAAATGCAGTGCGCCGTACATTCCCGCAACGCCCGCACCGACGATAAGAACATCATACACATTTTCGGGTTTCATATATTTTTACCTCTTTTACAGGAGTTTTTACGTTTTTTAGGCTGGCGGGATTCAAACTCATGCCGCCCGTCAGTCTAACCGAGACGCAGCATCTCGTCTATGCTCTTTTTCGCTTTAAGACGCAGCTCCTCATCGACCGTCACGCTCTCGCCGCCCGTACCGTTCAGCGCGGCTGTAACGCTGTCGAGAGTAATTTTTTTCATATCGGCGCACACGAGCTTTTCGGGGCAGAGATAAATATACTTGTCTCCGCTCCCCTTCTCGTGCGCGAGAAAGCCGTCCGCAACGCCTCTTTCGGTGCCGATTATGACCGGCTTTTCGGACGCCTTTGCAAATTTTATTATTTCGGCTGTGGAACCTGCCATGTCGGCAAGGCTCACGACCTCCGGCGGACATTCCGGGTGCACCGCAACCGCGGCTTCGGGGTGGCTGCGCTTTGCTTCGATAATATCCTCTGCCGTGAGAGAATTGTGAACGGGGCAGTAACCGTCCCACAGTATTATATTTTTGCAGGGAAGCATCTTTTTAACGTATGCTCCGAGATTTTTATCGGGAATAAAAAGTATTTCGGGCGCATCGAGCTGCGACACGATCTTTAATGCGCTCGACGAAGTAACACACACGTCGCACTCGGCTTTAAGCGCCGCGGTGGTGTTTATGTAGGCAACGACGACCGCCTCCGGATGCTCCGCCTTGAAGCGGCGCACGCGCTCGGGCGTGATCATTTCAGCCATCGGGCATGTCGCGTCGGGCTCGGGCAGCAGCACCTCTTTTTCGGGAGCGAGAATCTTAACGCTCTCCGCCATAAAACGGACTCCGCACATGACAACTTTTTTTTCGGGCAGGGCGGCGCATTTTGACGCGAGCGCAAACGAATCGCCCACGATATCGGCAATGTCCGTTATTTCGGGGGACTGATAGGTGTGCGCGAGAATGACCGCGCCCGTTTCTTTTTTGAGCCGTTTCACAAGCTCCTGTTTTTCGTTGATTTCGCATTTTTCAGACGCCATGATAAACTCCGTCCTTTCAAAATATCAATTATACACCCATCTGCAGGAAAATGCACTGTCGAAGAAGAAAAATATACCTTGAGGATAGGTGAAAAATATGTACTGTTTTTATAAAATCACACGCCGTTCAGCCGAACAACGAGCGTAAAAACGCCGTCCTCACATTTCATAAGCATCTCGCCGTGATATTTGTTAACCGTGCTCTCAATGGAGCGCAGACCGAAGCCGTGTGAATCCGCGTCGGCTTTTGACGTCTCATAAAGTCCCTTTGCGTTCTTTTTCGGCTCGGAGTCGGTCGGGTTCGATACGGAAATGACCGTAAAAGTCTCGTTGCCGTGCGCCTTGACCTTTATAAACCGTCGAGTCTTGTCCTCCACAAGCGAGTTCGCTTCAATCGCGTTGTCGAGCGCGTTGCTCAAAATAATGCAGAGGTCTATCGGCAGAATATCGTTTTTTTCGAGATTCACGCAGTTGTAGCTTGTGGTTATGTCCTTCGACTGCGCCTCGTACATTTTTTCGTTCAGAATGGCGTCCACCGCGGAGATGCCCGTTATGCGGACGTAATCCGACTCATCCACAGCTCCTCCGAGGTCGCGCAGATATTTTTTCAATCCCTCCGTGTCGCCCTTTTCCGCAAGCATGTTCAGCAGCAGAATGTGATTTTTCATGTCGTGGCGAAACGAGCGCGTCCTGTTATAGAGCGTTTCAAGTCTTTTTACGGAGTTTTCCTGTTGAGTGAGGAGAGAAGAAAGCATCTCGGTGCCGCGAGCCAAAGCCAGTTGGTCGCGAAGCTTGCCGAACAGGACAAAAACGAGAATATTGATAAATATCAGCCCGGTGCACGAAACATAAACATATGCCGCGATTTTATCGTCAACCGGGTAATTTTCAAAATAGTACTGGTATACCGAAAAAGTGACAAGCGTGACCACGGGCACAAAGAACAGCGCCGCCCACAGTCTGAACGATGTCGGAACCTTGGTGTAGCGCTTTGCGAAAATGCTGACTATCACCGCGGCGACTATCATTATGCCGTTTGCAAGAGTAAGCTTTCCGAGACGGATATACGACGCATCCATACTGCCCTCAAAGCCTACGGCACGCGAAACGACGCTGAACAAAAAGCCCGCGCCCGTTTCTGACAGCGCGATTATCATAACGAAAACAACGGAGGCTATCACCTTTCGCCGCACCGAATCGGTATACATCAGAAACAGAATTGCGATAAGCAGCGCACATTCGACGGAATAGCGCACGAATTCCGACGGAAAGCTGTCGCGCAGCAAAATTATCACTGCGGCAAGTCCCACAAAGGGAAGATAGTCGAAGCGGCTGCGCCTGAACCGCGACGTAAAAAAGCTGTTTGTCATGATATACGCAAGCACAAGCTCAAACACCGACGAAAAAATAAGCGCGGTATTAAAAAGAATTTCTTTATAGTCGCGAAGCAGATCTATATGCACATTGTCACCTCCCGCTCCGCCTTTTTAAAATACTATCTCATTGCCCACAGAAACGCCTCGTTTGTTTCGCGCGCCCTGTGCTTGCTCACAGGCACGGTCGTGCCGTCCGACAGCAGTGCCGAATTCGGCGACAGCGACGAAATTTTCGCCGCATTTATGAGAAAGGACTGGTGACAGCGCACAAAATCCTGTTTTTTCAGCGTCTGCTCTACCTCGTCGAGCTTGCCGTAAAACGTATATTCGCGCCCCGTCACGGTTCGCAGCGTAATTATCCGCTTATTGCTCTCAAAAAACAGAATATCGCGCACGGGCAGGCTCGTGCTCTCGGAGCCGCTCTGAAAAACATATCTCGCGCCGTCGGAGCGCGTAAGCTCGTTCACGCACTCTTTGAACACGCTCGGAAAGCCGTTCATAAGCTCCGGCTTAAGCAGATACCGGAACGCACGCACCTCGTACCCCGAAAAAACATACTCTGCCGATGCCGTGACAAAAACTATCATAACGTCCTTGTCGACCGCTCTTATGCGCTTTGCCGCGCTCAGCCCGTCGCAGTTTTTCATCGTGATATCAAGAAATATCAGGTCAAAACCGGCCTGTCCCGCTTCGAATGCCGAAGCAAGCGGTTCGCCGTCGTTAAAAACGGTTATACGTCCGTCGATATCCCATTTTGCAAGCAGGTCGGCGATTCTGTCGCGCAGATATTCGCAGACGGCGCTCTCGTCGTCGCACACGGCAATATTGAGTATCATGTTGCCTGCTCCCCTGCGCCGTCCGCGCCGCGCTTTTTGAATATGACAAATTTTCCCGCAATATAGTTGAACACCACCGTGAGTACAGCGACAAGAATTTTGTCTATCCACACGCCGCCTTTTATCTTTTCGAAAACGTTCAGCAGCAGGGCATACAGCAGTTCGTCGAACAGAAGCAGGGATATTATGCGGGCGCCGAAAAACGACACAATCTCTTTTATTATTGCCGCCGCTCCGCTCGCGGTGCTCTCAAAAACGAAAAGCCTGTTCGTGATATAGGCAAAAGTAACGGCACAAACCCACGCTACCGCATTTGAGAGATAAAGCCACTTGAACGCAAACGAGCCTATGCTGAAAAGCACGAGCGATTCGTACCCTGCCCCGGCAAGCTTATTCGCAATGCCGAAAACAACGAAATTGACAACGGTTGTCAGCACGCCGAAAACCAGATATGACATCATCTCATATTGCAGAAGCTTTTCGAGCCCCGGAATTTTCAGAAGCTTTTTGAAAAAAGGCACCGAAAAAATTTTATTGTAAAGCTTTTCGTACCGGAGTTTTAATTTCATCGCATTTCACACTTTCGCTTTAATTATTGTCTGTTTTATTTTAGCAGACCTTGAATTATTTTGCAACTGCGGTATAATATAAAAGAATAATTTTTTCGGAGGAACCCATTATGAGACTTGATAAGTATTTGAAAGTGTCGCGCCTTGTCAAACGCCGCACGGTAGCCAACGAGCTTTGCGACGCGGGGCATGTCGACGTAAACGGCAAAACGGCACGCGCCTCATACGACGTTAAGATCGGGGATGTTATCTCGATTCAGACAGGCGCAAACCTTACAAAAGCCGAGGTCGTCTCCGTGCAGGAATACGCAACGAAAGAAAACGCATCGTCGATGTACAGGCTCATGTGATTTCTAAGCTGCGATTAAAGCGCTGCGGCTATACTTATCGCAAAAACTCCCCGCAGAGGTGAACAGGCAATGGACGACAATTATTTCAACGGCTTCGGCTCCCCGCCGTTCGAATCGGACGGAACCGACGGACAATCGGATGAAAATGCACAGCCCGTTAATTTCACGGACGTGAACACGGATAACGGCGACCCGCCGTACACCGACGGCTTTTCCGACAAGGAGCAATACGGCAGTGCGGCAGACGAACGGCAGGCGAACGGCACATATTACACGGGCGGCGAAAATCCGACTGTCAGGTATGCGCCTTACCCGAATATGAACAGCGGAAAAAAGAAAAGAGAAAAAAAGCCCCCCACGCGCAAAACGCTTGCTGCTTTCGGCATAATCACACTTGTGCTGTGTCTTGTTATGAGCGCGGTATCGGGCGCAATATCTTCGTTTGTCACGGTGCAGGTGCTCGAAAACGCCAAGAACCCCACGGGCACGACGACACAGCACGCGGACGAGCTTATTTCCGTTCCGACCGACGCATCCGCCGAAATACCTGCGAACACAATCGAGCCGACCGACCATCCGGCAGAAGCGCTGACCGAAGGCTTGACGAAGCAAAACGACAGCGAAAAAAAGACAAAGGGTGAGATTTACGCAGAATCGGTAAACAGCATAGTAGGCATCAAGTGTGAGGGAACAAAAGAAGTCAGCACGTTTTTCGGAAGAACCGCTTCGGTTCCGTTCACGTCTACGGGTTCGGGATTTTTCATCACGTCCGACGGATATATCGCAACAAATTACCATGTCATAGAGGACGCGGAAAAAATTACCGTAACCACCTACGGCGGGCAGGCATATGAAGCGACCGTCCGCGGATATGAAGCATCAAACGACATCGCCGTGATAAAGGCAGAGGGTGAATTTACCCCCGTAAAAGAGGGCGACTCCTCGTCGCTTGCGGTCGGAGACGACATTCTCGTCATCGGAAATGCGCTCGGTGAGCTTTCCTACACGTTTACAAACGGCGTGGTAAGCTATCTTAACCGCGCGATAACGACCGAAAGCGGCGATGTGATAAACATGTATCAGACGAACGCCGCAATAAACGAGGGCAATTCGGGCGGACCCGTCTACGACATGTACGGCAGAGCGGTAGGCATTGCAAGCGCAAAATATGAAGCGTCCTCCGTTGAGGGACTCGGTTTTTTCATTCCGCTCAACGACGTTAAAAGCATGATTTCGGATATCATTGAAAAAGGCTATGTTTCGGGTAAACCGAGCCTCGGTGTGTCCGTGCAGCCGGTAACACAGACGATGTCGCTGCGCTATTCCGTTCCCGTGGGACTTTATATCGTGGCGGTCGGCTCCGACACAGCCGCGTCGAAAGCCGGTCTTAAGGCAGCGGATGTAATAACGGGTATCGACGGCACGTCCGTTACGGGAGCCGCGGAGCTGTCCTCCGTTCTCTCGTCGAAACGCGCGGGCGACACCGTAAACGTGACCGTGTCGCGGTCGGGAAAAAATCTCACGTTCACACTGACGCTTGACGAATACAAGCCAGCCGAGCCGCGAACACAGTACTCCGGCGTGTACGACTACTGATCGGCTTAGGTCTGCAAAAAAAAACGGTTTTGCAAAGCGCAAAAACCGCATTAAGAAACCGAAAAAAGCACGGATAAAGCTGCCCGACGCCTATCCGTGCTCTGTTTTTATATATGCTGCGTTCGGAAGCCCTTGATTCCGACAAGTCCCGTCATTGCGTTGCGGACTTCAACAAGACCGTCGTAAAGCTTCGCTTCGGTCATCGAACCGAGGTCCTCGCCGTTTGCGGTAAATCGGCTGTCGAGCGCACCGACGCAGTCGTATTCGGCGGCGTTCTTTTTAAGTTCTTTTTAATAAGATAAGCGCTGCCGCGCTTTTTCTGTCGAGCGGACGTCCGCCGCGAACCGCCTTTGTAAAATGGTCGAGCTCGTCGATCTCATTGAAAATCACACCGTTATACATTTTAATTACCTTAATTACCCCTCAAAAAAAGTCATTTTATCTTAGGCTGACGGGATTCGAACCCATGTCGCCCGTCAGTGCCCCTTTTCGGCACT
>OLHA01000105.1_pt1 | contig 46561 bp, 40 predicted proteins | sample 1605961 | NCBI WGS metagenome assembly OLHA01 (sample SAMN03283288) | human gut metagenome | biome: human-associated habitat; material: feces | host: Homo sapiens | place: Peru | collected 2012
ATGTGACTTTTCAAAACAGGCAGGGCTTTCCCATCTTCCGCGCTGAACACATTGCATTTGTACGCTCGTTCGTTGAAGAACAGGAGCAGGAACAGCCGCAGCCCGTCACCAAACCCGTTGCGTTCTATCCCGCCGAAAAAACGCATTTGCCCTACGACATAGAAATCCAGACGCTTCATGTCCCGGAACCGGAGCATGACCCGCCCGCTGCGGAACCCGCCGAGCCTGAATCTCCCGCCATGAGCGAGGAAGAAGCGCTGATTCTGGAGCATGAAGGCCGCGCGGCGCTTTCGGAAATGGGCGAGTTTGTGCCTGATTTTGATGATGCCATCTCTCAGGCCAAGATTGACGAACCTCCCGCACACCGTCCTGCGGTATCCGTCCCCATTGACGGCGAGTGGCAGGACTTTCCCAGCACCGCCGCTGCGGAGCAGGCCGCTTATGCCGACTTTAAGGCAGCGAGCTACCGCAATGCACAGAATTTCCACATCACCGATGATGCCCTCGGTGTCGGCGGCGCAAAAGCAAAGTTTCGGGCAAATATGGCAGCTATCCATCTCCTGCAAGAGCTGGAGTTTGAGGGCTTACAGGCCAGCCCGGAACAGCAGGAAATCCTCTCCCGCTACGTTGGCTGGGGCGGTCTTGCGGATGTCTTTGATGAAAGCAAGCAGAATTGGGCAGCGGAGTTTCGGGAGCTGCGTGAGCTGCTGACACCGGAGGAATACGCTGCCGCCCGCGCATCCACGCCCAATGCCCACTACACCAGCCCTACCGTAATCAAGGCAATCTATGAAGTGGTCGGCAATATGGGCTTCCAGACCGGCAATATTTTAGAGCCGTCGATGGGCGTCGGCAACTTCTTCGGCTGCTTACCGGAATCCATGCAGGGCAGCAAGCTCTACGGTGTGGAGCTGGACAGCATTACCGGGCGTATTGCCAAGCAGCTTTACCCCAAGGCGGACATTACCATTGCAGGCTTTGAAACAACGGATAGAAAAGACTTCTATGACCTCGCTGTGGGCAACGTCCCGTTTGGACAATATCAGGTAGATGACCGGGCTTATAACAAGCTCGGTTTTTCCATTCACGACTACTTCTTCGCAAAAACACTTGACCAAGTGCGTCCGGGCGGCGTGATCGCGTTTGTGACCTCCCGCTACACGATGGACAAACAATCTCCCGAAGTCCGCAGGTACATTGCACAGCGGGCGGAGTTGCTGGGTGCCATTCGTCTGCCCAACAATGCGTTCCGTGCCAACGCTGGTACGGATGTCGTTTCGGATATCATCTTCCTGCAACGCAGAGAGCACCCCGTCGAGATCGACGAGGACTGGATTCACCTTGGGCAGTCTGAAAATGGCTTTGCCATCAACAGCTACTTTGCAGAGCATCCGGAAATGGTGCTTGGAACCCCATCTTCGGAGAGTACGCAGTACGGCAAGCAGGATTATACCGTCAACCCCATAGAAGGTGCAGATTTGGGAACGCTGCTCCATGAAGCAGTGCAGAAGATCGGTGGTAAATATCAGGAGGCAGAGCTGCCAGACCTCGGTGAAAACGAGAAGATCGGCACATCCATCCCCGCAGACCCCAATGTGAAAAACTTCTCCTATACCATCGTGGACGGTGAGGTGTATTACCGTGAGAACAGCGTTATGGTCAAGCCTGACCTGAACGCAACGGCAAAAGAGCGCGTCAAGGGCATGGTGCAGCTCCGGGATTGCGTACAGAAGCTCATCGGTCAGCAGATGGACGGCTTCATCTCCAATGAGGCGATCCAGAAGACGCAGCGGGAGTTGGATGCCCTCTATGACTCCTTCACGGCAAAATACGGGCTTATCAATACTCGCGCCAATAATCTGGCGTTTTCTGACGACAGTTCGTACTTCCTGCTCTGTTCTCTGGAAGTGTTGGATGAGGAAAACAACCTCAAGCGCAAGGCAGACATTTTCACAAAGCGCACGATTCGTCCCCATGAGGCCATTACATCCGTGGATACAGCGTCGGAAGCGCTGGCACTGTCCATCTCGGAAAAAGCCTGCGTGGACATGGACTATATGGCGCAGCTCTCAGGCAAAAGTCAGGAAGAACTGGTCGATGAGCTGACCGGCGTTATCTTTTTTGATCCCGTGGAGCGTGAATGGCAAACAGCAGATGAATACCTCTCCGGCGATGTCCGCGAGAAGCTACGCATTGCCCGCAGCTACGCCGCGCCCGGATTTCCAAGAGACGGCCTTGCGAACTACGCTGCCAATGTTGCGGCTTTGGAACAGGCGCAGCCAAAGGATTTGGATGCTTCGGAAATTGAAGTACGCCTCGGTGCAACGTGGATCGACAAAGAGTATATCAAGCAGTTCATGTTTGAGCTGTTGGAGCCTGCTTTCTATGTGCGCCGGAGCATTGATGTCAACTACTCGGATTTCAGCGCGGAATGGAATATCACCGGCAAGAGTGTTGTAGGCCGCAGCGACATCAACGCCAATATGACCTACGGCACAGAACGCGCCAATGCCTACAAGATTCTGGAGGACACGCTGAATCTGCGCGACGTGCGCATTTACGACACAATCACGGATGCGGACGGCAAAGAGAAGCGTGTGCTCAACTCCAAGGAGACCACGCTTGCCCAGCAGAAGCAGCAGGCCATCAAGGACGCTTTTCAGGAATGGATATGGAAAGACCCGACGCGGCGGCACGATCTGGTTCAGAAGTACAACGAGCTTTTCAATTCTACCCGGCCGCGCGAGTACAACGGACAGCATATTACATTCTCCGGTATGAATCCAGAGATACAGCTTCGTGAGCATCAGCTAAACGCTGTTGCTCACATTTTGTATGGCGGCAACACGCTCCTTGCACACGAAGTCGGCGCGGGCAAGACCTTCGAGATGGTCGCGGCAGCGATGGAGAGCAAACGCCTCGGCCTCTGCCACAAGCCCATGTTTGTGGTGCCCAATCACCTGATTGAACAGTGGGCGTCGGAGTTCCTGCGTCTGTACCCATCTGCCAATATTCTTGCCGTCACCAAAAAGGACTTCGAGCCAAGAAACCGCAAGAAGTTCTGCGCCCGTATTGCCACCGGCGACTATGACGCCGTTATCATCGGCCATAGTCAGTTTGAGCGTATCCCGGTCTCCAGAGAACGGCAGGAGCGGATGCTGCAAGAGCAGATTTATGAAATTGAAGATGGCCTGATAGAACTCAGGGCAAATAATGCCGAGCGTTTTACCATCAAGAGTCTGGAGAAAACAAAAAAGAGCCTCGAAGTGAAGCTCAAAAAATTGCAGGACACCAGCCGCAAGGATGATGTCATCACCTTCGAGCAGCTTGGCGTAGACCGGCTCTATGTGGATGAAGCCCATGCGTTCAAAAATCTGTTTCTCTACACAAAAATGCGCAACGTTGCCGGTCTCTCTACCACCGACGCGCAGAAGTCCTCGGATATGCTCCTGAAATGCCGGTACATCGACGAGATCACCGGCAACAAGGGTATTGTGTTTGCAACCGGCACGCCGGTCTCGAACTCCATGACGGAACTGTACACCATGATGCGCTATCTCCAGCATGATATGCTCCAGAGAAAGCATCTGACGCATTTTGACTGTTGGGCCTCCACCTTTGGCGAGACTGCAACGGCGATTGAGCTTGCCCCGGAGGGCACCGGCTACCGGGCGCGTACCCGGTTTTCAAAGTTCTTCAACCTCCCGGAGTTGATGCAGCTATTCAAGGAAGCTGCCGACATCAAGACGGCGGATCAACTGCATCTGCCTACGCCGACGCCCATCTATCACAACGTTGTGGCACAGCCGACAGAAATTCAAAAGGGCATGGTGCAGGAGCTTTCCGAGCGTGCCGCAAGAGTCCATGCGGGAATCGTGGATGCAAGCACCGACAATATGCTCAAGATCACCTCGGACGGCAGAAAGCTGGGGCTTGACCAGCGCGTTAACAATCCTGATCTGCCCGATGAGGCAGGCAGCAAGGTCAATCTGTGCGTGGACAATATCTATTCCGTCTGGAAAGATGGACAAGCAGATAAGCTCACCCAGCTCGTCTTCTGCGACCTCTCCACACCGAAAGCGGCGGTACCTGCGTCCAGAGCGGCAAAGGCCGCAGGCGGGAACCTCGACAGCCCGGAGCTTCACGCGCTGGAAGCTGCTATTGGGCAGGATACAGCCGAAGAACCGGCGTTCACGATTTACGACGACATCCGGGAAAAGCTCGTTGCCCGCGGCATCCCCCGTGAGCAGATCGCGTTCATCCATGAAGCCAATACCGAAGTGCGAAAGAAGGAACTGTTTGCAAAGGTACGCGCCGGTCAGGTGCGTGTGCTTATGGGCAGCACCTTCAAGATGGGCGCTGGCATGAACGTCCAAGACCGGCTCATCGCGCTCCACGATCTCGACTGCCCGTGGCGTCCCGGTGATTTGGAGCAGCGCAGTGGCCGCATTATCCGTCAGGGCAACCGCAACAAAGAAGTCCACATCTACCGTTACGTCACGGAATCCACATTCGATGCCTATCTGTGGCAGACGGTGGAGAACAAGCAGAAATTCATTTCCCAGATCATGACCTCAAAATCCCCTGTTCGCTCCTGCGAGGACGTGGATGAAACAGCCCTTTCTTATGCAGAGATCAAGGCGTTGTGTGCCGGTGACGAGAGGATCAAAGAGAAGATGGATTTGGATGTGGATGTTGCGAGATTGAAGCTGATGAAGGCCAGCCACCAGAGCCAACAGTACAAGCTGGAGGACAGCCTTTTGAAGAAATTCCCGGAGGAAATTGAAAAGTCCAAGGGCTTCATTTCCGGCCTTGAGGCAGATATGAAAACGCTGGCCGCGCATCCGCACCCGGAGGATGGCTTTGCCGGTATGACGGTCAAGAACGACAACCTCACGGATAAGGACAACGCCGGTGCGGCGCTGTTGGAAGCGTTCAAGGATGTGCGGGGCATGGAGCCGGTGCCCATCGGCACTTACCGCGGATTTCAGATGTCCCTCACGCTGGAGGATTTCGGCAGGGACTATGTTCTGACACTCAAAGGACAGATGACCCATCGTGTGACGCTGGGCAAGAATGCACGCGGAAACCTCACTCGTATCGACAACGTTTTGAACGCCATGCCGGACAGATTGCAGAATGTCAGAAACACGCTGGACGCACTCACCGCGCAGATGGAGTCTGCAAAGGTAGAACTGGGCAAGCCATTTCCGCAGGAAGAAGAGCTGCGTGTAAAATCCGCGCGGCTTGCAGAACTCAACGCTGAGCTGAACATCGACGAGCGCACGCCCATGGAGCAGTTGGCAGATGACTCTGCGATCTCCGAAAAAGCAGCGCGCCCGTCCGTGCTGGCGCGGCTGAAAGCGCCGCTGTCCCAGCCCCGCGCCGAGGAAAAATGCAGGCATAGGGACAAGGAAGAACGATAAGAAGCGGCGGCCCCGATGAAATTCATTCTTCACCGGAGCCGCTGTGTTCCTCGATTATTTGGCCTGTATCACAACAGAATCGACAGCATAAAGAAAGGAGTCAATCATCTAATATGGAGAGCCACATTAAAATCAAGGCCGCCGTGCCGGAAATGAGCGAGTTTTTTGAGAAAGACAATGGTGTTCGCTATTACGAGATTAAAGATAAACGCTATACGCAAGCGGAATTGGACGCCATGCCGGAGGACAAATACAATAGCGAGGTGTTCACATTTTCCGTCTGCTATCGGCACATGGAGTTGGAAAAACCGCTGACCGGTACATTTACCATTACAGGGCTGACAGAAAAGATGGACGCATTTAGAGAAGCCCACCGCCTGCTCCACACGCCAGTCTATAAAAATGACGCAGAGTACGCCATTGAGCATGACGAGTTGCCCGCCTACCGGGAATCCTTTCGCGTAAACATGGCCTGTCGGGACGCACTGGAGAAAGCGATCCATGAAAGCTACCACGACTACTGCCTCAACACAGGAAAAGCCACCGCACAGGTCGCGGCGCAGTTCGGCATGGAGCGCATAGCGTATGTGCTTGCCAATACCGTGCGTGCATTTGACCACGACGGGCGAATCAGCCGCGACAACAAAGCGTGGGCGCAGACGGTTCCGGTCTGTACCGATGCCGATGAATGGGGACATGAACGCAGCCGGTACTTTCTCGTGTCGCAGGTCAATCCCGGCCTTGTCAATCTGCTTGTCTCTCGTGTGCGCGAGGAGCTGGCAAACGAAAAAGCTGCGCCGGAGAAACGTCCCTCCGTGCTGGAGAAGATTCAGAAAAACAAGACAACGATTCAGACAAAGACCGCAGAGAAAAAGCTGTCGGGACAGGAGCGATGACCATGGCCAGAAACAGAAATGTACAGATCATCTTCTGGGTATCCGAAAATGAAAAAAGTATGATCGAAGAAAGAATGGCGCAGGCGGGTATGACAAATCTCAGCGCTTATCTGCGCCGCATCGCCATTGACGGCATGATTGTCCGGTTGGAGCTGCCGGAGCTGAAAGAAATGGTCTCGCTTCTGCGCTACGCCAGCAACAACATCAATCAGATCGCGCGTCGGATGAATGAATCCGGGCGCATCTACGATACAGATTTGGAGCAGGTCGTCCAAAATCAGGAGCAGCTTTGGGACATGGCGAATGGGATACTGGTAAAGCTTGCAGGCATCAAATAATGGAGGTGTTGTTCCAAGGCTGTTCCTCTCCGCGACATCCTTGCCAGCACGCTTATTAAATTGTAATATGTAAGCGAAGGAGTTGATGAAAATATGAAGTTCGTTCTGAAAATCCTGCTGGCTCCGGTTATGATTATTCTCGCGTTCCTGATCTGGCTCTGCACGTTGACCCTGCATATTTCTGCCGTGCTGCTGAATGTCCTGTCTGTACTTCTCGTCCTTGTGAGCCTTTTCAGTTTCATCGACCACAATGTAAAAACCGGCTTGATCGAGCTGGCGGTGGCATTTCTGCTTTCACCTTATGGCCTGCCGATGCTAGGCGCTTGGCTCGTGGCACAGCTTCACTTGCTGCGAGACTGGATGAAAGAAAAAATATATTGGTAACGCACAGCGCGGAAGTGTAAAAGCTTCCGCGCTATCTTTTTTGCAAAGGAGGGCTTGCCCGTGGCGACCACGCGAATCATTCCCATGCACGTCAACAAGGGCAAGACCATTGCTCAATGCCTGACGGAGCGGACGGACTACGCAAAGAATCCGGATAAGACGGAAGACGGCGAATACATTTCGGCCTATGCCTGTGACGCAAAGACGGCAGACAGCGAGTTTCTGTTATCCAAGCGCCAGTACCGGCAGCTCACCGGCCGGGAACAGGCCAGCGATGTGATTGCGTATCAGATCCGACAATCCTTCAAGCCGGGAGAGGTCACGCCGGAGGAAGCCAACCAGCTCGGCTATGAATTTGCCAAGCGGTTTACCAAGGGCGACCACGCCTTTATCGTCTGTACCCACACCGACAAACAGCACATCCATAACCATATCATTTGGAACTCCACCACGCTGGACTGCACGCGGAAGTTTCGCAACTTTTGGGGCAGCACCGAAGCTGTCCGGAAGCTCAGTGATCTTGTCTGCATGGAGCATCGGCTGTCTGTGATTGAGAATCCGAAGCCGCACGGCAAAAGTTACAACAAATGGCTGGGCGGCAATGCAAAACCATGTCAGCGCGATCTGCTGCGTGCGGCCATTGACGCGGCGCTTGCGAAGAAGCCAAAAGATTTTGAGACATTTCTGAAGCTGGTGGAAGCGGCCGGTTACACCGTAAAGCGCGGCAAGCATGTCACCTTCATGCGGGACGGTCAGCCGCAGAATATCCGGCTCCGGTCACTGGGCGAAAGCTACTCGGAAGAAGAGTTGCGGGCTGTGATTCTCGGTACGCGGGTGCATGCGCCGCGCAGGAAAAAGACGTATTCGTCCAAGCCGTTGAAGCCGACGCTGATATCACAAATTGAAGCTAAAATCGGCAGCGGCAAAGGCGCTGCATATGACCAGAAGCTGAAAGTCGTAAAGCTGAAAAGCATGGCCGAAACGCTGCTGTTCATCCAGAAGCATGACTTTGCGGATTTCGATGCACTTGCCGATTATGCGGATGCCGCAAGCGCCAGGACAAAGGAACTGACGGCGAAAATAAAGGCCGCGGAAAGCCGCATGGCGGAGATCGCCGTGCTGAAAACGCACATTATCAATTATGCCAAGACCAGAGATATCTACACTGCCTATCGCAAGGCCGGGTATTCCAGGAAATACTACGATGCGCATGAGAGCGACATCATCATCCACAAGGCTGCGAAGAAAGCGTTTGACGATCTGGCGCTGAAAAAGCTGCCCACCGTCAAGAGACTGCAAGCGGAGTATTCTGACCTGCTTGTGCAGAAGAAGCTTGATTATGCGGCGCTTGCCAAGGCGCGGGAGGAAGCCAGACAACTCCAGATTTATAAGGCGAACGCTGAGATGCTCCTGCACACAGATGCCGATGAGCAGCGGCAGACAAGGGAGTATCAACAGGAAAAGTAGCACTGCATCGCAGGGCGCAGCCGAACGGGAACCGTTCGATCAATCAGAGGTTTGGGGAGTTTCGCCCCAACAAGCAGCAGGGAGATTTCCGGTGACGGAAATCTCCCTGTTCGTCAAGTTTGTATAAACGCAGGCATTGCTTGCCAAGTGTGTTGCCGCGCTGTCACAGCTGCGGCAGCACCACATTTTTTATGAACCTTTGGCTCATATAGAAAGATGCCTCGCCAAATGGATTGATGATGGCTGGCATATCAATTTCCGTGAGTATCCGAAAATAGTCCTTCGGGTCATACAGCATAAGCGGAACTTTCTCGCCTTTGGCTGCTTCTTTTCTGGAAGTAAACATGGGAATCACTTCTGTGCCATCACCAAGCCGTGCCGTTACCCAAGTCGGCTTGCTTCCGCTCTTCGGATGGAGTTCCTGATCCGGAGACAGCTCTTCAGGATTGAGACCCCCAAGCAGTTCATCAAAATCAACCTCGACCGGGACGAGAAGTGGAGCATGCGTCAACGCAGCAACGATAAGCTTCAATGTCGGTTCATCCCTATAGTTTTTCTTCGCAAAAGTACTGATTCCGGCCTTGAGAAAAACCAGTGCCTTGCCTGCCGGATCTCCGTCCGGGAATGTGCTCAAATATTCAAAATCCAGTTCATCCAAATCAAAATACCTCTGTTTCTTTCAGCGTTCAGGTTCCCAGCGTCTGTTTTGTGAAATGGAGAAGGGCATTGTCAAACTCTTCTCGGCTATCTATTCCGATCAGATACTGTTCGCCATCTTCAACAATGAGCTTTTTTACGAAAAAATCGGAGGCATCTTCCTGGTTGCTTAAAAATACATAAGTATTTCCGTCCAGTGGAAGTTTCATCAACTCCATGTACTCGACCCCGTCAAATTCAATCATGTTGACGCCAATCTCTTCGTCTGCACCTTCCGCATCTATCGGATATTTCTTCTGAATTCGCCGTTTGATTGCTTCAAATATGTTCATATCTTTTCCTCTCGATAGGCCATCAGACGATAGGCAAGCGCGTTTCGTCTAATGGCAGTTTTCTATGCTTTCCAGTGCGCTTCGATATACTTTCTTGCCCAATCCGGATCGTAATAGGTGTCATATTCGCTCATGAGGCAACCGTGGCAGAGATCATCCGACATTTCAAGAAGAACATCCATCAATTCGAGATTATTCTTCCACTTCGCCTCGATAAAATCATATCCGTTGATTGCGCCAAGAATGTTGCCCGTGACCGCGCCAGTGGAGTCGCTGTCGCCATCGTGGTTCACAGCCGCGATGATACCGGCCGAGAAGTCATGCTCGTAGCGCAGCGCACAATAAATTGCAATCGCAAGCGTTTCCTCGGCTACCCAGCCGCCGCCCAAACGCTTGATATTGTTCCTGTCCGTATCATGATTCGCAGACAACCGCACCGCCTTGTCGATGATCGAACACAGGTCAACAAGATAGTCCGTACCGGAAAACAGGCGTCTGGTCGTTTCCTTGGCTTCGTCAATGATCTCCGGAAGTGTCATTTGCTTTTCACGCGGGAAAACGATCCGGTTCAGGATATGCGTCAGGACTGCGGCAGGCAGATAGCCCAGCGGATGTCCATGCGTAATCGCCGACAGATAGGCTCCCTCTTGATCGAGCCACTCAATCGGTGTATTTGCGTCATGGATTCCCAGAGGAGCCACTCTCATAATGCCGCCGCAGCCTTTGCTGTTGTTTCGCGGGCATTCTATGTAATCGCCTGTATTACGGCTTTCGCGTGCCTCAGATAACGCGGAAATGCAGGTGTTGCCCGGCGCTCTCCGGCTGTACAGCGCGGGAACATCCAAAAGCCATGACACGCCGCGACCACAGTCATATCGCTTCGCCTGTGAACCTGTCCGGTAATCCGCATACTACGTCGTCAGCCAATCCTGATACGCCATCGCCACATAGTCGTGCGGCGCAGCACCAATGCCGCGCATACGTCCTCGCGTTTCCCCGAACAGGATTCCGTTTGCGGTAAAGAGCGTCATTTGCGTGTCGTCCGATATCAGAGCTTTTCCGCTTGTACGGTCAAGCTCATATGCGGAGATGCCATGCTTACCATATTTGTCGACGATCCTGTCGAGCGTCAGAAACTCAACGGGATAGCCCAGCGCATCTCCGATTGCCCCGCCAATCAGAGCGCCGCGGATTTTGTCCAGATTCTTTTCCGAAGCTTTCATCTTTTCTAGTCCTCCGTTGTCAGGCACTCTCTGATACGGCCATAATAATCTGCAACGGCAAGCTCGGCATATTGTCTGGCTTGAATCTCTACCGTTTGATAATAATAGTCCATCAGATCACCGCTTCCGTCGTTGTAATTGGAGGTTTCTTCTATGTAACTGCCCACATATTGAAACAGCAGCATATTCCGGTATTTTTCCGGAGTATCCTCATACAGCGCAATCATTTGATATTGATAAGCGTGGAAACACTCATGGCACAGGCTGTCCAGCACGTCGGCAGCAGCTGCCGTTTCCAGTTGACCGAGGTCTATCACAATCTCATGGTCTCTGGGGTTATAATGTGCCGCAGTCTCACCGTTCAAAACGCTGCTCTTTAAGTACACCTCATGGTTCAGCCCCAAATACCGAATCTCGATATTCAAAACCACACCCAATACGTCCAGTTTTTGCTGCGGATTCAGTTCTTTCCACTCTTCCTCTCGAAGCAAGCGGACTGTGTCAATATTATTTTTGACTGTCCATTCTTCTTCAGATGCATCGGAAACGAGCGGCGTTTTTGTGGTCATCAGTCCCAGCCCGAACACCTTGCTGACACCTATTGGCACTATCAAAACCAAGATGCAAATAGCGGTTATTGTCCTGGCTCCCAGCAGGCTATGGACGACTTGACGTTTCCGTCCCTCTGCACTTTGCTGTTCGCTGTGCGCCGTTGGAAGCATCCCTAGAATGATAAAGGCAAGCGACAAAATGCCGGCAAGCAGCACCGAACACCAAACCAGTCTGGGAAGATACGCGCGGTAGGTGACGACTGCATACAGCTCATACGGGAGAAGAATGTTGGTAAGCAGGCTTAAATTGTTCCTACGTTTTTTCATCGTAATGATATACCCGAAAGCGACAAGCGCAAATGCTAAAATCCATAAGATTATCTTGGATTGTTTGACAGTCATTCCGGGAAACGCAGTAAATAGAACGCCTCGGTACCAAAGCATCGCTGTAATCAGCCAAAGCAGGTGATCGCCGATGTATTTTTGCGGGCGCATGGTATTCCTATTTCTCATTGTTTTTTCCTTTTGCCTGCGTCAGCTATGCATTTCCGTGCTCTGCACTGCAAACTCCTGTTAGCTGCCAATCTATTTTATGTTATTTTACGAGTCCTAAAAGGAACAACCATATTCCTTTAAGAAGCTGTCAATATCGCCTGAATAACCGTTCCCGGTCACAGCAAGCATCCATCCATCTCCAGTTCTTTTGATTTCACACAGCAGCATTATGGTGGTCGGCGGGAGATCGTTGAATACAATAGGATCATCCTTTTCAGTTCCAAGGGAAGTGTGCATATAGAAAGCCGTAAGCTGCGAAAAGTTTTGTCTACGGCACTTTGCATCGTACAGATTTGCAAATATAACAATTTTTTCTACATCAATTGTTGCATTGTTTAAATTGATACAGATTGAATCGTCTTCATCATTGTGCAAATAATAATTATCGTAATAGACAATATGTGCTGGATCGGAGCAATTATTATAGAAAACAATATCCTCATCACGAGTTATCTTTCCATCTCTGTTGACAACAATTGCAAACGAGTCAATGTCGTGTACTATCCCACACTCCTTGCGTTCTTTGCGATACCATTCAAACCCGAGCTTTATTTCTTTTGAGACATCATCAGATGTTAGTAAAATTGCGTTCTTTGTATCCTGCATTGTTCTTCTCTCCCTTCATGATTTTTTGTCTTCGGAATCAGTCAGTTAAAGCAAGAAAATTACTGCTGTAATGACAAAATAAATGGATATGATTAGCCAAGCTTTCTTTTTCCGCTCTTCATATACCTTGCAAGCCAGATATGTAATCAGTATAAGCGTCAGGAATCGAATCAAAAAAACCATAAGCAAACCTCACCATTCATAGCTTATGTGACTTGCTTATGGTTTGTGCTTACGGAATAAAGAAGCGGAAGAAAAGTTCTACTCCGTTTCTAAAGCCGCTCGTAGTTCCGGTTACTGCACCAAGGACAAAGTCATCGCCACGTCGGAGAGCTCGGATCACATATAGGATCACCGCAACTACAATTACTGCGATAAACGCTGCTGCAAGAACAAGCTGGAACAGTAAGGCAAGAAAGCCCATCCCGGCTCCTGCATGGCGAATATCTAAAAAGGCCGTAAGAAGCAAGAGAACACCTGCGGCTGCAATAAGAGGGATATTAACGTCCTGATAATGGTAAACTGCAAATGCGGCGATTACCGCTGCGACAGCAAGCATAAAGACCCCGGCCCAAACACTCATATTGTGCCGCTGTCGATAGTATGCCGAAATTCGACGGACGACTGCTACCATAAGGAATATAGCTGCAATTACGCCTACGGCAATTAGCAGGTATTCGACTAATCCCATTTTTCTCCGAGCTCCTTCAATTTATGCTGTGCTTCGCCATGCCCCAACGAGGCAGCAGATTTCAGCCACCTCTTGGCTTCTTGCATATCTCTTTTTACACCCTGACCGGTTGCAAAGGCTAACGCAACCGAAAACTGTGCATAGACGTGATTGCTTTTCGCGCCTTTCAGATAGTAATTAAACGCTTTTTCATACTCTGCGTTTTCTCGAAATATCTCTCCCAGCATGAAGAATGCATTGCTATCCTCTAATTGTTTTAGAATCGCAACCGCTCGAGGCGGATCCTTATCAACGTCTATGCCTTTCCATAAATGCTCGGCATAATCAAGGCCAGCTCTAATGTTTCCGGCTTCAGTTGCAAGTTCAAGATAATGCATTCCTTTTTCTATGTTCTTTGGGATGCCTTTTCCTTTTAGAAATGCACTCGCAAGGTAGAGCAGAGCATCATCGCAACCCAAGTTCCACGCTTCTTCAAGCAATAGTATGGCTACAGGAATATTTTTGTCCTTTGGGAATTTGCGAAAGTAATTCATGCCTTCTGCGTATACTGAGGATGGATCAGCACACTTTTCATATCGCTTGTCAAATGCGGCGGCTATGGCCTTTGCCGTTCTTACCATTACACCACGTTGTTCCATATCATCCGTAGCTTGAACAGCACATTCACATATCGCTGCCATTAGGATGGAGTAGCTATCCTTCCGTTTGATACAAGTAACAATACGAGCCATTCCATTTGATCGAGCAAAAGCCCTGACATTTGCTTGTTTGGACGCGTGATCAGGAGCATAATCACTCAATATCGCAATAAAGCGAGGCGTATTATCAAATATATCTATGCCGAATTTCTGCGTGAGAGCGAGAATGGCATCCTCTATGCTGTTATATTGAGTCATATGTGCTCATCCCCACGATCATTTTTTCCTTTCTTCGAAGTCTAATTGGACTCCAAGCAATGAAGCTCTTTTGCTGATCTGCTCTTGCCTGTATTTTGTTTGGTTTCGAATAGAGAACGGCATAAACGCAATAAGGATTATCGCACCGACAATAATGTACCCCATATTTCCTCCTGTTCTTATTTCAGCAGGGCCGATAGTAATTGTTCTTGATCTGATACTGGAACAATTAGCCCAGCACCTACAAATTCTTTAAAAAAGCCTAAGCTCTGCGTGTCATGAAGATCATCGTCAAAAGCAACGGCGATCTTATCTATTTCCGGGAATAGCTCAGCCTGAGACCATCGTGCCATACTTTCAGAATAGTCTTCGGTAAAAAGCCCATCAGAGAAGAGAACAACATATTTTTTTGCTGCTTTTTCCATGTTGTTGGAAAGCATAGTTAATTCATTAAAGGCTGCGTTTATATCAGTTAATCCATCAACCATCTCAACATAGCTGTATTTGAACTCTGATGCTCGCACAAAGGAATCCGTCCATCTGAAAAGCCTTGTTGAAAACCCTATTACAGATATGCGAATGGTGTTCTCTTGGCTTCGATCCAGCGACCTGAGTTTAGAGATGATATTGTTTACACAATCATTCACCGCTCCGATCTTATGTCCCTGCATGCTATTGGAAGCGTCTATTACAAATACAATCTGTCGAGAGGAGCCTTCTCCAGTACTTATAGCGGCACTTTCACTTTCTGAAGATTCATTCATGAAACTGTCAAGATCAAACTCTCCAAGTTCGAATTCCTTAATCATTCTCGACCTCCATTAAAACACATCTTCGCAGGAAATCTTATCCATGATTTCATTGAACCATTCGGTGTTGGGTGTTGAATAAGGTCTGAACTTCTGCTTACCGCGACCGGCTTCAAAGTATACTGCGTTGTTCTTGTTGATGCTCGGATCCTTTACAACATCGGCAAAATTCAAAGCTTCTTCGTCGCTCAGATTGAACGCAATCCGTTTCTTGAAGGAATCGATCATGTTCGGGAACTTCTGATTGAATAGCGTGAGGTCATCATGCCACGCGATTGTGTAGACGCCTTTTTGCGGGCCGTTCCGTAGAATCTCATCAAGCATAGTGAACCCTTGACTGCTGCTACTGTACAGCCCGTTCTGGAAATCGGATGCAAGTCCAAGGTTGGACAGAATAATCCATACATACGAGCCGTCGTTTTCTTTATTCTGATAGAAGTTGTAGACTTCTTCCAGCCGATCAACGGCATCATATGCAGTTGATCCTTCAATATAATCGGGAAGGAGTAGTACCATTTCCTGAAGCCTGTCTGTTATGCTGCTCTCGTCTGAATCATTGAAGTTGAAAACATAAATCTGTGACGGGTTCTGTCCTTCTTTAAGAGCCTTCAGCTTCTGCATGACGAGATCCAAAGTGATGAAGAAGAGAAGATTCTGTGCCTTCTGCGCGTCTTTACCTGCAAGCAAAAGGTTTTCATTCTTCCTCATCTCGAAAGGAACGGCAAGGCTACGGTCAATATTAAGTGATTCTCCGAAATGAATCTTCCGCGGTTCAACGATTAGCTTGTTGCGCTTCAAATACTCTTGGAAAACGCTGTCTCTGCTATCTGCAACATCGGAAACAAGAACCCGAGTATCCCAACGTTTGCTACCACTTCTTGCGTAATGCGCTTCTACTGCTTTGAGTATGTCATTGTGGGATTCCTGACTGATATATCCAACTCTGAACCTGTTGTTGGTTTTCGGTGTGCTGATTGCCGGCAAGTAAATAGCGGAACCGGCATCATTGTCCTCAATCTGTGCAATGGCATCACTACCAGCCCCAAGGAGGATTTCAGCATCTTCTCTAGGACATTTCAAAGCAATTCGAACAGCGATCTGTGCCATCGCAGCCTCGTTGACCTCGTTGAGCCCTCTAACGGACTGCGTGCAAAGAATAACATGAACACCAAAGCTTCGTTTTAGTCTCAAAATATTATCAAGCAAGCGAGAAGCCTCGGTCGATACCGCTGCATTTGCACTATTGAAAAGCTCATGGAACTCATCAATAACGACAAGCATTCTCGGAAGCTTTCCGCTCTTTCGGGCTTCCGGTCTGCTGTTATATGCAGTAATATCGCTTACCGAGAGGCTATTGAAGAGTTGTCCTCTCCGGTCGCCTTCTTTCATGATGTACTGCAACACACTCAGTCCGAATTCCTGCTCACTCTCAATGGCTATTACCTTGAAGTTGGGCAAGTTATAATCGGCGTAGATTTTGAACTCTGTTCCGCTCTTGAAGTCAACCAAATAAATCTCGAGTTCTTCATTCGAGTATTGGAGTATGCTGCTTGTAATGATTGCGTGAAGGAGACGGCTCTTACCACTTCCAATCTGACCGGCTATCAACGCATGAACAGATTGACTTCCTGGCTGTCCCAAGGTTAAGTACTGAATGTCACTTGCACCGCTCATTCCTATTGGGATAACCAAGCCTTCATCAGAACTGTATTGGAATTGCTTGTTCGCAGGTGGAGCAATGTGCTTGTAGTCAATGACGATTCGACCGGCATCTTTTATGCCTTGCTTCATGATTGGGGCAATAGAAACGATCTTCTGAACACTAAGAGGAGCGTCAATTGTGAAGATCATGTTTTCATCAATGCCACTTTTTTCTTCGAGGTAGTATCCCTTCTGTCGCAATGAATAGACTGTTGCAGCAGCTTCTATGTTTTTAAGCTGCGCTTGGGCTTTGGCATCTATAGTTGATATGTTATCTGTGTTGCACATGATAACCGCATAAACACCGCATTCTTTACCAGTTGCAACGATCTGCTGGAGTAAGTCAACTGCCTTTGCAGAAAAACCGGCGGGGAAATCCATAATGCCAACGATATTATATGGCTGGGGATTAAGCGTATTCGCAGCATTGTATTCTCGAATATTCTTATACTGCCCCTTAAAAGTGTTGATCTGCATTGTCTTAATGTGATCAACAATTATCTGGAGTTGCTGTTCAATGCCAGATGTCTCCGTCTGAATGCCACCGAGAATCACATTATAGCTCCTAGCGAGATCATCCTCAAAATGTTTAAAAACCGCAAAGCTCTGCCCCGATTTGAGCGGATCAAAAAAATGAAAACGCATCTTGTTGGGAGGAGTTGAGAGGAACGCATTGAGGCAGATTGTTTGTATATGATCTTTTGCCAGTGCTGCTTGAGAGTTATTGTACTTAAACATCAAGCACAGGTTTTGGTTTAAGCCGATCGTAAAAGGGAAGACAAAACTGTTCCCGTTAATCACCGCCCGGTAGTTCGTAGTCATGAAGTTAGATACCAAACGGTTGCCAAGGATTCGGTCTAATTTATATTCAAGAGAACCAACTGTAATATTTTCAGGTTCTGAATTCGCAAGCGCAAAATTGTTCCTCAACGTCTTTGCTCTTGCTTTCTGCAGTTTTACTGCATCAACAATGGCTTGAGGCGGCACCTTGGAAAGAACGGTTTGTTGCATTGCCTGATAGGATGCAAACAGATCCTTTTTTTTACTTGTATCTAAATCTTTGAGTTGCTGTTCATGCTGTGTAAGCAGACCTTTCTTCTGCTGGGCATGCCGGGTCATGGTCTCGCTTCTTTGACGGTCATACTTCTGATTTGTCTCTGCGCAGTATGCAATATAATCCTGTTTATTCTTTGCAGCATCCTTCTCATGCTGGGACATTTGCATGCTGAACCGCTGACGAGCTTCCGCAATCGTTTTCTGTGCTTTTGAATCGCTATCGGGTAACATGGCATTAAGTTCTGCCATTTCTTTCTGGTAGAGCTGCTCTGCTTTCATTTTCATAGAGTAGAACTCTATGAATTTGCGGTTGATTTCGCTTGCTTTTATGATGCGCCTGATAAACTTTTCGTTAAGAACATTCAATTGATCTGCCATCACTTGAGGATGCATTGCCATAATGCCATCCATAGTAGTGGCAGCCACTTCAACAGTAGGGGGACTGGGCTGTTTTGCCATCTTGTGGTACTTTTTCGGGATTATGTGCGCTTCGGCTTTCCGAACTTCCTCCATGATATGGTCGATATGCTTTCTGCCGTTGTCAACGCGCTTCTGCATCTCATCTCGGTATTTGCGGGAGTTTTCCGTAGTCTCATTTTGCTGGCGCTTATAAGAATCCGCTTTTCTCTGCTCGGCATTCAGCGCACCCTTATATTGCTGTTCGATGTTTTCGAGTACACTTGTTCTTTCATATTCAATTTTGGAGAGTTCTTGAGCGTGCTTGTCATCGCAGTTTTTAATCTGGCTGCCTTGGCTGGCCTGCATAGCATCCAGTCTCTTTTTGTAGTCAGTATTGATACCACGCACCTTCTCGACATATGCATCGAGAAGGTTGAGCAACAGCCGCAAATTGCCCATTGTAGTTTCCATTTCATCGTTGATCTGGCTCTGCGTCAGCAGCTGCAATTTACCGGCATCTGCACCACATCCAGGGCAGTATTCCGGCTTTTGATCACTTTCGAACTCCTTATAACAATCTGAACAAATGTATCGTGCCATTGGTCTATCCTCCAACTCCATCTTTTGAAAGACTATTCCATCCTACCGTCGTTATGTTTAACTCTTTTAGGAATAAAGCTTTCTATTTCTTTTTCTTCTTCAATGGATTTTTTCAACGCATCAAAGAACTGCTCTTGCGTAGCTGCATAGTCATCTATACACGGCACAGTAGCAAATAGTTTGTAGTACTCTTTGTTGTATGGTTGGCACATCCTGCCGAACTCAATTGCCTTCATCGTTTTCCCTCCTCATACTAAATTGTAGAAGTTTCCAAATTGGTTATATGTATTTAAGAAATATCTTTCCAAAAAGTTTTTTGAGATTCTCTCATCAGAGCATCGAACCGCCCCATTATTAGCATATATTTCTGCCTCTCGTGAAAAAGGATTGGCCCAATATTCATTACTATGCTGATAATAGGGAACGCCTTCTTCATGAAATCTCTGAACAATCTCGGGATCATTAACAAATACTGCAGATATTATATCCGAAACATTTCGGTCAAATGCTGCACCTGTGGAAAAGGCATCATCAAGCATCTCGTTCATTCTGGCTCTACCTTCTACTGTAGATTTATCCATCGAACTGAAATCCGCTTGTACCGCATTAACAAAATCTGGTGAACGTGATTCCCACCCTCGTTCATGGTCGAGGAAGTGCGACAATTCATGGGGCAGTATTTCTCCATATTCCTCATCACTCAATGTTTCGTCCATTCTAACCTGATGATCGACAGGAGAATAATAGCAACCATCCTTTACGCGCTGACCAATCTCATTGAAAGAGTATCCCGTATCCATTGTCGGCTGTAGGTGATTGGCATGTGCATTTAATTCATCAACAATACTCTGTGGAGCTTTGCCAAAAGCAAGGTCAGCAACACGCACCCGGTTTGGATTCATTTTTGAGAATGCAACATCAGAAAGGGTAGAAGATCGAGCCTGGGTTGAAAAAGCATTACTATCTCTTAGTCCATGTTCTTCGAAACTGTTCTGGATTGTTTCTGGATTATATGCAGATTGCATTTCTGCATGTGATTCTGTAGAGGCACTATTGTCAGAAGCATGCTCACCTAATTCACCCATCAAGTTCTTAAATTTATCTATCTGTTTTTTGTACTCTTGGCTGCTTTGCTCAACCGCCCTTCTTCCGAATTCGATGTTTCCAGATCTACGCAGTTTCTCTAATCCTGCATTGAGTTTTGCAATCTCACTATTTATTTCGCCCGTGATTTCCCTTTTTTCTTCTTCAGCAGTATCTGTTTCGGATTCAATTCTTTGCGATTCAAGTTCACCAACAGCTCTTACACCTTGAATGGCATCCGTTGCTTCGTCATCTAACAAGCCTTGGATACTATCGAGAAGGCTAAGCGGGGCATATTCGTTTTGAAGAGTGTCTTTATCTGAATGCAATCTCTCCAATGTCTTTTTGTTTTCGGAGACATTTTTCTTGCTCTTTTCATATCGTTGGCCCATATGATTACCTCACCCCCTTAGTTCAGCGTTTTCTTTTACTCCCATTGTTTCAGTTTCTCAGTACGGCTGGCTTTCTGTTCATCAGAACGCTCAAATCCGAATCGTTCTCTTACAGTTTCGGCAAAGCTCTTATAACCATAAAGCTTTTCTGTGACAAGATCACGAACCCGTTCTTCACAGTACTTATTCTGCTTTTTGTATGAAGAGAGGCTGAAAATGACTTCCTCCATAGCGTCACAGAGGCGATGGAATTGTGCCTCCAACGCTTCCTTTCTTGCCTCTGTTTCAACAGCAACATTTTGAGCTTGGGTTAATACTTCTTCTCTTTTTTCTGCGCTGACTTTTGACCAATCATATTGATTTAAAAATTCTCGAGTTTCTTCAATATCTCCGCATGCTTCAGCGAGATCATCCAATTCGTCGAAATAATCGTCGATATCTTCCACGATGTCATTCCATTGCTTGTTATACTTATCCGCTGTGATTTTGAAGCTCTGTTCCAAATCTTTGATAAAGGGTGAGCCTTCATAGCAAAGCATGGCATATAGCTTATCATCGCTTGGAGAGTCATATAATTCGTCATGGACAACGCCATTGACTTTCGACCACTGTTCCATTTGGAGTTCAAATGGCTTGAGCAGCCCTTCGTAGATACACAATGTACGGCCTGTTGTAAAGGTTGCCATTCTTTCAAGCTGTACCTCGTCCGCAGACATGGTGCTTCCGAGGAGCTGGCGATCATCCTGAGATGTCATGCGATGACCAAGCTTGAGCGAGGTGTTCTTTATTACTTCCGGTGCCATAGCGGTCGGGAGCTGATCGGCAATGATAATCGCTTCGTTCAGAGCACGCACTTCTGCAAGCATTTTTACGACAAAGGCGGTAGCCGCAATCTTGGGGTTGGCATTTTCACCAGCCTCTTTTTCTGCCTTGGGGCCGATAAGGTTATGTGCTTCCTCAAAGAAGATCACATGACGTGGCTTCTTGCTCCCGTCTTTTCTTTTCAACGGATTTGCTTTCAGCGTTTCACGAATCAGCGTTGAAAGCATAAGCGTGAGAAAGTTTGCGGGGCCGCTTCCCATTGCTTCGAGTTCAATTACCACCGGTCGTGTTAGCCATTCTTCTGGAGCCATTGAGGATTCTGCGACATTGAACACATCACCCATTTCTCGTGAAAGAAGGCTGCCAATTCGAACTTGAAGGACAGATTTTAGATTGCCCTTGATTTCACCCTCATAGTCTGTTTCTTCGAGGATTTGCTCGAGCGTATCATATAGTTCTCCCATTGTAGGATAAGGGAGCGTTCCGTGGTTTATCATATATGGGAGCCATCCCTTGTCCCTGTATACGCGCTCAATAGCTCGATCCAAGAGGAAAGGCATCGGAGGATCCATCGAGAAAGATCCTTCAAAAACATTGATCACGTTCCGAATATGTTCTGCCAAAGACATCTTCAGCGGGAACTGGAACGGATTAATATGAAGCAGGAACTTTGTACCTGAAGACGGAGAGAATACAGTTGTTCCTCTCATCTCCGGCTTGTTTACGAGCGCACGATACTCCTGCTTTGCAGGTTCTAGGATAAGGAACGGTATGTCAAATTTCGAATATAGGGTTGTAACCAAATGAAGCATGCTGTTGGTTTTACCTGAGCCGGGAACGCCAGCCAAGAACGCATGCTTTGGCAGATTTTTGAGTGGGAAATAAACATTGTAGTCGTCGGTATCCTTGCCAAGATAGAGTCCACTATCGTCGTAACTCGGTGCAGTTTCCTTTGGCATTTCAATTGACTCGCCGGAATACAATGTTGGGAGCGTAGTAAACGGGACTAATTCCTTCAAGAAGAATAACGTCGGCCAAAACCGCAATTCTTTAGGTGCCTTGGTGTTGCACAGAAGCCGCAGGTTTTTATTGATGATCTCATTGATGTTGAACATCCCTGTTTCGACAACAACATCATAGGAACCTTCTGACAAAGCTTCAGAGGCCGCAGCATCAAGGAGCATATTGGCATAATCTGAGTTCTGGGCATACGCTTTTATGTTGACATTAAAATGGGGTGTTCCCGCAATGGTCTTGACCAAGTCTTTATATCTTTCCAGCGTATAATCTGCGCTTTCGTCTTTCTGGAAAGAGGTTGAAGTGCTTGTTTTTTCTACCCGTAATGAAAGCATCCGGCGGAGCCCCGCCATAATAGATCCAAGCATAGCTGGCGATTCAATGGCGTCAGCATAATCCATCGGCACAACATCAACACAGTAAAGGCAACGCCACTGACTCTTATCTTCTTTTTTGGAGTTTTCGGCCATCTTTTTCATCATTGTAAAGAGGCCAAAGAGACGGGCATCTTCATTCATTTCCCATTTGTTCACTGAATAGAAGTCTGCCATGTCTGGATTGTCAGGGCGTGCAAACTTTTCCTTTTTGATCAAGGAGGCTTGATATCTATATAACTCCTGATTCAAAGATAGCGTCTTCGCTTTGCGCTTTTCCAGATCTTTAGGCGTCTCTTTTCCCGTGAGGGGCGGGAGTTCATCTTCGGAAAATACTTGTACTAAATCGAAATAAGGAGCCAGAGGAGATGAGCCAATAAAGCTCTGCATATAGTCAGAAGCATTTTTTCCGTCGAACTTGATAATAATCTTCATTCTCTGTCCCTTGGGAGCCGAGGGGTTATACTCATAGATCCAACGGATAATCTCCTTATTGAGAAGTCCCTTTCTGTGAATTTGGCGCAAGAAAGCCTCGTGCTTTTTCAGCACACCTTCAACACCGCCTTCATCCAGAGCAGAGTACTTACTCAATGTTAAATCAGGGATCCTTTTGACTTCATAATACAGACTAGGCATGGCTACACCTCCTTCGTGAATCAGAGATTAGAATGTGCTGCTGATATCACTTAGATTCTTTTTAAACTCCTCATCGGCTTTTCTCGTGTTTTCCTGATTTTCTTGAATAGCTTTGTTGAACTCAGCCGTTGATCTTTCGATTTTGCCCTTGCCTTCAGAGCGCGCATTCTTTCCAAAAGCACCAACCCCATCCATCTGCTGGAAAACCTGCTGTACTCGCTCGTTGTTTTTTACCTGGTCGCTTGCCTGCTTGCTGGATGCATCCATGCTCTTTCTTCCGCTCTCAATTTTAGAACCGACCTCAGACTGCATATAATGTTCCGCATCACCCTTGGTTCCTTGCTCAACGGCTTTCGCAGCAGTGATAATCTCATCATCTACATCGGTAGGTAGAGAGTCTATTAGCCTTTTCATCTGCTTGACGTCAGAAACGGCCTTGCGTCCCTGTTCGGCACCCTTCTTAAAGGATTCGCCACCTTCTTTAGATTTGTTCCTGACTTCGGTGATTTTTTTGCCCATGATATTTCTCCTTTCGTTTGTTTGAAAGATTAGGTATTATTGTTTATTTTGACTTATCTCGCTGTTCATTTCTTTGCATTTGCATAATTTGAAAACAGGCTATAAACAAAGCCAGGAATAAACATTACACCTGCAAGGATCCAGACGATTCCAAAGGCTTTGATTGTGTTACTGGAGACTACCCAGTTGTTAGGAGCCAAAATATAGAAGAGAAGGCCAGCTCCAATACATACCAAAATGAACATGAGTAGAAAGATCTCATCCTTTATAGAGCTTTCATTGTTGTGGAATAAAAACTTCATAGGTAACACACATCCTTGAGGATTATCTTCTGCGTAGCACTCGTTGAGGAGAGTTTCCACCGCCGTTCAGAGCGGAATCAATCCGGTCAACCAATGTGTATGCATCATTTAGGTTCTGCTGATATTCAGCCTTTCTTGCACGAAGCTGCGGCAACTGTGCAGACGCACTGGAACCAAATGGATTTGACGCCATCTGTTCAAATGTACTGATGCTTTGATCAAACTTTGGCAGTTTTTCTTCGATACTCTTGATCACATTAGCAAGCTCTGAACGGGTTGCCTGCAAATATCTCAATGCTTGCGCTTTCGCCGCCTGAACTTGCTGAAGTTGATTTTGATATTGCTGGTATCGAAGAGCTGCAGCTCTCATTTGTTCCAGCGCCGCTCTCTGATCAGATGCTTCTTCGGATGAGGACGCTTGAGAGCTGTACCGATTCATGTCATTTTCAGCATCGCGCATCATATCATAAAGCGTTTTTTCTTGCTCACAAGCTTGCTCATATTGAGAAATCGCATTCTCAACATTATTGAAAAGAGCCTCCATCGTCATGATCATACACCTCCTTACTGTCGGTGTTGTTTAGAAAAGGGCCAGAAATACTTTGCAGGCTTTTCTTTCGACTCCATAGGGGGATTCTCTTGAATCGTAGCTCCACTGGTCTCGTTGTAAGCCGAAGAGAAGCTCGTTTTAGTCTGAAGCTGTGGTTCAGCATCATCGTAATTGACAACTGCTGTCACAGATGTTTCTTCCGACTCAGTTTCGAGCACAGCCGCTTTTGGAGAATCTGCCAATGGAGGAGTCTCGTCAACCGCTTTAGCCGTCTTTGGCGCTTCGTCTCTTTGAATAGCTTTGTCAGCTGAAAGATCATCAGCTTTGTGCTCTTCTGCCGGAGTAAGGTACTTCAGACCAATCTTTTCAAATTCAGCAAACCAATATCGTTCAGCGGAAGCCTTATACTTTATGGCTTTTTCCATCTGCTCGGATGCACGCTGCTTCCTTGCATCTAACTCATCTACGGACTTATGAAGCACCTTTTGGTCAGCAAGAATTTGCTTATGAGCTTTCTCTTTTTCTTCTAACTCGGCCTTCAACTTTTCTATGTCTTTTTCTATTGCAGCACACTCTTTGTCTTTTTCTGAAAGTCGATCTTTTGCATCAGAAAGAAGAATCTTGCATTGATCCGAAGCATTTTCACATGCATTGACACGCTCATAGATCTGATCAAGTGTTTGGCGCGGTTTCGCAATTGCATCCTCTTTTGAAACCATTACTGCAACGCTAACATCATCGCCACTTCCACCTTCGCTGATCTGTGGCAGTAGCCCTTCGACCTTCGCTTTTGCAGTATCGAATCCTTCTTCTTTAAGCCAATACGCAATAGAATAAAAGAAGTTATAGAGACCAGCTTGATCGAAGCTTTCTTCCACTCCATCAGATGAAACAAAAGCTGCGATAGGCTTCACCTTGCTATAGTAATGTCGGAAGGATTCCTTGGCATTTGAATTACACAGAGATGTTGACCTGTTACCAAGGCAGTTTTCATCAGCAGGAACCGGCTCAACAAAGACTCCATCTCTATAGGCAGCAATGCTTTTCCCATCTCCGATTTGAATCGAGAGCCAGTAGTTGGCAGTGCTCATAGCGAGAATTAAAGTGCAACCATATGCCTTTTCAAGTCTTTGACCACTTCTATATACTTCTTGAGCTTGTTTTGATGCAACCGACATTTCCTCCGTACTAAAGGGATGTGCGGTAGCATCTGCAAGGACTTTTTCCTTCCATGCATCTGCAAGATCTGATTCTAAAGAAACGATTAGGCTTTCGAAATCACATTGAGCAATATCATCAATGTGATTGGTTATGCTCTGAAACTGCCGGCACAAGTTAATTGCGGTTTCACAGGCATATCTTGCGCCTCTGTCACTTCTAAAACAGTTTTTGTCTCCGTGACCATCACTGATTACAATAATGCTCACTTGGTCATCAGAATAGGTAGCGGAATAGTCCTCACAGGACATGCCGCTCTGAACATGACTGTTTCCAATATGATGAGCATTAAGTTCTATGTAGGGTTGCATATGTTCACCTCGTTTAGAAATCAAAGTCGTGTTCCCAATCGATTTCCCCGATAGGAAGTGTAGGACTTGCGCTCTCCGGCGGAGGATTCTGGCTTGCTGGCGGAGTATTAACCGCTGCAGGTAACGGTTGATTAGGACGCACAGGCTGCGGTGCTGGTGAAGGAGTTGGCGTTGACGCAGAGTGGAACGATGGGGTCCTTTGCGCAACGCCTGTATTTGTGTTTTGAATGGAACCTTGCTGAGTCACGAAATCAACGCCGGTCAGCGTTACAAGTTCAATCTGTTTTGCAAGGATAACAGTATTTTTAGCCTCGTAAACATTCTTGTCGTTTTCGGTAAACTCCATAAGAACACGCTTACATTCTGGGCTCAATGCGCCTTCTTCGATAGCAATGCCTGCTCTTGTAGAGTATTGGAACCACTTATTTTGCTTCAAGCGTTCAAGTTCCTCTTTATACAACCCCATATCTGACGGTTTGCCGTCCGTCATAAAGATGATGAGCGGTGTATATGCGCCTGCAGTTGCATTGAGGAACTGTTTGCGAGACAGCTTTTCATTGAGAGCTGCGAAAGCTGTTCCGTAATTCGTTCCACCACCAACATTCTCAATATCTTGATATTGGAATGTCGAAACTGGTTCTGGAGAAAGGGTTCTCCAGTTTGCCCTCGTTGAAAACTCCAATACCGCTATTCTGATTTCTGCAGCCGTATTGCCACGCTCGCGCTTTTTCAGTTCCGGCAACACATTACGAATTGCATCATTAACTGCTCCAATACGAGCGCCTCGCATGCTACCTGAAATATCCACGACGAAAAAAACTACCATTGCTCTCTTTTTGAGAGATGTTACAATGTTCGAAACATCGGGAGTGGCAACAGGCTGGTTCTGAACATTCACTCCAGTATCGAGGCTGTCGAAATCACCGAAATCAAATGAATCCAAATCAAAAGGATCAAATTCGTTTCCTGCCATTATTGTTCACTCCTTTCTCAAAATACTTTTCCTTTAATGTTTCCAAAGTCAACCGTGGTGCCAGGGATCAAAGGTGCAAAACCTTTGGGCTTTACAGAGACAGGATTCTTTCCTGGCAGAGTGCAGATCCACTCCTTATTGGTAAGATTCCCAAGTCCATATACGGTTTTATTGGAAGTACTGGCTTTTACCAGTGCGGCTGGCGTCTTGTAATCCGTACTAATGCGGTCAACTTGGCATTTATAAAGAACACTATCCGGCGCAAGTGCAATTACCTGTTCTTCAGTGCGTAGCAATCTGCATCCCTGCGGAACTGTTTCTGGTTTATATGCGTTAACAAATTGCTCTTTACCATCGAGCCTTACAAGCATTCCTCTTGCTTTAATAAGCACCTCGCGCCATTGCTGCTCTGTAATACGGCTGTTGATATCCTTTAGACCCTTTGTAAATGCCTTCGTAAAAGCGGCAGTTAAGTCGGGTGGGAACATAGGCCATCGCTTTATAACATTTGGGTGTGCTTCTGGATCGGGGCGGTTTATTTCGTTATCGGGATCATATATGAACACCGGTCGTTCTCCAAACAACTGTGCTCCAATGGCATCAGTCAGCGGGAACTGAATAGTATACCTACCCTCAAGAGGATGGTCTATGTAGAATAAGCGGAACAGAATAATAGCCAGTGAGAACCTGTCAGTATGTGTATTGGGGCGAGTCTTATTCAACACGACCTCTGGAGCCATATACTTAGGCATGCCTTTGACGCCGAGATTTTCACCAAATGGGGCGACATTATCATTGTCGCAAATCAAAACATCGCCATCATCTGGATTGATGAAAAAGCTACCCTCATTAAGATCCTGATAACTATATCCCATACTATGAAGGGAGAAATAGCTTTCTACGATGTTCAGTGCGGCCTTGAATAACAAATCCCAACTCTTAAACCGTGCGTCCCCTAATAAGAATTCTCCATATTCTTTATAACAGGAGGGACGTAACCGCATAATGTAGCCGAACCGTCCTTTGACTTTTTCCGTAATAGCCTGCGGCCAAAGGAAGTATTCTTCCGGTGCCCCTACTTTGATGTTGTGAGCAAGGTTTGCGTAGAACGCATCTGTAGGTACAATCTTGCTATACCATTTCAGCGCATATTCGCCGCCATTATAAGCAACTTTATATACTTCGCCTTGTCCACCCTCGGCAATATAATTGAGAATCCTAACGCTTTGCCCACTCCCTAAAAGGGGGACGGTTTCGCCATTCTTCAATGTCGCCATTTCCTAATCCTCCTGTTCCGACTTACTCTACCGATACGATGCTATAGCACTCATCCTCGCTCAGAAGATCCGACATTTGAATTGTCTTTTGCTCTTCTTCTGTAAGGTCATCAGAATGAACTACTCTGCGCATCAGCTTTGAGGCTGTCTTTTCATATATCGTTCTCGCTGTGCGCCCGTTAGAGAAATACTCCATTGTCGACATATTCTTGAAGATTGGCGTATAGTATTCCTCAACTCCGGCAGCGACTGTATATCCAGCTTTGCGGCAGAACAAAGCAAAGATTTGATACATTTCTGTGGGGGTATAATCTTTAAAGTGGACTTCCTCAATCCTTGAGCGCATTCCACTATTGGATTTATATAGCCCTTGCATGTCTTTCTCGTAACCGGCCAAGATTATGCAGCATCTTTTTCTGTGCTCTGGATCATCCATAAAAGCAATGATTTGCTCCAACGCCTCTTTCTTGTAGCTCGAATCAGAGTGTGCGCTTTCCGCATAAGAAAGGCTGTATGCTTCATCAATGAAAAGGACTCCGTTAATGGACTTCTTTAGCAATTCGTAAGTCTTCTTGTCTGTTTCTCCCATATACTGTCCGATGAGATCCTTTGCAGTACAAGAATAGAAGTTGTTTGTTTTTACGATGCCAAGTTCACGAAGGCACTCTCCAAAGAGCTTTGCACTTGTGGATTTGCCAGTACCAGGATTTCCGACAAAGAAGTAATAGCCAGGATTGATGCCATACGTTGATTTCCCGCTCTTTTTGGCATACAGCAACTGTTCTTGCTTTTGAAGGATGATCTCTTTCAGATCAGACAACCCAATCTGCTCATTTAGATCCTTCATAATATCATCGAATGTGCGCGGATTAATCTGATCCTTAATCAATTCGAGTTGATCTGCCGGAATATCTTCTGCTGTATATTGATAACGATCCACTCCGCCCTCTGCTTTGCTCGACCGTTTAAGGAGCAGCTTTTTCATATCAATGACCAGTTTTTTTACATCGCCAGCATTGCCAAAATTCTCGGTCCTGGTGTTGTATTTGTATTCCATCAACAGTTCAATGAGATGGTGGGCTTCTTCTGTTATTGTCCGGCCCTGTGACTCAAGTGTTTTGTCAAAGATCTTTACAAGCTGCTCTGGAGTATAGTCGGGGAACTCAACAATACGGACACGTCGAGAGAGACCTGCATTCAGTTTCAAAAAGTCTTCAACTCTATTTGAGTACATTCCGAAAATCATTTTGAAATCAGTAGCGTTCTCCGTCATCTTTGTCATCATCGCTCCAACTATTTCGGAGGAGTATGCTGTATCTGCAATCTGATAAGCTTCATCAATATACAGGATGGAGTTGTGATCTATAGCCTCTTGGATCTTTTCAACGATTTTGTTTTTCGAATCGCCGACATGGTTTCCAATAAGTTCGGAGGCGTCCACAAAAAGTGTTTCAGCGCCTCCCATAACACCCATAAGATGATAGAATTCCCCAATCATCTTGCCGACCGTAGTTTTTCCTGTTCCTGGATTACCCGCGAAAATATAATGGTCGGGATAAGAATCCGGCTTCACGCCTCGGCGTTTGCAGTCTTCCACATCGAGGATTTCTAACCGCACATTGTCGAAGAGCTCTTTTACAAACTCCAAGCCAACATACTGATCGATTTCTGCATAGATATCATCAATGGATGACACCCCATGCTGCTCGAAATACTTTAGATAACTACCAAAGTCTTCTTTTTTAATGCAGCGTTCCTCATCATCTCTAAGGGAAGACTGCATTTTTGCTTCCCTCGCTACGGATACTACATCTCGAGCGTTACCGAAATTTGCGCGATCTCGCTGCTCGTACATGTTTTTAAAGAACAGATCGAGATCGAGAGGAGCTTCTTCACCTTCTTCGTCGCCCCAAAATCTGTAGCCATCTTTTCTGCAATTGTTGACAAAAATAGTCTTAAGTAGTTCGGGCGGATAATCTTCTATTGTCAGAATATTTGCCTTGCTGAATCTGCTGCTTAACCCCGAGTTCATTTTCAGAAGCTCGTCCATTGGGGCAGGATATCCAGCCATGATCATGCAGAAATGATACTGTTTTGTATTTGTCATGGCAGCAACGATTTCGTCAATTGCCTCTTTGGGGTAATTGTTATCGTCGCTTTTATCGAGCAGAGAATAGGCATCGTCAATAAACAGCACACTCTCCTGAGCCTCGATGATCTGCTCTCGGGTGCGGTTTGCTGTCCCGCCAACATATCGATCAACAAGATCCTCACGAGTTGCTTCTATCGTCATTCCTTTCTTGAGAATACCAGTCTCATAGAAAATCTGACCGATTAACCTCGCAACCGTGGTTTTCCCAACTCCGGGATTTCCCTTTATAACAAAGTGGGGAACGGGATAGTCAAATGCTATATCATCATCTGGGGTATCAATGCGCTCGTTGGAACAAACAGCCTTTTTTTGCTTCTTTTTCTGAGGATGCTTTTTTAACGCACGAGCCTTTTTCTGATTATAATCTGCAACGATCTCGCTGATCCTTTTTGCAACAGATTCCCACCCTTTGGTGTTCATCAGAGTCTCCATAGGATCAGCGTTATCATTTGCTTTGAACTTGCTGTAAATGGTTTTTACTGTATCCTCAGTAAATTCTACAATGTCTGCATCCTGCTGCTTGATATACCAAACAATGTTTTCATAGACCGAGCTGAGATAGCCGGCACGATTTTCTTCTCGATCCGCCTCTCTGCTTAGATACATAAGGGAGGACACAATTTTAGGCAATTCGCTTCGCCTAAATGTGATTTTCTTCCCGGAATCGCCGACTATCCTAAGATAATCAAGCATATAGCGGAATTCGTCTTGGTTGGGCAGCCCAATGTGGATTGTGCAGCTCCTGTTTATTGTTTTGTTGTCATTAAAGAATCTGCTGCGTAATACTTCACCGCTTGCCAAGTTATCAAATAGGTGTGAAATAGAGTTTGCATCCATCTGAGGCGCAAGGAAAATGCAAATATTCTCGTTGCTGTTGAGGGCATACTCATCCCACAAATGCGAAAGCAACTCTGAGTACTGCTGCAGAGGCGCGGATCCGTCTGTAACGAAGTCCTGAAAGAACGTAAAAACAATGGCCGTCTTAATTCTTGAATCTGCCATCATTTTTTTTGCGTCATCCAAAAACTCGGCAGGGGTAATCTTCGGCTGCTTATAAATCAACTTTGAGTCGCTGAGGATATCTGTCGTTGAGTTGGTCGTTTGGGATGGCGCGCTGATTGCATTGTTAGAAGCGAGAGACTCTTGAGCTTGTGCTCGAGGACTCAGTATGCGATGTTTTTTCTTTGGTGCGCTGTCGCTCGGAGCGGGTGAATAGTCAGAAGTAGCAGTTCCAGTCTTACCTTTGTTCTTGTTAATTGCAAGAACTGCACTACGGTCATCCAAAACATATTTGCCTGTATTCTTGGCACCTGAATAGAACACGATTTGCTCGTATCCCAAACTGCGAAGATAGGAATTCAGAAAAGGACGGAAGTTGTTTTTCTGAAGATCGGGAGATATAAACATATCATCGAGGTTCCCGTACACCAAGAATATTTTATTCAACTCTGGACGTTCAAAAATAGAACTCATTTCAACCTCTCCAAGCTCAATAATTATCGTCTTCTTCTGCCAACTATCATCAAGAATCGGATAAGCTGGGTTATAGACACAGCCAAAGCAGCAACATATGTCAGAGCTGCTGCGGTCAATACATCTTTTGCTCCCTGATTCTCATTTTCATACAGCAATCCGTTGGCCTGTATTTGCTGCAAAGCTCTTTTGCTGGCATTCAGTTCAACCGGTAAGGTAACCAATTGAAAGAAGGTACTTAGAGCAAAGAATGCTATTCCAATGTATGCCAAGACTGTAAAGAAGTAAGACAAAGATCCAAGCAGGATGCCAATAATGATCAGCGGAACCGATAGTCGAGAACCAATTTTCGTCGCAGGTATAATTGCCATTCGTAGGCGAACAGGAGGATAGCTTGTGGCGTATTGTAATGCATGGCCGACTTCATGACACGCGATGCCGATAGCAGCTGTTGATGTGCTGTTATAGACATTCTGCGAAAGCCTGACTACATTCGCTGTAGGATCATAGTGATCCGTAAGATTGCCTGTAATTAGGTCGATTGGTACGTTTCTAAGACCATTTGCATTAAGTATTTGCCTTGCCGCTTCAGCACCCGTTATTCTTTTGGCAGAGTGCTGCAATTGATACTTTTCGAATGTTTTGTCTACTCGATTGCTTGCCCACATTGCGAATATCATCGCAGGAACAACGAGCACTAAATAAGTCCAGTCAAAATACATCTTTTCTCATACCCCTACTTTTTCTATCAGCATTTGCTGATCCAAATCGTTTGGAAAGATCAAACATCATTGCCTTGATAGTTCCAAGAATAGCAATTACCCCGGTGGAGAAAGTGATGGCAGGAATCGGGAGATTTTTTGATGTGCTATAAGTCATCCAAATAAGGGAACCAGCGGTTAAAAGAACCCCTATAAGTATCAACACTATTCTTTTATGACTTTTGGACATCTTTAGCTCCTTATCTCTTTAGTTTTTTCTTTGTTTCCGTATCGGTTGAAAGCCTATTTCTTGTTTCGCTCTTACACTTAATGTTGACTTTTGCATAGGGATTGCTTCCCCTGACAACTTCTTCAACACATTCACGGTAATAAGCTTTTCTTTCTTCGTTAGCCTCGTCGCCCTTTATTTGCTTTAAATCCACATGGGTTTGAATATCCCCGCTCTGCAAAAGTTCGGGAGCCAGTGTTATGATCAGTTCCTCTCCGGTGGCAGGGTTTTCGAGGCCAACATGTAACGCCTTATCATGACAATTATCATCATAAGCGTAACCGCTAAAAGTGAAATTGTGTTCCTCAAAGAAATCGATGATTTCCTCACTTATATTTTGCCTTGAAAAAGCGTTATTCATATTGATAATAGCCTTGTTAATGCACATCGCTATTGCTGGATAAAGATCGTTGTTAAGGAAACTGACATACTGCTTGAGCTGATCAGTAGTTAGCTGTTGTGCTTGCGGCTCACGAAGCGCCCTATACACTTCATTTGCCTTAAAAAGCAGGTAGTCAAAGCGTGTTTGACCTTTCGCGTTTCTATCGGTATATTCAGAGACCTTTATTCCAACGATCTCATCTTCAAGTTTCTTCCCGGAAGCTTCTTCGGCATATGCTTTTGCATCTTCCGTAATGACTGACTGAGACTCAATGTAGGTTTTTACTTCTTCAGAAAGCACAAGAGCCAGCTTAAAATAGTTTTCCCATTCCTGTTTCTGGGCATCAGCTTCATAGATTTCTTCGAGGGTATTTATTGCCACATCTTTGGCACTTGCAATGGCACTCTCATAATGCCCATTATTGAACTGAGTAACAGCTTGGTTGAATTGGTTATTAAGCGTAGCCAACTGCCTGCCAGAAAACTTCTGCCCATCGAAATCATCAGATAGCGAAGCCAGAAGTGTCCTCGCTTCCTCAATATAGGCATTGGCAATTTCCTGAGCTCTCGCATCTTTTGCAGCCATGTCTGCTTGGAGTTGCTGGAGTTCATCAATATACATAGAGTATTGCTCATTTATTTTTTGAGAAATGAGTCCCATGCTTTCTGCAATTCTTTGCCGATAAGAGACATTGAATTCGTTTTGGGTATTCGCAATAGCCTGCATCGTTTGAGCTCGAGCGGCTTTCAGATTAGAGACGTAGGACTGGAATGCTTGCGTATCCTGCTGTTCAGCCGCTCTGCGCATTGCTGTTCTCTGGTTTTCTAATTCCAGCATCATCCGCTCGGAGGCTTGAATATTCAAGGAAGTTTGTTCATTCATGCTGTTAAGCATAGTTCTGCGAAAATCGCCAATGCTTTGAGCGACTCCGCTCCGTCGGATTTCTTCTCTCCGCTGCCTTTGTTCTTGTTCATATCTGACAGCGGCACCACCTGCTTTGACACCCACAGACACGGCACCTGCAATTGCAAGGCCACCAAGGACAAGTGGCATTGCCGCCAATGCTAATGGAATAAGGATCAAACCGCCTGCTTCTCCGCTCATAACTCAAATCTCCTTTGCTCGTTATCTGTTTTGTCGCTTCATTCGCTCCAAGTCTTTTCCTGTCTCACTGTAGACCCTGTTTTCGCTTACTTTTAGTTCATTAACATCTGCGGCGTAGTTGACGATGCCATCGCTTTCATCGGTTAGCTGAATAGCTTCGCATATGTGTTGATAGATATCCCTCGAATACATTTCCTGCTCTGGGCCGCCATAGTCAATATGCAGGATAATATGATTTACAACATTGCCATGTGCTTCGAGAGGAAGGATGTACACATAGATTTTGTTTTCGGAGGAGTTTTCAAAAACGATTTTCAACCATTCCCGCATATCCTCCGTAATCGTCAAATCGCCGTACTGGCTCTTGATGAAATCAAGAAAATCCTTCGAAACAAGCACCTCTGGTGCAGCGTCCTTAAAGCCTGTAAGATGTTCGAGCCATTCAAGGTTAATTTCTGTCGTGAGGAAGTCGATAATTTCTTCACCCCACTCAGATCTTTCACAGGATGCCGCATACCTTCTCTTGTACAGTTCGCTTAGCTCAGACAATCGCCGGTCAGTTTTTTCAATCTCCTCAATAAATTTTTTGAGATCATCAACCGAAGGACTGTCAGGTTGCTTCAAATAGGCTTCTTTTCCAACTTGAGAGAAGGTGGAAACATATTTTTGATACTTCTTGGCTGTCTGAACAGTGTTGGCAAACTCGCCTCTGCACCAAAAGTTTATTGCAATCAAATGGCGAGTCCTTACTTCGGCCTTACCATTGCTCGGATCACCCGTGTATTGCTCCCAATCTGCAAGCTCTTGTTGAATTTTGTTCTGCAAATAGTTCAATTTGAGCGTAAACAAATCGAACTGCTTATCCCATTCCTCGACCTTATCGTCTATTGAATATCCAAGGCGTTCCAATCCGGATTTCGCCGAGATGGCAACTGCAGTTGCAGCTTCATATAATCCAGCCTTGAAAAGCTGTTGACCATCTTTTATCGCATTGAAGAATATCTGCAGCCGCTTCGGCATGAACTTTTCGTGAGGCTTCGCTTCGACAACATGAAAAGTGCTCGTTGCAGTCTGCAAGTATTCTTTTGCTTCTTGACTGCTGCCTTCATTCCTTCGAGAAACATCATTTCGAATGGCGGCAATAGCCTGCTCTAATTCCTGATTTTTTTGAAGGAGAAGAGCTTCGTTACGCTTAACATCGTTAAGGAGTCGACTATAGTCGGCATCCATTTTTGCAAGTTCTACTTGAACGTCTGCGCTTAATGAGTTTTGATACTGACGCAAAAGACGCTCATATTCGGCTTGCGTGTCACTATCATGATCTCTGATAGCACGATGCATATCAGCTTGGTATGACTCCAAGTTTCGCCGATTATCATCTATGAAGCTCTGCCGGACTCTTGCTGCTTCTGCATTCTGCTGACGAAGCTGGGTTTGCAGGGCATTTATCTCTTGCTCGAGGCGCCTTATCTCATCCATACAATCAACTCTTTACTGTTTTTTGTTTGACTTAATCTCATTCTCGATTTCCATGGTTTTGCGTTGTTTTGCCTCTATGAAAAACTGAATCTGTTCCTCTGTTTCTTCAAGCTTGAGCCGGATTTCTTGGAAAACGATCTCAATGGGCATTACATCTTGATCTTTATAATGCTCAATGATCGAAGCGTCTGCATCCAAGCGAGATTTGTAGTCTTCCAGCTCTTGTTCAAAAGACGCATAATCTTTTTGATATTCAGCTTCTATCTTTTCCAAATGGTCTATTGCACTTTGCTTTTTCCGTGATAGCTGTCCCTGCTGGCGTTCAATTACGGATATTTCCTGTTCAATCCGCTGTAAATCCATATCATCTTGCAGAGATTCGGACGTGATGACATTCTGCGCGGGGGAATAATGATCTGGCGCTTGCGTTCTTGCTGAGATTTCTTCTGCTGGTTCAAAATCCTTTTTCGGAGTTGTGTCGCTCACGACTGCTACGGGATCAACATCAAACGCTTCAAATCGACTATCGCTTCCACCAAATCCTGAACCTAAGTCAAATCCTTCAAACCGATCATCGACAGAGGAATCTTCTTGGGCGGGGACAACTTCATCAAATTGAACCGCAGGTTGTGGCGGAGCTTTTTTAGGCGTTGGATCGGGCTCCGATTTTGCAGCAGGCTTTCTTGGCGGCTGCAAAGTCGTGTTCTGAACCGGTACTGCGGCAATTCCACCGCCGTTGGTAACTTTCAGTAAGTAATACTGCTTTCCTTGAGGGAGCAATTCTAAACACAGCGTTTCACTGCTAATTTCAAACTCTTGCTCGACCATCTTTGTGGAGTTTCTTACCACACTGGCTTTTTTCCCTGAGAAATAGGCGTTAGCACGGAAAGTAACCTTCAGCGGAGTATCTATCATAATCGGACGAATGGTGATAGTATCACCTTCATTGGCATCCTCAGAGATATTGAACTTGCCAAATACATAGACTCTTTTCCCATCAGTGTGGATCTGCGAGGCATAGTCTTGAGGTGTGCTATTATTTTGCTGGAAACTGACATTGATCATACCGCCTAAGACATTCCGCAAGATATTCAACCTTATTTTATCTTTTGCAAACACTTGGACTTCAGAAGTCATTGTTCATTCCTCCGCTTTTTTCTTTTATATCTTGCCATGTCTTCAGCACATTGTGTGATGGCACACCAATCAATATTGCTTGTGTTCCGGTTAGTTTTATCTCCGCTCGTCTTTTGCTTGCACTGTAATACTCTTTCCCGATGTTTGTATACCGGGGGGAGAGGTAGTGTATTATTTGGTTTGAAGATCCGACATAGGCACGATTATCATCCAACTCCTTGATATACCTGCCATCTATCAAAATATCAACTTCCGGGAGAAGCAAAGACATCTCCTCATCTTGCTTCAACTCGTCCAATGTGAATCCCGAATAAACAACAACACCAATGTCACGTTGTTCTTTTATCTTCCGAATCATGCCCAACAGCGCAACGGATTGAAGGAACGGCTCGCCACCGCTTATGGTAATCCCTTCACACGAGCTTTCGACAATCTGCTTGGCAAGCACATCTGTCTCTATTTCTTCACATGTCCCTGCCTTCGTGTTTTCTGCTAAACACCCTTTGCAATCAAAGCAGCACCCATGAACCCATATGACAAACCGATTATAGGGGCCAAGGAGGTCTGTACTGTCCTCGACATGAGATACTTTAATAATTGATTTCTCATAATTGTTCATGCTTCACCTTTATTTTAAGAAATAGGCCATAGACATCTATGGCCTATTTCTTAATTTACAATATGCGAAGTGTATTCTTGTTAAAGCTACACGTTAGACATTGACGCCGTAGTTGCGGCAGAGGGCTTCCAACCCGCCCTGGTAACCGGCCGCGACAGCATTGAACTTCCATTCGCCATTCTTCCGATAGATCTCGCAAACAACGAGAGCCGTTTCAATAGAGAATTCTTCCTCGAGATCGAACTGAATAACGGTTTCGCCAACGGTATCAAACTCATTCTGAATCTTTGCAACGCGAACATAAGCGTTGGATACCTGGCCGAAGTTCTGACGTTTGTTCACCGCGTCATCAATGGTTACGGTAATGGCGATCTTATCGACTTCAGGTGGAAGCTTTGAGAAATCGATAAAAATCTGCTCGTCATCGCCGTCTGCGCTGTTTCCGCCAGACCGGTCGTCGCCAGTAGACCAAACGGCGTGATTTCCAAAGTCCTGATGGTTATAGAAAACAAAATGATCGTCACTCAGTACTTTTCCGTTAGAGCCGCAGATAAAAGCGGAGGCGTCAAGGTCAAACTCATACCCTCCGTCATACTTATTCGGATCCCAGCCCAAGCCGATGAGTGCCATTTTCATGGAGCTATCAAGGGAAGCTCTTTGCCCTTTTTGAAGATTTACAGCCATTATTATGTACCTCCGTTTTTAAAATTTGTTTTTATCAATTCCACACAGCGCGGGGAAGACCATATCTTTCGGCGAGCTGCGCAACGGACCAGATCTGCAGGGGCTGCCCGATGGCATTGAATTTCCACTCGCCGTTATATCTGTAGACCTCACCAAAGATCATCGCGGTCATACCCGGATAGTTTTCGGAAAGGTTATAGATGCAGAGTTCCTTGTTCGTATCAGCGTCTACCAAACGGATGAACGCATTGCGAATCATACCGAAATGCTGATTCCGCTCTGAAGCCTTATAGATGCTTACAAGAATAACAATGCGCTCATACTGTGCAGGAAGCCTTGAGAGATCCACCATGATCTGCTCATCGTCGCCATCGCCGGCACCGGTAAGATTATCTCCCTGATGGATTACGCAGCCGCTTGCGTGCTTCAGGTTGTTGAAAAACACCACATCCTGTCTGCTCGCAATCTGACCGTTTCTGTCGAGAAGGAAGGCAATCGCATCACAGTCGATGTCTTCGACCTTGCCACCGCCTCCAAAGAGACTGCCAAACAGTCCACGCGACTGAGTCTGCTGAGCTTCATCCCAGCCCAAGCCTACCATAACGCGGCGAAGCCCAGCGTTGCCTTTGGTCAGATCAACTTTCTGACCTTTTTGAAGATTTACACTCATGTTATTTGCCTCCTTTATTATTCGGCAAAAGCGGAGACCACATCAACAAGGCTCTCCACCCTCGCTGCCGTTCCATCTGTTCTGAACTCCCAGCCGTCGGGAGTACGGATAATATCGCCTGCAATGAGTGCCGTCTGATTTGCATAGTTTTCACTGAGATTGAAACGGCAAAGCTCTACTCCGCGATCATAATCAACCACTCTAATAAACGCATTGCGAATCATGCCAAAGTGCTGATTACGTTTGAATGCTTCGTAAATATTTACTGCGAATACGATGCAACCCACATCGTTGGGCACGCTATTGAGATCAACAAAGATCTGCTCATCGTCACCTTCGCCAGCTCCGGTAAGGTTATCTCCCATATGCTGAATGGAGCCATTCGGCCAACGAAGGTTGTTGAAGAATACTGTACATTCAGTGAGCTTTGTTGCATGATTAAGTAGATGCCCATCATAGCCTAGCAGGATTGCAAAAGCATCACAGTCAATATCTTGCGGTTTCGGTGCGAAAAGCCCTCTTTTCCGCTGAACCTCGTCCCAGCCGAGTCCAACCATGAGTTTTGACAGACCATATCTCTGCTTTGAAAGATTAACCTTCTGTCCTTTTACAAGATTAACTGACATATTCAAAATCCTCCTATCTTTTTTGTGTCTAGTTGCGGATACCATCAAAGGATCTTACGGTTTTATCCGCACTGAATCGCCATATTCGAATTACTCCTTAGACTTCTTGGCAAATGCTTTTCTTATCATATCGATAGGGACAACAAGGAAGGCAAGAACCACACAGATAAGCCAAGACATCGGCGAAAGGCTCTCGACACTAAGGACATTTCCTCCAAATGTGACAAAAATAAACTGCATAGCGAAGATTGCAAACATGACAATAAGGAAACTCTTGTTTCTTCTCAAACCCTCAAACGGATTCATATGGCTTGTCCTTGCGTTGAAGCCATTGAAAGTAATTGCCATCATGAATGTTGCGAAAAGTGCCGACTTCAGATAAGTTGTGTCAACATTGCCAAACAGATTTCTGATTGGCGGCAAGAAGAGGATGGAAAGACAGATGAATGTAATATATAATGCGCTAATTATTATCTGAGTGAACATCTCCTTGCTAATGATACTTGCGTTCCTTGGAATGGGTTTTTCTCTCATATATTCTTTGAGAGCGGGTTCACTGCCAAATGCAATTGCAGCGAGAGTGTCCATAGCGAGGTTGATCAGCAGCAGCTGAATGACTGTCATCACGACATTCTCACCAAGCAGCGGGCCAATAAAGCATGTCAGCACAGCCGCTACATTTACTGTGAGCTGGAAGATAAGGAATTTCCTAATGCTTTTGAACATCGTTCTACCGTAGAGAATGGCCTTTTCAATGGAAGCGAAGTTGTCATCAAGAATCGTGATGTCACCGGCTTCTTTTGCCACTTCGGTTCCACTTCCCATTGCGAAACCAACGTCGGCTTTTTTCAATGCCGGGGAGTCATTAACGCCATCGCCAGTCATACCAACGACAAGGTCAAGCTCCTGGGCAATTCTCACGAGACGGCTCTTGTCTGTGGGCAGAGCGCGAGAAACCACGCGCAGATGAGGAAGAATCTTCTTGAGTTCTTCATCAGATTTCTCTGCCATTTCAGCAGAGGTCAATGCTACATCGTCGTTGCTCTGTAGCAACCCTGCCTCTTTCGCAATGGCAACGGCTGTTTCTTTTCGGTCACCGGTAACCATAACGACTTGGATTCCGGCATTCTGAACTTCCTTGATCGCATCAATTGCTTCTTTTCTGACGTTATCACGGATGCTAATGACACATACCAATGTCAGCTCTGCATCTTCGCTCGACCCATCAACTTTCGCCACGGCCAAAAGGCGCATGGAACGACCGGCTTGAGTATCGATATAGGATGTCAAATAATTCTTTTCGACAAGTTCCTTTATCTCCCCATTCTCGTCAATGTAGTGAGTACATCTCTCAAGGATCTTCTCGGGGGCGCCCTTAACGTAGGTTACACTATTACCATCACGGGTGATGGTAACGCTTGACATCTTCCTATTGGAGTCAAACGCATTAAAAGCTCTAACATCTTCCTTCGTCATACTATTCACGGCATTAGAAGACACAAGGAACGACATCAACGCTCGATCCGTGCTATTGCCACCAATGATGGCTCCATCGCTTGCGACTGCACTGTTGTTGATACCAATACCAGTAATCACATCAAGAGCGAGATTCGAAGGCATCTTTGAAAGAGCATTAAATACCTTCACATTACCAGTTGCCATTTCCACAACAGAAAGTTTGCCTTCTGTAATGGTTCCTGTCTTATCGCTAAAGAGGATGCTTAAGCTGCCTGCTGTCTCCAAGCCATTGATTTTATGGACGAGAACATTGTCCCTAGCCATACGCATGCTTTGGAAGGACAGGAGAATGGAAGTGAGCATCGGCAGTCCTTCCGGGACAGCACAAACAATAATCGTGACAGCTACTGTGATAGCATCCATGATGAGTCTTATCCATTCATAGATACCAGAGGGGATGTTGCCCGTGATTAGAGTCTTTGCCATCACTCCAGCAACAATAGCGATTGCACCAATGTAACCGAATGTAGATATTTGTTTCGCGAGTTTGCCCAGCTTGACCTGGAGCGGCGTTTCTCTCGTTTCTTCCTGGACTTCGAGCGCCAGCTCTCCAAACAGAGTTTTATCGCCAACAACTTTAATCTCCATATAGCCTTCGCCGCCGCAGACAACGGTGCCACGATAGGCATAGTACTTATTAAGAAGGTCTTTAACGTCGTATGAGGCACCATCAATACAGGGAATCTTGGCGGCCTCTTCTGTTTCCCCATTTAATGCTGCCTGATCTACTCTCAGTTCGCCTTCAATTACGATGCCGTCAGCAGGAATTTTATCGCCCGCCTGAAGATACACAATGTCTCCAACGACAATTTCGCTGACATGGATTTCTTCTAGCTTTCCTTCACGAATGACTTTTGCGGTTTCCTTTGCTTCTTCCTCTGCTTTAAGTGCAGAAGCCTTACCTTCCTGCTTGCTCTCACTGACCGATGCAACACCATTTGCGATTAGAATTGCAATCAGAATACCAGCGGGTTCGAACCACTCCGCTTGTCCCAAAAAGAACAACACTACCTGAACAACAAGAGCAACGAGAAGGATCATAATCATTGGATCCTTAAATCCTTCAAGGATTTTTTTCCAAAGTGGCTCCGGGGGTATCTGAGTTAAACTGTTTGACCCGTGTTTGCTGCGACTTTCTTCAACCTGTTCGGCTGTTAGTCCTGTCCGTTTCATACTATCTTCCTTTCGTCTTTTATTACGCACAAATAATGGAAGTAATGGTGGCGCTAATGTCAATGGTGTCGAATAGCTTAAACAATCCCAAAAACAGTAGAGCCGTCAACGACCAAAAGCCCGTGATAAAGAGCGTAGACTTTATCACTGTTTTCCTGTCGAGTTTCGTATTCGACTCCATTTAGTCCTCCTTTCCATCCACAGAGATTAAATGCTAAGGAATCACCCGCGTCCCGACATTTTTATCATCAAATCTATTGGGTATGCATTGATATCCCTTAGCATTGAATGGGTTGCCACGTTTGTGTCAAAGAACAAAACTAGCGAAAGATATGTGTTCCATGACATTTGTCTCCGGCGAGTTTCTATAGCGTAGTAGGTTTGCCTGGATATGCCAATCATTGCGGACAGTTCTTCCTGTGTGATCTCAGCCTTGGTTCTCAACGGAAGCAAATTCTCCGTAAGCACTTCAATATAACTGTCCTTATAGTCCGGACTAACTACCCACTTTCCTCTGATCATTGTCCACCACCAATTTCGCATTTGTATTTGTTTTTGCTTTTCGTAAAGTAAACTACTTAATGAAAAGAGGCTCGAAGTCTGTGATAATACAGCACATCGAGCCTCTACTTGACTATTTTGTTGACGGCGAATGGAGGGAATCGCACGAGATTTTGCTCATATTTTCTTTCTTTAATGCCAAAGATGAGTGAACATATCTGTTTAATGTTATATTGACATTTGAATGGCCCATAATTTCACTGAGAGTTTTTAGCTCAAATCCGACTTCAATACACCTCGTTGCAAACGTGTGCCGTAGGGCATGATAATTGGCATCGTTTATTTGACTTTCGCGGATTAATGCTTTGAACCGGTTTTGCATTGTTCGCTGCTCAATATATCTGTTTTTTTCTCCTGTCAGAATATATGCATCCTTCCCGCGTTGAAAGCCTTTGGCAATCGATATAATAAACGGAGGCAGCGGAATGTCTCTAATTGAACACTTGCTTTTGGGCTCTGTGATAACGATTTTAGTCTTAGATGTGCTGTAGCTCGATGTATCCTTTATTCGTTGCATAGTCTCTTTAACAGATAAAATTCCATCGACAACACTTAGATTTTTCCACTTCAAAGCACATACTTCGCCAATGCGAATGCCAGTATAGAGGGATAACAATATGCCAAATTTGGTTAAATCAGTCTCTTCCAACAATACTAGGGTTAGTTTTTGCTGCTCATCAATAGACAAAACGCGCATCTCCGTATTTTGCTGCTTAATATATAGCTTGTCCAAGTTGCACTGAAGTGAATAATCATTGCACTTGGCATATGCCATGGTCGCTTTAATAATTGCAAGAATATCACTAACTGTTTTTGCTGAAAGGCCTCCTGCTCCATCGATTCTTCCTGATTCAATCAGCTGAGCCATATACTTTTCAATTAGCTTTGTTGACATTCTCTCGATTTTTATAAAACCAATATCGGGAATCAAGTGTGTATGGACAATTTGATAGTAACGTGCATATGTCGATTCTTTCTTATTTAAGCGTTGCGATTCAAGCCAGGAAACTAATATGTCTTTATATACGGAAGCGCTTCTCATTTTTTCCGGTTTATTGTTTTTAATTAGTTTTTCTGCTAACACCTTCTTAACGGCAGAGTACGTTCTGCCATATACATATCCATACTGCGCTTTCCCATTTATATCATATTGCTTGATATAGCGACCCTCCCAACGTCCGTCTTTTCTCTTGTAAATGTTTTCGCCTCTTCTAGGCATAGTTTATCTCCTCCTTGGTTCTTTCGTGCTGACGGTGATCGTGACGGAGAATGCCTTGTGAAAACGCTTCCGGAAAATCAAAAGCATGACATAAATCATTTTGAGGATGAGCGTGCAGGACATTTTCAGGGCAAATCTCTCCATATTATTGACAAATTCGACAACACCAAGTATAATTATAAAGACTAATATAGTCAGAAAGAGGATTCGTGAAATAGTTTACTTTACGAAAATCAGACTACCAACTGCTCCCAAACAAGGGGCAGTTTATTTTTTTGTGACTCGTCTTTCATTATTTCTTGGGCCGCAAAACCCACACCTCATTTTATTATAACATCCATAAACCCATATATCAAGAAAATATACATCCACATTCCAATACGATTAAAGGGATTATGGGCTAAAATATAATGTGTGGAGGTGAAGTGATGACAGACAAGGAGTTCTCCCTGAGACTGGCCAAGTTGAGAACGCAAAAGGGCGTTTCGGCTCGTGACATGAGCCTTTCAATGGGTCAGAATCCGGGTTATATCAACAATATTGAGACCGGGAAGTCTATGCCTTCGTTAAGTGGCTTCTTCTACATCTGCGATTATCTTGATATAACCGCAAGGGACTTCTTTGACGATGGGAATGAATATCCCGAACAACTCAGAGCCGTTTTTCAGGATATGCAGAAGCTTAGTCCTGAACAGATACAGAATATTCACGCCATCGTAAAGGGGTTGCTCCGATAGGCACACGCCATTCTGTCACCGATATAGCCAAGAAATCCGCACAGCCATGTCAGCCTTGTTATTTGCTCGGACGGCGCGCCTCTGCGCTACCGGCGATTCGCTGTGCAAGATCAGGCCAGTGCATGAAATTGGACAGCGTTATCGCAGAGCGGAATAGACCCTACGCATGGAGGCGTACACCTACGGACAAATAATGACGCAGCACCACCGGCGGTAGATGCTGCGGAAAAGGCTGCTTGATTGGACAATCAGGCAGTTTTTTGATTTGTAGAAAGGAGCGCAGCCATGAACAACAGTACAGAAAACAGCAATCGCGCAGCATCCCACGATTTTCAGACGGCACTTCGGCTCCTGGAAGAACGGCTGCGCAGTTTGGAGGAATCAGAGGATATCATCAACGGCCTGCTGCAAGGAGCGGCAGAGTTTTACGGTGCGGCCAGAGCTTCTGTTGTAGAAGCGGACTGGGATTTGAAAATCGGCCTGCTTACATACGAATGGTGTGCGGAGGGTGTGGAGCACCAAAAGAACATGCTCCAGTATCTTGCTGTAGAGAGCTTCCCACGCTGGTGTGAATTTCTGTCGCTGAACAAACCTGTTGTCATACCGGACATGGAGGCAATCAGAGATACATACCCAGATGAATATCAATTCTTTCAGCGCTACGGTGTGCAATCCGTATTGGCAGCGCCGTTTTCCAAGCGCATCAATCAGGGTTATATTGCAGTAGACGACCCGACGCGCTTTCAGGACGACCCAACGTTTCTGTTCATCGTCTCCTACGCGGTCGTTGTGGAGCTGAACGAAATCAAACTGAGCCAGTCCATTGCAGCGGCGCAGCGAGTGTCAAAATACAGTGACCACGATGTCTATGTGAACTGCCTCGGTGATTTGGAGATCAGGAACGCGAAAGGTACGCTTACAGAAGAAGATATCTCTTCTGACCTCTGCCTGAACCTTTTTGCCCTTATCATCACAAACACCAAAAGGCCACTGAAAGCAGACCGCTTGGCTGCCGAGCTTTGGCCGGGAGATGTCATTGACAATCCGTACCGCTCCGTCAGCAATATTGCTTACCGGCTCCGACGCATATTGAGCATCATCGGTCTGGATGACCTAATTGTTGGGCGTCATGGCGCATTTGTTATTAACCCGAAGTATACGGTCTATACAGACTTTGACCGATTTGAGGAAACCTGTAACCGTCTGAAAACAGAAACAAATCCAAAAGCACAGCACGATCTCTATCGGAGCGCTGTTGCGCTATACCGCGGCGACCTCTTTTCAAAAATCTCCGATCAGCATTGGCTGATGCCAACGGCTTCCTATTATCGCAACGGCTATCTGCGCATCATCAAAGGCTATGTCGAGCGGAAGATTGAACAGGGAGACTATCACGCGGCACACCATGCCGTTGTCGATGCACTGAACCTTGCTCCATATGACAGTGAGCTGAATGTGGATATGATCCTTATCCTGTACCACAGAGGCGGTGCTGAACTGGCAAAGAGCTTCCTACAAACTGCGGAATCATACATGAGCGAAGAGCAAATCGCGTTTGTACAGCAATTATGGGAGAAAAAATAATACGCCTGTGAGGCTTCCGTGCGGCGCTGGTGAGGGTGTCCGTGTGGCATAAATGAGGGCTGCGGCACGGCTTTATTGCGGCAAAACTGCTGCATAGATAAAGCCGAAATAAGGCTCTGGCTGAGATTACCCGTCTGGTATGATCCTATTACCGGCTGAATAAGCCGGAATGGAACCGGACGGGTGATCTTATATGGGCGGCTGTATGCCGGCAGGGGCGCGGCTCCTGCCGGGACTCTTATTTTCATTTTTACGGAGCGCGGTTGTACGTGCCCCGTATGCCCTGCGGCCTCTTCCGGATGCGCCGCCTTACCACAATCTCATATTGCCCCATTCTGGGGCTGTTGCAAAATTCTTTTTTGCAGCAGCCCTATTGCTTCACCCTGAGCATT
>OLHA01000107.1_pt1 | contig 46144 bp, 80 predicted proteins | sample 1605961 | NCBI WGS metagenome assembly OLHA01 (sample SAMN03283288) | human gut metagenome | biome: human-associated habitat; material: feces | host: Homo sapiens | place: Peru | collected 2012
TCGACCTCGTATGTGAGAAGCTGGAAAGCATCATGGAGGGGAAGACCAAGCGGCTTATGATATTCATGCCGCCCCGTCACGGCAAGTCTATGACTGTGACCGAAACTTTCCCCTCATATTATCTTGGCAAGAATCCCGGCAAGCGGGTTATTGAAATCAGTTACAGCGGTAGTCTGGCCGAACAGTTCGGCAAGCGTAACCGCGATAAGGTTGAAGAATACGGGCCGCTGCTTTTCAACCATACAGTTTCCCCGGTACAGCGGACAAAAACCAACTGGACGCTTGAGAACGGAACAGGCGGCATGATATCGGTCGGCATCGGCGGCTCTATTACGGGCTACGGTGCCGATTTGCTTATTGTCGATGACCCCATCAAGAACAGAGCTGAGGCTGAATCGGCCACCTATCGCGACAGGCTGTGGGATGAGTACCAATCTACGGTCAGCACCCGTCTTCAGGCTGGCGGCGCAGTCATCATCATTCTGACACGCTGGCATGAAGATGACCTTGCAGCCCGGCTGCTCAACCCTGAATACGGCAAGGTTGAGGATTGGGAAATCCTCTCCCTCCCAGCCATCTGCGAAGACCCGGCCACAGACCTGCTGGGGCGCAATCAGGGTGAGGCCCTTTGGCCCGCTGGTGGGTACGATGAGGCATGGGCCGCACAGCAGAAAGAAACAGTCAGTACTTATGCGTGGTCCTCTCTGTATATGCAGACGCCCACGCCGAGCTCTGGCGGTATGTTCAAGCGGGAGTGGTGGAAACGCTGGGCGGTTCTTCCGTCCGGCCTACACGACTTCATCCAGTCTTGGGACTGCACGTTCAAGGACAAGGACAGTTCGGACTTCGTGGTTGGTCAGGTCTGGGCCAGAAAGGGTGCAGACCGCTACCTCATCGACCAAGTACGAGGCCGCATGAGTTTCACCGAAACGCTGGATGCTATGCGGGACCTGTCCGCCAAATGGCCGCAGACCACGAGAAAACTGGTCGAGAACAAGGCCAACGGCACAGCGGTCATTGATGTTCTGAAGAAAGAAATCCCCGGCATTGTACCTGTGGAGCCGTTTGGCGGCAAGGTAGTCCGTGCTCACGCAACCACGGCTGTGGCTGAGGCTGGAAATGTCTACATCCCGGCTGCATCGGTCTATCCGTGGGTGCTGGATTTTGTGGAAGAAATGGCCGCATTCCCCAGTGGAGCCCATGATGACCAAGTTGACTGCTACTCTCAGGCAAACGCCTATTACAACGACAACACATTCGATATCAGTTCGCTGATATCGTAAATGGCACAGACAAAATCTGTGTCTTCGTGGCATCACGAAAACATCAGAAAAGAGGTGGAAAGTACGCACATGACAAAGGATGAGCTGGAACGGCAGCGTTTGAACGCTCGTGGCAAACAGATTCTCCAGCGGCAAAAAGCGGGTGCTGTACGGCCTCACCGAGAGGATGGCTATGTGAACCTGCTGAACAAGTACGGCACATCGCAGGATAACTCCGAGGCGTACCAGTTCGAGAGGGAGCCCATCATCCCGGATATGCAGCTCACCGGGCTGTATGAGGGAAACGGCCTCTTCTCGAAAATTATTGACACTCCGGCCGAAGAAGCCCTGAAGCATGGTTTTGACCTGAATCTGAAAAATGATGAGGTCAACGCTTTTGTGGAGGAAGCTCTGGATGAGCTGGAGTGGGAAGAAAAGGCTGCAACAGCCATCAAGTGGGCGCGGCTGTATGGCGGCGCACTTATCGTCATGCTTATCAATGATGGCGGTGGTCTGGAGCAGCCTGTAAACTGGCAGAACATCAATAGCATTGATGAGCTGCGGGTCTACGAGCGAGCCATTGTGCAGCCTGACTATTCCAGCCTGTATCGTCAGGATTACGGCGGCAAGGGCGAAGGCAACCGGGTGTCCAAATTCGGACAGCCGGAGTTTTATTATGTGTCCAGCGTCTATGGCTCGTTCAGAGTCCATGAGAGCCGCTGCCTTGTGTTCCGAAACGGCGTCCTGCCGGAGCAGACCTCAAACTCCATCTACCGATTTTGGGGAATGCCCGAATACGTCCGCATCCGCAGGGCATTGCGGGAAACGGTCACCGCGCACACTGACAGCGTGAAGCTGCTGGAGCGCAGCGTTCAGGCTATTTACAGCATGAAAGGTCTGGCAACCCTCCTGACCACGGATGACGGCGAGAATCAGGTTCTCAAGAGGCTGAACGTCATCGACACGGCCAGAGGCATCCTCAATTCTCTGGTCATTGATGCCGATGGCGAGAACTACGACTTCAAGACGTTCCAGTTCTCCGGCGTCAAGGATGTCATAGACGCCACCTGCAATATGCTTTCGGCTCTAACCAACATTCCACAGACGATTCTGTTTGGCAGGTCCCCGGCTGGCATGAACGCCACTGGCACCAGCGACTTCGAGAGTTACTACAACTTCGTGGAGAAGATTCAGCGGCTCATGCTGAAACGGAATCTGCGCACACTGCTGGATGTTATTTTCCGGGCGGGTATCGCGTCTGGCGCAGTCGAGGAAGAACCGGATTATAAACTGGAGTTCAACCCGCTGTGGAGCCTGAGCGATACCGAACAGGCCACCGTAGACCAGACCAAAGCGCAAACCGCTCAAATCAAGGCACAGACCGCGCAGGTCTATGTGGATATGCAAGCTCTGGACCCCACAGAGGTTCGGAAACGTCTGGCCTCTGATGAGGAGTTTGACGTTGAAGACATTATCTCTGAGGGGGAGGACGATGATGACCTGCTGCAAGCTCTACTGGGCTCCAGCGGCACGGACGTGGCCAACGAGTTGGAAGCCGCCCAGATGAATGCTGAACAGCAGCAGACACCGGGCGGGGCAGTACAAAGCGCACCTGCATCTGGCTCTTCGCCCGCTGTCACCGATAACGCCGATGGTGATACCAACAGGGGAGTGGGCGTCCTGATTATTCAGGACGGCAAGCTGCTCTGCGGTACTCGTGTGAAAGAGGGTTCCATCGGTGGGCCGGGTGGCCACATCGAGGCCGGGGAGAGCCCGGAAGCAGCAGCCATCCGCGAAACGCAGGAGGAGTTCGGCATTACGCCGAAAGACCTCATCCCCCTTACCTACATAGCCGACCTGAAGCCGCCCTATTGCCCCTCTCAGGTCTATCTCTGCACGGATTTTGATGGCTCCATCAAATGCGATGACGATGAGATGACCATGCCGGGCTTTATCGCCGCTGATAAGGTGCTCAAACTGGCCACCGAACACCCAGAAAGAATCTTTCCGCCGTTTGCCGAAAGCGTTTCTGCGCTTCTTGACGTTTTAACGTCTGATTCTCCCTTGACCGCTGACGGCCAAAATGGTAGAATGAATAGTGAAAGAACGGATGCTGACAGCGATAAAATCCGCTGGATAACGACCGAAAGCGGTACGCATATCCCGCTGGACGATGAGGGCAAGGCTGTTGGCGGCTTCGCCAAGGGACAGAAATTCCCCTCCGCCAAGAGCGAGCCAAGCAAGCCCGCTTCTAATACCCCCGAACATAAGGCCGACCCTCAGCATAAGTCTGAGCCCAAGGCCAGCAGTTCCAACGAGAGCAGCCCGTCCACGGCAGCATCACCCAAGAGCTTTGGCGGCGCAGACGCTCCCAGCTTTGCCAAGTCGCTGAAAACGGCCTATGACAAGATGGAAGAAACTGCTCCCGAAAAGGCGTGGCGCGTCACCGTTCACACTCAGCAGGGACTTGAAGAAGAATACCCCGGAGCCAAGCTCCATATCACCGATGGTGGCAGCACGGTGGCTGTGACCAAGGATGGCGACATTATCAGTGTTTGCAAAAATCCTGATGATTCGCTTCGCGGGAAAGACCTGCTGAAAATGGCTGTTGCAAATGGCGGCAAAAAGCTGGACGCATACAGCGGAATTTTCGGCTTCTACACAAAATGTGGCTTTGAACCTGTCAGCTGGTGTGAGTTCGATGAACAGTACGCTCCGCCTGACTGGGTAAAAGGCCGTGATGAACCGGAACCTGTTATTTTCTACAAATACACTGGTAACAAGAGCCAGTTTGAAGATGCTAACGAGTTCTTTGCAGCTGTTCCTGCGAGTGCAGACTATGGAGCAGCACAAGAAACCAGAGATGGCCAAGTCGAGGAGGAAAAACATGAATCCTGAAGAAAAAGAATTTCTGAGAGGCTGCAACCAGTTCAAAGACTATGCCAGTATTGACGAGTACATTGCTGACATTCGGCGTTGGCTTATGCTGAGCAGTTATCATTGTTCCGAAGAAGAAGCTGCAAAGCTCACCGAAAATCCTGTTCGGAAAAAGTGGATTGAGGAGTCTTTCGAGAATAAGGAGCCCGCCGCCGACATTGCGGCCGATGTGGGCTATTTCTGCGGCTGATAAAACAGAATATCAACAGTTTAGAGCGATGGGAAACCACCGCTCTTTTTTATTGCGCAGAAAGGAAAGCATCATGCTTAAAGTCACGATTTTCAAATACGCCGAGAATAAGCTGATTCGCACGATGGAGCTCGGAGGAGAGCCGTGGTTCGTTCTGCGGGACGTTTGCGAAGTGCTTAGTTTGAGCACCCCGGCGAAAGTTGCAGAACGGCTCGATATGGATGAGGTGAGTCAGGCTCACATCACCGACAGTATGGGCAGACCGCAGGAAACGACCATCATCAACGAATCCGGCCTCTACAACGTCATTCTGCGCAGTGACAAGCCGGAGGCCAAACCGTTCCGCAAGTGGGTCACCGCTGTGGTGCTTCCCTCCATCCGCAAAAACGGCGGCTACATCGCGGGTCAGGAAGAACTCAGTCCGCAGGAGCTTATGGCCAAAGCCTTGCTGGTGGCTCAGAAGACCATCACAGACCGCGAGGCCCGCATTTCGAATCTGGAAGCACAGAAACAGGCCATGCAACCCAAAGCCGATTATTTCGATGCGCTGGTTGACCGCAACCTGCTGACGAACTTCCGCGAAACGGCCAAAGAGCTGGGCATCCCGCCCAAGGTTTTTGTAGACTGGCTGATAGCCCACAAGTACATCTACCGCGACCAGAAGGGCAAGCTCATGCCCTATGCCGCCAAGAATGACGGCTTGTTCGAGGTCAAGGAAGGCAAGGGGAGATACAGCGATTGGGCCGGGACCCAAACGCTCATCACGCCCAAGGGCCGGGCCACGTTCCGGCTGCTGTGCTGCAATCCCGCCTGAGCCAAAATCTGAGCCGCTGCACGGCGGCTCTTTTATATGCAGCGATAGCTCAACTGGCAGAGCAACGGTCTCCAAAACCGTAGGTTGACTGGTTCAAATCCATCTCGCTGTGCCACCCCCGCAAGGGGGTATTTTCATGTTTTCCTTTCGGTCTGCTATTCCCGGCTCTTTGGCTCTGGGGCTCCTCGCGCCCTATCTGAAGCAGCATGGCCCCTGTAAGCCGGGTACATCTGCGGTCTTACTCAAGTGGTTCACGAGGGCTGTTTTGAAAACAGCTAGGCGTTGACAGCAACGCGCGTGGGTTCAAATCCCACAGGCCGCGCCACTGGCCGTACACCGTAATCGGCACCCCGAATGGAGTATGAGGTACTTGAAACCAGCCTCAGCGGAAGCTGCAAATGGTTCAGACTGCCGCATACAGTCTGCGCGATACCGGACTTTCTCGCGCCCTTCGCCCTTTGCCTGTCGGATGCGCCGCAAGCATCAGCTGTACTCCATCTGCCACCTGCACCCCGCATGGAAGCTGCTTTCTGTGCGGGGTTCTTTTGATATTTACCGATAGGTCTTGAATTGTAAACCACGAAAATTGATATTGTAAACCAGTTTTCCACCACAACCACCAGAATGGTCGGATTTCTTCAATGCGGAAAATGTTCAATATGCGCATAAAACTAATGGATTTTGGATATTTATTCAAAACGCCTCGAAAAATGGTCAAAATCCGCTGGAATGTCCACCGGACGCTCCGCTGGACTGTCCGCCTATAACCGTACCCTACCGTACCAAACCGTATCTCGTTGTCAGATTTTCACTTCGTTCAAATCTTCCAACGATAGCGTGTGCGGTCATCGCGGAAAATTTGGCGGAAAACAAACCCGCCAAAACGAGGCTATTCTGGGCCTTATGAAATCTTCAACACAAAATTACTCATGCTGACCCCTATCGCCTTTTCTCAGAACTCGTTAGGGGCTATAAAATCACACCTGAGCTGAAACGAAACAGTCGAAATTTATTTTTTCGATTTTTGACCGTTTGAAGCTCCAAAAGGAGGTGAATTTGATGAACGATATTGTCCACGGACACATGGTTCAAGACCTGCTTCAGCATAGGTTCGGAAGCCATCAAAAGCTAATATGCAAATATTCACTCAAGTACCCAGCGCAAGCCGAGCGCGAGTTTCAACGGCTCACAAATTCCTACATCCGAATTGTGAACCAGCTCTTGAAAGAGTACCTGCCAGAGATTCGGGATGCGGCACAGGCTGAGCTCAATCCGACCAGCCGCCACGATGATGATTCCGACTTCATCGCCACGGTGAAGCGGGTTTTCTTCAAAATGTCGGTAGAGCTGGAGAAGCGCGTGACACAATTTGGACTACGGCAAAAAATCGAGGCGATGGCCAACCTGACCCGGAAGCTCAGCGTCCGGGAATGGAAGAAAGCGGTCAAGTCCACGCTTGGCATCGACCTGCTGGATGATTACTACGCCGGAGAGCTGTACAAGACTCTGATGACCCGCTGGGTAGATGATAATGTTTCGCTCATCAAAACCATCCCGCAGGACAGCTTGGGCCGTATGCGGGAAATCGTTTTGAAAGGCTACCAGAACGGCGAAACCACAACGGCCATCGTCAAAAAGATTCAGCGGACATATAGCGTAGACCGCCGACACGCTCAACTTCTGGCCCGTGACCAGATTGCCAAGCTGAATGGCGACATTACCCAACAGCAGCAGCGAGATGCTGGCGTTACGGAATATGAGTGGTCAACCTCTGGCGATAGCCGAGTCCGGCCAAGTCACGCCGCCCTGAATCATAAACGGTTCAGCTGGGATGACCCACCTGTTGTCGATGCAAAGACCGGGCGGAAATGTCACCCCGGCAAAGACTATCAGTGCCGCTGTTGCGCACTGCCTGTTTTCAATTTTGAAACCATCAACCTGCCTGTTGCGAAAGGGGGTGATGGCCGTGGATGAAGTCATTTTGTAATACTCGATGAGGAGTGGTTCACATGAACAATAACGAAAGAGTGCAGCGATTCGACAGTCTGCCGCTGGATGCCACTTACTTCACAGACGAGGGCTACCTTGTAGACCATCCGATTGTGACGTCAGTCGGCATTTTTGTTTATCACAACCCGGACGGCTCAGAACGCCGGGAACTGCGACTGCCCGAAGAAGTCTTTGCTGAAAAGAGCCTTGCGTCCTACAAGGGCAAGCCCATCATCATTACCCATGATGCGGGCTATGTTGACACCGAGAATGTGCAGGAGGAGGGAATCGGCACGATTCTCTCCAACGGCTACCGCGATGGCAACGATGTTCGCGCAGAAATCGTCATCCATGACGTTGATAGCGTGAAACGGTCCGGGATGCGGGAGCTGTCCTGCGGCTATAACCTGCGTCTGGATGAAACGCCGGGCGTCTGGGAGGGCCAGCCCTATGATGCGGTTCAGCGGGACATTGAAATCAATCATCTTGCTTTGGTCAACAAGGCCAGAGCTGGTGAACAGGCCCGCCTCAACATGGATGGACAGGGCCGTGATTATCTGAAAGGAGTAAAACTCAACATGGACAAGAAAAAGAGAACTGACGGCGCTCCCACCCCTGAAGAGCTGGCGGCTGCGGTGGAGGCATTCAAGAAACGCCGCGCAGAACGCTCCGGCGCAGCAGCAGATGGTGGCACCGGCGCAGAGCCGCCTGTGCAGGGCGCAACTGACAACGACCCGGCCTCTCAGGATAAGCCGGATTCCGTGCAGCTGGTCAAGGACCGCCGTGACCGCCGCGATGCAGACGGTGACCCCACTGATATGCCCGGCGCGATGGGCGTTATCGCTCAGCAGGACGAGGACATCGACACCCTGCTGGGCGTCATTGATGTCCTCAGAGCAGAGGCTTCTGCCCCCGGCGCGGCAAAGGATGGCGCAGGCTGCGAGGGCAATCTGGATGACGGCGATGAGGAATCGGGTAAAGATACTCAGCCTGCAGACGGCGAGAAGAAGACCAACACGGACTCGGCCAACGACTTCGGTGAGCTGCTGCGCGTGGTGCGTGTGGGTGACCGCCTGAATATGGACGGTTTGGAAACCATGAGTGTCAAGGATGCCAAGAAGGCTGTTCTGGGCAAGCTGAAGCCCACCCTGCATCTGGACGGCAAGAGTGCTGCCTATATCAACGCAGCATTCGACATGGCCGTTTCCGACCGCAAAGACACCAACTACCAGCGGCGTCAGATGATGCATGGCGATGGTGTGGCCCCGGCCAAGCAGACCAGCTCCGCTTCCGAGGCCCGCCAGCGCATGATTGACCGCCGCATGAACAAGGAGGGCAAATAAGATGGGTGTTCAGAAGACTTACGGTTACGCCACCAGCAAGGGCATTGCGGGCGGCATCTACGATATGTACCACTATCCGGTGGATTCCCGTACCAACGCTGCGGCTAGTGGCAAGCTGACCTTTGGCATGGGCGTGGTTCCCGGTGATACTCCGGGCAGCAACGTCACGATTCCCACTGCATCCAGCAAGGCTACCGACTTTGAGGGCGTTCTGGTGAACGGCTTTGACCGTCAGCAGGATTTGGAGGGCAAGCTCTACATCCTGAACGGTCAGGGCGTGGGCGTCATGCGCCGTGGCCGTATCTGGGTCAAGCTGTCCAATGGCGCAGCTCCGGCCTATGGCGGTGCTCTGCATCTGCTGGTTGACGGTGATGAGGCTGGCTGCTTCGCCACTACTGGCGGCGTGGAGATTCCGGGCCGCTTCCTCGGTGCGGCCAACAACGGCATCGCCCCTGTGGAGCTGTACGGCGTTCCTGCCACGGCTGCTTCCGCAGCAGAACACGCTTGAGAATAGGAGGATAAAATCGTATGAACAAGCAGAAATCCATGAGATACGACCAGCACGATTATGAGGCTCTGATGGGCTCCAAAATCCCCGCTGCGCTGGTCGAAACTCCCCGTATGAACTTCGATGATGAGATGGCCGCGTCCGTGTTCTTCGCTCGTGAGCTGGACTATGTGAAGTCCCAGTCTTACGATGTGGAGTACCCGGAGCTCACCGCCCTGAAGCTGTTCCCGATGTCCAGTGAGATTGACCCCGGTGCAGAAACCGTCACCTATTACAGCTACGACAAGACCGGCATGGCGAAGATTATCAGCAACTACGCCACCGACCTGCCCCGCGCTGATGTGAAGGGCAAGCCCACTACGGCCATCATCAAGTCCCTTGGTGACAGCTACGGCTACTCTATTCAGGAGATGCGCGCTTCTGCTATGGCGGGCAAATCTCTGGATGCTCGCAAGGCTGAGTCTGCCCGCTACCAGATTGATTATCTGAACAACAAAATCGCATGGTGCGGCGATAAGGAAACCGGGCTTCAGGGCGTTCTGTCCAAGGACAATGACATTCCTCTGTATGTTCCTGTCGCTGGTGCGTCCAAGTCCGTTAAGTGGAAGGACAAGACCGCTGATGAGATTCTGGCCGACATCAGCGGTATGCTGAAGCAGATGGCCCGCGTCACCAAGAAGGTCGAGAAGCCGGACACGCTGGCCCTGCCCTCTGAGGCATACATTGATATTCAGAATCGCCGCATTGATGGCACTGCCACCACCGTTCTGAAGTACATTCAGGACAACATCAAGGACATTCCGAATATCGTTTCCTGCCCGGAGCTGGACCCCGACAGCACCGACACCAACCCCTACGCTGCTGATTCCAACGGTCAGGGCGTTGCGCTGCTGTTCAAAAACGATGCCCGGAAGTTCAGCATCGAGAACCCGCTGTCGTTCATGCAGTACCCGGTCCAGCCGCAGGGTCTGGAGATGGTCGTGCCTTGCGAGGCCCGCACTGCTGGTGCTGTCATCTACTATCCGATGTCCCTGCTGATTGCCACGGGCATCTGCTAATCATCGCGGAGCTGCTGCACAAGAAGGTGTGGCAGCTCCCAATTTTTTATTATACGGAGGTCGCAAAATGAAGCTGAAAAACATCGGTAACAAAATCGTCAGCGTTGGCGAGGTAGTCATCCTTCCGGGCGAAACCAAAGAGGTTTCTGGCTATGATGAAAACTCCGCACTGGAATGCCTCATTCGTCAGGGTAACCTGAGCACCGTCAAGGAACGTGCCGCCGCAAAGAAGGAGTAACCCATGGAAGATGCCGTAAAGATTTTCCGTATGGTTGCCACTGAGTTTGAGGCTCTGGACGATGACACAGTGAAATCATGGATTGACCTCACGGCACCGCTGATAAGCCAGAAAGTCTTCGGTAAGCTGTATGCTCAAGCTCTGGCCCTCCTGACGGCTCATCGCCTGAAGATGGCCGGGCAGGGCAACAACCAGTACGGAACCGTGGGCGATTCCCTGAGAATCGGCAGCTACACGGAGGGAAGCACCTCAATTAGCTTTAGCGTAAGTCAAGGCACGAATCTGACGGTTGATGCCGAGCTTGCACTGACGCAGTACGGTCTGGAATACCTGACTTTGCGGCGGCTGGTCGTAATTCCCATCCGTTCTGCAGGAGAATGCCGATGACTGGCGAATGGGACCGCCTGACGCCGGACGGCGAAAAATTCTTTCGGCAGTTGGAGGAGCTGGCCAACAAAGAAGTTTTCGTTGGCTTTCAGTCCGGGAAAGTAGTGGATGACCGAAATGTAGATATGGCACAAATTGCCATGTTCAACGAACTCGGTACATCTACGGCTCCATCTCGGCCTTTTTTGCGCAAGAGCGTAGATGAAAACGCCGACAAAATCAATCAGTTTTGCACAAACCAGTTAAAGACCATTTCGGCGGGCGGAACGGCAGAGCAGTGCTTGAAGCAGGTCGGTGTTTTTGGTGTTGGCATTGTGCAGGAAAAAATTGTGGACGGCGAATACATTCCCAATGCTCCATCTACCATCCGTAAGAAAAAATCGGACAAACCTCTGATTGACACTGGCAAAATGCGCCAGTCGGTCAAATATGTAATCCGCAAGAAAGGGGAGAAGTGATATGGGCATCGGGATTTTTCGCCGTGCTTTTGTTCTGCGCCGATTCGGTGAAGAACAAACCGTTGATGGATATGGCCGAGCTCCATATACAGACCAAATTGTTTCGCTCAACGTCCAGCCGCTTTCTTCGGATGAACTTCAGGCATTGCCAGAGGGCGAGAGCCGGAACAAGCGGATGCGGGCATTCGGTGACACGGTTCTAACTCCGGCAGACCGTTCTGCAGGAATGCGGGGCGATTGGCTTTTCTATCGGGGAAACATGGACCCGGTGGGACACTGGTACGAGTGCGTAAGCTCTCAAGGCTGGGACCACACCATGCTGAGCCATTGTTGCAGCGAATTTGTTCTGGTGTCAGAGGGTGAAGCAAAACGATTTCCAGCTCCTGAGCTCAAATCGGATGGGAAAGGCGGATACACCTTATGACCTTTGGAACGCTCAAAAAGCTGATTCGGCAGCTTACAGAGCTCTATTTCACTGGCGCAACCGTGCGCTATTCTGAGCAGAGCTTTACGCCGAAACCGAGTTCGCCTCTTGTTACCCTGACTTTTGGCTCTGTCAACAGACCGCGAGACCCGCCCATGCGATTTATTGATGGCCGACCTGTCAGCTATTACCCGGCATTCGTTCCTGTTCAAATCGACCTTTTCACAAATGGCCGTCAGGAAGAAACGGAGCCGGGTTTCACTCCGATTGTGGAGAATACCGCAGAAGAAGACCTGCTCTCGTTTTCGAGTTTTCTGAACTCTCCGTATGCAACGCAATGGTGCGACCGCGAAAATATTTCCATTGTGGTTCCGAATGAAGTCCGCGATTTGACGGGCCTTATTCATGATACGAATTATGAGTTTCGGGCATCATTCGAGATTTCGGTCTATTTTACGATGGAAGCAATCGGCTACACCGGGACGCTGGACCTGTCCAGCATCAAACCGGGCGAGCCCGAAACCATTGAGCCGGAATCCACCATGACACCAAGCGGCGGCGGAAACCCTGCGCTGGTCAAGGAGGAATCCGGCTATTTTACGAATGTTCAAATCAATGATAAGTCTGTTAAGGAGGACACAAAGATATGAGCATGGAACTCGACCGCATTTGTACGGTTGATATTTCGCTGGCAACCCCTATTTCTGACAATGCCAGCTTTGACAACATCCTCATCCTCGGCCCTGCTCCGGCAAAGTCCAAGGGCAGCATCGAGGCTGTTGCTGCATACAGCGGCTTGGACGAGCTCACCGCTCTCGGAGTGGTTGCCACTGGCGAAAACGCTGACCCGGTTGGTGTGGCTGCACGTGTGGCGTTTTCCCAGAGTCCCAAACCGCACGATGTTTACGTTGCCTTTCTCAGCGAGTCAGACAGCGGCGGCAACATTACGCCCGCCCTGACTGCCATCTCTTCCATTATGGAGCACGCGCTGGCTGTAAGCGGTTGGTACTGCGTCTGCCCTGTTGGTCTGGATGATGCAAAGGTCAAAGAGGTCATCCAGTGGACAGAAACCCAGAACAAGCTCTGCGGCTACATTGACGATGACCCTGAGAATCCCATCGTTGAAGCGGGGCTGTATCTGCGCAGCTTTCCGTTCTTCCCGAAGGAAACCGCTGACCAGTCTGACGATGACATTCCTGCGGAGAATAAATACGGCGCGGCTGTTGCGGTTGCCGTAAAAGCGATGAACTATCATGCTGGCGAGGAAACATGGGCTCTCATGCCTGTTTCCGGCATCTCTCCGGCCAAGCTGACCAGCGCATACATCAAGAAGTTGGAAGCGGCCAACTTCAGCTTCGTTATGAATGCTGCATCCAAGAACATCACGCAGGGCGGCAAGACCAACGGCGGCGAGTGGATTGATGTCATCCGCTTCCGTGACTGGCTCCAGAACGATATGCAGACCCGCATTGTGAATCTGCTGGTGGTCAATCCGAAGGTTGCCTACATCGACAACGGCATCGGACTTGTCGAAAATCAGATGCTTGCATCCCTGAAAGACGGCCAGAAGTACGGCGGCATCGCTCCTACTGAGTACGATTCTGATGGCAACGAGATTCCGGGCTATACCACCTCTGTCCCGCTGGCCGCAGACATCAGCAGCACCCAGAAGGCATCTCGCAACCTGAAAGATTGCCGCTTCTCTGCCCGCCTTGCTGGTGCTATCCATGCAGTCGAGGTCAAGGGTTGCCTGACCAACGAGAACCTGTAAAGGAGGAAATCTAAATGGCTGATGCAATCAAAACGTATAACCCGAAAGAGGTCGTTGTTGCCTGTGGTACGCACATTGTCAGCGGTTATGCCGATGACAGCTTTATCAGCATCGAACCGAACGGCGATGGTATCACCAAAAAGGTTGGCTGTGACGGAGAAATCGCTCGCTCGATTTCTCCTGATAACACCTACAAGGTGAAAATCACCCTGCTTCAGAACAGTGACAGCAATTCGTTCCTCTCCAATATTGCTGACTATGACCGTGCCACGGGCAACGGTCTTTTCCCGGTCCTTATCAAGGACCTGCGTGGCGGTCTGCTGTTTGCAACTGAGGCAGCGTGGGTCATCAAGAAGTCTCCCGCTACTCGTGGCAAGGAAACCAACAACCGCGAGTGGGAAATCGACACTGCATCTGCTGTCATGACTGAATAAGGAGGCTCACCATGAAACAGCTGGAACCCCGCGAAGTCAAGGTAGGGGAGAATATCTACTATATTCGTCCTCTCCCTGCATTTAAGGCCGCAAACCTGACTGGCGAGCTGGCGGCACTGGTGTTGCCGCTGGTGTCCGGTCTGGCCCCGCTCATCGCCGCCGTTGACCCCGACAAGGAAGATAACGGTCTGCTGGATATTGACGTTGAGGATGCCACGCCCGCCGTGGCCAGTGCGTTCGCGCAGCTGGATGGCGATAAGGTCGAGAAAATCCTCCGCCATCTTCTGCTCTCCGGCAACAATATTTCCATCGAAGTGCCGGGCGAAAAAACGCGACTGCTGTCTGAAGACCTCGCCAACGAGGTGTTCTGCACCGATGTGCAGGATATGTTCATTCTGGCCTTTGAGGTCATCCGCACCAACTACAACGGTTTTTTCAAGAAGCTCGCCGCCCGATTTGGCAAAGTCGTAGAGGGCCTGAAGAAGAAGGCGGCAGCGCGGAACGCTACGGCGACCTCGACCTTAGCGGTTTCTCAGAGCTTGAGCTGAGAATGTACATCCTCATCAAAGCCCGTCTTGCATCCATGTGGGAACTGAAAAATTGCTACACGCTGGATGAGGCTCTGAAGCTCTACGCTCTATACCTCATGGAGCAGGATGTGGAGGCGGGCCGCGCTGAGGATATGGCAAAGGAGGTGAGGGCATCGGCATGACGATTCGTGATATCGGCATCCTGTTTGGCTACAAAATTGATGAGTCCTCAGAGCGAAAGGTAGAGGGAAGCATCAAATCGCTGAAGTCGATGGCCTCAAAAGCTCTTGGAGCCATCGGCATAACGCTCTCCGTTGCCGGAGTAAAATCCGCAATCGACAGCTTTGTGGAAGTCGCTTCCTCAGTTGAGGAAATGCAGAATAAATTTGATGTTGTCTTTGGCGAAACCAGCGATGAGGTCAACCAGTGGGCGCAGGACTACTCAGACGCGATAGGTCGCAACAAGGATGACATCAAGGCATATCTGGCCGACCAGCAGAATTTGTTGGTCGGCTTTGGTATGACCCGCGAAGCTGGTGCGCAACTGTCCGAACAGATGACCACGCTGGCTCTTGATTTGGCCTCTTTCGGAAATCTGGATGAAACGGCCTCTGTGAATAACATGACGAAAGCTGTCATGGGCGAATCTGAGGCCGCAAAGTCTTTGGGAGCCGTCCTGAACGATTCCACCAGAGCACAGGCGATGGCCACTCTTGGCCTGAGCGGGACTTATGATAAACTTGACCAGCTGACTAAAATGCAGGTCAACTATCAGGCGATTCTGTCCCAAAGCTCGGACGCTATCGGTGACTGCCAGCGCAGCCTCGAATCCTATGAGAGCACCAAGAAACGCTATATAGCCAAGCTGAAAGAGATAAAGACCATTATTGGCCAATTTTTTCTGCCGACCTATCAGAAAGTTTTAAGCTTCGGAGCGCGCGGGCTTACGATGGTTCGCGACTGGCTCCAGAAGCTCACGCTTTTTGTGGATAAGCTGGGCGGCTCTCAGCGTGTCATCGCCGTTGTCGCTGGCGCACTAGCTGCGATGTTCGTGGTTATGAACATCCAGAAAATCACAGCAGTAGCCAGCGGGTTTATGAAGCTGGCAAGGGCGTTGAACCTTGGAGCTGGGAAGGCTCTGCTGTTCTTTGGCATCTTTCTGATGCTGGCTCTGGCGGTTGATGATTTCATCGCGTTCATGCGCGGTGATAATAGCTTGCTGGGAACCATGCTCGAAAGAGCTGGTGTGGACTGCGACAAGCTGCGCGAAAACATCATCGGAACATGGAACAAAATCAAAGAGGCCATTGGCTACATAGCTGATGGAATCCGAAATGTTGTAGTTCCAATATTCGAGGGCATCCGCTCAGCCATCGGTGTGGCATTCGATGCGATTCAGGAAAAAGTCAATCAGGTGGCTCCCGGCATTGCTCAGTTCTTCAAGGAACTGTCGAGCGGGAAGGTTGACAAGAAAAAATGGACGGACATCGGTGAGTCCATCGGCAGAATTGCCGTGGGCGTGGTGGCTGTCATCGCTGCCGTAAAAGGTATCTCGGCCATCATCAGCATCATACTGACCGTTATTTCGGTTGTGAAAACGGTCATCGCAGTGCTGAAACTGGGTTTTGTCATCGTCAAGAGCATCATCGTGGTTATCAAGGTGGCCGCTGCGGTCATCTCGATTCTGGCCGGGGCATTTGGACCAGTCATCGCCGCCATCGCTGCGGCGATTGCCATTGGCATTCTCCTCTGGAAAAACTGGGACCAAATCAAAGAAGCCGCCCTGAATTTGCTGTCCGGCATCAAATCCACCATCGGGAAAATTCGCGATGTAATCGTACAGGGTTTTCAGGATGCGATAGACTGGATAAAAGCACTACCCGCGCAAGCCGTTCAGTGGGGCGCAGATATCATTGACGGCATAGTTTCGGGCATTACCTCTGCGGTTGGAAAAATCGGAAAAGCGGCCAGCAACGTGGCCTCGAAAATCCGTTCTTTCCTCGGCTTCTCTGAGCCAGAAGACGGCCCCCTGAGTGACTTCCACACCTATATGCCCGACATGATTGACCTCATGGTCAAGGGCATTGCATCCGGCAAGCGCAAGGTTTCCGATGCGCTGCGGGATATCACAGGCGATATGTCACTCACTGTGCAGTCAGCTACTCAGCCGGAAGAACCTGAACAGGGGAACACTGTCCCGGCGATTCCGACTAATGCTGTTCAGCGGCCTAGCACGGTCACCTATGTGCAGCCGCAGACCACGCAAGTTGTTGAGCAGAAAGCAGAGCCCACCACGGTGCAGGTCGGTTGGCCGGAAGACAAAAAAGAATCCCCTCAGCCCAAGACTGATACAGGAATCCGAAAAGTAATCTCCAATCTGGCGGACCTCGCGGTCAAGGGCATTGCATCCGGCAAGCGCAAGGTTTCCGATGCGCTGCGGGATATCATCGGACGGCTATCCGGCCCGGAACCCGCTGACACCGGAGAGGAAAACAATGAGGGGGACTTCCCGGAATTTCCGCCGTTCCCCTCCATAAACTTCCCTGACTGGCCAAAACAGCCGGAGCCGACACCGATTAACTGGCCAGAAGATAGCCGCAAATCAACTCAGCCTCAGAGCCCGAACATTTCACTTGGTGGAATCGTTTCGGGCATCGTTGGCGGTGTTGCAAAGGCGGTAGCGGCAGGGAAACGCTCTGTTGCTGAAAACCCGGAATCTGGGGCGTATCTCCAAACGGCACTCTCTGGAATCCGGGCTATTGTCGGAAACACCCCTACCACAGAGAAAACCAGCTCTGTGCTGCCGGGTACTGCAAAGAACATCACGAACAGCACCAATACCGTAAGAAAGAGCATCGTTCAAAACGTCAATATCAATAACCAGTTCAACGGTGACCGGGCCGGACAGCAAAAGAGCTCGAAGGCAATGGATAAGGCGGCAGCTGATACCACCGGGGAGCTGGCGCGGGCGTTGGCGTTTGCAAAGTAGGTGAAAGATTATGGCAAGAGCAAAACAGCCTGTCAGCGTTGGCGGCATTGAGTTTGATGCCCTGCTGGAATCTGAGGAGGGATATGAGGCCGATGTGCCTGAGTACCCTACAGAGGCTGGGTTTAATGTCACAGACGCCATCATCCTGAAAGCCGACACGCTGACGATGACCCTTTTTGTGACCGATACCCCTGTGACATGGAGAAACCGAACTGGCTCCTACAGGGGCAAAACTGAAGCTGTTGTGAAACGGCTGGAGAGCCTGTACTTCGCAAAGGTTCCAGTTGAAGTGATTACCTCGGATGCGGTCTATACCAACATGGCCATCTCTAACCTGAACATCAAAAAAACGGCGGAGGTTGGCTACGCCCGCGAGATTCCGATTACATTCAAGAAAATCACGGTCACGGCATCGGCCACAACTCAGATACCAGACAGCTACGGAAAATCTGGCTCAACCGGGAAATCGGCTGGAACAGCAAGCACCAAGGCGGCGAGTACAACCGCTTCGGCGGCTGGCTCTAGCTCCAGCAGGTCCGGCTCTGGCAGTAAATCCGGTGGTGGCTCTGTTCTCTACAATGCTGCAAGCAGCTTCGGGCTACTCTGAAAGGAGTGTGCATGGATTACACCGTCATTGAAGTTCCAGATATGAACGACAGTGTTTCCCGAATTTCATTACAGGGCAGTCAGTATCAGCTTCGTTTCACATGGAATGATACAGGCGGCTACTGGATGTTCGGCATCCTCAATTCTCTGGGCGAGCCGTTGCTAATTGGAGTAAAGATTGTACCTCAATTTCCGCTCAACCTGTTCCACAGCACGAAGAATATGCCACAGGGAATTTTTGCTGCACTTACCGAAAAGGAAAGCATCGGAAGACGGGATTTTGCCGATGGCAAGGCACAATTTGCGTTTATTTCGGCCTGACTTTTCGTGAACTTACCATAGTGGTATTATACAAAAATTACGTTATATCATTGGTAACTTTACTGTACATTACCAAGATGGTATGTTAGAATGTATATGTAAACCGGGAAACAAAAAAGAACCAACGGCCTACCCTCAGAAAGTACCCGTTGGTTCTCACAGTGTTTCCCAGAGCAATATGAAGCTCTGCTTATCTGATTATAACATAGGCATGAGCTTCTTTCAAGAACAAAGGAGTACATATCTATGAGTACAGTGGAAATGGAAACCGCCATCATCCGAATGGGCGATATTGGCGTGGCAATCGACATGGTGGATACGGCTCTTGTTGAGGGCCAGCCGGAACAGGCTGAACGTGCAGTCATCATTCTGCGGGAGGCTTTTGATTCCAGAAACCGGGAGCTTCAGAACTGCTTCTTCGGAGGTGAGCACAATGACTGAGTGCCAAACTTTCACCGACAAGAGCAAACGCCAAGTCCGTGTCATCTATGAACAGGATGGAACTCCTCTTTTCTGTGGAAATGACATTGCGGCCGCAGCCGGATATAAAGCACCGGGCAAGGCGGTGAGCCAGAACCGCCGCAAAATCGAGGCAGTAAAGTGCTATGTTGATTGGCAGAATGAAACCAAACGTGGAAAGGTCCAGACCTATTTCTTCACGGCTGAGAACGCGCTTAAGTTCATGAACAAAAAGCCTGTGATGAATGATGACTGCAAGTGGATAATCAACACGGTCATTCCTCAAGCGCAGGAAATCGGATGCAGGATGGCAGCTGAGAAGTTGCGTTCCGAAAAGGCGGAAGCTGCTGAAGCACCGAAAGAACCTGAGCATTTGCCACTGAAGAAAGAATCCATTGCGGAGCGGCTGGACAACATCATTTTGGAGTGCATTTTGATGAAAAAAGAGCTGGTCCAAATGAAATAATTACCCGAAGATTAGGGAGCTGCATTGCGGCTCCCTTTTTTGTTGCAGAAAGGAGGGCTGCGCGATGACCAATTTTGACCGCCAATATAGGCTGGCGGCGGGAAAGGCTGGGGATGAGGGCTTTGAGATTGGCGGCGGGCTCCGCCCCCTGCACATCAACTTTTCAGTTGAAAAGGCCGACACGAACAGCCAGAACACAGCAAAGGTCACCATCTGGAACCTGAATGATGAACACATTGCAGAACTGAACAAAGATGACTGCGTTGTTTCACTCCATGCAGGGTATGGAGACACCCGCCCGCTGATATTTGCTGGTGTTGTCACCTACGCTAAGCGAAAACAGGATGGAAGCGATATTGCCACTGATATTGAGCTGGTCGATAACCGCATTGCCATTCGCGACACCTACGTTTCGGTCAGCTACTCCGGCTCCATCAACTGCAAAACGCTCATTCAGGACGCGGCGGACCAGATGGGCGTGACCGTTTCGTTTTCCTACAATGCGGAGTTCAAGGACATTCCGAATGGGTACAGCTATGTTGGCCCGGCTCGGAATGTGCTGACAAAGGCTTGTAATACCTGCGGCCTGACGTGGAGCATCAACAATGGCGTCTTACAGGTGAAAAAGCCGGGCGATACGATGAGCCGCGAGGTGTATGAGCTTTCTCCCAAAACAGGACTTATAGGCATCCCTGAGCGTGTCCAAATTTCCAATGAGGATAAAGGGTATAGCTACGGCTGGGATGTGGAGTACCTGATGAACGCAGCTATCGACATTGACGATTACGTTCACCTCAAGAGCAAATATGTTGAGGGATATTTCAGAGTCTATTCCGTGACCATTGATGGTGACAACATGGAAGGCTCGTGGACCTGCACGGCGCGGCTACTGGAGGTGAAATAATAATGATGCAGGAAGTCGTGGACCAGATTAACAAATGTGTCCTCGCTCAGCTCGAAAATGTTCACACCGCTGTACCGGGAGAAATCAAGGAGTACGACCCGGACAAGGGCATTGCCACCGTACAGCCAAAAGCTAAATTCAAAAAGCCAGATGGAACCATGCTGGACTACCCGGAAATATCTGGTGTTCCGGTTGTTTTCCCGCAAAGTCAAAAAGTCACCGTTGCATGGGCTGTAAAGAAAGGAGACGGCTGCTTGCTCATTATGAGTGAGCGTTCGCTTGACTACTGGATGTACGACCGCGAAACGGACACAGAGCTTGCGTTCGACCTTAGCAACGCTATTGCAATTCCGGGTTTATCTCCAAAGGGCAATGCTACCATGAAGATAGCTTGCGATGAAGATGGAGTGGCAATCGCCGCTGATTCCACAAAGGTGAAAATCACCCCCAAAATAACCGAAGTCAACGTGAACGGTACGAAGCTCACTGTGAGCTCATCCAAAGAAGCACAGGTAAAGGCAGGGGGAACGACCCTCACCATCAATTCTTCCGGAGTGACGATTGTTGGAAACCTGACTGTCAAAGGCGAGATTGTGGCGCGTGACGATGTTAAGGCATCTAACGGAACGCTGGCCCTCCTGACTCATAAGCATACAGACCCGATCAGCGGCGAAACCGGAACTCCGATTCCTTGATTCCAGTAAAGGAGAACAACATGGTAGACTTCAAACTCGATGCAACAGGGGATTTGGAGCTGACAGACAGCGGAGATGTCGCTCTGACCGAAAGTATTGTTCAGGCGGTGCGCATTCGGCTGCGCTGGTTTTTCGGCGAATGGCGGCTTGGGCCGGAACTGGGCTTTCCTTACTTTGAACAGCTGCTCATAAAGAACCCAAATGAATCGAAATTGCGGGGGCTGATAAGAGATGCCGTGACCGCAGTGGATGGCGTTACCGATGTGACAGACGTTCAGTTCAACATCGACAAAGCAACCCGCAGGGCATCGGTAAGCGTCATTTTTACCACCGATGAGGAAACTTTTAGAGAGGAGATGGAAATTCCGTGGCAAAATACGGATTGACGGAACAGGGGCCGAATCCTAAGAGGCTCGATGTGATTCTGGACGAGATGCACGATGACCTGACAAAATACACCGGGAAAAACACCCGCCAGAATCCGCAATCTTTTCTGAATCACTATCTGACCAATGTGGCTGATGCCATCGCGGAGCTGTGGGAGTTCGGAACGGCTATTTATCATTCGCAGTACCCATCCAGCGCAACCGGAGCGAGTCTGGACAACGCTGCGCAGTATGGCGGTTCAACTCGTGGCGAAGCTACAAAGTCCTATTACCGCATTCTCTGTACGGGCGTAGACGGAACGCTCATTCCCGCAGGAACAACGATTGCTTCCGACACCAGCCCGGAAACCGGCCTCCGAAACCCGGTGGATGGTATGATAACCCGAACGTCGTTCAATAAAGCCGCTGTGGTTTTGGCATCGCCAAAGGCTACGGCGGCTCTTGGCGTGGCGATAAACGGAACACTGTACACCATCACTCCCGACCCCCAAAAGAGCACCCGCGAAACGCTGGAGCAGCTGAAAGCGGCTATCACGGACAAGGCATTCAGCGTATCTCTGGCTGATGACACCGACACGCTGCTCATCGAGGCAACCGATGAAACCAGCTCCAACACGCTGGTCCTCTCCGAAAACCTCACCACCTCATCGGTTGGCAGTATCGTGCAGTTTGCCACGGTCGATGACGGCGATATCCTGATTCCAAGCGGTGTTATTACGAAAATCGTCAAATCAGTTTCTGGCCTCAGCAAAGTCACGAATGTTGGAGAGTATGTTGCTGGACAGCTGGAAGAAACCGATATTGAGCTCAGAAAATCGTACACCGAAAAAATCTACAATCGCTCCTTTGCGATGCTGGAGAGTATCAAGAGTGCTATCCTCCAGAATGTGCAGGGCGTGGTCAGCGTTGCACCCTATGAGAATTACACCGATGAGGTTGACAGCGCGGGTCGCTGGCCGCATAGCATCGAAATTGTGGTTGATGGCGGTGACCCCACCGAGATTGCTCAGCAAATCCTGAACACAAAGGCCCCCGGCATCAATACATTTGGCACCGTAGAAACCACGCTGCACGGTATCTACGGTGAAGAAATCATCGTCCGCTTCAACCGCCCGACCTATGTGCGCGTGTGGTTCAAGGTTGGCGTTACCCTGAGCCGGAATGTAAACCCGCCCATCAACTATGTAGACCTCATCAAAGAGCAGATTCTTGAGAAGATGAACGCTCTGGGCGCGGGCGAGGATGTTATCCCGCAGAAGTTCAATATCGCAGTTTCCGGCATCGACTACGTTGATGTTTGGCTGTTTGCCACCACGGATGCGGGTGCATCGCCGGGGGCGTACAATCTCCGCAGCGTTTCCATCTCGCCCCGCGAACGTGCGCTGACCGATGATAGTCGAATTGAGGTGGTGATTGATGGTTGATTACATCCGGCGGCTCCATGATGACCTTGCAGAGCAATTCAAGGATAAGGCCACCATTGAGGCTTTGAATCGGACCATCGGGCGGCAGCTCAACGAGGTGCGCCAGTATTTTGAGGACCTGCGGGACAAGCGCGGAATTGATACAGCAGTCGGCAAGCAGCTTGATGGTGTCGGAGATATTGTTGTTTTGAGCCGCTTGGAAGCTGGCGAGCTGGCCTGTATCAACGAGTCTGCATACGTTCTGGATGACGAAGACTACCGGGCATACCTGAAATTCAAAGTCCTGAAAAACACGAACGCCTGCACCTACTATGACCTCATCAAAGGTCTGGCGATGCTCTGGAATATGTCACCGATATATTACCACGAAGACCCGGCGTTTCCGGCCACTATCATCCTGACTATGCCAGCGATGCGACCGGGCGGCGGGCTAATTGAAGTTGGCAAAGTCCCGACTATTCGGCCCGCTGGCGTTCAGGTTCAATTCCAATACCTGATTCGTGTTGTCGTGGAAACTATTGCCCGGTGGACGATAGCAACACATACGGTTCCACTCTGTAACCAGATTTTGTGCGGACAGTACCCGCGTCTGGGAACTCTGGGGGAATTTGTGTATGTTGAAACGAATGCAGGATTTGAAGAAATCATCTCTCTGGTAAATTCTACGCTGACAGGTACTGTCGTTGTTGGCGGAAGAGCTTACAGCTCCACAACAGGGGAGATTATAACGACCGATGTTCAAATCACGGTTGACTCTGATTTTAGTGTGCGGGATGTGAGTGTTGCCGGAAAGACGATTACTGGCACGGTTCCGATTCGCGCCGTAAACGGAACCGTTTTGAGGAGCAGCGTTGAGGCTGACGGCTCGATAACTACCGGGTTTGCAGCTCTCACGCTTGCTGGTACAGCAACTGTCGGAGGCGGCGAAACTCCCCCGGCAGAGCAGGTGGCGTTGGCGGCATCCGCTGACGCTGGCGTAAAGGTCCATATCGCGGCGGCTACCATCAGACGATGCGGAACCGTTTCGTGTGGAAAATAAAAGGAGGTGTCGAGATGGCATTCTGGACGCAGGAATTTATGGCCAAACGCCGAGAAAATTGGCTCAATTCGCTTGTGAAGTTCGAGTATCAGGCGGACGGCTCATGGCACGAGGCGACCATCAATTCCAAGAAAATCAACGGAACGCAGCTTGAGCTGGTGGTCAGCCTCCCGCGTACATCCGCAGGAACGCAGACCATCACGGCCATTCGCGTCATTGACGTATCGGGTAAACAGTGTGGCTATTCCACCACGAGCGTCAAGCGGGCCGTCAATCAGGGCGTTCTGGCCAAGTTTGAGTTTCCGATTTATGAGAAAGAAGGTGAAGAATAATGAACGGAAGAGAACAGCCGTATATGAGCACCAATGCCACAGGCTCCTATACGCCGACCATGTGGCGTGATGACGTTCCCGGCATTCAGGATGGAACCCCCATTGATGAAACCAACCTGAACAACATGGAGGGCGGCATCAATGCAGCGGGGCTCTTTGCGGAGTATCTGGCAGAGGTTCTGCTCAAGACCAATGCCAAGGTGAACAACCTTGATGGCGAGGTTATCACGGTAACGCTCACAAACACCGGGGATTTTTACACGAACAATAGCGTAAAAACCATCCCGCTGGGAACCCGGCGCGATACTTTGGACTACATCGTTTCTGCTGAGATTCAGGGTGACACCACGAATGTAGGCGATGTGGTAATTTACGACAAGCAGACCAACGGCTTTAAGGTGAAATACACAGGAAGCGCGGCATCTGCGACCATCAAACTCTATGTGCATGGAGGAAACGCAGCATAATGGCAAACATCATCATTCATGGCGATGAGCGGCATGAGCAGCAGAATGCGGCCCTGCGGGAGTACGGAATCGACCCCTGCAGAGCTTCTTCTTTGCAGCGGGAAATGGCCGACTGCATCGCACAGAAAACCAATGAGGCTTATTCTGAAGCCAGAAAGGTAGGTACTATCTGATGACTGTTATCGAAGCAAATGTTGGCGAGAAGATTCCCTATGTGGTTCGGGGTAGCAAAATCACCTTTGATGATGAACTCATGCTGAATCTGGCTAAGCTGGAGCGGGATGACCCTATTTCCGTTGATATCTGCATGACCAAACTCGGTATGCTCACCACTGGTCTGGGCCGGGATTATGTGGCACAGATTGCGATTCCCGCCCGTGAGTACACCGAAACCGAGACGGAGAACCCCGACTACAACGCGGAAGACCCGACCAGCCGCGAGAAAATCACCCAGCGTGACCCTGTGCCGTTCAGCATGACCAACGTCACTCTCACGCTCTACGCCCTGTAAGGAGGACCTGAATATGGCAAACTATGACCAGATGGCCGCAGCCGTCAAGGAACTGTCTGGCGGTAAAAACATCGTTCTGCTGGATGACATGAATCTGCCGTCCATCTATGTTCCTATTAACCGCCTGAAAATGTCCGAGCTCATTTCTGGCGGCTCCGAAAATGTTCATCCGGCGTTCTCCGTGAACGGCGTGGAAAAGGATACGTTCTACTATTCCAAGTATCAGAACATCATCATCAATGGCCGTGCCTACTCGTTGGCGCACCGCGACCCTGCCGTGAATATCAATTTCGACAATGCGCGACAGGCTTGTGAGGCCAAAGGCGCAGGCTTCCACCTGAGCACTCTGGCAGAATGGGCCTGTATCGCGCTGTGGTGCCGCAAAAACAAGACGATGCCGCACGGCAACAGCAACTACGGCCGCGATGAAGCATACACCCATGAGCGCGGGCAGGAGTCCGCAAAGGATAACAACAATACGGGTCGCACCTTTACTGGTTCCGGCCCGGCAACGTGGGGCCACGACTGGACGCAGTTCGGCATTCAGGATATGAAAGGTAATGTATGGGAATGGCAGACTGGTGCTCGTCTGATGGACGGCCAAATCAACATCATCCCCTACAACAACGCTGCAATGGGTTCTGAATGTGATGTATCTGCAAGTTCTACCCTGTGGAAAGCCATCACCGCAGACGGTTCTCTGGTTGCGCCCAGCACCGCGAACACCCTGCACTATGACTGGATTTCCAACAAAATCACGCTCATCCCTGAAATCTCGGAGCAGTTCAAGACCGATGCTGGCGAGTATTCTGAGTTCGCTAATATCGCTCTCGGCAGCGGCCTGAGCACCGCGCCTGAGCTGGCAAAGGCTCTCCTGCTGTATCCGGAGGAGCCGGGCGGTGATTACGGCGGTGACGGTCATTGGATTGACTGCGTAGGAGAGCGTTTGCCGATTTGTGGGGGCTACTGGAGCCATGGCGCGAGAGCTGGTGTGTTCTCTCTGAACCTCGACAACCCCCGTTCTCGCGCGTACGGCAACTTCGGCTTCCGCTCCGCTTATGTATCTCTGTAATCTGAATCGCTGGGTTCTGATGGGCGAACGGGAGTGAGCCCGTCAAATAAAGAAAATGTGATGAAGTACCGCAGGAAACCCTTTTAGGATTTCCTGCGGTCGCTTTTTTGAGGAAAATATGGCTGATAAAGACCCTATGGAAATTCTTGAAAAAATTTCCGATATGTACGATTACGCCCATGATGCGCTAAAGCAATTTCCACGCGATGAACGGTATGCACTGGTCAGTGACATCAAGCACAAGATAGATGTTATCATCGACCTCTGCATCAAAGCGAAACGAGGGCATTACAAGAAAACCACGCTCCGCGAAATGGATGATGCCCTTGATACACTTCGGTTCTATGTGAAGAAATCCTATAAATTTCGGTATCTTTCTGAAAAGAAGTTTTTCATTTGGAACGACTATCTTACCCAGATTGGCAACATGCTGGGTAAGTGGATTGAGAGCAACAATCAGCGGGAAATGAACATGAGGCAAAAAGAACAGGCCAAAAATCCGAAATAATCACATCGGGAACAGGCTGTATTACTACGTTTGCCGATTTGTGGGGGCAACTGGAACAATGGCGCGAGAGCTGGTGTGTTCTATCTGAACCTCAACAACCCCCGTTCTAACGCGAACGGCAACATCGGCTTCCGCTCCGCTTTACCCTCATTGTCAGAAGTTCAGCACTCACGGGTGCTGTTCCAGTACGGAGGGGATAAAGGAGCCTGTTTCCGCTCTGGGCCGGAAGGCAGGAGAAAAATGCCGTCAGCTGTGTCATTCCTGAAGTGGCAGGTCATAGCAGCTGACAACTGCGGAAACCGCAAGTAGCAACGAGCAAAAGCTGTGATACGCAGAGCTCAAAGGATAGCAATGAAAATAAAGAATGTCTATAATACGATATTTTCGATGGAGAATATGTATCACGCACTGGAGAAAGCCACCGAGGGTCGTAGGTATCAAGCCGATGTGCTTGCGTTCAACTATGACGCATGGGGCAATCTCCAAGAGCTGCGATGGACTATTCTCAGCGGTAAATACCACATAGAAAAGTATCACATTTTTTATATCCATGAGCCGAAGCTGCGGATGATAATGTCCATCGAGTTTCGGCATCGTGTTGTCCAATGGGCTATTTACCGGGTCCTCAATCCGATGCTGGTCAAGGGATACATAAAAGATTCTTATGGCTGCATACCGGGTAGAGGGCCACTCGATGCGATGCTCCGGCTGAAAAGCTGGACTGAGCAGGTTTCTCGTAAAGAGGACGGAAGTTCTTGGTACTATCTGAAACTTGATATCAGCAAGTATTTCTACCGGGTATCGCATCGTATTTTGAAAAACATCCTTGCGCGAAAGATAAAAGACGCAAGGCTTTTGGCCGTTTTGTACGGTATCATCGACTGCCCGCACACACCGTTCGGTCTTCCGAGAGGTGCAGCTCCAGAGGAAGTCCCTCTGGAGCAACGGCTCTACGATGTCGGAATGCCGATAGGTAATCTGCTCAGCCAGATGTTTGCCAACATCTATCTGAACGAGTTGGACCAATTCTGCAAGCGGGTCTTGAAGATACGGTACTACGTTCGATATATGGATGACATCATCATCCTGCACAACAGCAAAGAGGAACTGCGAGTTTGGAAAGACCGCATCGAATGCTTCTTGCTGGAAGTGCTGGAGCTGGACCTGAATCGGAAAACCTGCATCCGACCCATCGGTCAGGGAATCGAGTTTGTGGGCTACCGGGTGTGGCCGCACCATGCCAACATCCGGAAGAGCACAACGCTCAGCATCAAGCGGAACCTGAAAGGTGTTCAGCATCGGTACAGGGTAGGGAAGATTCCACTGCCACGCGCACTGAGCACGGTCAAGGGTTATGTCGGGATGCTACAAAAGGTTGATAGTCAAGAATTGATTGACAAGATATGCGCCGAGACCGTTCTGGTACGCGCAGAGGAGGCTGCATGAAGAAAGACCTGTTTCGCTGTCGCTACTGGACAGGGAAATTCTGTACCCGGCAGCATGAGAGCTGCGGTCCTGAATGCGGGTTCCACGGTTACTGCGGGGAATGCTGCAGCTATTACATTCCGGCAAAACAATATCCGTGCAGTTCTTGCCAATACTGCACCATACCAACAGAGGAGCCCACATCGGGCTCCTCTCATTTTTTGCAAGCTGGCAGAAAGGAGAGCTGAACGGCTGTGAACTTACAAGATATTCTGTTTGGTGGCAGCGGCATAACGGTCATTCTTATGACGCTGCTGGAAGTATCGAAAATCCCCATCAATCCGTGGTCAACTCTGGCAAAGTGGATTGGCCGCGCCCTCAATGCTGATTTGATGGCAGAAATCAAGGAACTAAAAAACCGCCTTGATGAACACATCCAAACCGATGATGAGCGCAATGCTGACCTTCTGAGAACTCAGATTTTGAGGTTCAACGATGAGTTGGTACATGACACCAAACACACGAAAGAACACTTTGATGAGATTCTTTCCATCATCCACGACTACGAAACCTACTGCCGGACACATGAGGATTACCCCAACAACAAGTGCGCCCACGCCATCAGCAACATCAGCCGGGTCTATGACGAACGGCTGGAAAAGCACGATTTTGTGTGAAAGGAGAGAACTCCAAATGTCTGTTATTACGTTTGGCCGCGATGACCATACCAAGCTCACCGAGAATTTTGAGCGGTATGAGTTTCAGTGTCCCTGCGGCTGCGGCTCCCAGATGGTCGATGTTGAGCTGGCAAACAAGCTCCAGACCATCCGGGAGAAGCTGGGGAAGAAAGTCAAAATCACTTCTGGCTACCGCTGCATCCGCCACAACAGCAGCAAAACGGTCAAGGGCAGCAAGTCCAGTCGCCACCTGTACGGCCTCGCCGCCGATTGGCGGACGCAGGACCGCAGCGTGAATCCTGTGGCGTTGGGCATCCTCGCGCAGAGCGTTGGCTTTGGCGGTGTCGGCATTTACTGGCACAGTCAGGGGGCGTTTGTTCATACCGATACTCGCGGCGGCAAGTCCACATGGCTCTGCACCACGCCCGGCAGCTACCCCAGCACCAGTTACAATGCTTTTGTGATGCCGACCATCCAGCAGGGCTGCACCGGGGCTGCGAATCGTTCGGCCACAATCATGCTCCAGAAGCTCCTGAAAATCAAGGCGGATGGCAGTTTCGGTCCCGGAACGACCAAGGCTTTGATGATTGCTCAGGAAAAACACAGCCTCAAAGTGGACGGCATCTGCGGCCCTGCATCGTGGAAAGCCATCTCCGGGGCTAACAAGTACCTGTGAAAGGAGAGAATACTTATGTCGAATAACGTGTCTATTGCAACCGTAGCCCGCACAGCGGCTCTGGGCTTTGCTCTGGCAAATCAGCTCCTCAGCGCAGCAGGAAAGCCCATCCTGCCTATCAAGAGCGAACAGGTGGAGCAGCTGGTTTCCGCTGGCCTGACCATCGCCGCCGCCATCCCTGCATGGTGGAAAAACAACAGCTTCACCCCGGAAGCCCTTGAGGGCGACCGGGCTATGAATGCAGCCAAACGCCGCGTCCACTAAGAAAGGAGAGTTTTTGCTATGAGCAACATGATGAAAGATTTTATGTACATCGTCCTTATCGTCTGCGTCCCGCTCGTGACCGCGCTGGTTAAGTACGGCATCAATGCGGCAACCAACTTCCTGTCTGCCCGCACCCAGAACGAACAGGTCTGGCAGTACATCCGCGAAATTGACGATGCTGTGGCCAATGCGGTCGCAGCGATGAACCAGAAGTACGTTGATGACCTCAAGGCTGCGGGTAAGTTCGATGAGGCCAAGCAGAAAGAAATTCTTCAGCGGGCCATTCACGCGGCTCTCAAGAGCCTGAGCTCCGATGCACAGAAATATCTGAACGACACCTACGGTGATACCACCGGGTATCTGGAAACCCGCATTGAAGCTCAAATCAACGCCAACAAACGTGCTGCCGTCAAAAAGGGCTCTGTCCAGAACACTGTGAATTTGGGCTGAACCCTGAACCGCCTACTTTTTGTAGTCGGTTCAAAATGCACAAAATCAGTCACAGAATCAGCATAGGTTGAACTCCATCCCCCTGCTTCACCGAAACCTTGCGTACCACGCGAGGCACTTTGTAGGTGAAGTGGGGGGATTTTTTTGTTTTCCGGGAAAGTTCGTAGAACCGTTTTGGTAAGTTGCGATAGGATAAAATCACTTGTTGATACGCAAAAATTATTAGTGAAATATCACGATTTCACTTGACATTACCAAGATGGTAATGTAGAATGATGATAAGGAAATTACCAAGTTGGTAAGTTTTGGAGGGATTATAAAATGGACAAATCGGATTTAACCCGGATGCCGCTGCCGCAACTCCTTGACCTGTGGGGAGAGACCACCACGAACAACTCACCCTGCATCCCTACGGTTCGCGGCTGGTTGATGGATGAACTGGAAAAGCGTGAGCCGGACCGCTTCAACAAGTGGCTGGATGCGGACGCGCCGGAAGATGATGACCTGCACCGTTTTATGACGGCCAACAAGATGTGCCTCACCTGCGCCCGATTCTGCCGGGACTGCAAGGGGACTCAGGAAAAGGTCTGGAGCGGATGCGCAATGAAGGAGGATTGACCTATGAAGAATGTGACTTTTACCTACAATGCTATCGAGGACGGCATGGAAGGCGAGGCTTGCCTGACCCTTATGCTAGAAGATGAACGTGCAGCTAAAATCAAGGCTGCTCTGGAGCACTCTAACACGCTGCATAAGGGCGAGGCGTTCACCCTGCGGCATGATGTCAACTCGTTCTGCATGGCCTGTGAGCGGTGCAGAGGCCGGGAGTACGTTGATGAGAGTATCAAGACGGTTGAGATTGAGGAGGTCTGAACGATGGCGGATGAAAAAGTCTACACTTGGAGAATCACGGGACGCGACCTTCCGCCGCTGTGCATTCCAGCTGCTTCATTTGATGAAGCGTTGGCAGAGGCCAGAAAGTTGGACCGCAACTATTGCACTGGACAGATTGTGGAGGGCTGACAGATGGAAAATGGCACATTCAACCGAATCTATGAGCAAGCCCAACACGTCAACATTGAAACCGATGAATGGTTCAATCGGGCTGGATACTTCTGGCTGAACTGCACGAAGCTTCAGCTGGAGAAGATGAAGATGCTGCTCCGGGCTCAGGGTTGCAAGACAATCGAAAGAGATGGGGAGGAATGGTTCATCCTGAAGAATGGCAACATAATCAAGGCCAATAACCCCGCCTGATGATGGCTGCATGGGTAGCAGCCGAAACCATTTTCGTGGCATCACGAAAATGGTCGCGGGAACCCACCGCACAACAACAATTCACCTTGAGTTTAGAAAGGAAAGCCATTATGGAAAACAAGAATATGCCCGCCGCAACCTTGACCTGCCACGAGTGGGAGAACGACCCGAACTGCTTCCTGCGGATGCTGGACAGCCCAAAGCAGCAGCGCACCCGTGCCGCCCGCCGCCAGAAGGACGCAGACCGGGAGCGGATGCTGTCGGTCATTCAGGTTGTCGGCATTGCCGCGCTGGACCTCACGCTCATCCTGTTCATCATCTGCACGATGTTCTGATTGGAGGGCTCAACAGTGATTCGAAAAGCATCATACACGTCTGTGTGGGATGGTGGCCACGCGGTCACTTCACCCTGCATGGTCAATACAGAAACACATGAGGTCTTCGCCATCGAAATTGTTGAAGAATGCGATGAGCTGGATTCACTCGATTCGGAGTATGTCACGATTGATGGCGTAGATTACAAAGCTGCTCACATCAGTGAGCGGAAAGATGACGGCTCATCGTTCTGGTATGAGTGAGGAGGAAGAATACAATGGCTGATTGTACCACTCAGCAGGTTTACGATTACCTGCGTTTCGGCAAACCCGGTCACTTTGTGAAGTTCTACTGCCCGAAGCGCACGGTCACCATCCAGCGGGTTTCTGGTGGTATCGACACGATGCCGACCTGCCGCATTACTGGTGACGGCCGGGTCTACACCGAGGACCGTCCTTCCATTCTGGAACCGCTGATTGAGCGGCTGCTGCGAGAGGAGGCTGAACGTAATGGCTGATGGACAGTCGAAGCGGCTTGAGCTCCTGAAGAAACTGAAAGCCCTTGCTGACAACGGCGTTGGCGGTGAGCGCGAAAACGCACAGGCGATGCTTGATAAGCTGCTGGCGAAGTACGATATTTCGGCTGAAGCACTTTCTGATGATGAGGTCAGCGACCATGGATTTACATACCACAGCGATTTTGAGCGGAGGCTTCTTTCTCAACTCCGTGCCAAGATTGCGACCAATCGTGATGCGTTCCGCTACAAGTACGGAAAGGGTGCCAGAAGCACATTCTACTGTACCTGCACCGAAGCCGAAGCCCTGCAAATTCAGATTGAGTTCGAGTTCTACGCCGCCCTCTGGAAAGAGGAACAGGAGACATTCTTCGGAGCTTTCATCCAGAAGCATCAGATTTTTGATACTAAGCCCGGATGCGAAACGATGGAGCTTGATGATGAAACCACTATGCGCATGGTAGCAATGATGAAGGGAATGCAGGATAAAACGCTCAATCCTATGCTAGAGGACGGTGACCGCGATGAATCCGATGTATGACTGCTCCGGCAGTCTTGACCGTTTTGGCGGCGTAACAGAGCCGCCTGAGCCAGTAGAGAGCGAAGAACCGGAATGGCAGCGGCCAGATGAGGCGGACGCTGTGTGCTGGGATTGTTGAGGAGGAATCACATGGACATTCCAAAATCTGTGCTTTCATCGAAAGAAGAACTTCTTGAGTTTCTGAAAACGCACAAGTACAAGTCTTGCCCTTCTGCTATTGATATAATGCGGAGCGGCAAGAGCCTCGTTTTTATCTTTCTCGACTGGGAAGCCTACGGCGACCGCAGCTACTATTACTGCGAGGAAGATGATACCGTTTATTCCGACTACTTTAGCATCGGAGATTAAGGATGGTGGAGATATGGAAGAGTTGCATTTATGGCTTCTGGCGGCGTCTATGTGGCTGGAAGATGCTGAGTATTACCTGAGCATGGGATTCTGGGCTCTGGCCGGGGCATTGCTGGGGCTGGCCATTGTCAATTTATTTCGGAGGCACTGATGATGGAAACCTTGCGAGAGCGTGATACACAGCTCGAAAAGCTGTGGAAACAGTTTAGCGATGTTCCGATGAATCCTGATACAGAAAAGATGGAAGAGCCGTTCATGGATTTTCCTGCAGGAACAGACAGGGAGGAAATTTGGCACTGGCTCGATGAACGGCACAGCAAAGGTGCCGTTTATTTGCTCTACGGCAGACCGTTCTATGAGAAAGACTCCGAGGCAACTTCTGCACTGTTGGAATATATCAAGCAGGAAGTTCCATTCCGGTTGAGTGAGGTTTTCAATATCCCCGATGACAAGCTCACTCCGGGCATTGTTGATGCTTGTATTGAGGGATTGTATGACAACAGCGATGAGATATTCAATTATGATTCCATTGATGCCCGTATTCGTGCCACGCTGGTTCAGGCTGGCATCAATCCAAGCGATTTTGAGGAGGACGAATAAATGGACATGACGCTTGAGCGGGCCATCGAGATTCTGAACCCGGAGCACCGGGAACATTATGACAGCATCGAGCCTGTCATCACAGCCTGTAGGATGGGAATGGATGCTCTCAAGAAGCAGGTCCCGATGGAGCCGGATAAAGAAAACTCCGAGATGGATGGCTGGGTTGTCTGCCCTTCCTGCGGCGAATACATAACCCATCCAGATGGTCATGAGGTTACATACTGCCGCTACTGCGGTCAGGCAATCAAATGGGAGGATGAGGAAGATGATGAATAATGGCAGAACGCCCTTTGCATACCGGGCGGCAATGGCCGTCCTGATGAAGAATGCCGATGCCGCCAATGAAATAATAGCCGAAGCACTTACCGAAGTCGGCAACAAGGTTACGGATATTTCACGCCAGTACGATGAATCCGACTGGCCGTTTGTCATTACAGCCATGCGAACCGTAGCAAACGCTCTGGAATCCTCGATGGATGAATCGGGCAAGCTCTTGACAAAGCGGCTCTCCGAACATACAAGCGGCGTTTTTATTGATGCCACAGAGCTCAAGAAGCAGATGGAGGAGGAAAAAGATGCTGGCATCTGATATGGTACGCACCGCACTGGCCGGGGCCGGAAAGACCCAGAAAGAGCTTGCTGAGTACATGGGCTGGACCCCGCAGAACCTCAGCGCACGGCTGAAGAATAATTCGCTCACCTTTGATGAACTGGCCAAAGCACTGAGCTTCACAGGATATGAAGTCAGCATGAAGACTGCCAGCGGGGCAGAGCTTTCAACCGCAGACACGAACAGTAGCCCTCGCGTTGCTCAGATGGTAGGCGGCACGGTGTACGACACAGCGCGGGCGGCTTCCATCTGCACCAACAAGAGCACCATGCTGGAGGAGTTTTACGTTGAGCTTTTCCGCGATGCAGAGGGCTCCTACTTTGTGGTTCTCTATGAGCTCTGGGATGATGGATGCAGCAGAATCGCTCCAATTACCAATGAGATGGCTCAGAAATTCCGGGCTTTGTGCTCAGCTACTTGGTAATCTCAGCACGATAAAATGCAGCGTTGATACGCTAAAAATATTTGTGAAATATCCTGTTTTGACTTGAACTTACCAAGTTGGTATGGTAGAATGATGATAGTAAAAAACAACACATTACCGTTAAAAACAGGAGGAATTAGCATTGAAAACCTACGAGCTCTACAACGCCACCTATGGGGATGGCGAACGTATGACCGGGACGCTGGATGAAATCTACGCAGCTCAACAGGGCCGCAAAGTAGAAATCTCCCCGGTCATCTGGGCGTACAAAATGCAGAATGGCATGGTGGCCGTAGACTTCAAGACCACTTCCGTCAGCTTCACACTGGGCATATTCGATGGGGTGCTGGAAGCAGAAGGTGCTTGCCGGGTATTTGAGCAGGTCGAGGCAGACAGTCTTTCCAGTCTGACCCAAGTGGCAAGCATCTGCGCTGCGGATAAAGATTCTTCGTGGCTGGCATTGGGAGCTGATGGAAAGATGTACGAAGCGGAGTACATCTCCGGGATGGACCAGCTGATTGTCATTCATCTGCCGAAAAACACCCGGATTCTGGGCTGCATTCCGCGCAACAAGGAGGGCGTACAAAATGACCTTTGCTGAAATCAATCGGAAGTATACGGAGATTATCTCCGCTTATCTGGCCAATGGCTATGTCATCAACGCGGGGACTATGGGCGGCTCACAGGGGGAAATCACGAAAGTGGACCTGACCAACGGCCAGCACATCCTCCGTGTCCTCATCAAAAGAGGGTTCTGCACGGACGATAGCTGCTGGCTCGATACGCTGGAAATCGTTGTGGGCGTAGCAGAGCCCGCCGTTCTCCCGAATAAGTGCAGTTCTCGCTATGATACCGTCTGGAACGATAAACTGACCATTCTGCGCGAAGACAGATTTTACAAGGTCGGCACTGTGCGCCGGGGCTTAGATGCTGGCGAACCGTTCTATGGAACCAAAGCTGAAGCGGAAGCCGCTCAAAAGAAAAGCTTTGGTCGTTATACCTTGAAACAGCACAATACCACCAGAGGATTTTTTACAGAAGCTGCTCGTGAAATCGGGACTCAATACATTCGCCGCAAACTCGGCATCAAGCGAGTAGATAAATCTGCTTTGGATGTTTTCAGAACTGGAATTTCAGATTATACACCCGGACGTTCTGATTACATGGTCATATATCGCGGAAAGAGCTACAAATTGCACTGAACAGGGGATAGGAAAACATGATGACAGTTAGAGAACATCTGAAAGCTGCCGGGTATAACCCGGAGGCGGCTTGGAATGCTGATTGGTTACAGCACAGCCGGGCAGGAATCATGGAATGCAACAGCGTTGAGATTCAGACATTCACCTGCCGTCCATCTCAGCATGATGGCGAAATGCTGGGCGTCAGAGCCACAGCGATTGTTCCGTTTTCGGATGGGTACGAGCATCCGTACCCGGATGGCTGGCCCAACAGTCTGGAAGCCAAAGTGGTGGCCTACTTCAGAATCAAGGAGGACGAGTGAGATGAAAGAGCTTGCTGAGAAGTACATGGATGTGCTGGAGAAGCTGGATTGGAGCGTCCGGGGCTACTATGAGGACAGCAACGGAGAAACCAACGTAGAGATTGAAAACTGGTCACCCGCAGGTGAGGACCTGCCGATTGACCTCCACACTGAAAATTTTCCGGATTCGGTTGCAGAATACGCGGCCTGTTTCGATGTTGACGAACACGTTGAGCTCTGGATTGAAGGCAGAGGCAAAAGAGGCGTTCCCGGCACGGCCCGCGAGCTTGTGGAGGACGCGGAAGCAATCGACAAGATGCTTCGCGACTTGGCCGATGCCCTGCGGGAACGCGAGTCGGAAGAACTGTACATCGTCTACCGCTGCCCGGACGGCTCAATTCTCCTTGACTGGAATGAAACCACTTGGAAGCACGGCTATCCTGCATTCAGAAAGGACCGCTGTAAGGAGCTGGAACGTGGGTACTGCAAAGGAGGTCCCGGACTCGCTCATTTCTATGCTGAGCTCAAGAAAAAATATAAGGAGGAGCAGTGATGTACTACACTATTGCGAGTACCGAGGACCTGAACAATAAGGTTACCGTTGATTTTTCCAAGAGAGGGAACAAGTACAGTGTGGAGCTCTACAAGCGGGAAACGAAGGACTTCACCCACAAGGAGTTTGCCAAACTCGAAGATGCGCTGAACCTTTACCAGCGACTCGTGGAGGCCATTGTCACTGGATGTTACAGCTATGAGGACCGTAAGAGCTGGCTGAAATGAAAGGAGTTTCAACATGAACAGATATCGTGAGTTGATGAACAAGCAGCAGGCGGAGGTCAACGCGCTTCCTCTGGGGTTTGCGTTCAGCAACAAACAGTTTGCCGAGATGATGAAGGGCTGGGGCCTGACCATCGAAGACACCGACAAAATCCTCAGACTGCCCGGTGGCGGCTTCATCCAGAAGAAGGATTCCGACAAGCTCCACGAAACGCTTGACCGCCATGACGCGGAGCTGAAGTCGGCCATTGCTGGTGATGCCGATGGCACCGGGTTTATTTATGAGATGTTCCTCTGCGAACTGGCTGACCATGAGTTTGGCTACACCGGGGACGCGGAAGATGCGCTTGATGCGCTGGGCTATACGGTGGAGCAGGTCTATGCAGACGAACGGCTCCATCGTGGGTTCAGCAAGGCTGTGAAGAAAATTCGGAGGACTACATGAACGAAAATAAAGAGTGGGAGTTCCTGCTGGGCTACATCAAAGACAACACGGTCCATTTCTATACCGAAACCTGCCAGAATCAACTTCTGGCCCTCTGGACTGCATATTGTCTGCACAATAACCTTGAGGTGGACACTATCATGTACGATGTGGAACTTATAGACCTGTGGAACGCAATCCCGATTGAGCATCGGCGCGGGCTGCACTGCTCCAACTGGGGCGAATTTGATGACCTGATGGGCGCATGGATGGCATAAAAGAAAGGAAATAGAAATGAGCGATATTCGATTGGTGAACGTCATTCCGGTTGTCAACGGCTGGAAGACTGCTTCACTGAAAAATAAAGGTGAGGCCAAGAAGCTGATGGCCTCCGGCAATCTCCCGGACTATAATGCTGGACTGGTCAAGGATGCAGCCGCAGACCTCGTTGCAGGGATGGCTGAGGACCTGCTAAAAGCCCCAGTCATCGACCCGGAAACGCTGCGTCCAACGGCGCACATCATCCGTGGATATGTACCCGAAACCAAAGACGGTGTGTTCTGCGATGGCTGCGATTGTTGTCTTGGCTGGGAGTACGGTGCTCACGTTATCGGGTATTTCAAGTATTGCCCCTACTGCGGGTACAAGCTGGAAGATGCAACCGGAGAGATTGGAGGGAAAAATGGAAATGACCAATGAACGTGCAGCCGAAATCCTCAACCCTACCCATTACGAGGAGCATGACAGTCTCGAAACCGTGCAGGAAGCTTGCCGGATGGGCATGGTAGCTCTGAAGATGCAGATTCCAGAAGTGCCGTTGACGCCCGGTGCTGTCTTCGACTTCACCTGCCCGCACTGCGGGAGCCGGGATTACCTGAAGAACGAGGACGGCAACCGCAACAAGTTCTGCGGCCAGTGCGGAAAAGCGCTGGACTGGGGTAGCATTGTTGAAGGAGGAAAAGCATGAGCAAGGAACTGATGCTGTTCTGCAATGCAGATGGCAAATGGGCCGTCTACGATGACACCTTCGACATCACCATTCACTGCGAATCGAAGCAGGAACAGGACAAGGCAATGGAGATGATTCACAAAGCGAATCGACCTACCGAAATACCTGTTAAGATGGCGGCTGATGCTATTGTGAAGATGTGCAGAGAAAGAGGAAAGTACCGCTGCAAAGGATGCGTTTTTGCGAAAGATGATGGGCGCATCTGCCCTCTGAATGTTCCTGAGGATTGGGGTATTTGAGGAGAGCTGAACATGAATAAAACGACCGTTACCATCTACACCTGTGAGTACTGCGGCAAAGAGTTTCACCGCGAAGAAGATTGCAGGGACCATGAGGAAACTCATATCGAATACTTCGATAATGCAGACCTGTCTGATATTGCCGACAGGCTCAACTCGCTCGCGGATTATGCGTATAGCTACCGTATCGGCAATCAGGTTCTGGGAATGCCAATCGAGACATTCAAGAATCTCATGCACAAAGCTGCCAATTTGGTTTTGGCGAACACCTGAGGAGGGGACAATATGAGCAAACAACGCCTTATCAATGCCATTCCTCTTGAAGCCGAAATCAGAGAGTTCGCCCAGCGTGTTGGATATGAGGCAACCAACGAATGTGAATCCACCGCTGAATACTGTGCCGATATGGTGAGCGAAGCTCCCACGGTTGAACTGGGTAACCAGTGGGTAAGGACGGCGGACAGAATGCCTGATATTCCGGGTGATGAAAAAACATGGGCTCATGTATCTGTGATAGCAGCTAGAAAAGGCAGCAAGAAGTCCGGCCCGATGATTTATGAACGTGCTGTCATTCGGGGTAAAACGGTCTACCGCTGGAAATATGTCTGGGACCGAATTTACGATGATAATGACATTTTTGCATGGATGCCATACCCTGAAGCTCCAAAGGAGGAAGAAAATGAATAAAGCAGTCCTCATCAGCATTCGGCCTGAGTGGTGCAAGTTGATAGCATCTGGCCGGAAAACCGTAGAGGTTCGGAAAAACGAGCCCAAGCTGTCCAAGCCGTTCAAATGCTTCATCTACTGCACCATGCCGAATCCGACCCATCAGATGACTACCGCCAAGATGAAGAACAGACTATGAGGCTGTCCAAGAAATCCTGCGTCAGTTATGAGGACTTGGCGGAATATGAGCAGAACGCTCATTGTCTTTTCGGCTGGCATATCTCCGACCTCAAAATCTACGACAAGCCCCGCAATCTGCACGAGTTCGCCCGCTTCAATTTTCAAGGCATGAACGGAACCGATGTCTGCGGGAATGAGAGCTGCGAGCATTATCAGCCGTCTGGAAGCTATATGCTCCCACCGACCTGCGCAATCAATGGCTGCTGTTTGAGCAAGCCACCCCAGAGCTGGTGCTACGTTGCTGAGGCAGAGGAGGACGACGCCTTATGAGTAAGAAACGGTATCTTGAAGCTGAGATGCTGAAAGAGTTCCTGCGCATGGGCATGAAGGTAGGCCATATCCACACATTACGGGATGTGGAGAACTATATCGACACCCAGCCAGAAGCTACCCCGCAGGAAGTGGCCGGTCAATGCTGGAGAAATTCCAAGTATGACCCGCCGACAGAAGCGGATGCTGACAGACTCGGAAGAATCATTGTTTGGGGAGCCGCGGTCAAGCACGTTGACATCACATATTGGGAGAATGCAATTTTTCACCCTGTGGACGTTCCGTTCTGGATGCCGTTGCCTGTAGCGCCGGAGGAAAAAGCAGAATGACACGTAAAGAAATGTTTGACCTCAGCATTGCAAGTGATGGATTTCGTGATGCGGTCAGAAAAGCGCTGTTTGAATGCTCCAAATTTCCGCCCTGCACCGAGCGAATGATTGTTGAGGGAAGACTGGCTGAAGCACTGTATTTTTCAGAGCGGATGATGGAAAAAACGTACAAAGACCTTGAAACGGAGGGAAAAACTAATGTGGGCTGAAATGCCCGAAACCGCCGAATGGCTAGCTGTTGGAGCTGCGGTTGTCACGGCCATTATCGTAACCGGGCAGACATATCCGCTGCTTTTCTTACTGATTCCTATTCTCTACTGAAGGAGGTGCAAACGTGGATGTAAAAGCATGGGTCTTTTTAGAACTGTGTTCTGTCTTTCTGCAACTGGTTTTCTTCACCCCTTTCTATCTGATTTGGCGGAAAGATTGCAAGGAGATTGGAAAAGAGAATCTTGCCGTTTCCTTGAAAGATAGATTCATAGCGTGGTGCTTATGGTTTCCGTTTTGGCTTTTCCCGATTTTGATTCTTGATAGCTGAGAGGTACAAACGATGGACATAAAGAATAGTGAACACTACAATGACCCCACACCGCACTCAGCATGGAAGAACATCTGCAAGGAGGAACAGGCTGAAGCCGCCCGAATGAAAGCCATCGGTACTCTGGTATCGGTCATAAAGCAGATGGCAGACCTTGCCGGGTATGAGGTAGTTGGCCGTATCGTCTTCATGGACAAGGACAGCGGGAGGATTTACAGATGAGCACCCCAAAGTGCGAGATGTGCGGTCGGGACATACCAAATGCCAAGAACCGCCAGAAGTTCTGCCCTGACTGCTCGAAGAAACGACAGGCCGAGCAATCTCATAAATCCTACCTCAAGCACCGTGAGTATTATCTGGAACGTAGTCTGGCTCAGGCTGAACGCAGGAAGCAGGAAGCGATAGAAGCGAAACGGCTAGAGGAGCTTTTGCTGGCCAAAAGGTCGGAACCGAAGTACAGCATCTCTCAAGTTGTCAAAAAAGCCAAAGAGCTCGGCATCAGCTATGGGAATTGCTCACTCCTGCTGCGGTTGGACAAAATCACGATTTGAGAGGGGGAGATGTCAACTATGCGAAATTTTGACGCTGAGGAGCTGCGGTACGAGGATGAGGAGCAAATCAAGTACATCCGTTCCTATATGGAAAGAAAGCGAGAACGAAAGTTTAGAAGAACGCTTCTTATCTCTGGGATGAAGTTTCATCTTCGAGCTGCATGGTCGTGCATGAAATCACTTTTGATGAGAGGTTAAATACAATGAGCAAAAAAACAAAGACAATCGAATACCCGGAGCAGCTTGCGGCAGTAGCCGCCCGGCAGGGCCTCCAGATGGCATCTATTGAGGCTTGGATTGTGCTCAAGCTCTTGGATGACCACGGCTACATCCTCAAAATGACTGAGGATTTTGAGCTGCTTCTCTATGATACGCAGGACGGGGATTCTGCCGAAGATGAGCCATACACTATCCTAGACTGCATCGAGCTTTGTCAAGAGATGAACGAGGAGTTGCTTGCAGACAATCTCAGCAAAAAGGACGGCGATGAGAGAGAACTGGAATCCCTGCAAAAAGATGAGTTAATTCTCAACGGTTTGATGATTCGTGCCGCCAACGCTCTCCCTGCAAGAGTCCGGGTGTTCAACGTGGCAATCATCGAGAGCCTGCGCAAAGTCTTTCCGATTGAAGCTGCAAGCTGGGACGAGGCTCGCTTGAAAGCTGAGGAGATGTGGAAGAACGGCGAATGCGTACTCACAACGGGGGATTTTGCTGGCGTGACATATACCTGCTATAACTGAGTTCCATACATAACAGTGGCTCTGGGCGTTATCGCGCTCAGGGCTTTTTTGTGCCAAGATGGTAACTTTTTTACTAATATAATAAAGAACTGATTGAAAACCACATGATTCTTTGGTAGAATAATAGATAGAAGGAGGGAAGCAAAATGGCAAATGTCTACGATGTTGCTGACTTCTTTATTGACGTCTGCAATAACAGCACAGATGACCAAATCACAAATCTAAAGCTGAACAAGCTGCTGTATTATGCGCAGGGCTGTCATCTGGCCAGAACTGGGGAGCCTCTGTTTGATGAAAAAATCGAAGCGTGGAAACTCGGCCCGGTAACCCCCACCATTTACCACCGGTACAGCGTATGCGGTAAGAATCCAATCTCGAAGACTGGCGATGATTACAGCGGAACGGTCTTTTCCCCTGAGGAACTGGACACGCTCACCGATGTAATGCGCGAGTTCGGCAAGTACACCGGAAGCGCACTTGTTAGTATGACCCACAAGGCTGGGACGCCGTGGAGCAGCGCGTGTGCAGCAAATGAAAAGGAAATCACTCAGGCTTCCATGAAAAAGTATTTTGAGGAGAATCCTGTTCCTCGCGCTGGCAAGCTGTTCGAGCAGATTCCAACTGTCGATAAACTGCCGTCCGACTGGTATGACCCTGAAGAAGATTCCGAATGGGAGGCGTACCTGTGAGGAAGTGGGAGATTTATCTGGCCTATGTCCAATATGAGGACGTTCCGGGTGGAAAAATCCGCCCGGTCTTGGTAATTGACGAGGACACGGTATACCCGATTTGTTGTCTGAAGATGACCAGCCATCCGCCAAGAGCAGGAGAGTACGAGCTCATCCGCTGGCAGAACGCCGGACTGCGGAAGCCTACAACCGTTCGGATTCAAAAACGTCTGCGGCTCAATGAGGCTGACTTCAAAAAGAAAATCGGATTACTTGACCCCGTTGATATTTTGAACATTGAAATGATGCTCCAGTAAACTGAAAGACCCCCGCAAGGGGTTCTTTTTCTGGAGCTAGTCCAGATGATAACACGATGCCTTTTTAAGCCCAGAAAGAAAGATAACGTTCGTATTTTCGATACTTTCCACTCCGGTATCACGCTTCCCGGTAGTATCGTGGATGCGATGTTGATTCTTTGAAAATCGGTCGATGATTCGCCTGATTCTCAAAACATTATCAAGACAAAACATCGCCTAGGCGATGTTTATAATAATTTCTGAACCCTGCCGTTTCGGCGGCACAAGGCTGCACGGCTGTTTTCCGTGCACAGAAAGGAACGATACCATGCCTTCTTTGACCACATACAAGCTCCTCAAGCAGGAGCACGACGCCCGGCGGGGCGAGTTCAAGACCGTGCACGGCACGGTGCAAACTCCCGCGTTCCAGAATGTTGCCACGGCGGGTGCCATCAAGGGCGGCCTGTCTGCGCAGGATCTCAAGGACATCGGCGCACAGGTCATGCTCTGCAACACTTACCATCTGCACCTGCGCCCCGGCGACAAGCTGGTGGCCGACATGGGCGGTCTGCACAAGTTCACCCGCTGGAACGGCCCCATCCTGACCGACAGCGGCGGATTTCAGGTGTTCAGCCTCTCCAAGCTGCGCAAGATCACCGAGGAGGGCGTGACCTTCGCTTCCCATCTAGACGGCCACCGCATCTTCATGGGCCCCGAAGAGAGTATGCAGATCCAAGCAAACCTCGGCTCGACCATCGCCATGGCCTTTGACGAGTGCGTGGAGAACCCTGCACAGCACGATTACTCCAAGGCAAGCTGCGACCGCACGGTTCGCTGGCTGGCCCGCTGCAAGGCCGAGATGGCCCGTCTGAAGCACGAGGGCAAGGCGGTCAACCCGGATCAGCTGCTGTTCGGCATCAATCAGGGCTGTACGTATGCCGACCTGCGCGTGGAGCACATGAAGCAGATCGCCGAGATGGATCTCGACGGCTACGCCATCGGCGGTCTGGCCGTCGGCGAGCCTACCGAGATCATGTACGAGATGATCAGCGAGGTCGAACCCTACATGCCCAAGGACAAGATCCGCTATCTGATGGGCGTCGGCACCCCCGGCAACATCATTGAGGCTGTTTCCCGCGGCGTTGATCTGTTTGACTGCGTAATGCCCAGCCGCAACGCCCGCCACGGCCACCTGAACACATGGGGCGGCATCATCAATATCAAGAACGCCAAGTACGAGCGGGACGAGCGCCCCATCGACCCCACCTGCGGCTGTCCGGCGTGCCGGAACTATTCCCGCGCCTATATCCGCCACCTGTTTAAGGCAGAAGAGCTGCTGGGAATGCGTCTGGCCGTTATGCACAATCTGTGGTTCTACAATCATCTCATGGAACGCATCCGGGATGAGCTGGACGCGGGCACCTTCACGGCCTTCCACGACCGCTATGTGAAGCTGCTGGATACAAGAATCTGAGGGTTTTCACACTTTAGCCTTGCAACAGGCCGAAGATGGGATTATAATAGGCTTATCTGAATTTTGAGAGGAGATTTTGCCCCATGCAATTTCTGACGACTACGACCGAAAGCTATATCAGCCTGTTCTTTACGCTGGCTCTGATGCTGGTTCTGCTCTACTTTATGATCTATCGTCCCCAGAAGAAGCAGGAGAAGAAGGACGCTGCGATGCGTGCTGCTCTGGAGATCGGCGATCAGGTCACCACCATCGGCGGTGTGATCGGCCGTGTGGTTGCCATCAAGGACGACACCTTCGTTCTGGAGACTGGCTCCGACCGTGTGAAGATCCGCTTCACCAAGAGTGCCATCAGCTCTGTGGAAAAGCTGAACATGGACAACGCCCCTGCTAAAAAGTAATTTCCGCTTCCGGTACTTTTTCACGCGCTTTCCTGCATACAGTAGTGCAGGGAGGCGCGTTTTTATGTCTGAACAAAAGAAGTTTTCCGTAGGCCCGGCGCTGCTTGCGTTCGGCATCGGCGGCGCGTTTGCCGGTGGCTGCATGGCGGGGCTGGCGTATCTGATGGCGCGGCAGGGGCTCTCGCAAGCCGCCGCGTGGCCCATGGCAAGCGCTGCAGTCTGTGCGGGCAGTCTGCTCAGCGGATGGCTGGCGGCATTTTTCCAGCACAGCAGGGGATTGCTCTGCGGCGCAATACAAGGCATCCTGTTCGTCCTGCTGCTGACCATTTTTGGCCTTTGGGCCGGTTTTTTGCCCACCGAGATGCAGCTTCTGCGGTTTGCCCTTGTGTTTCTGTTTGGCTGTATGGGTGGTATCTTCGGGATGCTGCGCACTGAGCGGCGGCATCATTAAAACGATTTGCATCAAAAAAGCAGGAGGAATCCAAACATGTGGGTCTATCAGGAACAGCAAAACCTTCCCGCACTGTCTGCCGGGGCAGATACCCCGGAACCAGTGGAACCGGGGCTTGTGCCAGAGTGCTCTGCCCCTGTGGCGGAAACGCCCCCGGCGGAACCGATCATTGAAGAGGCTGAGGCGAAGGAGAAGATTCCAAAACGCACTCTGCCCCATGCCAGCCGGGACTGCATCCTGCTGGCGGGAGCCTATCTGTTCGGAACCTTTCTTGCCGGGGCGTTGTCCGCTCTGTGCAGCGCCGGAGAGCTGGAAACGCTGGGGTATTACCTCGACTGTTGGCGCGCTTCCTTTGCGGCGAATACCGCCGCCGAGGTCGTGGGCCTGTTCCACACCGAATTCCTGACTACATCCGGCGCACTGGTCGTCCTGCTTTTGCTGGGACTCTCCGCCATCGGTTCGCTGCCCATCTTTTTCTTTGTGATGCTCTACGGGACCGGGGCCGGGATGCTTTCCTTCCAACTGCTTGCGGATCTGAACTGGAAAGCGCTGGCCGCTTATTGCATTGCTTCCGGTGTCCCGACAGCATTGGCCGCCGGGTGCCTGTGCCTGTTCGGGGCGTCGGCGCTGCAGGTCAGCGGGAAGATCCAGCGCTGTTCCTTCGGGAAGGCGTTTCACTCCACCGGCGCATGGGGGCTCGTGGGGCAGTTTGCCCAAACACTGTTTCTGCTGCTGCCCATCTGCGGCGCTGCGACCGGAATGCTCTACCTGTGTGGCCAGATGAAGCTTTCGTTTTAACGATCTTCGTGCAATCCTTGTGCAGGTACTAAAAAATCCTTGACAGTCTCCTCCATTTATGATAAAATACATGACGTTGCAGGAATGTAACGTCATGCTACTGTGGCTCAGCCGGTAGAGCAGCTCACTCGTAATGAGCAGGTCGTCCGTTCGAATCGGATCAGTAG
>OLHA01000108.1_pt1 | contig 46083 bp, 50 predicted proteins | sample 1605961 | NCBI WGS metagenome assembly OLHA01 (sample SAMN03283288) | human gut metagenome | biome: human-associated habitat; material: feces | host: Homo sapiens | place: Peru | collected 2012
AACTATGAGGAAAATAGATGATGCTTTATCAATATCAATGGGATTTAGAAGGAGGAAAAACAATTAAAAAGATAAAGCAGTTTTATAAGGATTTATTTAATAGTAGTGCAGAAGAGTATTGGAAAGATGAAGGAAATAACAAAAGAATGCAATTTTACCATAAGTTATCAATTATAATGAAATATTTAAAAGTTGTATTAATATTTTTAATAATTATATATTGTTTATATTTATCAACTAACACTATATTTTCAATATTTGATAATTTTAATTGTTTGAACAATAATACAAATTTGATAAAATTAATTGATTTAAGAAAATTTGTATTAAATACTTATATAATTACTTTTGTTATTATGATGTTTTTAGTTGTATATTATGGTAAAAAAAATAATTTGAATTGTAAAAATATAATAAATACTTTAATTAAATCAATATTATTTTTACCATGTAGTGCTTTATTGAATTATAATTTTATGATTCTTGGTAGTTTAATGAGAAGTTTTTATTTAGTGGTAGTAGTTGCAGTAATAATATTATCTATTGATTATATATTAAAAAGGATTAATAGACTATATGATTTAGCAGTAAATGAAACAGCAGTAAATATAGTAGTAAATAAGAATGGAAAAGGAGATAATAGAAAATGCAAGAAAAAGTAAATATGAGAGGAAATGTTAAGTGGTTTAGTAACGAGAAGGGATATGGTTTCATTCAATGTGATGAAATTAAAAATGATGTGTATGTTCATTTTTCAGATATTCAAATGAAAGGATATAAAACTTTAGAAGAAAATGAAGCAGTTATTTTTGATTATGATGAAGAGCTTGAAAAAGCTGTTAATGTTCGCAAAATAACTGAAAAAGAATCTAATGTAGAAGATACTGTGGAATCTGAATAATGCTTGATATTTTTGATAGTAAAATAATATCAAAAATAGATATAGAAAAAACAGCTATGAATGGTAGAGAAGTATGTGAATTATATCAACCACTTGTTGAAAAAAGATTAAGGCAATTAAATACAAGTTCATTTAATTCGGCAAGTATTTTGTTATTCTCAAGTGGAACAACTGGTTCATCTGCTTCTGATAAATTATTAAAAGTATTATCATGGCATGATGATCAAATTGCTAATTATATAAAAAGTGTTTTGAAAATTCAAAAAATAGACAAAACAATCGCAGAGTTTTTAAGATTAAAATGTTTTTATGGATACACTGACAAGGAAATAGCAAAAAAAATAAATATAAGTGAAAGACAAATTAGAAGACAAAAAAATAGAGCATATTTCTATTTAGCTGTTTATTCGAATCAAGTGGAATTTATTTATGATAAAACTTATTATTTCTACTTAGATTAAAAATATATTATAATGTGGTTATACAACCACATTAATAACATAGCAGTTGGAGGAGTTTATGAAGAAAAAATTAAAAATATTTATACCAATTTTGATAGTAATAATTATAGTTATATTTGTATTTGTATTGGTAATCATTACAAAAGAAAAAAATAAAATTGAATTAAATCAAGAAAAATTTGTATATGAATTGGGTGATGATATAACTTCGGATGTTTCTTATTATTTGAAAAATACCGATTCTATTAGTAATATAAAAGATTATAAAATAACTTCTGATAAATTAAAAATTGAAAATGAAAAATTTATTAAAGAAAAAGATAATATTGTACCATTAGGCAAATATAATCTTACTATTAAGAATAAAATAGATGAGAAAAAATTTGTTATTGAGGTAGTTGATACTATAGCACCTGAATTTATTTCCTCAAAAGAAGTTATTGAATTAGAAAAAAATACAGAGAGCTTAAATTTATCCGATTATTTTGAAGCAAAAGATCTATCAAATGTTTCATTACTAGTAGATGGAGAATATGATTTATCAAAAGTAGGTGAATATAAATTAAAAATTGTCGCTAAAGATGAAAGTAATAATATTTCGTCAAAAGAGTTTACTTTAAAAGTGAAAGAAAAAGAAGAAGAAAAAACTGTAGCGACCAAAAATAATAGTAATAATAATAGTTCAAATAATAGTTATAATAAATCATTCCAATCAAATTCAACTCAGCAAAGTTCTCCTTCAATTGGGTATAGAAAGGATATTTCAAATACTTATGTAAGTCAGATAAATGCTTATAGAAGAGCAAATGGACTTTCTGAATTACCAGTAACAACAGAAGCACAAGCAGAGGCAGATAGAAGATCAAAGGAGTTAGTTAACTATTATTCTCATGATGGAGCTGGTTATGGTTTTGGTGAAATAATTGGACATGGTGATGCTGGTGGAGATTTTATTATGGCTTGGAAAAATAGTCCATCACATAATGCTACAATGCTAAGAGAGCAAAACACGGCAATTGCAGCAAGTGTCTATGAAATAAATGGTCAATGGTATGCAGTTGTGTCATTTAGGATGGATTACTAATAATTCATTCTTTTTTCCTAGGCTTAATGAATAAAAGAATAAATGTTATAATATTAAATAGATAAATAGTAATTTGAATTGAAATACTATATAATATAAAATTATTACAATTGAACGTTAATGTATAGATATTACTCCAATTTTATTTTAGTGTATTAATTTTTTTACATACCCAAAAAATTGATTATTGAATAAAAATGTTGAAAATAATACAATTTAATTAATGATCATATAAGGAGGGATATTTATGTATTATGGATCAGGAACATATGAAGCTTTTGCTCGCCCAGAAAAACCAGAAGGAGTAGATAAAAAATCTGCTTATATAATTGGTACAGGTTTAGCAGGACTTTCAGCAGCATTCTATTTAGTAAGAGATGGACAAATGAAAGGTGAACATATTCATTTGTTAGAAAAATTAGATTTAGCTGGTGGCTCATGTGATGGAAGAAAAGATGTCACTAAAGGATTTTATATGCGTGGTGGGCGTGAAATGGATAATCACTTTGAATGTATGTGGGATATGTTTAGAAGTGTTCCATCAATTGAAACACCAAATGTTTCTGTATTAGATGAATATTATTGGCTTAATAAACATGATCCAAATTATTCATTATGCAGAGCAACTATAAATTGTGGTGAAGATGCACATACTGATAAAATGTTTAAACTTGATAGAAAATCGGCAATTGCATTATCAAAATTATTTATTACACCAGAAAAGGATTTAGAAAATAAAAAAATATCAGATGTATTGCCAGACTCATTTTGGGAAACAAATTTCTGGTTATATTGGCAAACAATGTTTGCATTTCAAAAATGGTCATCTGCATTAGAAATGAAAAGATATTTATGCAGATATGTTCATCATATAGATGGATTACCAGATTTTTCAGCTTTAAGGTTTACAAAATATAATCAATATGAATCAATGATTTTACCACTTACAAAATATTTAGAAAGTAATGGTGTAAAAATTGAATATGGAATAGATGTTAAAAATGTTATATTTGAATCTAAACAAAACAAAAAAGTAGCAACTCAAATTATATATGAAAATAATGGACAAGAAAAAACAATAGATTTAATAGAAGACGATTTAGTATTTATTACAAATGGTTGTTGTACAGATACATCTTGTTATGGAGATCAAAATAATGCACCAGATTTATCAAAAATAAAAAATGGAAATGGTGAATCATGGGATTTATGGAAAAATATTGCTTCACAGGCTTCTAATGGTGAATTTGGTAATCCAGATAAATTCTGTGGTAATGTAGATTTAACAAACTGGATGAGTGCGACTATAGAAGTAAGTGATGAAAATATAATTAAACATATTATAAATATATGTAAACGTGATCCAAGAAAAGGAAAGGTTACAACAGGAGGAATTGTAACTGTAAAAGATAGTACTGAAAATTGGTATTTATCTTGGACAATTAATAGACAACCACAATTTAAATCTCAAAATAAAAATAGTATTTTAGTTTGGGTATATGCTTTAAATACTACTAAACCAGGTAATTTTATAGAGAAAGCAATAAAAACATGTACAGGAAAAGAAATATGTGAAGAATGGTTATATCATATAGGAATTCCAACTAATGAAATTGAAAAGTATGCTGATAAATGTAATACAACAACATGCTATATGCCATATATAAATGCATTTTTCCAACCACGTGAAGAAAAAGATAGACCACTTGTAGTACCAAAAGAATCAATTAACTTTGCATTTGTTGGACAATTTGCAGAAACACCAAGAGATACAATATTTACTACAGAATATTCTATTCGTACAGGTATGGAAGCTGTTTATACACTTTTAAAAGTTGATAGAGCTGTGCCTGAAGTTTGGGGTAGTAAATATGATGTTAGAGAACTATTAAAAGCATGTTATTACGCTGTAGATAAAAAGTCAGTTGATGAACTTCCATTAACATTTGCTGAAAAACAAGCTATAAAAATAGTTGAAAAGAAAATTAAAGGAACTGATCTTGAAATATTATTTAAAGAAAGTGGTTTATTTAAATAAAAATTAAATATGAAATGTTTATTTCATATTTTTTTTAATGTATAATATATTATAGGTGATAAATAATGAGCAGTTTAACTACAAAGAAAGCAATAGCGTATACGTTTAAAGATTTATTAAAAGAAAAATCTTTCAATAAAATAACGGTTAATGATATTGCAAACAAATGTGATATAAATAGACAAACATTTTATTATCATTTTCAAGATATAAGAGATTTAATTGAGTGGATTTGTATAGATGAAGTTGATAATTTGTTAGAGAAAAAAGATGAATGCGAAAAATGGGAAGATAAATTTTTACTTATTTTTAAAATAATGGAACAAGAAAAAATTTTTATAAATAATATTTACAATTCTGTTTCCGTAGAAGTATTAAGAAGTAATTTGTATAGATTAGTGTATCCTATAATATATAATGAAATAGTTGAAAAATCTAAGGGTAAAAATTTGCGAGAAGAAGATAAAAAATTTATAACAGATTTTTATAAATATTCATTGGTTTCTATAGTTTTAAATTGGATAGATAATGGAATGCATGAAAATCCTGAACTAATTGTTGCTAAAGTAAGTAGACTTATTACTGGTACAATTGATCATGCATGTTTATCTGTAAACTGAAAAAGTATAAAATAGTAATTTGAGGAGGAGATTAGTTTGAAAAATAACTAGTCTTTTTTTATTGATAAGTTTCTATGACATTTAATGATACTTTTTGTCAGTTAAAACTCATTTTTTTATAAACTAAAAGAGTATTATTTATGAAATTTATAATTAAATTTTGTATCATTTGTTTTAAAGTTCCTTTCAATAATTCTATATCTTGGGTTATTTTCTTTATTCGTTAGTAACCATCTTCTTATCTTTTAAATAAGTCTGCTTTTTTCGTTTAAAGTAAAATAAACAATAACACATTTGGGTATTTATCATAAAATAATTTGAGGAGAGATTTTATGAATAATAATGTGAAGATTGTTGTAGATGCAGGACACGGCGGAAGTGATCCTGGAACTAGTGGAAATGGACTTGTTGAAAAAGAATACACTTTAAAATTTGCTGAGTATTTAAATAGAAGATTTAATGAATTAGGCGCAAATTCTACGCTTGTTAGGAGTACAGATGAAACAGTAACTCCAACAGAAAGAGTTAACAGAATATTAAATGCATATGGTAATTCACCTGATGTACTTGTTATATCAAACCATTTAAATGCAGGAGGTGCATCAGGAGCAGAAGTTATATATGCTCTTAGAAATAATGATACACTATCAAAATTAATACTTGAAAATCTAAGTAAAGAAGGTCAATCTATAAGAAAAGCATATCAAAGAAGATTACCAAGTGATAATAGTAAGGATTATTATTTTATCCACAGGAATACAGGTGTAACAGAACCAATAATTATTGAATATGGATTCCTTGATAATAAGGGTGATGCAGAAAGAATAAAAAATAATTGGGAAAAATATGCCGAAGCAGTTGTAAAAGCAGTTGCGGAATATAAAAATATTCCATATGGTGAAAGTACTTCATCTACTACTTATACTGTGCAAAGAGGAGATACTTTATGGAATATCGCTAAAAAATTTAATACTAATGTAAATGAAATAAAGAGATTAAATAATTTAAAAAGTAATGTCTTATATGTAGGTCAAACTTTAAGAGTACCAGAATATTATAAAGCAGAAGATACAAATATATCATATGTAGTTAAAAGAGGAGATAGTTTATATTCAATCGCAAGACAATATGGAGTTAATGTTAATGATTTAATGAAAGTTAATAATTTAACTAGCGATTTATTAAGTATAGGTCAAATTATAAATATACCATCTTCTACAACTATAGTAACACCTTCAGAAGATGACATAATTAATGAAGAAAATACTTATGTAGTTAAAAATGGAGATACATTATGGTCAATATCTAGAATATTTAATGTTAGTATAGATGATATTAAAAACAAAAACAATTTAACAAGTGATATATTGACTGTAGGAAGTGTTCTTACTATTCCAACTGGAACAGATTCAGGTAATGATATTATAGTTTATACTGTTAAAAGAGGGGATAGTTTATGGAAACTTGCTAGAGATTATAACACAACAATAAATGATATAAAACAGTTAAATAACTTAAAATCTGATGTACTTAGAGTTGGCGATGAACTTCAAATAAAAAAGAATACCAATGTGTAAAAGCATTGGTATTTTTAGTATAAGTCTTTACAAACTCCTTTTTGTGGAACATAAAAACAATGATTTTTATATCTTCCACTATTTGCTTGATTAAACCATGTTGGTCTACATGAATTACCAGATCCTGGTGCATAAAACCAGAGTGCATTAGTCGCAGGATGAAAGTATTCACCATTTATTACTCTTTTAGCAAGATTTTTTTCTGCAGTACTTGATGAACTATAAAAAAGTGGACTATCTGTTCCAGAAAATCCGCCTGGATCTTGATATACCATTTGATAAATACTAGTAATATTTTTAAAATCTAAGCAATTTCCTATAACTCTATTTATTCCAACATTACCAACCATAAGCATTCCAAGATTACCTTCGCCAGTTGCTTCTGCTCTCATAAGTCTAGCAAGTAAATCAAGTTCTTTTGTATTATATGCAACAATAGCCATAATAAACCCTCCCATATATTATATGCAAAAGAGTATCAAAATTAGTTGATAAAATAAAAAAAATATGATATTATTAATTTGTCCGATTTAGGGGATTAGTTAAATGGTATAATAGGAGTCTCCAAAACTTTTGTTGGGAGTTCGATTCTCTCATCCCCTGCCAGGTAAATATTCGCTATATGGCGATTTATATATATTATTTCTAGAGTATTAGCTCTAGATTTTTTTTAATATTAATATGTTGGCTTTAACAAAAATATAAAGAAATAATATGTATACAATTAATGTATTATAGGTTATAATTAAATTAGGAGGAGAAAAAATGAAAAATAAAATTTTAATAGGGTTAACATGTTTATTTGTATTAATTTGTACTGTAGGGTGTGCAAATACAAAAGAAAACACAAGTGTAAAAAATGATAATGTAGAAAGTGATTCAGAACAAACTGTAAAATCAAAATGTTCATATTATGAATGTTTGACAAAGATGTCTTTAGATAATACATTAGAAGAATTAAATGGTATAGTAGGATTTGAAGCTACTAAACTTGAAAGTACTTCACTTGATAAGTATGAATATGACTTTGGTAATGATAAAAAAATTACTGTTTCAATTTCAAATGATAAAATAGTATCTATAAAAATTGAATATGATAAAAAAGAATTAAAAAATAAAAAAGTAACACTTGATAACTTATCAGACATAAAAGCAAGAATTAATGATGGAATTAGTTATGATGAATTTAAAAAAGCTGTTGGTGGTGTTGATGGAACTCTTATTGAAGTTAGTTCTTGGAATAAATATGTTTGGGTAGCAGAAGATGGAAGTAGCAATGTTACCGCATCTTTTGGTAAAGATGGAAATCTTAAATTCTTTAGTGGATTAGGTTTTAAACAATAATAAAAAATGTTAACTATATTAGGGTATTGATATAATTTCAATACTTTTTTTGTACTATATTATTTAATAAAAATATCAATTGTTATGTATATCATAAGTTTTTTTCGTTAATTTATATTTTAAAATATATATGATATAATGAATGTGTATTTAGATTTAACTATATTTTTTTAATTAAGTTTTAATGATAACAAAATAATCGTAAGTGTATTAATTTTATATTCAGGAGGTTTTTTATGAAAAATGAAAAAGATGATAACAAATTACATTTAATTATAGGTGAGGATATACCAAATGATGCTCCTAAAGAGTTTAGCAAAGTTGCCTTATATATTCGTGATAAAGAAAAAAATTTAAACTTATATACTGAAGTTTCCTTACCATATTTAATCAATCACTCAGAATTTTTAGATTATGAGGGAGATCCCAGATACCTTTTTATGGAAGATTATGATTCAAAAAATAAAATCAGTAGGTATATATGTATGATAAAACCTTTTGGTTCTATGAAAGGTGTATATCGTTTACTTGATGGGAATCCTATTAAAATAAGACCAATTAATATATTATATGAACTACAAAATGATGTAAAAGCATATAGACTTGTAAATGAAGATAATGATAAAAAGTAATAAATAGTTTTAAAAAAACAGTTAGATTTAATTTTAACTGTTTTTAAAATTTATAATAAGGTACTTAAAAATTTAAAATTTTAGTAATATTCATATTATCTAATTAATTTCCATTAACATATTTTATCTTTAATATTTCTGTTTCACATTTCTTATTTTTATAACAATATTTAATTTCTAATTTTATTGCTGATTTAAAATCTGATTTATCAGTTTTAGTAAATGCATCTTCTTCTTTATCACTTTTTATTCCTGATTCTTCAAGAGAAAAGTCTTTTAAAATTTGATCAAAACTTCTTCCTTTTACTTTAGCCATTTCATCACTAAACATTGAGTTGTCATTAAACCTTAAATCAATTTTGTATTCATCTAAATCTTTTTCATTCTTTACTTTCTTTAATACTTTGAAATTATCAAGATAGATATATCTTTCATCATTGTCTCCATAATATACTTTACCTGTTTCAAATGCAAAATGTTCTGATTCACCAATAAATTTATATGTTATATTATCTCTTTTTTCATAACCATAGTCTTCCTTATAAGTTATTTTATTTTTAGAATTCATAGAACAACCACATATTGTGAATAATGCAAAAATAATTAATAATCTTGTAAATACTTTTTTCATAATATTTCTATACTAAATTTTTATTTAATATATTCCTCCTTTTTAGCTTATTATACCATAAATAAATTTTAAAATATATGCTTTTTAATTATTGCATTTTATATAATATTTTATGATAAACGATAAAAATATATTGACAAATAATAAAATTAAGCTTATTATGTAATTGAGGTGAGGAGTTTTGAAAAAAAGTTTTATAGCGAAAATAGTTGAAATAATACTAATAATTATATTAATAGTTGGTTGTGTATCTTTAATATTTGTACCAGAACTATATGATATGTTTAAATATACAAATGTTAAAAAATTTATGAATCAGACATTAATATATAGAATTACTTTTTATTCTTGTTATGTAATTGGTCTTTATATTATATATAAAATGATCAAATTATTTAATATTGTTTACGAAGGTAGTCCATTTAAGAAAGAATTAGAAAATATATTAAAGGTAATAGCAGTAATGTTTATGTTATTATTTTTAATTGTTATTATTAAGTCAATATTTATTCCTAATCTGTTGTCATTTGTCGTAGCAATTATATGTTTTATCGCATCACTTAGTTTTTATGTTTTAGCAGAAGTGATAAAATCTGCGATTAAATATAAGAATGAAGTAGATTTTACGGTGTAGGTGAATAGTATGATAGTAGTTAATTTAGATGTTATGATGGCAAAAAGAAAAATGTCATTAAATGAACTAAGTGAAAAGACAGGAATAACGACAACAAATCTTTCAATATTAAAAACAAATAAAGCAAAAGCAATTAGATTTTCAACACTTGAAGTAATATGCAAAGTACTTAATTGTCAACCTAGTGATTTATTAGAATATAGGAGTGATACAGATGGAATTAAAGATTAAAAGAGAAAATGTAATTGTACCAATTGTATCGGCATTATTAATAGTAATAATAAGTAATCTAAAAGTTGATTGGTATTTTAAAACTATTATGTTTCCATTTTTTATGATATTAGTATCAAGTACTATATTAGTTATGAAAAATGATAATATAAATAAAAAAGCATTTTATTTGCTTATACCAATTATACTTATAATATTTAGTAATTTAATTTTGATATTATTAAAAGGAACGTTAGATGAAAATAATGAAATATTAAATATTATTGTGCTTCCAGTATTAATTTCAATATATTTATTTTCATTAATTAATAAAAATTATAAAATAGCTTTAGTTAATATTCCACTTATGTTTAAAATATTTCCTAGATATTTATTTAGAAATTTAAAATTCTTAAAAATTAAGACAAGTAGAGAAAAAACAAATAAGATATTAAATGCAGTATTTGGAATTATAGTAGGTATTGTATTTTCTATAGTCATTCTTTTACTTTTAATGAGTGCGGATGATTATTTTAATAAGTTTGTTTCTAAGACATTTATTTCAATTAACTTTGATTTTTCAAAAATAATGCAATTTGTAATATTTTTTATAATTATATTTTCTATAGGTGTTAATTTAATAAGAAATAGATATATAGTTATGAAAGAAAATAAAACAAGAAAAATAGATCACACAATAATAATTTCTATGTTATCAGTTATTAATCTTGTGTTTGTATTATTTTTAATATCAGAAGTATCAAAATTATGTGGTAATTTCTTACAAATACCAAAGGGATATATTTATTCTAGTTATGCAAGAGAAGGCTTCTTTCAGTTATTGTTTGTAACTATAATTAATTTTTCAATAATACTATATTTAATATATAAAACAAATGTAATAAAAGAAAATAAAGTTATTAGAAATTTAGTTTTAATTTTAATAGCATTTTCAGTATTATTAATATTTAATTCATATTATAGAATGTTCCTTTATATTGGTAAATTTGGATTTACTAATTTAAGACTTCAAGTAATATTATTCCTATTTATGGAACTTATATTATTTGGAATAATTATTAAGAAAATAATTAATAAAGTTAATAATGATGGATTAATATTCTTAGTAATAATGACAAGCTTTTATGTTATTAATTTATATATTTGTAATGATTTCTTCATAAGATTGATTGGTTAAATGAAATACTGATGAACATATTAATATATTCTTAGTTCAGATTAAATTGTGGAAAAATGATGATCCCTTAATTACTCCTAAATTTCAAATTATAAGTAAACCAAATAATTGGGTTAAAGCGATTGGGGGAGAAAGTTTATAAAAATATAAGTAATGCTTCAATTATTCAATTAAATATTTGAGAAGATTTTAAAAGTTATTGTGAAGATAAAAAAGTTGATTTTTCAAATATTAAACCATTACCCCAACATTGGTATAGTATTTTTATAGGTAGGAGTGGCTATTATTTAGATTTAGCTTATAATGCTAAAAGACATGAAATTACATATGCATGTGAACTTATAAATTTCAATAAAATTTATATTATTCATTAGAGCAATGTAAAGAAGAAATTAATAAAAATATCGTAAAACTTACAGGTGATGTCATTAGAAGGTAAAAAGACGTCAAGAATTAAATTGGTATTCAATATAGATGTTGATCCTAATTCTTAATTTTGAAATGAAACATTTGAATGGATTGGTAATAATGCGGAATTATTTAAGATTAAATTTAAAAAGGTATTTAAAATAATAGTAATTAATGATATAATATGTTTGGATTAAAAAAAGCGCTAGTACAGGCTTAAATTGTTTTTAAGTTTTGTATTGCGCTTTTTTTGTAGTAGGAGTGATGTAATATGTTAAAAATTTATATTGGACCAAATGGTTATGGTAAAACATTTTCAATAAATAAAGAAATAGAGGAGTTAATAAAACAAGATAAAGGAAGAAAAGATATTCTATTATTAAACTCTGAAATTGTATTTGCTGATGAAATGAAAGATACCGTTAATAATTCTTTTGTAATGGAATATTTGATTAGTGAGTTGTTAGAGAATGAAGAAATTTCTAATGCTAGAAAAAATTATGAAAGTGCTCTGGATAAAAGCATTGAAGAGAACCAACAAATTTATAATGAAATAATGGAAGAAGTTTTAAGTCTTAATAATCAAAAGAGAGAAAAAAATGTTATTTCTACAACGCCGACAAAAGAATACAAAAAAATAGTGAAAATAAATTCAGATGATTTAAAAAATAACATGGGAAGTGGTCAGAAATTACAATTTTTATTAAAATTAATACAAAGAAGCCATAAACAATTTATTTATTTAGATGAACCAGAAAATCATACTCATCCATCGTTATTGCATATTACTGCAGGTCTTATAAATGACTTAAGTAAAACAAAAAATATTTGCGTAGCTACGCATTCTCCAGATTTATTAAATTTATTAGATATTGATTTTGAAAACTTATTTATATTCAATGATCCAAATTTTGGAGAGCCTAAAAAAATTGATTTTAAAAGTGCTATATTACTTCCAAGTGACATTCACGTTGAAAATTTGAATAATAAATCAAAAACTTACTTTACTATAGACTCTTTAAAAAGAAATATTATAGAACTTCACAAAAAGGAATTTTTGAATTCATTATTTTCAAAAAAAGTTTACATGGTAGAAGGTATAAATGATGAATTATTTATCAAAAAATTATTAGTCAATTATAATAAACAATATACACAATATAGTATTTTTCAATGTTATGGGAAACCACACTTTATACCTTTTATAAAAATATTTCAAAATCTTGATATAGAAGTTATTCCATTATTTGACAAGGATAATGAAAATGATGCAAATAATAATGCTATTAATAAGGAAATAAAAAAATGTAATATATATTTGGAATCAAATACAATATTAGAAGGTGAAATTGGTTATAGTGGAAAAAAAGAAAATACTCCTAATTTTATTGAATATTTAGATAATTTTAAATGTTATGAGAAATATAAATATTTAGTTGAGGAGACAGAAAATGTTTAATGTTTTAAATTTAGATCCACTAGAATTTGAAAAGTTTTGCATGGATTTCATGGAAAAAAGATTAAATTTAGAATTTAAAAGATTTGGACCTGGTAAAGATGATGGAATTGATTTAATAAGTCTTGATGGTAAAGTTATTTGTCAATGTAAAAGATATAAAGATTCCTCAAAATTAGTTGATGTTTGCAAAAAAGAATTAGAAAAAATGAAAAAACAGTCTTTTGATAAGTATTATTTACTAACGAGTGCTGAAATTAGTGAAACGGTTACTAAGAATATATATGATATTTTTAGAGATTATATGGAAAATTATTCTTATGTTATAGGAAAAAATGATATTGATGATTTTTTAATAGATGATGCAAATATCGATGTTTTAAAAAAGAATCATAAATTATGGCTTTCATCAGCTGCAGTGTTAGATTTGTATTTAAATAGGTATTCTGATGCTATTAGTAAAGTCATAATCGATGATTTTGAAAATGAAACAAAATATTTTGTGGAAACTAAAGCATATTATGACGCAGTTGATATTATAAATTCTAGAGGGGTTATTTTATTTATTGGTGATCCTGGCATTGGAAAAACATTGACATCTAAAATGTTAATAAGATATCTTTTGATAAGTAACAAAGAATATAGATTGACAACCGTATCCAATAATGATTTATCAAAATTGATAGAATCTATGCAGCAAAATGATAACCCTGAAATAATTTTTTTAGATGATTTTTTAGGACAAACGTCTTTATCGATTAGTGATAAATTGATTAATGAATTAAAATCATTATTAAAATTAACAAAAATTTATAAAAACAAAAAGGTTATATTAAATAGTAGAATTACAATTTTAAATAAAGCAAAAAATGAAAAAGAAGAATTCGAAAAGTTAATAGATGAAATTGGCATTAAAGAATGTTTAATAGATGTTAATGATATAACCAAATTAGATCGTGCAAGAATTTTATATAATTTAATGTATCATAATGGTGTTACTAAAAAATCATATGAGTCAATAATTAAAAATAAAAATTATAATAGTATTATTGATCACAAATCTTTTAATACACGTATTATTGAAATGTGTGTTATACGTGAGAAAAAGTTAGAATCAGAAAATTTTTATGATTTTGTTATAAATGCATTAAATAATCCAAAAGATGTTTGGAAGAGTGAGTTTGATAGGATTGAGTCTTGTGATGCTATATTAATGTATCAATTATATACTTTGGGAAATAATTATATTCCAATAGATGTTCTAAAAAAATCAACTACAAATTTTTTATTAAAAGATGGATATGATGTTTCCCGTTATAGTTTTAATGATTCGATTAATAGATTGAGTAAATCATTGATAGGAATTGCTATTTTAGGTAAGAAAAAATATATAAGTGTTTTAAATCCATCAATTAATGATTATATACAAAATTATTTGCTTGATAACAGTGCTCAATTGAAAAAAATATTTGAAACTTCTTTATATATAGAACAAGTAGATAAAATTTTAGAATTATGTCCTTATCTTTTAGAAAATAGTATTGATAATTTTGAAAAAATATCAGCATATAATCATTATAATTCATTTATGAGCGAAGATAATTTAGAAATAAAAAAGAAAATAGAATTTATTATTAAATATAAGTATTGTGATAAAAAAATTAAAAGTTATGTCTCTTCATTTTTTGATTATGATTTAAAAAGTAATTATTTAATTAAATTTGCTTTAAATAAAAGTATTAGAGTTTTTTATTCTTTTGAATCTATTATAAATGATGTGGAAAAATTTTCAAAAAAAATAAAGAGTTCAGATTATGATTATATTGAAGAATTATTAGAGTATTATTCAGATAATGAATTAGATAATTTTTTAATAGAAAAAAATTTAACTAGTATATTAATATCTTCGCTCGAATATAAATTAATTACTTTAGGTGAAGATTTTGTTAATGAATTAATTAAAAGTACGTCAGAAGATAAAAAATTTATAAACAATAACGAAGAATTAGAAGAAAATCCTGATTATATTATTGAAATCAAACAAAAAGTTGAAGAAGAATTAATGCTAAAAGCAACTGAAAGTATTAATTATATTAAAAATTTAGGATATGAATTTGATGATATAAAGTTAGATTATGATTATATAGTTGATAATATATGTATTGAAATGTTATTAAATGATGACCTAAATGATTATATAAAAGAAATATCAGAGGATTCTATTGATTATGATTATTCTCAAATGATAAAATCAAATACAATTGATGTTGATGATATATTTAATCAAGATTATGATGTATAAAGACCTAATTGGTAGTACAGAAATATATTTCTTTTGTATATTTTTGTAGAGTTTTTTAATTTGTTATAAGATGAAAGTACCTAAAAAAAATAATTGAAAAGCACACTTTTATTATCTCAAGATATATCTTATATATTGATTATTGTGGATAAAGAAGAATTCATAAATGCATTTATTTTAAAATCTTTAAGAGAATCTATTAACCTAAGATAGAATTGCAATAGTAGTGGAGTTTAATGCAATACTTTAACATTAAGAGAAACACAAGTTGTTTCAGAGAAAATAACTATTGGTGTAAAATCTATTAAAGAATATTTAGAAGTGATTAATCATGAAAAATCAATCTTATTTTTATATGATTTAGTTAAAGGTAAGTAAACAATTGTTGAATGGAATATTAAAATTATTCATTATAGTATTAAAAGATATTGATAACGAAAAAAAAATATAGAAAGGAAAATGTAATTATTAAAGGTGTAACACATATTCCATCAAATTATTTAAAACTTCATGAAATAATTGGAAAATTAATATTAACTTATAGATACTTGAAATGAATATCACTTAGTAATTCAAGCAGTATTATTATATAGAGTATTAGTAAAAATTCATCTTTTTGTAGATGACAATTTAAGAACTTCAAAATTACTTTTAAATTTAGATTTAATGAATAGTTGGTATTTGTCAGTAATTATTAAAAAAAATAAAAATTAAAATATTATGAAGAATTAGATAAAGCACGTATAATTGGTAATTATACAGATCTTGTTAAATTAGTAACTAAATTAGAGATAGATATGTTAAAGTAATATTTAGAATTGCTATATGTTTGTTAATGAGAATAGACACTAGATCAATAGTAAATAATTACTATATTAAAGAAGAAATAATGTTTTTTTTAAGTTTGTAAAAATAATTGATAAAGAACACATGAACAAGGAAAAAATAATATGGAATATGAAAAAAAATAGAAAGATTAGATGGTTATGATGCACCATTAAATTCTACAATAAATCCATTTAATAGTTTAGATAATTATAGAAATGTATTCAGGGGTTTTCAATATGCAAAAAGTGATATGTATCATTACAATAAAGCAAGGCATATATAATAGATGTCTCATTACATGTATAAAAACTTATTAAATTATGCAAAACTTGCTATAGATTCTAATAGAAATAATATATTTGATTCAGAAGATGCAATAGTATTTTATTCTGAATCAAGAATAATAGAAAAAGAATTATTGAAAAATTTAAAATAGCCTATAAGTGGTATTATTTATAATATAAATGATGAATTTTAAGTAGTAAAGAGGGGGTATTAATAATATGGCAGTATGTTTCTTTAATAATGATTATAAAAGTAAGTATAGTTGTGAATATGAAATTAAAAAAAATGGTATAGAAGTAAGAATAGATTATGATATAGATGATGAGATAGAACCGGATTCTAATGGAATTAAATCATATGGAGTTAATACCAAATTTGATAAAAGGGATATTTTAATTATAGACTACAAAAATAAGGCAAATTATTTACTAAAAGATGCAAACTATAATGGTCATTCAGAAGTTTTTGGAACACCAGATGATAGTTATAGAACAAAATTTTTTTCAAACTGTTATTTTATTGATAATAATTATGATAAATTGTCTAATTTAAAACCAAATCCTAAAATAAAAAAAATAAAAATATATAGTGATATTATAAATGAATTTATCGGGCATCCAAGTTTAAGTGAGAAAAGTTTGGATGATGAATTTATTATTAAATTGAAAAGAGATACTATTAAACAAAATATTTTGATTGAGAAAAATAATATAAAAAATTTAATTATATCTGATGATTGGAATTATATGCATAGTTTTAAAAATAATGATATTCAAATTAAATTAAATGGATATGTGGAGATTGAAGTTAGTAAAAGGATTAATTATTATGATGCATATGATTATATAAGGGAATTAATGGTGTATATTCAGTTATTAAGACCAGACAAGATGATAATTAATAAAATAAGTGTATGTATTGATGAAATATATTATGATTATTTCTTACCTATAAGAGAAATTAAATATAATGATTCGTATGTTGCGAAAAGCGTAGATGATGATTTTTTAACATATTTGTCAAAATGCTATGAGTTAATTCCATTTAGAAATAGCAAAACTGAAGTTAGAAATATTCCGTATATTATATTTGATACTTCAAGAAACTTAGAAGATAATTTTCTGACTTTTTATAGGTTTATTGAATGCTATTATAAAAAGCAACAAATAAAAGGAATTGTTAATAATTTTGTTTTTTATAGTTTTGAAAATAATTATAAAAGAAGCAAAACAATGGCTAAATGTGAAAAAGAAAAACTATGTCAAGAAATAATTAGTTTAAGAAATCACTATATTCATTCTGGATATTACGTAAAAAATCATAGTATAAAAATCAAATTTAAAAAAGTTGGGAAACAAGTTAACCCAAAAAATTATACAGCAAATAATGTAGATTTTAAATGGATATATAAAAGAACAAAAATATTATATGATATTGTAATAGATATAATATTTAGAAATATGTTAGAAATTGAAGACTATAATTTTAAAAGACATTTTTAATTTATACCATGAGAGAACTAACTTTGTGGTGTAGATGAAATGTAAATTGTTAAAAATAGTACACAAATATGTTATAATTCTTATAGTTGATTACAATATTATATATGATAAATTTTCTAGTTTATTATAAATGGAGGAGTTATGAATATAGAATTAAAAGCAAAAAAATTTGCAATAAAAGCGCATAAAGGTCAGGTAAGAAAAAGTGATAAAGAAAAACCAATGATAATACATCCAATAAATGTTGGACAAATATTAAAACAATATGGATTTGATGAAAATGTTGTATCCGCAGGGTATTTACATGATGTTGTAGAAGATACATCATATGAAATAGAAGATATAAAGAATAATTTTAATGATGATATTGCTTCATTAGTATATGGTGCGAGTGAACCAGATAAAAGTTTATCTTGGGAAGAAAGAAAAAAACATACAATAGAAGAAACTAAAAAATTAGATTTAAGACATAAGGCAGTAATATGTGCGGATAAAATTAGTAATCTTGAGGATTTAAAAATATTATTTGAAATTAAAGGAGAATACGATTTTTCAGCATTTAAAAGAGGATATGAATCTCAAAAATGGTACTATACTGAAGTTTATAATAGTTTAATATTTAATGAAGACGAAAATAATCCTATGTTCATAAGATTAAAAGCGTTAATAGATGAAATCTTTAATAATAAAGATAATGATGAATATGTAAAAAATATTATATTTAAGGATAATATAGAAGAATATAATAAATTAAGAAAAATACATTATAGAAAAGAAGAAGTATACAAACTAAAAAAAGTTTTATCTGATAATTCTCCATATGTTATTGAATTTACTGGAACACCAAGAACAGGTAAAACAAGTTTAATTAATAATTTAAAGGATTTTTTCAAAAAGAAAGGCTTTGTAGTAGAGGTATTAGAAGAATTTACTACATCTGAAAAATACAAAAAGGAAATATATCCAACTTTAAAAGACAAATATAAAAATGTAGTTAATACAGAAATTCCAAAATATGTATTAAAACAATTAGAAGAATCAATTGAGAGAAAACCAGATATCATCATAATTGATAGATCTTTATTTGATAGACTAATTTGGGTTGATAGATTATATTTAAAAAATGGAATGAGTGAAGAAGAATATATTGAATATAAAAAGTTATATATACCTTTAATTAAAAATAAAATTGATATTGTTATTTCAACATATGCGGATAGTCTAACATCATTAAAACGTGATTACAATGCAAATTTATCACTTGAAAAAAGATCATTTCTTAATGAGATAAATTTAAATGAATATAATGAATCATTATTAAATATGAAAAAGTTATCTGAAGAAGAAAACATAAACTTTAACTTATTTGATACAACAAATAAAAATCAAAGAGAGATATCTTTTGAAGTAGTAGATTGTTTATTAAAAGATATGAGACAAAATTTATTAAATAAGGCTTATAAAGAGTTTGATTTTAAACAAAATAAGTAAAAAATTGATACACAAGTATGCGTTGAACTAAATAATTAATTATACAATGATATTTTAACTATTAAAAATTATAAAATTATAGTTAATAACAAACTCAAAATACTAAAATATGCATTTAATATAATAGAAATATATATTAAGGATGGTGATGCATATGGGAGAAAAATTTGAATTAGAAGTTTTAACTAGGCTCGCTGTTATTGAAAGTAAAATAGATGATTACAAACTTATAAAAGAAAAGTCAAATGAAGCATACAATTTAGCAAATAGAAACTTAGAAACTATTAACAAAATTGAAGACAGAAATAAATGGTTATGGAGGACATCAGTAGGAGCTTTAATAACAGGTTTGATAGGAATACTTATATTATTTATCAAATTAGGACTCGGAATTAATTAATATATATAAAAAGGTCTAGAAAAATCTAGACTTTTTTGTTATAATATTATCGGATTGCCCAATAGCCAAGTGGTAAGGCGGTAGACTCTGAATCTATTATGCGTTAGTTCGAATCTAACTTGGGCAGCCATGGCCTGTTGGTGAAGTGGCTTAACACACTGCCCTCTCACGGCAGCATTCATGGGTTCGAATCCCATACAGGTCACCAAATTTTGTATATAGATTTACATAACAAGAAGTGCTTTTAAAATATAAAAGCACTTTATTAATAGAAAAGAGGGTAAACTTATGAAAGGTAAAATCAAATATATTGTATTTAGTATTTTAGTAATTTTACTTATTTGTCTTGTATACCTTATAGAAAGTGGAAAAATAATTCCATTTGATGATGCAGTATACAGTTTAATTGCGGGAAATATAACAGAAGAAAAAACAAGATTCTTCCAGTTCATAACAAATATGGCAAGCACACAATGTATAGTTCTTTTATGTTTAGCATCCCTAATATTTATAAAAAATATAAAAACAGGTATATTAATTTCTGTAAACTCTATAAATAGTGTGATTATAAACTCGGTATTTAAAAGAATAATAAAAAGAGAAAGACCAATAGTACTCCACTTAATAGAACAAACAGGATTTAGTTTCCCAAGTGGCCACGCAATGGCCGCAATGAGTTTTTATGGATTTTTAATTTATTTAATCGCAAAATCAAAATTTAATACATATACAAAAGTAATATACATATTCTTATTATCTACCATAATACTTTTAGTAGGGATAAGCAGAATTTATCTTGGAGTACATTATGCGAGTGATATAATTGGTGGATATTTAACATCAATTATCTATATGTTAATTTATATTTTTGTTGTGGATAAAATAAAGAAGAAAACCAAAACTGTCTAAAACTGTAAAAAACTTCCTAAATATGGGAAGTTTTTCCTATTATGTGTTATACTAATAACAAAAGGATGTGTTTATATGCTTAGAAAAAATAACAAAAAAGATACTTTAGATATAGAAAAAGTAAACGAAGGTGTTGTTTTACTTAATAAGATGCTTAAAATAATGTTTGTAGCACTTATTGTAGCAGCAGTTATGCTTGTAACATACATATTTAAAGAATGGAAAATATTTAAATTTATTGGAATACTTTTAAATACTTTATCTCCATTATTTATAGGTATAATAATTGCTTGGTTATTTAATCCAATTGTAACATTTTTAACAAAGCATAAAATGAATAGAGTAGCCGCAACAATTATAGTTTATACAGCATTCATTGCATTACTTACAGTATTATGCGTATTTAGCGTTCCAACTTTAACAAAACAAATAAATGATTTTATAAGTATGGTTCCAAGTTTAACAACAAAATTAAGTTCATTTATAGACAAAATATTTGAAATATTTGAACCAGTACTTGATAGCAATGCTGCAGATATAAAGGCAAGTTTATTTAGTACAATTGTTGATTTAGGAAAACAAATAACTGTTGGATTACCATCAAAACTAATCACAATTGCAACTGCATTTGTATCAGGTCTTGGAACATTTGTAATTGGACTATTTATTGGACTTTATATGCTTTTTGATTTTGATAATGTTAGTAAAGTATTCTTAAGTATATTACCAGTAAAAGCAAGAGAAGATGCTGGTAACTTAATGAATATTGCTAATAAAACTTTATTTAATTACATTCAAGGAATATTAATAACAATGACTTTAATCTTTATAGAAAACTCAATAGGTTTTTCACTTGCAGGATTAAAAGCATCAATACTTTTTGCATTCTTCTGTGGTGTTACAAACGCTATTCCATATGTTGGACCATGGATTGGTGGTATTCCAGCCGCTATAGTAGGTTTCACACAAGGAGTACCAACTGGTATATTTGTAATAATAAGTATTTTAGTATCACAAATGCTTGATAATGTAATATTCACACCACTTATACAAAGTAAAGGGTTAAAGTTACATCCAGTAACAGTTATTATTGCTCTTCTTGTATTTGGAAAATTCTTTGGAATTATTGGTATGATAATTGCAGCTCCATGTGTTGCGATTATTAAAACAATATTTATGTATTTTAACGATAAATATGAATTAATTAAATTAAATGAAGAAATAGAAGAAGAAGTGGAGAAAAAAACAAGTGAGTAGAAAAGAAAAAGTAATAGAAGTATTAAAAGTTTTAGGCTATGGTCTTTTAGTATATTACTTTATTCCATTTTTTGCGTATGGATTTAACCAGTCAGGTGCAAATATTTATGCAAAAATATGTGTACTTTTAGTAAATAATATATATGCATTAATCGCCGGAATGATTATTACTAAAAAATGTGGATTTAAATGGTACTATTCATTTTTAGTAGCGTTTATATATGTTCCATCAGCTTTATTTTATTACAATAATGATACAGTAATATATTCAGTACTTTATATAATAATGTATATAGTAGGAACTTTAATACAATTAAATATAAGAAAAAAATAAACCTTCAATTTATATTGGAGTTTTATTTTGGGAAAAAATATCATATGATTTACTAGGGTGAAGACTATGATAGTAATTGATCCATCAAAAGGTGGAAGAGAAAGTGGAGTAACAGGTAACGGAATAGTTGAAAAAGACTATAACCTTCTTATAAGTGAGTATATATTTAACAGATTAAAAAGTTTAGGTGCTGATGTAAAAATAATTAGAACAACAGATGAATATATAAGTGAAGATGATAGAGCAAATAAAATATTAAATGCATATGGTAATAATTCTAAAGTAGTTGCTCTATCAAATATGCTTGGAAATATCGGAAGCGGAGCAGAAATAATATATGCGCTTAGAAATAATAGTAATCTTGCTTCAGCACTTGCAGAAAATTTAGATGATGCAGGTTTAACAGTAAGCAAGTACTATCAAAGAAGAAGTGAAAATGATACAAGTAAAGACTATTATAATATTCAAAAAGATACTGGTTTAATTGAAACAATTATTGTAAACTATGGAAATATAAACAATATAAATGAAGCTACAAATATTAAAAATGAATGGGAAGATTATGCTGAAGCAGTAGTTAAATCACTTGCAAATTATACGAATGTTCCATATTACAAAGAAGGAGAATCACAAGAAATATACACAGTAAAAAAGGGAGATAGTTTATGGAAAATAGCAAATAAATATAATACTACTGTGGAAAAGTTAAAAAGCGCAAATAATTTAAAAACAAACACATTAAGTGTTGGACAAAAACTTGTAATTCCAAGTATAAGTGTAAGTCCAGAAGTAAGTGATACATATATTGTTCAAAAAGGAGATAGTCTTTGGAGTATAGCAAACAAATTTAATATGACAGTATCAGAATTAAAAAACTTAAATAATTTAACAAATAATTTATTAAGTATAGGTCAAGTTTTAAAAATAAAAGATTCATCTAGTAATGGAGAAACAACTTATACTGTGCAAAAAGGGGATAGCCTTTGGGTAATCGCAAACAAATATGGTATAACTACAGAAGAATTAAAAAATTATAATAAGTTAACAAGTAATTTATTAAGTATAGGTCAGGTACTAAAGATTCCACAAGGAAAAACAAGTACTGAAAACATATACACAGTAAAAAAAGGAGATAGTTTATGGACTATTGCAAATAGATATAATACTACAGTTGAAAAAATAAAAGTTTTAAATAATTTAACAAGCAATTTATTAAGTATAGGTCAACAATTAAAAATTCCAAATTAAAATCTTTAATTTTAATATAAAGTATGGTACAATGTACTTGGTGATAGAATGAAGATTATAAAAATAAGTGCTTTATGGTGTCCAGCATGTCTTATTACAAATAAAGCAATTGATAAAATTAAAGAAGAACAAAATATTGAAGTAGAAAATTTAGATTATGATTTTGATGAAGATGAAGTAAAAAAATATAATGTGGGAACAACACTTCCAGTACTTATTTTTATGGATCAAGATAAAGAATTATTCAGACTAATAGGCGAAAAAAATTATGAAGAAATAATGAAAGCAGTAGGTGATCTAAAATGAAAAAAATATTAAAGTTTTTAATCGTATTTGCAGTCTTCTTATTATTGCCAGTAAGTGCGAAAGCAGATGAAAAGGTAATAAATATTCATTTATTCTATGGAAATGGATGCCCTCATTGTGCCGCAGAAGAAGAATTTTTAAGTGATTATTTAAAAGATAGAACAGATGTTAAATTATATAAATATGAAATTTGGTATGATTCACATAATCAGGAACTATTATCAAAAGTTCAAAAAGAAATGGGAACAACAAATAAAAATGGTGTACCATTTACTGTAATTGGTAAAAAAACAATAGTAGGGTACGCAGATGGAGTAACAGATGAACAAATAAAAGATGCGATTAACTATTATTTAAATAATGATTATAGAGATTATGCTGGTGAAATAACAGGAAAAGTTAAAAAGACTGAAGTAAAAGAAGATACAACAAAAGATGAAAGTAAAACAGAGGATAAAAAAGAAAATAAAATAGAAAAGGCAGATGATACTAAGGATTCTGATCAGACAGATGAGAATGTTACAGTTCCAGTACTTGGGAAAATAAATGCTAAAAAAGTATCACTTCCGATACTTGCTGTAGTACTAGGTTTCGTTGATGGATTTAATCCATGTGCAATGTGGATATTAATTTTCTTAATTACAATGTTATTTAATATGAAAGATAGAAAAAAGATGTGGATACTTGGTTTAACATTTATTTTAACATCAGGAATTGTATATCTAATGTTTATGCTTGCTTGGCTTAATTTAGCAACATTTATAAGTAAAATTGCATTTATAAGATTATTAATCGCAGTAATAGCGCTTGTTGTTGGATTAATTAATGTATATAAATATATTGATTCATTAAAGAAAAAAGATGAAGGCTGCGATGTAGTAGATAAAAAAGATAGAAAGAAAATAATGGAAAAAATAATTTCTATAACTCATGAAAAGAAATTTATAATTGCACTTCTTGGAATTATGGTTTTAGCAGCATCAGTTAATATTATTGAACTTATGTGTTCAATAGGTATTCCACTTTTATTTACACAAATACTTGCGATGAATAATTTAAGTACATTTAGTTATATGATATACATGTTTATATACATATTCTTCTTCTTAATAGATGATATAGTTATATTTGTTATATCAATGGTAACACTTAAAGTAACTGGTTTGTCAACTAAATATACAAAATATTCACATTTAATTGGTGGAATAATTATGCTTATAATTGGTTTATTATTAATTGTAAAACCAGAGTTATTAATGTTTAATTTTTAAAAGACTATTAGTCTTTTTTTTTATTATTCGAATATATTTTATTGAAAGGGTATATGTATGGATAATAAAATAAAAATTGGTATTCCAAGAGGACTTTATTATTACAAATATAATATATTATGGAAAGAATTTTTTAAAGAACTAGGTTGTGACATAATAGTAAGTCCAGAAACAAATTTTGAAATACTTGAAAATGGTAAAAAATATTCAGCAAGTGAAATGTGTTTATCACTAAAAATATATATTGGACATGTCTTTTATTTAAAAGATAAAGTAGATTATGTTTTAGTGCCAAGAATTGTATGTGAAAAAATAAATTCAGAATCATGTACAAATTTTATTGCGCTATACGATATTATAAATAATACATTTGATGTAAATATTTTAAATTATAATGTTGATGAAAGAAAAAGAAAAACTGAAGAATCAGCATTTATCAAAATGGGTGAAAAATTAGGATTTGGGAAAAATTTTATAGAATCAGCATACCATAAAGCAAAAAAAGAAGAATATAAACAAAATAAAATAAATTATTTAGTTCAGAATAAAAAATTAGAAAGAAATAAAACTAAAATATTACTTGTATCACATTACTATAATACTTTTGATAATTTAATAGGAAAAGAAATGACAAAAATACTTAATGATTTAGATTGTGAAGTTATATACGCATGTGTAGGTAATCCTGATAATGATAAAGATTTATACAAAAAAATAACAAAAACGTTAAGATGGCTTAATAATCAAGAACTTTTAAATTCAGTTATAGAATATGAATCACAAGTAAATGGAATAATTCTTCTTTCATCATTCCCTTGTGGACCAGATTCCTTAGTAAATGAAATGGTTACAAGAAATGTGAATATTCCATCTCTTACAATTTTAGCAGATGGACCAATTAATAATGAAGGTATAAATACAAGAATAGAAAGTTTTGTAGATATAATTAAGGGGGAAAAATATGAATAATAAAGTAATTAGTTTTCCTCATCTTTCAAATTATGATGTTCCAATTAAATATCTAATAGAAAAATTAACAAATGCAAAAGTAATTCCATCTCCATCTATTACTAAAAAAACAATAGAATTAGGTTCAAAATATAGTCCAGATTATGTTTGTATGCCTTTTAAATATACTTTAGGTAATTATATAGAATCGTTAGATAATGGCGCAAATATTTTAATTCAAGCAGGTGGTGGATGTAGATTTGGTTATTATTTTGAACTACAAAAGAAAATACTTGAAGATTTAGGTTATAAATTTGAATTTTATTCGTTATCAGATAATGATGTAAATGGCATTGGTAGTATGTATAATATGCTTAGAAAAATAAATCCAAACCTGAAAAAAATAAAATATTTATATTATCTAGTGCTAACATTTTTAATGATAAACTATATGGATAAAATTGATATGTATATAAGAAAAAATATTGGTTTTGAAATAAAAAAAGGTAGTTTTGAAAGAATAAAAAAAGGAATGTTAAATTCATTTTATAAATCAAATAACATCTTTACTTTAATAAAAAATTATTACAAATATAAAAGAAAATTTAAAAATATAAAATTAGATAAACCTAAAAATTGTATAAAGGTAGGAATTATAGGAGAACTATATACATCAATGGAAGAAAATGCAAATTACTTCATTGAAAAAGAATTATCTACTATGAATATAGAAGTAACAAGATATACTAATGTTACATTTTTACTTGTTACAAAAAGATTTAAAGAAAAGTATTATTTATGGAAAGCTAGAAAATACTGTAAATATTCAATGGGTTCAGATGCAATGGAAAATATATCAAGAGCAAAAATATTAATTGATAAAGGATATGATGGAATTATACATATTAAACCATTTGGTTGTACTCCAGAAATTGGTGCGATGAAAGTACTTGAAAAATTATGTACAAATGAAAAAATACCACTTATGTTTTTAACATTCGATACAAGTACTAGTGAACTTGGAATAAAAACAAGATTAGAAGCATTTAATGACATGCTTATAATGAGGAGGAATAATGAAAAATAATGCTTATTTAGGTATAGATATAGGCTCAATATCAACTAAAGGAGTAATTATAGATGAACAAAACAATATACTTGCAAATGAATATATAATGACAGATGCAAATCCAATAAAAGCATCCAAAGAACTTGTTAGAAGATTATCAACTAAATTTAATTATAATAAATATAAAATTGTGGGTGTAGGCACAACTGGTAGTGCAAGAAGACTTATTGGTGAAATGCTTGGTGCAAATATTATAAAAAATGAAATAACGGCACACGCAGTTGGAACTATTACAATTCATCCTGATGTAAGAACTATTCTTGAAATAGGTGGTCAAGATTCAAAAATAATACTTATTAATAATGGTGTAATAACTGATTATGCAATGAATACTTTATGTGCCGCAGGAACAGGTTCATTTTTATCTAGTCAAGCAAAAAGACTAGGTATTAATATAAATGATTTTGGCAAAATAGCACTTACTTCAAATAATCCAGTAAAAATAGCATCAAGATGTACTGTATTTGCAGAATCTGATCTTGTTCATAAAGCACAAATAGGTTATAGGACAGAAGATATAGTTTCAGGACTATGCAAAGCAGTTGTTAATAATTATTTAGGTAATGTAGCAAAAGGAAAAAAGATATATCCTAAAGTTGTATTTCAAGGTGGTGTTAGTAAAAATATAGGTGTTGTAAAAGCATTTAAAGACGAATTAAAAATGGATATTGTTGTAGATGATATTGGACACTTAATGGGTGCATTTGGTATTGCTATTTTAAGTAAGAAAAAAGAAAAAATAGATGATTTTTCGTTTAATATGGATGATATAAAATTCGAAGCAAAAATAAAAGAATGTTCTAAATGCGCTAACAATTGTGAGGTAGTTAGAATATATAAAGAGGAAAAATTAATCGATTCATGGGGAAATAGGTGCGAAAATGGTTTAAAATAATTAAAAAAGCCTTTACAAAACTAGGGTATATTGTGTTATAATGTTATTAACAATACGAGATATAGTAGCGGGAGATGAAATATTATGACACAAAAATTAGATTATAGTAGAGAAGATGCAATGGAAATATTAAATAATGTTAATTTCTCTGATGAAGAAAAGAGAAGTCAATATGAAGAATATATGAGTGAACTTAAAAAGACAAGAAAGAATGCAATAGTTACAAAATTAAATGACTTAGCAAGAGAAATACCAACAATAACGAAAGATATTTATATATCAGTTTTGAAGAAATATGAAAATGATGATTTATCAATACCTTTTGAAGTTATCGAATCTGAACTTAGTACATTTGAAAAAGATATGCGAAAGAAATATGATGAATATTTAGCATCTCAAAAAGAAGAAGAGGAAGAAATATTACCAGATGTTACTAAGGAAGAAAATGAAGATCTTGAGTCAATGACTTTTGATGATACTATATTTGATGCACCTAAAGTAGAAGAAGAAGTAAAAGAGGATGAAGAAGAATTGAAACCATCATTTTCTCTTACAGGTGAAATGAGTGTATTAAATGAAGAACCAGAACTTTTAGCAAAACCTTTATTTAATGAAGAAGATTCTATGGAAGTAATGCCAGAAGAAAATGATTCAGAAAAAGGTAATGCAAGTGCTATAATAATTTCAATAATCGCAGTAATAATTGGTGCAGTTGTAATGTACTCAATAATCAGATTAAACTAAAAATCAAACAATAAAAAGTTTGATTTTTTTTATGCATAAAAAAAGAAAGTTATTCATCACTTTCTTCGTCTACAACTTCAATTGCGGCAACAGGACAAGAGTCAATTGCGTTATTAACATTTTCTTTATTATCATCATTAATATTATCATTATTAACTTTTGCTAGTCCGTCATCATCAAAATCGAAAACATCGCTTTCAATTCCTACGCACATACCACAACCAAGGCATTTATCTTTATTAATTACAACTTTTTTCATAAATATCCTCCCAAATCAATATAATTATACTACATTTTTCGATATTTTATATTAAGTTATTTAAAAAAAATAAAAAATATGTTATTATTTTTATAAAGTAGGTGATTCTATTGAAATCTAGATTAGACAAATATGATAATAAAGAATCTTTTAGCAGAGTAAATAAAAATCAAAACTTATATGATGATATATATTCAAATACTAATTATTCTAATACGGTTGTTATTGACGATTCAAATGAAATAGATATTTCTAAAATTAAAGAAATAATAGATAAACAAAAAAATGTTAATAAAAGAGTTGATAAAACACCTAATCTAGAAAAAGAATATGATAGTATTGTTCCACCAAAGAATTATGAAAATAAGTTATATGATATAAATGAAGTACTAAAAGAAGCCAAAAGTCAAAGAGACATTATGGAAGATGCAAATGAAAAAAGAAAAATTCAAAATTATAAGTTTAATGAAAATCTTGATGAAGAACTATCAAAAACAAGAAAAGTATATGAAAGTTTAGTAAAAGAAGAAAAAGAACTTTTAAATATAATGAATACATTAACTAATGTTAGTTCCGTTGATCTTGCTAAGGATATGTTTAATGACTTAACAGAAGATAGTGAGAAAACACAACTTATTAAACCAACTGATTTAGCAGATAAAGTAGATGTTAGAAAAGTACCTGATGAAAATACAGAGGAATATAGTACAGATACATTTATGTTTAGTTCAAAAGATTTTGATGATATATCAGATTTAAGAGAAAGTGTTAGAAAAAGTAGTACTTTTATAAAAATATTAATTGTTCTTGTAGTACTTATTGTACTCGCAGGTGCAGGATTTATTGTATATAATTTCTTTATAAAATAGGAAAATTAATTTTCCTTTTTTTCATATACTTAAATAGGTGATGTACTTTTGAAAAAAATAAGATTAAGATCACATAAAAAAATTAAATTATCTACAAAAATATCTTGTATTATAATTGTATTAATAATATGTACATACTTATTAGTTGATTATTCTGGTAAAAAAGTTATGCCAGTTATTATGAACCAAGCAAAAATTGATTGTAAAAAAATGGCAATAGTTACTATAAAAAATTCTTTAAATGATGATGTTTTATCAATATTAGATTATGAAATGTATAATGTCATTCAAAATAAAAATGGTGAAATACAGACAATTGATTTTAATCCTGTCATTGTTAATAAATTTTTATCAAAAACTACATCAATTGTAAGTGATAATTTAAGGAAATTAGAAAAAGGCGAGATAGATGATATTTCATTTATTAATTCAGATAATTATGATGTTAAAAACTTAAAAAATGGAGTAATATCAGAAGTTCCAATGGGAATAATAACTAATAATGTACTTTTATCAAATTTAGGTCCTAAAATACCAGTTAAAATAAATTTAATTGGAAATGTTGTAAGTAGTGTTGAAACAAAAGTTAGAAATTATGGTATAAATAGTGCATTAATTGAAATTTATGCGAATGTCGAAGTAACAGAGGAAGTAATAATTCCTTTTCAAACAGAAAGAATAAAAATTACTAATAATATTCCTGTCGCAATTAAGATAATTAATGGAAGTGTTCCAGATTATTATAGTGATGGAAAATTAAATTCAAGTTCTAATATATTGTCATTACCAATTGAAACAGATTAAAAAAATATGTTATAATCTATTATGTAGAATTGGAAGGATAAATATTATGGAAAAAATAGTAATTATAGATGAAAATAAGTATGAAATAATTAAAGAATATAAAAATGGATTTGATAAAGAAGAATTTATTAATAAATGTACTGATTATTTTTATGACTTTGATTATGTTGTTGGAGACTGGGCATATGATAAACTTAGATTAAAAGGATTTTATTCAGATGATAACAAAAAAGCAAAAGATTTTAACAAAATTAGCTCTTTAGATAGGTATTTAAAGGAAAATTGTGCTTATGAATGCAAATATTTTGTTGCTAAAAGGAATAATATGTGATATAATTTCCTTATAGTAAATGAGGTGTTAAAATATGAACAACAAAGTTATGTTTTTTGTAATAAACGAAGAAGGCATTAGAGAAGATGCCCAAATACTTGCTAAATATAAGTTATCAAATGGTAATAACTATATAACTTATACTTATAATGAAATAAATGACAATAATATGATTAAGATTTATTCAACTGGTGTTGTAAAAGAAGAGGATGGATATTCATATAAGGAAATAGTATCATCTGATGAATGGGATGAGATTAAAACTATAATGAAAGATATCGCAAGAGATCCATCTGAACCACTTAGTGATTCATATGAATGTGATTTAAAATTTGAGGGAGAAGAAGTATCAGTTAGAAGACCAAAAAAACTTCTTGTTTCAAAAAAATTTGCAGATACTCTTGCTAGTAAATACAAAGAAGAATCTGAACCAAAAATTAATACTATTCCAGATTTAAATGTAGAAGCAGCAGTAAATACACCAGCAGAATTTATACTTGGAAGTGAAACAAAAGAATCAAATGAAGATCTATTAAATAAAACTATAGAAATACCAACATTTGAAGAATTACAAGCAAGAAATAAAAATATAGAAAGTGTTATTTTAAATTCTAAACCAGAAAATAATGTAGTACCTTTAGAAGAATTTAAAATGCCAGAAGAAAAAGTAGAAGAAAAGATAGAAGAACCAGAAGCAATTAAAACAAATTATAAAGAAAAATTTAAAGAAGAAGTAGAACCATTACTTTTAAATGTTTATGAAAAACAATTAAAACAAATAGAAGAGTTAGAAGAAGAATTATCTAAAACTAAATTTGATTTGTTTGAAAAACAAAAAGAAACATTATCTTTAAAGAAAGAAAAGGAAGAACTTGAAAATCAAGGAAATGCTTTAAAAGAAGAATTAGATGGTGTTAATAAAAAGATGAATGGAATATTAAGTGTACTTCAAGGAAACAATAAAGATTAGAAGAATTATTTCTAATCTTTTTTTTTGGAAAGAATTTCCATGTAATAAAATGTATGATTTAGAAAAAATTTCACATTCTATAAATGTATAGGAGGTGAAATACAAATGACAGGTTCAAACAGAAATAAACTAGTTACACCTGGATCAAAAGAAGCTATCGATAGAATGAAATATGAAATAGCTAACGAATTTGGTGTTCAATTAGGAGCTGATGCTACTGCTAGAGCTAACGGTTCAGTAGGTGGTGAAATCACTCGTAGATTAGTACAAATGGGTCAATCACAAATAAGTGGTAACTACAATATGCAAAATAAATAGTTAGTTTCATAACTATATAATATATAAGTCAAACTATACGGTTAAAATGTATAGTTTGATTTTTTTTAAAAAAAATATACAAAAAATTTTATTATGTGTTATAATTATTTTAAAGTATGATAGGGAGGGAACAAAATGGATAGTAATGTGATAAATAGACTTAAGGAATATTGTATGAAACATCAAGAACTAATGCAAAGTGGTGTTATAAAAGGTATTAATTCTAATACAAATGAAATAGTTCTTGAAAAAAATGGTGTACAAAAAAATGTTTCTATGGATATTCTAGAAAATAATAAGTTTGATTTTGATAAATTTGAAATTATACCAGATATGATTGAAGAGGATGAAGTAGAGACAATAGAAGAAATGGTAGAAGAACCACAAGAAACTATTAATGTTCCTAAAACTATGGCTGAATTAAATGAAGCAATAAAAAATAAAGATGAAAAAGCAATTGATAAAGCACTTGAAGCATTTGCAATAAATGAAAAAACAGGTGTTATTGATATAAATAAAGCAATTAGTATTGTTACAAATAATGCCATTAAAGAAGCAGTTGATTGTATAACAAATAATAAAGAATTTGATAATGATATGTCAAAATATGATATTATGGGAAGGAAAGTGGTAGAGAATGAATAAAGAAGAAGCAGTTAAAGAAGCAACATTTAATTCTCTTATCGTACCTTTTACAGAAATTGCAAAAATGAAGGGTTATGGAGCAAATTTTACAGAAGAAGCTATATTAAATGCAAAGAATAGATATAATACAATGGTAAATGATAGTCTTGCATTAAAAGGATATAATAAAACAGAGACAAAAATAGAGCAAAAAGAACCAGAAAAAACAAATGAATTAGTAGAAAAAAAAAGTTACGTTCCAACTCTAAAACCAGAACCAATGCTTCCTACAAAAAAGGCTGGATTTGCAGATGCATTAATTCTTACAGTTATTGTACTTGTTTATGCAGCTATAATAATTAATTTAATATTAAAATTAAAGTAACATATATTTGTATATATGTTTTTTTATTTAATAAATTTCAATATATACAATGACTTTTTACTAGAAATTTGATACAATATATATGAGGTGAAAAGATGAAAATATTATCAGTTAATGCAGGGTCATCATCATTAAAATTTCAAATGTATGAAATGCCTGAAGAAACAGTTTTAATATCTGGTGTATTTGAAAGAATAGGACTAGATAATAGTTTTTATACTATAAAAATTAATGGAGAAAAAATTAAGAAAGATGCTACATTATCTTCTCATGAAGATGCAGTAAATATATTAATAAAAGAATTATTAGAAAATAAAGTAATTGAATCATTAGATGAAATAAAAGGAGTAGGTCATAGAATAGTTCATGGTGCTGATAAGTATTCTAAGTCACTTGTACTAAATGAAGAAATATTAGATGATATTTCAAAACTAAATGAACTTGCTCCATTACATAATCCAGCAAATATTTCTGGAGTTCGTGCATTTATGAAAGAAATTCCAAGTGCAATTCAAGTTGGTTGCTTTGATACAGCATTCCATCAAACAATAAAAGAAGAAAGATTTAGATATGCAGTACCAGATGAATGGTATACAAAATATGGAGTTAGAAAATATGGATTCCATGGTATGAGTCATAAATATGTATCAGAAAGAGTTATGCATTTACTTGATAAAGAATTTGCTAATGTAATTGTTTGTCATATAGGTAATGGTGGAAGTATAAGTGCTGTTAGAGATGGTAAATGTGTTGATACAACAATGGGATTTACACCAAATGCAGGAATAGTTATGGGATCTAGAAGTGGTGACATAGACTATGGTATTATTCCATATATTATGAAAAAAACAGGTGAGTCAATTGAAGAAGTTGACAATGATTTAAATAAAAAAAGTGGTATGTTTGGTGTCAGTGGAGTTAGTAGTGACTTTAGAGATATTGATGCAAAAATTGGTGAAGGTCATGAGCAAAGTATTTTAGCACATCACTTATATGTTAATTCAATAGTAGGTTATATTGCTAAATATTTTGTTGAACTTGGCTCTCTTGATGCACTTTGCTTTACCGCAGGTGTTGGAGAAAATGCACCACATATAAGAAGAATGGTAATTGATAGACTTAATTGTTTAGGTTTAAAAATAGATAAAGAAAAAAATGAAGAAATGAGATTTGGAAAGGAAGGAATCATTTCAAGTGATGATTCAATTTGTCCAATATATGTAATACCAACTGATGAAGAAGTTGTAATTGCAAGAGATACATATAAGTTAATATAGTAGAAAAAGGTGAAGTATGAATAAAGCAATATATAAAAAAATAAAAGAAAACGATATAATAATTCTTGCTAGACATATTGGTCCAGATCCTGATGCACTTGGTAGTACAATAGGACTTAAAGACATAATAAAAGCAACATTCCCAAAAAAGGAAGTTTATACTATAGGAGCAGCAGCATCTAAATTTAAATATATTGGTACTGTAGATAAAGTATCAGAAGATATTTTTCCTAAAGCATTATTAATTGTTTTAGATACACCAGATTTAAAAAGAATAGATGGTGTTAAGGATATAAGTGTATTTAAAGATGTAATAAAAATAGATCATCATCCTGTAGTAGATGAATTTGGAAGCATAAGTTTAGTAAAAGAAGTATCAAGTGCTAGTGAACTTGTAATTGATTTATGTTATAGTACAAGACTTAAAATGACTAAATATGCTGCTGAAAGATTATTTATGGGACTTGTATCTGATACAAATAGATTCTTATTTTATTACACTTCACCAAAAACTATGAGTTTAGTTTCAAAATTAATTAATGATACTAAAATAGATTTTACTTCACTTTATGATGATTTATATAGAAGACCACTTTCTGAAATAAGACTTCAAGGATATATGTATCAAAATATGATAGTAACAGATAATGGACTTGGATATTTAAAATTATCTGACGAAGTTATAAGAAGTTTTAATGCTGATCCGGCATCAAGTGGTAATCTTGTTAATAATTTTAATAATATTGATGAAGTACTTGTTTGGGTAACTTTTTCAGAAGATATTAAAATGAATCAAATAAGAGTTAATGCTAGAAGTAGAGGACCAGAAATAAATAAAATTCTTGAAAGATATAATGGTGGTGGACATAAGTTTGCTGCTGGTGCTAGAATTAAAACTTTTGATGAGATAGAACATATTATCAAAGATTTTGATGAAGCATGTAAAGAATATAAAAAAGAAAATAAGTTAAAATAGTTAAAAGATTGATAGAAATATCAATTTTTTTTAATTTTTTAGGGGAATTTAGGATGTAGACGGAGTAAATAATATATGAGGACCTCAGAAAAAAACAAAAGAAGGGTAGGTGCATATATATTAAATATATAAAAAGTTATCAAGAAGATATTGTAAGACAAAAATATGAAGTAATACCAGGAACATTTGATCCAATATTTAAAGAAATATTTAAAAGTGTAAAAGAATTTTTAGCGGATATAATATATGAAGTAACAGGAATACCAAAAGAAGAAGTATTAAAAGGAACCATAATAAATAGTGAGTATCCTATTTTAAATATAAATGAAAAGAGAAGAACATCAGATTTAATAATAGAATTAGAAGATAGTGTAATAAATCTAGAGATGAATAATCATTATTATAAGAAATTAAATAAAAGAAATGATATATATTTATTTAAAATAGTATCTTTATCAGATAAAAGTGTAACAATACAAATAAATATAAATAATTTTAGATCAAAGGATGGACAAGTAGTAAAAAGATATACATTAAAAGATGATGAAGGAAAAGAAGAAGATGAAATAGGATTAATAAAATATGATATATATCTTGAAAATATAAAAGAAAAATATTATAATAACGATAAGTTAACAAAGTTAGAGAAATATATGTTAATGCTAAAATTAAGAAAAAGAGAAGAACTTTTAGAAGTGTCTAAAGGAGATAAAGATATGAGTGAGGTATATAAAAAATTAGATGATTTATCAAAAGATAAATATTATGCTTTGTTATATGATGAAGAAGAAAAGAAGGCTTATGAGAATAAGTGCATATTAGAAGATGCCATAGAAGATGCCAAAGAAAATGGGTATAATTCTGGATATGATTCTGGTAAATCTGATGGTATATCAAATATTGCTAAAAATTTATTATCAATGAATATGGCACTAGAAGACATATCAAAAGCAACAGATTTAACAATTGATGAAATAAAAAAACTAAAAGAAAATATATAATAATTAAGTATAAAGATAGGAAAATATTCCCGAATTTGCTTTAATTTTATTAATTTGATATAATTATAAATAGGTGATTTGTTTATGAAAATTAATAGTGTTGAACTTTCTATAAGTGCTGTAAGACAAAGCCAGTATCCTACAGACAATAAACCAGAGTTTTTATTAGTAGGAAGAAGTAATGTAGGTAAAAGTAGTTTTATTAATTCAATAATAGAAAGAAGAAATTATGCTAGAACATCAAGTAAACCAGGTAAAACTCAAACATTAAATTTTTATAATGTTAATAATGATTTTTATTTAGTAGATGTACCAGGTTATGGATATGCTAGTGTAAGTAAAGAAAGACAACAAAAATTTGGTATGATGATAGAAGAATACTTAACTAATAGAGAAAATTTAAAAGAAGTATTCTTACTTATAGATTTTAGACATAAACCAACAAATGATGATTTGCTTATGTATAACTTTTTAAAATATTATGATTTAAGTGTAACAATAATTTTAACTAAAGTAGATAAAATAGGTAGAACATTAAGAGAAAAACAACTTCAGTTAATAAAAGATACATTAAATATAAAAGAAGAAGATAAATATATATTATTTTCAAGTACAACAAAACTTGGTAAAAATGATGTAACTAGTGTTATTGATAAAATAGTTTATCCAAATGAAGATTAATTCTTCATTTTTTTTCATATATTTAATTAGGTGTTGATAATGAAAGTAGAAATGTTATCAGATAAGATAATAGTATATTTACTTGATAACAAAAAGTATAATGAAGACTCTGATATTAAGAAAATGCTCATAAAAGTATTTGATAATTTAGAAAAATATTATGGTATAACTTTTACTAGTGATTATAATTTAGATCTTTATATTAATAGATATTATGGAATGATTTTAGAAATAAAAGAAAACGAAGATTTTATATATGATAAAATTGTAAATTTAAAATTAAATGTTTTAAGAGATACATTGTTTTTATATGAAGTAGATGATCCTCTTGAATATATTAATTATGAAATATATTACTATAATGATAAATTTTATGTTAATGCTAAAAGAGAAGATATAAATTTAATAGAAAATTCAAACTTAGTATATGGTGATATAGTTTATAAGATAATAGGAAGAGGTATAAAAATATAATTTACAAAATTTTAAAAAATGTGTTATAATCTTCCTATGTGAGGTGATTACTTATGAAAATGCCAACAGTAGCGTTAGTAGGAAGTCCTAATGTAGGTAAATCAACAATATTTAATAGACTAGTAGGAAGAAAAGTAGCAATTATAGAAGATGTTCCAGGAATTACTAGAGATAGAATTTATGGTATTGGATCATATGATGACTATAAATTCAATTTAATAGATACAGGTGGAATAGATACTAGTAATGAAACATTTAATATTGATATAAAGATGCAGGCAGAAATCGCAATTGATGAAGCAGATGTAGTTATATTTGTTGTAGATGGTAAAATGGGATTAAATGCTAATGATTTTGTAGTTCGTGATATATTATTTAAATCAAAGAAAAAGGTAATAGTTGCTATTAATAAAATTGATAATAGAAAGCATTTAGAAAATTTATATGATTTTTATGAATTAGGATTTGAGCATTATATTCCAATAAGTGGTGAACACGCAATTGGATTTGATGATCTTATGGATGAAGTAACAAAAGGTTTCCCAAAATATGAAGAAGAGTATTCTAGTGATGTTTTAAAGTTCTGTTTAATAGGTAGACCAAATGTTGGTAAAAGTTCACTTACTAATGCACTTTTAAATGAAGATAGAGTAATAGTTAGTAATGAAGCAGGAACAACAAGAGATTCAATTGATACTAAATTTAAGTATGAAAAGAAAGATTATGTAGTAATTGATACTGCTGGAATGAGAAAAAAAGGTAAAATATATGAAAATGTTGAAATGTATAGCCTTATGAGAGCAATGAAAGCAATAGAACGTAGCGATGTGTGCGTAATTGTTATAAATGCAGAAGAAGGAATCATTGAACATGACAAACATATTGCGGCTTATGCACTTGAGGCAGGTAAACCAATGGTTCTTGTAGTAAATAAATGGGATACTGTTGATGATAAAAATGATATAAAATCATATACTCAAAAAATGAGAGCGGAATTTCAGTTTTTAAGTTATGTTCCAATTGTATTTTTAAGTGCGCTTACTAAAAAAAGACTTCATACACTTATGCCTGAAATAATTAAAGTATATGAAAATTCTAGAAGAGAGATTAAAACAAGTGTACTTAATGATGTAATAAATGATGCATATGCATTAAATCCAGCACCTTCATATAAAGGCAAGAGACTTAAAATTTATTTTTCTGCTCAAACAGGTACTATGCCACCAAAATTTACATTAAATGTTAATAACAAAGGATTAGTACATTTCTCATATTTAAGATATCTAGAAAATAAAATAAGGGAAAATTTTGATTTAGAAGGAACACCAATAATAATACAATTTAAAAGTAAAGGTGAAGAAAAGTAATATAAGTTACTTTTTTCTTTTGTCACAATTTTAGGCAAAAGACATATATTAGATTAGAAGGTGGTAATCTAATGAATTTTAGTGATAATTTTTTTAATAAAGTAGAAAAAAAGACTAATGTTAAAAAGTCTACAATACTTGATCTTGCTAAAAAACTTCAAGGTGATAATATGAAAAATGAGGATAATATAAGAGATGTTATTCGTGAACTTAGTAAAATGACAGGCAAGGAAGTAAGTAAAGAACAAGAAGATAAAATTATAAATACTATAGTTACGGATAATGTACCTAAGAATGTAGATAAAATGTTTTAAGAGAATTATTTCTCTTTTTTTTGTAATAACTTACTATTTAATTCATATAGTTTAATAAAGAAAGTAGGGATTAAATGGAAAAGATAGATATTATAAAAAGTATATCAGAAAGAACAGGTGGAGATATATACCTTGGTGTAGTTGGAGCTGTAAGAACAGGTAAATCCACTTTTATAAAGAAATTTATAGAAAATTTAGTTGTGCCTAATATTGAAGATGAATATGAAAGAAAAAGATGTTTAGATGAAATTCCTCAAACGGCACAAGGAAAAACAATAATGACAATAGAACCTAAATTTGTTCCATCAACAGCCGCTAAAATAAAGGTTGAAGAATTTGAAACAAATATAAAATTAGTTGATTGTGTTGGTTATGTTATTCCTGCTGCTAAAGGTTATGAAGATGAAATGGGAGAACCAAGAATGGTTAAAACACCTTGGTATGATGAAGACATTCCTTTTGTAGAAGCAGCTGAAATAGGCACAGAAAAAGTAATTAGAGATCATTCTACAATAGGTATTGTAGTAACAACAGATGGTAGTATAGGTGATATTACTAGAAATAATTATATAGAAGCAGAAAATGAAGTAATAAGTGAACTAAAAGAAATAGGTAAACCATTTATAGTTTTATTAAATTCAGCACATCCAACACTTCCAGAAACTGAAAGATTAGCAGAAAAATTAAAAGAAGAACATAATGTACCTGTAATACCAATAAGTGCAGAAACTATGAATGAAAAAGATGTATATAACATATTAAAAGAAGCTTTATATGAGTTTCCTGTGCTTAATGTTAAAGTAGATATTCCAGATTGGATAGGAACATTAAATCCAAATCATCCAATAAAAAAAGTATATATAGATCAAATAAGAGAATGTGTTGTAGAAGTTGATAAACTTCGTGATATAGACTCTATTAATAAACATTTTAAACAATGTGATCAAATAGAAAAAGCATATATGTCAAATGTAGATCCAGCAAAGGGTGAAGTAACAATAACACTTACTGCTCCTAATAATTTGTATGATGAAGTATTAAAAGAAATTATAGGAACAAGTATAAATAGTAGGGCCTCACTTCTTAATATATTCCAAGAATATAATGAAACAAAAGAAGAATTTGAACAATATAAGAGCGCACTTAAAATGGTTAAAGAAGTAGGATATGGAATTGCAATACCTACTCTAAAAGATATGAAATTAGATACACCAGAAGTAGTTAAACAAGGTGGTAGATATGGTGTTAAGTTAAAAGCAGTCGCACCATCAATTCATATGATTAGAGTAGATGTTGAAAGTACATTTGAACCAATTATAGGATCAGAACTTCAATCAAAAGAATTAATAAATTATTTAACTAAAAACCAAGAAGAAAGTGCTGATAGTATTTGGAAAAGTGAAATATTTGGAAGAAGTTTAGATGCAATTGTACAAGAAGGAATACAAGCAAAATTATCTCTTATGCCAGATAATTTAAGATATAAACTTCAATCAACATTATGCAAAGTAGTAAATAAAGGATCTAATAACATGATAGCTATAGTTTTATAGCTATTTTTTCTTGATTATTTTTATAAAATAATATATTATCTTAAAGGAAGGTGGTTTTGTGAAAAAAAGTACTATAGTGAAGTTATATAATGAGCTTGATAATAAAGAAATAATAGAAAAAGATTTACCAAAAATGATAAGTGTAAAAGGCGATGCAGAAGATATATTTTATGATTTGTGTATTAAGTATAATGATATATTAGATAGTGATATACTAGACCATTTTATAAGTATAAGTACGTTTGTGTCATCACTTGATGATAGTTTAGAAAGAAAAAGATTATTAGATAGTATTTATAATATATTTGATAATGATTATTTAGTTTCTAATATGGATTTTAATATAATATTAGAAAATATTGAATATATAATGGCAACCATATTTTCAAAAGTATTTGATGTATATAATAAAGAAGATGAAAAAAATTATGCTTCTGAAATAATTATTGAACTTTCAAATGGATTATCAAGGTATAAAGATTATGATATAAATAAAATTTATGAACACGATTTAGATGTTATATTTTCAAGATTTTTTAGTGTATTAGAGGATTTAAATAATACAAAAATACCCAATGGTGAATATTATAATAAAACTTTAATGAATAGAGTAAAAGTTTTTTTGGATATAATTTTTTCAAAAGAAATATATGAGTTAGATGATTATAAATATAATGTAGTTTTAGGTATGGCAAGTACAATAGATGATATTAATGAATTATCTAAATTTAAAAAGAAAATATTATTTTATAGCAGATTAAATAATGAAGATTTTGAAGTTACCTTAGATGATTCAGTAGATACTTTGACAGATACGAGTATTAAACTTTTAAAAGAAGGTAAAAGTAAAGTATTAAAATTTCCAGAAAATAGTAGTAATAATAAGTAAAGCATGTAAATAATTTACAAAAAGTATTGATTTTATTTATGATTTAATGTATATTAAGTACATACCTTTTGCTTGGTTATCGGATTCTCCGAACCATATACTAGGTTTAAGGCAAATATTATTGTAGGAGGAAATTAAAATGGCATTAAAGAAATCTGAAAAAGAAAACATAATTAAAGAATATGCTACTCACGAAGGTGACACTGGTTCTCCAGAAGTACAAATAGCTATTCTAACTAAAGAAATTAAGACTTTAACAGAACACTTAAAAGTAAACATTCATGATTATCATTCAAAAAAAGGTTTACTTATGAAAGTTGGTAAACGTCGTAATTTACTTGAATATCTTAAAAAGACAGATATTAATAGATACCGTAAATTAATCGAAAGATTAGGATTAAGAAAATAAGCACTTATGTGCTTTTTCTTTTGTAAAAATAATAGAAAAAAGCAAAATATAATATTTAAAATACGATTATTGTGGTAAAATATAGTTAGAGGAGAATTTTATGAGTAAAAAAGTATTTGAATTAGATTTTAGAGGAAGAAAACTAGTTATAGAACAAGGTGAATATGCAAAACAAGCAGATGGAGCAGTTTTAGTAAGATATGGTGATACAGTTATTTTATCTACAGCAGTTGTATCTGATAATGCAAATATTTTATCTGATTTCTTCCCACTTATGGTTTTATACCAAGAAAAATTATATTCTGTTGGTAAAATTCCTGGAGGATTTATTAAAAGAGAAGGTAGACCAACAGATGCTGCAACTTTAGCAGCAAGAATGATTGATAGACCAATGAGACCAATGTTCCCAGAAGATTTTAGAAATGAGGTACAAGTTGTTAATACAGTTTTATCAGTTGATACTGATAATTCGCCAGAATTAGCAGCAATGTTTGGGTCTTCACTAGCAACAAGTATTTCACAAATACCATTTGATGGACCAATCGCAGGTGTAAAAGTTGGCAGAGTAAATGGAGAATTTATTATAAATCCAACACCTGACGAACTTGAAAAATCAGATATTGATTTAACAGTTGCGGGAACTACAGAAGCAATAAACATGGTTGAAGCAGGATCAAAAGAAGTATCAGAAGAAGATATGCTTGAAGCATTAATGTTTGGTCATGAAGCAGTTAAAGAGTTATGTGAATTCCAAAAAACTATTATTAAAGAAATAGGATTACCTAAAATGGAATATGAAAAATTAGACATAACTGATGAACTAAGAGAAGAAGTAAAAAGTCTTGCAGCAGATAAGTTAGATTCTGCAATGAGAATAAAAGAAAAACTTGCTAAATATGAAGCAATAGATAATGTTAAAAAAGAAGTTGTTTCTAAGTATGAAGAAGAAAATAGTGATTTAGATAAAGATGAATTAAATATTTTATTAACAAAAGTAAAATTAGTATTAGAATCAATAGAATATGATATATTTAGATCAATTACTGTTAATGAAAAAACAAGAGCAGATGGAAGAGCTATGAATGAAATAAGACCACTTAGTGGTGAAATTGATATTCTTCCAAGAACACATGGATCTGCTGTATTTACAAGAGGAGAAACACAAGCTCTAGCAGTTACTACACTTGGAGCTTTAAATGAATATCAAGCACTTGATGGAATAAGTTTAGAAGCAGAAAAACATTTTATGTTACATTATAATTTCCCACAATTTTCAGTAGGTGAAACAGGAAGATATGGTGCTCCTGGTAGAAGAGAAATAGGTCATGGTGCACTTGGTGAAAGATGTTTAAAACAAGTAATGCCAAGTGAAGAAGAGTTCCCATATACAGTTAGAGTAGTTTCTGAAATACTTGAATCAAATGGATCAAGTTCACAAGCTACAATATGTGCTGGATGTATGAGTTTAATGGCCGCAGGTGTACCATTAAAAGCACCAGTTGCGGGTATTGCTATGGGACTTATAACATCAAAAGATGAAAAAGATTATACAATACTAACTGATATACAAGGTATGGAAGACCATTTAGGTGATATGGACTTTAAAGTAGGTGGAACAAGAAAAGGTATTTGTTCACTTCAAATGGATATCAAGATTAAAGGTATTACAAAACAAATATTAAAAGAAGCTTTAGCGCAAGCAAAAGAAGCAAGAATGAAGATACTTGATATGATGGAAGGAATTATTGCTGAACCTAGAAAAGAAGTATCTAAATATGCACCTAAAACAGAAATCTTTAAAATTAATCCTGATAAAATTAAGGATGTTATTGGTAAAGGTGGGGATATGATTACTAAAATCATATTAGAAGCAAGCCATGTTAATAGTGTAAATGATGTTAATGCTGTTAAAGTTGATTTAGCAGATGATGGTACAGTTACTATTTATCATATGGATAAAGATATTATTGATAAAACAAGAGAAATGATAGAAAATGTAGCTAGAGAAGTAGAAATAGGAAAGATTTACACAGGAAAAGTTGTAGATATTCATGACTTTGGATGCTTTGTTAGACTATGGGAAGGTTGTGAAGGTCTTGTACATGTATCACAACTTGCTAATGAAAGAGTTGAAAAACCAAGTGATGTTGTATCTGTTGGTGATGAAATCCTAGTAAAAGCAACTGGATACGATAAAAAAGGTAAACTTAATTTATCTAGAAAAGAAGCACTTCCAAAACCAGAAGTAAAAGAAGAAAAGAAAGAAACAAAAGAATAATAAATACCTCGCATTTTTAGCGGGGTTTTATATTAAAAGGATGATTAATATGAAATTTTATGATTGTATAGAAAAAATAAAGATAAAAATATTAGTATATATTGTGATATGGATGGTGTACTTGCAGAATATGATATTGGTAATTTCGACTATGAAAGTATAAGACCACTTACAAGTACAATTAAAAAAATAGAAGATTTATATAAAGAAGATAATATTAGTATATATATTCTTTCAATATGTAAAACTAATAATATAGTTTATGATAAAATAACTTGGTTTAAAAAACATATGCCATTTTTAAAACAAGAAAACATTATACTTTTATCAAAAGAAGATAATAAATATCAAGGTATTTCATCTAAAGAAATAAAAAGTAATTATTTAAAAGAAAATGCTAAAAATGATGTTAATATTGTTATTGATGATGACAATAGTGTTATAAAATATATAATAAAAAATAATGAAGATTTAATTGTTTTTCAAGATTCAAGTTTAGTAGATTAAATAAAAAATAGCGACTAATTAATGAACTGAACCCCAAAAGTTGGACAGTTTATAAATAGTTTCTAATTAGAGGATTGTAACCTGTAATTCACAGGAGACAATCCTTTTAATTTTACTTTAATTCTATCATAATTGTAGTAATTAATATAATCATCTATTGCTAAGATTAATTCATCTATATTTTTATATTTATCTTCTTGATCGTAAAACATTTCTGTTTTAAGTAAGCCAAAGAAATTTTCCATCATGCCATTATCCATACTATTTCCTTTTCTTGACATGCTTTGTTTTATACCATTGTTTTTTAATCTTTGTTGATATGATTGGTGTTGATATTGCCAACCTTGATCTGAATGAAATATTAATCCTTCTAGATTTTTGCCATCAAATGCTTTATTAAGCATATCATTTATTTGTTCTAAATTTGGTGATTTAGATGTATTATAAGATATTATTTCACCATTATATCCATCTAATATTGGTGATAAATAACATTTCTCTCCACGAAGATTAAATTCTGTTACATCAGTATACCATTTTTGATTAGGTTTTTCTGCATTAAAATCTCTCTCGATTAAGTTATCAGCAATTTTACCTATGGTTCCTTTATAAGATGAATATTTTCTTTTATTTCTTTTTAATGGCTTTAATCCTAATTTAACCATTATTCTATAAACTTTCTTATGATTAACATTATAGCCTTGATTTCTTAGTTCTAATGTAATTCTACGATAACCATATCTTTCTTTATTAT
>OLHA01000112.1_pt1 | contig 45733 bp, 37 predicted proteins | sample 1605961 | NCBI WGS metagenome assembly OLHA01 (sample SAMN03283288) | human gut metagenome | biome: human-associated habitat; material: feces | host: Homo sapiens | place: Peru | collected 2012
GCTTGAAATCAGACATGCCACAGCACTAACGACAGGTGCGAAGCACTGGCATCGCCAAAAGGCTGTTTTTTATGTTTTTGTTTCTGTGCCCCCCAGTATTTATCCACTGACCCCTAATAAGGGGTGAAAGGAAGCGGCACTTGCATCATCAAAGCAAGTGCCGCTAAATTATTTATGAAAGAGAATATGCGGATTAGATGATGCCTTGTCCAATCATTGCATGAGCCACCTTCATGAAGCCAGCAACGTTAGCACCCTTCATATAGTTCATGTAGCCATCTTCTTGCTTACCATACTTCACGCATTGGTCGTAGATGTCCTTCATAATCTGATGGAGGTTTTTGTCAACTTCAGCAGCGGTCCAGTAGATGTGTTGAGCATTCTGAGTCATTTCAAGACCAGAAGTTGCTACACCACCAGCGTTCACAGCCTTACCAGGAGCATAAACCATCTTTGCATCGAGGAATACGTCGATAGCTTCAGCAGTACAGCCCATGTTAGAAACTTCAGCTACGAGAAGCACCTTGTTGTCGCGGAGCATTTCAGCGTCAGCCTTGTTGATTTCGTTTTGAGTTGCGCAAGGCATAGCGATGTCAACTTTCTGTTCCCAAGGTTTCTTGCCAGCGAAGAATTGAGCGTTAGGGAATTTTTCTACGTATGGAGCGCAAACATCGTTGCCAGAAGCACGAAGTTCGAGCATAGTTTGAATCTTTTCAGGGGTGTTGATACCATCTGGGTCGTAGATGTAACCGTCAGGACCTGAGATAGTCACAACCTTTGCGCCGAGTTCGGTAGCCTTGGTTACTGCACCCCAAGCCACGTTACCGAAGCCAGAGATAGCCACAGTTTTGCCATTGAAGTCAGTGCCGAGGTCCTTCAACATACTTTGTACGAAGTAGCAAGCGCCGAAACCAGTAGCTTCTGGACGGATACGGCTACCGCCAAATTCGAAGCCCTTGCCAGTAAGAGTACCGGTGCATTCGCGGGCGAGCTTCTTGTACATGCCATAGAGGTAACCAACTTCACGACCACCTACGCCGATGTCGCCAGCAGGAACGTCGGTGTCAGGACCGATGTTGCGCCACAATTCAATCATGAAAGCTTGGCAGAAACGCATGATTTCAGCATCGCTCTTGCCGCGTGGGCTGAAGTCGGAACCACCCTTGCCGCCACCCATAGGAAGTGTGGTAAGAGCATTTTTGAATGTTTGTTCGAAGCCGAGGAACTTCAGGATTGAGAGGTTCACAGAAGCGTGGAAACGGATGCCACCCTTGTAAGGGCCAATGGCGTTGTTGAATTGAACGCGATAACCGATGTTGTTTTGAACTTCACCCTTATCATCTACCCATGTTACACGGAAAGTGAAAATACGGTCTGGTTCAACCATACGTTCGATGATTTTTGCTTTTTCAAACTCTGGGTGCTTGTCGTACTCGTCTTGTACAGTAAGGAGAACTTCACGTACAGCCTGCAAATATTCCTTTTCACCAGGATGTTTTGCTTCGAGATCTGCTAAAATCTTATCAACATTCATGATAGATATTTTTTAAGTTAGTTAATAGTTGTTTATATATTATTTAAGCATATTTGTCGTTAGTCTGTTTATCTAAAGACATGGCAAATATATAGCAAATTTTCAATATAGCAATACTTTTATGCAAAAAATTTTCTAAAAACTTCAAAAATCCACCACACATAATAGCAATTTGACAAAAACCGCCCTATAAACGCCATTCTTTGTTGAAAAAAAATCTCAAATCAATTCGTCATTCTTCGTTTTCATGGCAAAATGCTGGCGAAGGAATAAATTACGGTGTTTTTTATATTTTCATCGGAAAATGTAGCGTTTTTCGTTAAATTATTATTAAATTTGTGTAATTAATTAGTAGCTGTTTTGATTTTATAAATAGATGAGGAGTGAATTTTAGAGATGAAAACGAGAGTTTAGAAATCTGGTTCAGCTATACAAGGTCAAGGCTGCTTATTTTTTAAATCACTAAAATATTAACTGTTATGATGACTTTTACGAGGAAAATCTTCGCAATGATGCTGATGCTCGTCGTTAGTACGACTGCATTTGCCGAGGTGAAGACTTGGTCCCACGTTTGGGACACATCTAAATCTAATGGTGGTGAGGGGTTTTATCACATATCTAATAACGCAGATACTGTGCAAACCACCATGCTAAAAAAACTTGAGTGGACCTATCGCGGCAACACTTCGGTTACCGCTTACTTGGCTTCTACTGGTCAGTATTTTGGTTCTGCCAAAAGTCCTGTGACACATGCCACACTTTCCACATCGAAATTGCTTGGCAAAATTCTTTCGGTGAAGATTGAGGCTAAAGTTAAAGATGCGGCACAAGATGTGAAAATCGGTGTTTCGGTAAACGGTGTGAAATATGGTGACGCTTGTGCGCCTACCACCACACGAGCACTGTATGCTTTCACACCCGCTGGCGAGGCTCAAGAAGGTGAAATTTGCATCACAATGGACCAAACTTCGGAAACCAAGGGCATTATCTACTTCTTTAGTATGACCATTGAATATGATGGAATTGGCATTGTGAAGCCAGAACCAAAAGACCCAGGGTTGGCATATTCAAAGCAAGAGGTGACCGTGGAATCGGGCGACAATGCTCCTGCCAACTATTTGACAAATCCTTATAAGGTGTCGCCTATCACCTATTCCTGCTCCGACCTCACTCTCGCAGCGGTGAACAAGTCGGGTGAAGTGTTCACCACAGGCAAGAAGACTGGCACCGCTACCATCACTGCCACTTTTGCTGGCAATGACGATTATAAGGCTGCCACTGCCACTTACACATTAAATGTGATTCCTAAGCCTGTGATTCCTGCTCCAGAAGTGAGCGTGAAGGGCGGTACTTTCACCGAGCCTGTGAAGGTGACTATCACCAGCACCGACTCGCTTTGCAAAGCCATTTGGTATAGCACCCAGCTCACCAATGTTGACGACATGGGCTACGACGACAAAACCATCATTGTGCCAGGCAAAACTGCGGAAGTGACCATCGACTCAACTTGCACCTTGCTCTGTGTGGCTGTAGGTGATAATAATGTGGGATTGCCAGCCAAGTACGATTTCGTTATGAATATTCCTTTGAAGGCTGATTTCACCGCAGAGGAAAGTTCGATGACTTATTATTCACAAGGTTGGAACAGCGTGGAAGAGGCTTCTACTTGGAAGTATTATGGCATCAGCGAAAAAACTTGGACGCTCTCTGATGCTGCTCCATTCTCTGCTGTACCTTCATTCACAAGCATCGATCCTAACAGCAAGTATTCTCTCACCATTTTCTACGACCAGAGCAAGCAACGTGAGCGTGCCGTGTCGCCAGAAATTGAGGTGAAAGACAATAGCAAAGCAGAGTTTTATCTTTGCTTCAGCGGCGTTTGGTTGTATTCTGCCAACTTGAAATTGATGGTGAATGACTTGACCGCTAACACTCAAACCACATTGTTTGACGCATTCAAGTGGGCTCAAGACAATTCTTTCGAAGGACCAAGTTGGGAAAAGTTCAGCCTCGATTTGGCTAAATATGCTGGTCATAAATGCACATTTGAGTTCATCTACGAAGGCTCATACGGCGACAATATGGCTATAGACAACTTCAAACTCTTGCGTGAAGATGCGTCGGTTGATGCGAAAATCAACATTTTCGAGGGTGATGAAGTTCACTTCAAAGACCTTTCGCAAGGACACCCCACCTCATGGGAATGGACTATCGAAGGTGTAACACCATCTGTATATAATGAGAAGAATCCTGTTGTGAAATTTGAAAAGGCAGGTAAATACAATGTGAAACTTGTTGTGGCAAAGGGTGAAGAACGTGCCGAAACCACAAAACAGGAATATGTGGTGGTGAATGTGGCTGCTCCGAAGGCTCACATTGGTGTGCCCGAAGGCGCATACTATTCTCCTTATGCTTACGCATTTGTTCCTACCAATGTGCCATTGCAATTCAAGGACCTCTCTACTGGTAATCCAACCAGCTGGAAGTGGACTTTCAAGGGCACAGACGTGACCGAAAGCACCGAGAAAGATCCAGTTGTTACCTATACACAAGAGGGCAAATATGGTCTTGAACTTGTGGTGGAAAATGCATCGGGATCGGCTCGCGATTTCCTTGTAGATGCAATTCAAGCAGGTGGCACTCAAGAGGTTTGGAATATCTCATCCGACGAACTTGACCAAATTGGAAGTGTTGAACTTGGCTGGTATGGTAACTATGCTGGCACCAACTGGTTGGGCATGAAGTCGTTTGCAGAACGCTATCACAAGCCTATCGTTGACGCGCAAATCGAAGGTGTGACCATCTATTTCGACAATACTAAGGCTACTGATCAAAATGCAGAAATGACGGTGACCATTTGTTTGCCAAACGAAAAGGGTATGCCAGGTGAAGTGATTGCGACTGCTAAAAAGAAGATGTCGGAATTGGTGAGTGACCCAAATGAAGTGAAACCTACCGTATTCCAGTTTGCTGCTCCTGTTACCGTAAACTCTGACTTCTTTGCAGTGGTTACTGGTTTTCCAAATGCCGATTCCGACAAGGTGAACATTCTTTGTGTGAGCCGTGGCGAAAATGGCCGCAACTCAGCTTATCACTTGCTCGAAGATGAGGACGAAAACAATCAGCCTCTTGGCACTTATACATGGTTTGAGAGCGTTGATCAACCATTGTCGATGTGTATTGCGCCTCAAATGAGTTATGTGGTGAAGGAACCAACTGCAATTACCGACGTGACCAACACCAACACCGAGGTGGTGAAGACTGGTATCTACGACATTATGGGTCGTAAACTCTCTGCTCCACAAAAGGGCTTCAATATCATCAACGGCAAGAAGGTGATAATTAAGTAAGCGAGAAACGACACTAATCCTAATTAAACCCAAATCGGTCATTAGGCCGTATGAGGATTTTAGATTACTTTTTGCGGTCTTTCGGCTTTTATAAGATGCCTTTTGCTTGTTTTTAATTCGTAATAGCTCGCTATCACTCATTAAAAGACAAACAAAATTCATTCTTCTAAAACTCCGAAATACCACAAGACCTAATGACCGATTTGGGTTAAATAAAGAATGAGCGTAAGGCAATTGGCCTTGCGCTCATTTCTTTTCGTATGCGTTTTGGGTTAAACTTCGTCGGCTGCGTAAAGGAATTGTTGAGTTGGAAGCGTGTAGTCGAAGATTTCGCCATCTTTGAAGAAACGCTTCAGTTCCACAGCGGCATTTTCAAGCGAATCGCTGGTGTGAATGATATTTTCTTGGAACGACATGCTGAAATCGCCACGGATAGTGCCAGGAGCGGCTTTACGACCACAGGTGGCACCTGTCATTTGGCGGACCACTTCCACAGCACCAACGCCCTCATAGCAGCACACCACCACAGGGGTTATCATCATAGAGTCTTTCAATTGTTGGAAGAAAGGTTTGTCGGCAAGATGGGCATAATGCTCGCTCATTTGCTCGTCGGTGAGTTGGCACATTTTCATGCCGGCAAGGCGGAGGCCTTTTTGTTCGAATCGTTTTGTTACTTCACCTACCAAACCTCTTTGTAGGCATGATGGTTTCAAGATTACTAAAGTTTTTTCCATTTTGGTTAAGTATTTTTTTATTGATAATTGTATTACATTCTGTTTACAAAGTTAATACTTTATCAACTAATCACCTCCACGCTTCTAAAAAAAGTTTAAAATACACCTTTTTTACATAGTGGTTTTATTTCTTTTGGGATATTATAAGTAACTTTACTAAATAAATTTAAACTTTGGATTATTGGGCAAGTCTATAATCCGAAATTAAATTGAACAACAATTTTAAACTATCATACATTATGAACTACAGATTAACTGCTTTATTAGGCGTCGGGCTGTTGAGTTTGGGCACACTTGTTCAAGCACAGGACTTCGACGACATCTATTACGATGGTAGTGAATCTCCAAAGCCTACAGAGAAAGTCATTACCACACCTGTAAGAACTTCTCAAGTAAGCTCTGCCACCATGAGCACAACGCCACGGCGTTACCGCATACCGGTAAACACTGGCTCATCGGCCGCAAGAAGCGACGATGAATACAACCGCCGTGGAGCTTATAGCCGTGACGCAAGAGTTGACACGCTGGCTGCCGACTCTTCTTATATGGATGAGGGCAAATTCGCCAACACCGAGCGTATTGAGCGTTTCTATAATCCTGACGTTGTGAATGGTTCGGGCGATGATGAACTGATCACACTGTATTACGACACCACCCCTACCGTGAACATTGTGGTGGGTAGCACCTTCCCTACTTATGATTGGGGCTGGGGCGTGGTTGCCGACCCTTGGTATAGTCCATGGTATTCTGCTTGGTATGGTCCAAGCTGGCGATGGAATTGGGGTTGGTATAGTCCTTGGTACAGTTCATGGTACGACCCTTGGTATGGTCCAAGCTGGTCGTGGAGCTATTCATGGTACAACCCATGGTATGGCCCAAGTTGGTCGTGGCATCACCCTTGGCATGATTCATGGTATTACCCATCAGGTCACTATTGGGGACGCAACTACTATTCAGGTAATGGTCGTCGTCCGGGTGGTAGCACCTATGGTGGTGGCGCAAACGTGAGCGGTGGTCGCCGCCCAGGCAATTACGCATCACACAACGGATCATCATTGGGCACACGCCGCCCTACTACCAATAATAATTACAGCGGTAGCACTAATAGATATGGCTCAACAAATGTGTCGGGCGGACGTCCTGGTTATGCTACAAGTGGTAGAGGTATGGGCAATATTGGCTCAAACTCCACCTACACTCGCCGTCCATCGTCGACGGTGACCACTTCGCCGTCTTCTTTCAACCATGGTCGTCCAGGCTACGCCACTCAGCAGGCTCCACGATCTACGTATGAAACCCGCTCTACCTCACGCAGCTACGAACGCTCATCTTCGTCGTCAAACTGGGGCGGAGGCCGCAGTAGTGGCAGTTATTCAAGTGGAGGTTACTCGGGAGGCCACTCTGGTGGTGGATTCTCTGGTGGTGGAGGCCGTCGTCGCTAATTTATTCTTAACAACAATAATGCAGAACATTTAATTAATCACAACAATTAGAGAAATGAAAAAATTATATATAGGTCTGATGGCTTTCACAATGCCACTGTTGGCAAGTGCGCAAGAAACGTTTGATGCTTTACAAATGTCGCAAACCGAGCTTCGCGGCACATCACGCTTCCAGTCGATGGCTGGTGCGTTTGGCGCTCTCGGTGGTGATATTTCCACACTCAATCAAAACCCTGCCGGTGTGGGTGTGTATAGAAGCAGTGATGCCAACTTCACGATTGGCTTGGACTTCAACAGCAGCGAAACTCCCACCATTACCGACAATAAAACCAAATTCAGTGCGCAGTCGGTAGGTTATGTGGGTGCAATTAAGCTCAACAACGACATTATGCCAAACCTCAATGTGGGCTTTAGCTATAATCGCGTAATGGACTTCAACCGTAGATACAGAGGCTATCAGAATGGCTCTCCCACATCTATCACCAATTATATTGCGGCTAATACAGGCAATTGGACCCCCGACGACCTTTCACAAATCGGCAGTAACAATCCTTACTACAACAGTAATGCGCCATGGGCAAGCATTTTGTCGTACAACAGTTATCTGATTAACCGCAACAACAATCAGTGGCAAGGCCTCTATGGCGATGGCACATCTGCTTATAGCGAATTTGAGGTGCAGCAAAAAGGGCATAAGGACGAATATTCCGTGAACCTTGGCGGTAACATTATTAATAAGGTGTATTGGGGCGTTGGCGTAGGCATCATTGACTTCACTTACGACAACTACCAATATTACGGCGAATCGCTCAAGAATGCCTATATTGCCAATATCCATAACAATAATATTGAACTTGGCAATGCCGACTTTGGTTATGAAAACTTCCTTCACACTGTGGGTACGGGTTACAACTTCAAGTTGGGCGTAATCGTTAAGCCTGTGAATGAACTCCGCTTCGGTGTGGCATTCCACACTCCTACCTATTACGATATGAAGGACAGCTATAAGAGCAATGCAAGTTTTGAAATGAGCAGTACCGAAGCCAACAAATACCACGGCACTAACGAAACTGGCGAAAAGGGCTATTACGATGAAGTGCGCTACACTTTGAAAACCCCTTGGCGCTTTATCGGTAGTGTGGCGGCAGTGCTTGCGAAATCTGCAATCTTGAGTTTCGACTATGAATATGTGGATGTTCAGTCGATGCGTGTTTGCGACGATAATGGTGACGAGTATTTGAGCACCACCAACAATGTCAAGAGTTATACTAAGGCACAGCATATTTTCCGCTTTGGCGCTGAATACCGCCTTACTCCTAACTGGAGCATTCGTGCTGGTTATTCGATGCAAAAGTCGCCAGTGGTGGAAGAAGTTGTGAACAATCAAGTGGGCGTTGTGACTGTTAACAGCAATCCTACCTACGAGTTCAACAACGATATTCAGTACATCACCGCAGGTATCGGCTACCACTACAAGAGTTTCTATTGCGACATGGCATACGTTCACAAAGAGCGCAAGAGCCAATACAACGCATTCTCGCCAATGGTTTACGGTGCTGGACAAGTTGAACCTAATGTGTATAGCGAGGTGAAGGACAACAACAACCGCGTGACACTCACTCTCGGCTTCCGTTTCTAAACATTCATTGATTTTGAAATCAGATTGAAAAGAATGAAATACTATGGTCGGCTGCTTCTTTCGGGAGGCAGCCGACTTTGATTATTCAAAAGATTTTTACTAACTTTGAATATTCAATTACGCACACCGATGAACGACAATACTCCCGTAAATATCGACCTCGACAACCCCGAATTTCAATGCGCATGGAACCTGTTGCAGAACACCCATAAGTCGGTTTTCCTGACAGGTAAAGCTGGATCAGGTAAGAGCACTTTTCTGAAATATATCTGCAAGAACACTAAAAAGAAGAACATTGTGCTCGCCCCTACTGGCATATCTGCCGTGAATGTGGGTGGGCAGACGCTTCACTCCTTTTTCAAGATTCCATTCAAGCCACTACTCCCCGACGACCCAGAATTTTCGCCGCGCAAAATTCGCCAAACGCTGCGATACAGCAAGGATAAGGTGAAAATCATCAGAGAACTGGAACTTATTATTATTGACGAGATTTCGATGGTGAGGGCTGATATTATCGATTTCATCGACAAGGTGCTTCGTGTGTACTCCAACAATATGCGCGAACCTTTTGGTGGCAAGCAGTTGCTGTTTGTGGGCGATGTTTTCCAGTTGGAGCCTGTGGTCACTCGTGATATGCGGGATATTCTCAGTCGCTTCTATACTCAATTCTTTTTCTTCAATGCACGAGTGTTTGGCGACCTTGGTTTGGTGCCTATCGAATTGCAAAAGATGTATCGCCAGACCGACAACACATTCCTTTCGCTACTCGACCGTGTGCGCAACAATCACGCCTCTGCGCAAGATATTGCGCAACTGAATCAGCGCTACAATCCCAACTTTACAGATAATGGCGAGTTTGTGATTACGCTTGCCATGCGGCGCGACACCGTGGATGCCATCAACGATGAGCACATGCGTGCGCTCACCACTCCTGAATATACATTTACGGGCGTAATTACCGATAAATTTCCCGAAAACGAACTGCCCACGAACAAGGAACTTGTGCTCAAGCAAGGCGCGCAGGTGATTTTCATTCGCAACGACAAGGACAACCGTTGGGTGAATGGCACTTTGGCAAAAGTGTATGAGGTGAGCGACGACACGCTGAAAGTGGAAATGGAGAATGGCGAAATCTACAAGCTCGAAAGGGAAATGTGGGAGAATATGCAATACACCTACGATGAAAAAGAAAAAAAGATTATCGAAAGTGTGTTGGGCACCTTTTCGCAGTTCCCCATCAAGCCGGCTTGGGCGCTCACCGTGCACAAGAGCCAAGGTCTCACATTTAATAATGTGGTGATTGATTTTGGTGGTGGAGCGTTCACTTCGGGGCAGACTTATGTGGCACTTTCGCGATGCACCACGCTTGAGGGTATCACGCTGCTCAAGCCCCTCAGTGCACGCGACATTATCGTTAGCACAGCCGTGGTGGCGTTTAGCCGAAGTTTCAACGACAAACTCATTATTGAGAATGCGTTGCGTCAGGAAAAGGCTGCGTCGCTTTACCGAAAAGCAGTACATGCTTTCGACCATTTTGAGTTTTCTGATAGTGTGCAAAGTTTCGTTGAGGCGATGAAGATTAATGATGTGTCGAAAAATCCATCGGTTCACCGCCTGATTGCGCAAAAACTTTATCGCTTCAATGCGCTGAACAAGAAAATCAAATCGTTGGAGGATGTGATTGATGCCCAGAATCTGCAATTCCGCCAACTTGCAGAAGAATATACCGAAATGGGTAAGCAATCGCTTGGATATGGCGATTTCGTGAGCGAAGATGAAGTGCCTTACGGCAAGGCAAACAAATTTGACGAGATTGCCTTTAAATCGGCAAATGCGAATTTCGATAAAGCTATTCGCCTCTGCCCCACTTACACGCCTGCTTATGTGGGAAAAGCTCATTTGCTTTATTCCGTGGGCGAGGCAGAGGAAGCTGAGCGCCTCTATAAGAAAGCGCTTGAAGCCGTGCCTAATTCCTTTGAGGTGCATTTGGCGCTTGGCAACTTGTATTCCGACTTGAAAGATGTGCAGGAAGCCATCAAGAGCTACAAGCGTGCCATTAAAGCCGACAAGAAAGCACCGCAGCCCTACGAGGCATTGGCTGGCATTTTTGGGCGTATGGGATTAGAGGATAAAGCGGAAGAGTGTGAGGAAAAGGCAGAGCGCCTCCGCAAAGCGCAAACCAAATCCCGCAAAAAACGCAAGAAATAAACCATCACTAAATAAACAACATGTGGGGCGCGAAACCATTCGCGCCCCACAACTATTTTTAAGGTTATAGTATTAGTGATGGAAGAAATTTTACTTCATGAAATTATTCAATGAGAATATTGGTTAAACCCAAATCGGTCATTAGGACTTGTGGTATTTCGGAATTTTAGAAGAATGAATTTTGCTTGTCTTTTAATGAGTGATAGCGAGCTATTACGAATTAAAAACAAGCAAAAGGCATCTTATAAAAGCCGAAAGGCCGCAAGAAGTAATCAAAAAAAATCCTTACACGTCCTAATGACCGATTTGGGTTAAAGCGGTCACATCGCTCACGTACACATCCCCATTGCCGTCAACATCGCTGCGAGTGATGCTGAATATATTTGACAGTGGACTTTAAATCCGCCTCTATAGTGTAAATATTGTTGTGGAAAATGGTGATTTGCTTTTCCTTCATCTATTGTTCTTAAGTTGTTTTGTTGTATGTAAATATTTGATGTTTGGTTTATTGGCTCAAAATTATGCAATTATTAATTTCCGTCATTCATGTAGTGGTTGATTTCTTCTACTATTATGATGCAATCGTTTGCACAGCACTCCCCTTTCTGTGCTCTTATTGTTGTGGGATTTGGAATTTAGCGGAAAAACTGTTTGAAATATGGCAGATTTTTCGGAACTTTGTATGTAATAAATAAAACAAACATGCGTTTACGTCACATTTTCATACTTTTAATCTTGTTTGTGTTGGTTTTCACGGCATCATCGTGCGTGAGTAGAGTCATGTACGAAGACGGCCAATTCGACAGCACAGATATGCTTGAAAATGCCGACGACATATTCCTTCTAAACAGCGAAATCAACCAAGACGACGATTTTCACGACTAATCCCCCACCAGTGAACATTTGAGGTCATCAATCACCGTCGCTATATACTAATATAGTGAGGCCGTTCATTTTGTCCACAGTCAAAGCCCTTATGAGCCGACAAATGGACTAAAATTTCTATAACCATTCCTCGTAAGTCAATCGGAAAAATGTTTGGGAAAAATGGTTTTTCTTTTAATGAAATTGAAAAGTGGTGTTTAGATTATTAATTTAGTTTAAAAACACACCAAAAGGTATTGACAATTTGAATTATTGATGTACATTTGAACAACTTTTTAAAAGTTAAATTTTAACGATTAAAATTTTAAATAAAGAATTAATTTAACACATTTGATATGAAAAAGAGTAAAAAGTTAGCTTTCGCAACCATCGCGAGCTCTGTTTTATTAAGCGCCACCACCGCTTACGGCGTGACTAAGGCGACAGTGAACGACGTGTTTATTCCATCAGGCGAGCAAACCAACGGCTTTGTGAACACCACAAGCAGAGGTCTTGCCGGACAGCCCGACTTCACACAAGTGGCAGAACACACCATCAACTCTGTGGTATCAATCAAGAATTATGCCAACGCTCGTCAACAGCAATTCCAAGACTGGGGTGGCGGTTTCGATCCATTTGAATTTTTCTTCGGCCCTGGCATGGGACAGCAACGCAAGCAGCAACAGCCTAAGCAGAGAAGCGAAGGCAAGCCTCAGTTGCGCGGTTCTGGCTCTGGCGTCATTATCAGTGCCGATGGCTATATCGTGACCAACAACCATGTGGTGGACGGTGCCGACAAACTCACCGTTACGCTCAACAACAACGATGAATACAACGCGCGTGTGATTGGCACCGATGCCAACACCGACTTGGCGCTCATCAAAATCACTCCCGAAAAGGGCAAGACCCTCGACCCTATCTCGTTTGGCAATAGCGACGATGTGAAGGTGGGCGAATGGGCAGTGGCTGTAGGTAATCCTTTCGGCTTCAACTCTTCTGTTACCGCTGGCATTATCAGCGCTAAAGGCCGTGGCGTGAGCGAAGGCAGCGTGGGCATCAAATCGTTTATCCAGCACGATGCCGCCGTTAACCCAGGCAACAGTGGCGGCGCACTGGTCAACACCAATGGCGACCTCATTGGCATCAACACTATGATTTATTCGCAAACCGGCAACTATGCAGGTATCTCATTCGCCGTGCCAAGCAACATTGTGAAGAAAATCGTGACCGACCTGAAGCAATATGGCACCGTGCAACGTGCAGTGCTCGGCATCAGTTACGAAGAACTCAATGCAGAAAAGGCTAAAGAACACAAAATCACTGCTACAAAGGGCGGCATTTATGTGGCTAAGGTGAGCGATGGCGGTGCAGCTATGGACGCAGGCATCAAGGAAGGCGACGTGATTGTGAAGCTCAATGGCGCTGAGGTGAAAAACAGCGGTGAAATGCAAGAGGAAATGAGCAAGTTGCGTCCTGGCGACAAAGCCACTATCCAATACTATCGCGACAATAAACTCAAAACCACTACCGTTACTTTCAAGAACGACCAAGGCACCACAAGTATCACCAAGAGCAGCGACTTCACTTCACTGGGCTGCGCATTCATGGCACTGACCAGCAAGGAGAAGGAGGATCTCGATATCACCAACGGTGTGAAGGTGACTGGATTGAAGGACGGCAAGTTTAAAGCCAACGGCATCAAGAACGGCCTTGTAATCACAGCCATCAACGACCAGAGCGTGAACAGCAGCGATGATGTGGAAGAAATCTACAATTCAATCATGCAATCAAAAGACACCGACAAGGTGATGCTGATTAAAGGTTTCTACGAAACTGGACGTAAAGTATATATCGCCGTAAATATTGCAGACGATGAAAAATAATTAAAACACTCAGACATAGGCACTGTAAACGCCGGGGCTCATCGCCTCGGCGTTTCTTTTTATATTCGGGATAAAAAAACTTAAAATAGTCCCATTTCATCGCATTTTTTAGGCAAAACACCAATTTGGCACAGTTTATGACACATTATATATGTAGAAGCCAACTTAACACAGGAGTGTCGAAGCACAATCTATATTTAAGAACTCGGACTAATAGAATCCAGAAAATCACAAGAAGGCTTTCCTGACACGACCTTGAATAAAATGGTAACTAACAAGCAGTACCCATTACCGAGTATTGCCTTGAAAACACAACTTAGTTTTTTTCATCATTAAAAATTTCATCAGAATGCGACAATTCAAAATCGGAAACTCAATTACTGTACGCGAACCTATCCTTGATACCTATTTGCAGGAAATCAGTAAAATCGATATGATTACACCCGATGAGGAAGTGGAACTTGCTCACGAAATCAAAATGGGCGACCAAAATGCTAAGCAGCGGCTGATTACAGCCAACCTTCGCTTCGTGGTGTCGGTGGCTAAGCAATACCAGAACAAGGGGTTGAGTTTGTGCGATTTAATCAACGAGGGCAATATCGGTCTCATCAAAGCCGCTGAGAAATTCGACGACACTTATGGCTTCAAATTTATTTCTTACGCTGTGTGGTGGATTCGTCAGTCCATTCTCCAGGCCGTGGCTGAGCAATCGCGCCTCGTGCGCTTGCCCATGAACCAAGTGGGCACACTCAACAGCATCAACAAAGCCATTACCGCCTTTGAGCAAAAGCACGAGCGCCGTCCATCGCAAGACGAACTTGCCCAGTTGCTCGACCTCTCTATCGACAAAATACAGAGCACTATCCTCTCTGCCGGCAAATCGGTGTCGGTCGACGCTCCATTTGCCGAGCCCGACGACAGCAACAGTCTGTTCGACATTCTACCCAACGACGACACCCCTACCACCGACTCCGGGCTCCAACAAGAAGATCTCAGCAAGGAGGTGAGTCACTCGCTCAACCTGCTCACCAAGCGTGAGCAAGGCATCTTGCGTATGGCGTTCGGTATAGGCTGCCCACAGAAAAGCCTCGATGAAATCGGCAACTACTACGAGCTCACACGCGAGCGCGTTCGCCAAATCAAGGAGCGCGCCATACGCCGACTGCGAGGCAGCAGAAGCGTCAACCTTATTCCTTTCATTAGCCAGTAAGGAGTGGTGGAAATGCGCTAATTTTCTGTTTGACAAAATTTTCACAGGTAAATATACCTCTTAATTCAATAATTTTTAGTATCTTTGCACGCTAAAAACTCTGTTTACTAATAAATGAGACAACTTAAGATTACAAAGTCGATCACCAATCGCGAGAGTGCCTCGCTTGATAAATATCTGCAAGAGATTGGTCGTAAGGACCTTATCACCGTAGATGAAGAAGTGGAGCTCGCTCAAAAGATTAAGCAAGGTGATCAGGCAGCTCTCGACAAACTTGTAAGCGCGAATCTTCGATTCGTTGTATCTGTGGCAAAGCAGTATCAAAACCAAGGATTAAGTCTCCCCGACTTGATTGACGAAGGTAACCTCGGCCTCATCAAGGCAGCCCAGAAATTCGATGAAACTCGCGGTTTCAAGTTCATCTCTTATGCAGTATGGTGGATTCGTCAATCCATTCTTCAAGCTTTGGCAGAACAGTCACGTATCGTTCGTCTGCCGCTCAACCAGGTTGGTTCGCTCAACAAAATCGGTAAAGCTCTCCAGCGATTTGAGCAAGAAAACGAACGTCGCCCATCTCCAGCCGAACTGGCGGAGCAACTCGACGTGCCTGTTGAAAAAATTGCCGACACTATGAAGGTGTCAGGTCGCCACGTATCTGTTGATGCTCCATTCGTTGATGGCGAAGACAACAGCCTCCTCGATGTGCTTCCAAACGAAGATTCGCCAATGGCCGACTCTTCCCTCACCCAGGAATCACTCTCTAAGGAAGTGAACCGCGCCCTCGAACAACTCAACCCACGCGAACGCGACATCCTCAAAATGTTCTTCGGCATCGGTTGCCAAGAAATGACACTTGAAGAAATTGGTGCTAAGTTCGACCTCACTCGCGAACGTGTACGCCAAATCAAAGAGAAAGCCATACGTCGCCTCAAAGGCCAAAAGAGTAAACTCCTCAAATCATATTTGGGTTAAAAGACACAGCATTCTCAAAAAAAATTACCGCTCTGAAAGTTTCCACACTTTCGGAGCGGCTTTTTTTTAGCTGATGATTTTTGCTGTTGTTACTTTAACCCAAATCGGTCATTAGGGCTTGTGGTATTTCGGAATTTTAGAAGAATGAATTTTGCTTGTCTTTTAATGAGTGATAGCGAGCTATTACGAATTAAAAACAAGCAAAAGGCATCTTATAAAAGCCGAAAGGCCACAAGAAGTAATCAAAAAAACTAATACGTCCTAATGACCGATTTAGGTTTAATCAACTGTGTTTTTTTCTTATCTGGGATTATATAAGTGAAAGAGCCAAGTTTGGAACTTGGCTCTTTTTTGGATGCCTTAATCTTTTGGATTTGGGCAAATTTGGATTAGAACATTTTTTCTGGGTAAACACCAGTTGCGTGGAGTTCAGCGAACTTATCAACCACACCTTGACGGTCTTGGCTGTAAGTTACGCCAAACCATTTTGATTCAGTGGTGAGCACCTTAACAGATGCTTTGCCTTGCTTAACCAGCTCGTTGATAAGCGTAGGAATGAAGAACTCGCTCTTTGGCTTATCGATGTTTTCTTTGAGGAATTTCACGAAATACTCTTCGCTGTACTTGAAGTAGTCGGGAGTGAAGCCCCAGAAGTTCATCGACACAGGAGTGTCAGGAGCGATAACTTGTTCCACACCGTTTTCGTCGGTGAAAGAGATTTTGTGTTCAGCGTTGTAGCCGATGCTTGTGCGCTCAACTACGCCAGTGAGATAGTCGCCCTCTTTCTCGCAAACGCCACGAGACACAGTGCCGCTTTCGCTCAAAGTGTTGCCCACCTTGAAACCCACCATTGAATATTTGTTGGTAGAGCCTTCTTCAAGGCTTGACAATTCCTTTGCCATTACCTCGAAGCTGTTACGACCATAGTAGTCGTCGCTGTTGATGATGGCGAAAGGTTCGTTGATCACGTTCTTGCCCATCATCAAAGCGTGGTTAGTACCCCAAGGCTTTGTGCGTTCGGCTGGGCAAGTAAAACCTTCTGGAAGGTCGTTGATTGATTGGAACACCACTTCTGTAGAAATATGGTTTTCGTATTTCGACAAGATTTTGGTACGGAAATCCTCTTCAAAATCTTTGCGGATAACGAATACTACCTTACCAAAGCCACTTTGGATAGCGTCGTAGATAGAGTAGTCCATAATAGTTTCCCCGTGAGGTCCAAGACCGTCGAGTTGTTTCAAACCGCCATATCGGCTTCCCATGCCGGCGGCGAGAACAAATAAAGTTGGTTTTGACATAATTTGTTTGATGTATTTATAAAGTTGATTTTAGAAAAAGTTCAATTATTCCACTTTGTGTGCACCGTCGCTAATCACCACGTCGATGATGATAGGCTCAATGCCATATTTTTCGTTGAATTTTGTTTTTGCAGTTTGCACGAAAGAGTCGTAAAGATCCTCTTTCACGAGGTTGATGGTGCAACCGCCGAAGCCGCCACCCATGATTCGTGAGCCAGTCACGCCACATTCCTTAGCCACGTCGTTAAGGAAGTCGAGTTCTTCGCAGCTCACTTCGTAGTCTTTAGAAAGACCGTGGTGAGTTTCGTACATGCGCTGTCCTACTGTTTCGTAGTCGCCTTTCTCAAGAGCTTCGCACACGTCGAGGACACGTTGCTTTTCGCCAATCACATACACGGCACGCTTGTAATCCTCGTCGCTGATTTGAGCCTTCGCTGCTTCAAGCATCGACATGTCGGCATCGCGAAGGGTTTCCACACCTAGGGTTTTCGCCACGCGTTCGCAAGATTCGCGACGCTTGTTGTAGGACGAGTCCACGAGTTCGTGCTTCACTTGTGAATTTACGAGCACCAATTTATAGCCCATAGGCTTGAATGGGAAATACTTAAATTCAAGTGAACGGCAGTCGAGACGCATCAAGCAGTCTTTTTTGCCGAACACGGAAGCGAACTGATCCATAATGCCGCAGTTCACACCGCAATAGTTGTGTTCAGTGGATTGACCAATTAGTGCAAGTTCAAAAATACTAATCTTGTTGTCGTTAAACAAGTCGTTGAGCGCATAAGCGAAGCAAGATTCGAGCGCTGCTGATGACGATAAACCTGCTCCGAGAGGCACATTGCCAGCAAACACTGCGTCGAAGCCTTTCACCTCGAAACCGCGTTTTATCACTTCACGGCACACGCCAAACACATAGCAAGCCCATTGCTCGGCAGGTTTGTCCTCTTCCCTCAAGCCAAATTCTGTGTATTGGTTCATGTCAACGGAATACAATCGTACTTTGTCGGTGCCATTGATATTAATCGCTGTCATGATATATTTGTCGATTGCTCCAGGAAAAACGAAGCCACCATTATAATCAGTGTGCTCACCAATCAAATTGATGCGACCGGCTGACGCATAGAAGACTGGATTGCTCGAAAAGCGCTCGATGAACGCTGTTCTAAGTTTATCTTTCATCATTTTTAGTATTTTGAAGGTCGTTATAAAAATTCAACTTACGAATTTACAATTTTTTTTACTTTTGTACTAATTTTTTGGAAAAATTTGTCGAAATGTTCAGCAAAATTGCCTGAAATTAGCCGTTAATCAATTCCTCAATCTTTTGTGCGAGTGCTTCTTTGGTGGAAGAACCCACATGGCGATTTTTCAATTCTCCGTCTTTGAAAAAGAGGATTGTAGGAATGCTGCGAATTGAGAAATCCACAGGAAGGTCTTCGCCTTCATCAACATCGTATTTGCCGATGAGAACTTTGCCCTCATATTCAGTTGCCAATTCATCTACAATGGGAGCGATGTGCTTGCAAGGTCCACACCATTCTGCCCAAAAGTCAATCACTACAGGTTGCCCTGATTCTATCGCTTGTTTAGCGTTTTCGTCGTTAAATGTATAAGCCATATTTGTTTGTTTTTTTATGTTGTATGTTTGTCGTTTTTTTAATTGATGCTAAATTCCATTTCCATACTTTCAAGTTTTTTCAGCACCTGCTTGTTGATAGGAATCTTATATTGTGAGCGCATGTCCACATAGTGCTTCCTGTCGTTGGTGAAGATGCGGAAGTTGAGGTTGCAACGGTTTTCCGTTGATTCAGTCATCGTTTCTTTCAGTGGCGAGAGGTCGGCGAACCTATCTTCTGGCACTTGAATAGTGAGGTTGGATAGCAGTTTGCCTTTCACTTCGTCGAGTGGAGTGATGCTCGCTATATTGAAACTGATACGATCGTTGAAGCGCCCTTTTCGGAACACGCCCTTCACCATAATGGCGAGACCCTTGATGCCGAATTTGTTGTATTCTATATAGTTGTTGCCAAAGAGCATCAAATCGTATTTTCCGGTGTAGTCCTCAATCACAATTTTGCCGTATTTATTTCCCGAACGCGCCTCTTTTTCCTCGTATGAAGTAATCAGTCCGCCGAAGGTCACCTCTTGGTCGAGTTCGCTTGCCTTCTTCTCCATGTCCGCAAGTTTGGTGTTGCAGCCGTAGGTGAGTTCAAGATAGAATTGGTCTAATGGATGAGCAGAAAGGTAGATGCCCACCAACTCTTTCTCTTGATTCAGACGGAAGAGGTCGCTCCACTTTTCGGGGTTTGGAATTTCGGGCTTGGCAATTTCAATTTCATCAGAGTCGCGGAACAGCGATTGTTCCGCATCGAATTTCGCCTGGCGGTAATTTTGCGCATAGCGAATCAGCACATCGGAGAATCGTTGTCCATTGTCGTTTTCGTGGAAATATGCTTCACGGCTCACGTTCGGGAAACAGTCTAACGCACCTGCAAGGGCGAAACATTCAAGTGCCTTGCGGTTGAACGACGACAGGTCGATACGCTCAAGCAAATCGAAAATTGATGTGAACGGACCGTTGTCGGTGCGCTCTTTGATAACGGCTTCAACGGCTGCGGTAGGCACACCCTTGATGGCGGCAAGACCGAAGCGAATCTCCCCTTTCTTGTTTGCACCGAAGTTGGCGAAACTCTCGTTGATGTCTGGACCGAGTGTGGCGATGCCCATCGACTTACATTCGTCCATCAATTTGGTGATTTCCTTGATGTCGTTTTTGCGTCGAGTCATAATCGCTGCCATAAATTCGGCAGGATAATGCGCCTTCATGTAGCCAGTTTGATAAGCTACCCAAGAATAGCAGGTGGCGTGTGATTTGTTGAACGCATAGGAAGCAAACTTTTCCCAGTCGGACCAAATCTTTTCCAAAATATCGGGGTCGTGACCATTGGCTTTTCCTTGCTCAATGAACTTTGGCTTCATTTGGTCAACGATGTCTTTCTTCTTCTTACCCATCGCCTTACGCAAAGCATCACTCTCGCCACGGGTGAAGTTTGCCAACAAACGCGACAGGAGCATCACCTGTTCTTGATACACGGTGATACCGTAGGTGTCCTTCAGATATTTCTCCATGATAGGAATATCATAGGTGATGAGCGAAGGGTTATGTTTACGCTTAATGAAGTCGGGAATGTAGTCCATTGGGCCTGGACGATACAGCGCGTTCATGGCAATCAAGTCCTCAAACACGGTTGGGTGAAGTTCGCGCAAGTATTTCTGCATACCAGCCGATTCAAACTGGAATGTGCCCACGGTCTGTCCTCTTTGGTAGAGCTGATAGGTGAGTTCGTCGTCGATAGGAATGGTGTCGATGTCAACATCAATGCCTCTTGAAAGCTTCACATTCTTCACAGCCTCCTTCAACTCCGACAGCGTTTTCAGCCCCAAGAAGTCCATCTTAATCAGACCAGTGGATTCAATCACATGGCCATCGTATTGGGTGAGCATAGTGCGCTCTTCCGGAAAATCGGGGTCGGCAGCAGTGGAAACTGGCACCCAGTCGCTAATGGGGTTCGCACAGATGATAAAGCCACATGCGTGAATACCTGTGTTGCGAGTGGTGCCCTCAAGTTGGCGGGCGTATTTGATAGTGTCGCGCTCCACAGGGTCGCTCGACTGCTCTGCGTCTAACAGTTCTGGGGTGTATTTGATGGCGTTTCCTAAATTCATCTTTGCTCCATCTGGCAGACGGTCGGGAATAGCCTTACAAAGCGCATTGGCTTTCTCCAAAGGCAATTTCTTCACGCGAGCCACGTCTTTGATAGAGTTCTTGGTCGCCATTGCGCCGTAAGTGATAATGTGGGCGCAATTCTCATGCCCGTATTTGTCCATCACCCACTTCAGCACCCATTTGCGACCATCGTCATCGAAGTCGGTATCAATATCAGGGAGATTGACACGGTCGGGGTTCAAGAAACGCTCAAACAGCAAGTCGTACTTCAAAGGGTCGATTCGGGTGATGCCCAAGCAATATGCCACGGTAGAACCTGCCGCAGAACCACGGCCAGGACCTACAATCACGCCCAATTCTTTACGGGCAGCGTCGATGAAGTCCGACACGATAAGGAAGTAACCAGGGAAACCCATGGTTTTCATCACATGGAGTTCGAAATCAACCTGCTCCAGCACGTGTTCGGGAATAGGGTCGCCATAAAGGCGTTTCGCGCCATCGTAAGCCAGCTTTTTAAGATATTCAGCCTCGAATTTGATGCGATAAACCTTGTCGAATCCGCCAAGCGATTCAATCTTTTTCATGCCTTCCTCGCGAGGCAGTGTGTTGTTGCCTTTCTCGTCGGAAGAAAACTCCTTCAGCAGGTCTTCCTCGGAGTACTTTTTCCTGATGTCGTCTTCGGTGCCAAAGTCGGCAGGAATCGGGAAGTTAGGCATGATTGGTCCGTGCTCAATGCTATAGACCTCTACTTTGTCTAATATTTCAAGGGTGTTCGACAGCGCTTCTGGCACATCGTGAAACACCTCATTCATTTCCGCTTGCGATTTGAGATACTCCTCTTTGGTGTATCGCATACGGTTAGGGTCTTCGTAGTCGGCACCTGTACCGATGCAGAGCAATATGTCGTGCGCTTCGGCGTAGTCTCTTTTCTCGAAGTGAACGTCGTTGGTGCAAATGAGTTTCACACCCTCTCGCTTTGCCATAGGAATGAGCACCTTGTTCACTTCTTCTTGAAGTTGGAAGGTCTCGCGGTTAGCAATCGTGCGTGGGTCTTTCACCTCGTGGCGTTGGAGTTCAAGGTAGAAGTCGTCGCCAAACACTTCGTGGTACCATCGGCACGCCTCTTCTGCTCCAGCAATATCACCAGCCAAAATCTTTTTAGGAATTTCGCCACCAATACATGCCGAGCATACGATAAGGTCTTCATGGTATTTCGCCAAATCCTCACGGTCGGTGCGGGCGCGGTAGTAGAAACCATCTACCCATGCCCTACTCACAAGTTTGATGAGGTTTTTGTAACCGTTGTAATTCTTTGCCAGCACCACCAAGTGATAGTTGCCCTTGGTCTTGTCTTCTTTTTTGCCGTGAGCCACATACATTTCGCAACCAAGAATGGGTTTGAAAGGCTCAAGACCTTCTTTTTTGCGAGATTTATTGACTTTCGCGCAATAGTCGGAAAATTCTTTGACACCGTACATCACACCGTGGTCGGTGAGTGCCATACCTTTCATACCGTCGGCAATAGCCAGGTCGACGAGCGCCGGTATCTTCGACTTTCCGTCAAGAACAGAGAAATCACTGTGGACGTGTAAATGAACAAATGGATTCATATAATGATTAAAATAATTTATCTTTCAAAATTACTCATTAAATACAACCTATTCAAAAAATAGAGCCATTAGTTGTTAACATTTGGGCCTCTGCCCTCGTTAAATATTGCTAATATGCAATTTGCAATTTGTGCCTTCTATTTTTTTGCAGTTAAAAAAACTAAAAAATTGAGTTATGAAAATAGTCGTTTTTCTGATTCTTTTAGGGCAAGCATATATTTCGTGGCGCACTTTTAAGATTCTTCCATTCCCGGTTTGGGGCAAGTGGGTGGTGGTGCTGTTGATGCTGATGGCGCTTGTGGCTCTGATTCTGCGCTTTGTGCGACAATTTCAGGGCATGTCGAACTTGCTGCTTGACACGGTGCTATACGATGTGGGTACATCGTGGCTGGTGGTGCTGCTTTACTTGGTCTTGGCTTTTGCTGTGATGGATATAGGTGTGGCTACGCACTTGATTCCGAAGGAATTCAACCACCATTCGGCGAAGGCTTCGATGGTGGTGTTTGGCGCTGTGTTTGCTCTGATGGTTTACGGCTACGTTAATTATAATGCGAAGAGGCGGGTGGAACTGAATTTCACCACATCAAAATCGCTGCCCAAGCCCCTGAAATTGGTGCTGCTCAGCGATGTGCATTTGGGCTACCATATCGGAAAACAGGAGTTTGCGAAATGGGTGGATATGATTAATGCCGAGAATCCTGATTTGATACTGATAGCAGGTGATATTGTGGACATCAGCCTCTACCCTATCAGAAAACAGAGGTTTGAGGAAGAGTTTCACCGACTTAAAGCGCCTGTTTATGCTTGCTATGGTAATCACGAATATTTCAGTAATATAGACGATGTGAAAAAGTTCTATGATTTGGCTGGAATACACCTGTTGAAAGACTCTGCCGTGGAGGTGGCAGGAATCAATATTGTGGGGCGTGACGACCGAATGAATGGACATAGAGCCACGCTGCACTCGCTGATGCAGTCGGTGGACAAATCAAAGTTCACCCTGCTGCTCGACCACCAACCATTTCACCTTGAGCAAGCAGAGCGTGAAAAGGTTGATTTCCAGTTTAGTGGACACACCCATCAGGGGCAAGTGTTCCCAGTGAGTTTGATTACTGGGGCAATGTATGAGAAAGACCATGGTGCACACCAAAGAGGCAACACCCAATACTATATCAGTTCGGGCATTGGGATTTGGGGCGGAAAGTTCCGCATTGGTACAAATTCAGAATATGTGGTGGCGACAATCAGTCCTGCCAAAAATTGAAGTGAGCGGCAGACTGTGAACAGGCGTTTATCCCAAATCGGTCATTAGGGCTTGTGGTATTTCGGAGTTTTAGAAGAATGAATTTTGTTTGTCTTTTAACGAGTGATAGCAAGCTATTGCGAATTAAAAACAAGCAAAAGGCATCTTATAAAAACCGAAAGACCGCAAGAAGTAATCTGAAAAATCCTCATACGGCCTAATGACCGATTTGGGTTTATACGAACGGATTGCCGAGTCGCTCATCTTCCACGGTTGTGGTTGGACCGTGTCCGGGTGCCAAGATGGTTTCACCGGGTAGCACGAATAGCCGTGATTTGATGCTCTCGGTCAGCGTGTGCATATTGCCACCGGGCAGATCTGTGCGGCCCACGCTGTGCTGGAAAATGGTGTCGCCCACAAAGGCAACGCCCTCTTGTGGTATATAGTAAGTCAAGCCTCCTTCGGTGTGGCCGGGAGTGGCAAGCACTTGAATCTTGTCATTGCCAAGGGTAAGTTCGTCACCTTGCTTGAGGTCGTGGTCGATGGTGAGCGGCTGTGGCGAAATTCGCAAATGAAACATTGTGGCTTGGCCTGTGAGCGATTGAGCCAGCATATCATCATTTTTCGATCCATATACTTGTGCGCCAAATTTTTCTGCAGTCCATCGTGCAGAGCAAGCGTGGTCGACGTGCGAGTGCGTCAGGAGCACGTATTTCACGCTTAGATTTTCTTGCTTAACCACATCTTCCACCTCTTGGCACTCGTTCTCGTCCATCATGCCGGGGTCGATGATGGCTGCCTCAAGTGTGGTTTCGTCCCAAATAATGTATATGTTTTCGCCGAAAAGTCGGGTGGTGACAATGCTTGTTTTCATTTCGCAGGAATGATTATAAAGGTAAATAAACCACTTTTTTTGTGTCGAAGAAAGGCTCTTTGAAATAACTTTTCAGTTCATCAATGAGCACTTCGTCTTTAAACTTCTTAACCTCGTCCTTCAAATCGCCGCCTTTGAGGCAAATCAAGCCGTTTGGAATGGCATTGAAGTTGTCGGAAGAAATCAATCGGCGAACTAATGGCACAATGTCTGCCAAGTCCATCACTGCCCTACTGACCACAAAATCGAATTTGCCTTTCACCTCCTTCACGTCGCCATGCTGGATGGTGACATTTGTCAATCCAGCCTTTTCTGCCACGTCTTGAGCCACTTTCAGCTTCTTTCCGACTCTATCGACAAGGTGGAATTGCACTTCGGGATAGAAAACAGCCAACGGAATGGCCGGGAAACCGCCACCTGTGCCCAAGTCGAGCACTTTCGTGCCGGGTTGAAAGTTTACGAAATTCACGATGCCCAACGAGTGGAGCAGGTGGTTCACTTCAAGGTTTACAATGTCTTTGCGTGAAATCACATTGATTTTACTGTTCCATTCAGGGTATAACTCTTCAAGCAGTTGGAATTGCCGTTGTTGCTTTTCCGACAGTTGTGGGAAGTATTTTAAAATTGTGTTCATTAATTCAGTTTAGAATCAGCCTCTTACATAAGGGTGTTGATAATAGAATTTTCTTTCACATAGGGTGCCAACTCGGCAAATGGAATTAAGATGGTGGGCTCGGAATTGGCATCGACCGTCAGCTCTTGTGGCTTGTAGCTCCACACGATTCCTTTGTCGTTGAAGTAGAAGTTTGATGTGGCGGATAGGTTGTAAATATCGAAATAACCGATGCTGTTCAGTTCTTCCTCGGTTTCCACCTTGTTTTGCTCCATCAGTTTGTTTTGCAGCAGTTGAGCCAGGTCGCTTGATGCTCCATCCACAAATTCGCCCATGTCCACCACGGCGCATTTCTCCATGTCGTAGTTGAAATAACTGTGCACTACCGATGCCACTGCGTCTTTCTTCACGGTTTCCTCAAAGCACATAGAGAGGATACCGTTGCGGTTAAACACAGGGTAAACTTTTACGTCGATTTGTATATTTGATGTGGCAAGTGCGTCGTCTTCTTCGTTGCTCTCGGTTTCGCTCGACACGTTTTCCGCCAGTCGGTTTGCCACCAGTTGCCTGACAGCAGTGTCCACGTCAAGGGAATCAGCGCCTTCAAGTGCGGTGGTAACAAAAAGTTTCACGAACTTATCGTCAATCGCCTTTCCTTTATATGTGTCGGGAATAGAGAGTTCGGTGTTCACACTCACTTTGCAAATTTCGCCATTGCTGCGCTTGAATGAAGATGTGTCGGCGTCTTTTTTTGCGCTGAAGGTTATTGAATCGCTACCAGATGATGCCCCATCGCCCTTTCCGCAACTTGCTACGGTGGCGAGTAAAAGCATACAGCCTAAAATTAATGGTATAGTTTTACGTATCATAAGAAATCAGATTTAATTTCAAACATAAAATTACACAAAAAAAATTACATTACAACTGAAAATGGCAAAGAATATTTATATTTTTGGTTGTAAAAAAAGCGTCAGGCTATTGCCCAACGCTTTTTATGCGATTGCAGAAGTTGAAGATTATGCTTCAGCAGGTGCTTCGGCAGCTTCTTCAGCAGGAGCTTCTGTAGCGGCAGCCTCAGCAGCGGCAGCTGCTTCAGCTTCAGCCTTGGCGGCTGCGATTTCAGCTTTCTTCTTAGCCACAGCTTCAGCCTTAGCTTCGTTCTTCTTAGCTTCTTCTTCAAGACGCTTCTTTTGGTCAGCGCTTTTTGCGTTTGCCAAGTTAGTCTTTGCAGCTTCAATCTTAGCATCCTTTTCAGCCTTCCAAGCATCGAAACGCTTTTGAGCTTCTGCTTCATCGAACGCACCCTTCTTAACACCGCCTTGGAGATGCTTCATGAGCATTACGCCTTCGCGAGAAAGAATGTTACGAACTGTGTCGGTAGGAATTGCACCGCAATTCACCCAGTGAAGCGCTCTTTCGAAATTTAAACTTATTGTAGCAGGATTAGTATTAGGGTTATAAGAACCAATCCTTTCAATAAATCTACCATCTCGTGGTGCCCTGCTATCGGCTACGACAATTGGATAGAACGCATAGTCTTTGTGACCGTGGCGTTGTAATCTGATTTTAGTTGCCATAAAAAATAATAATAAATTTAAGTTTAAATTGTTATATTCATAAAATGAAAGTGATTATCTCATGCGAGATGACCACTCTCACTTTGTTGTCCTGGAAGGATTCGAACCCTCACAAACGGAACCAGAATCCGGTGTGCTACCGTTACACCACAGGACAATTTTCATTTGCGTTGCAAAGGTAATACATTTTTTGGAAATGGCAAGCGATATGTCCTATTTTTTTTATTTCACTTTGCGCGATTTCTCGCCATTTCGCGTGTCTTATTTGTACTTTTCGGGTAGAGAATCGTGAATTACCTTAAAACTGTCGAGCGACAGAGACTTCAAGTCGTGGCCGTCTTCGGCTGGGAAAATGGGTTTGTGTATCATGATGCGGATTTTGCCCGGACGGATATTGAATGTGGACCGGGGCATCACATCATAGCTGCCATCGATGGTGATGGGCACTACTGGGAGGCTGAAATCCACAGCGAGTTTGAACGCGCCCTTCTTGAAAGGACCCATTTTTCCGGTGTCGGTACGGCGGCCTTCGGGGAACACGCAAAGCGATACACCTTTGTTCAGGCGCTTCTTTGCATCGTCCATCGTTTTCTTCAAAGCTTTCGCATTGTGGGTGTCCACGAGAATCTGTCCCGACATTTGGCAAGCTGTGCCCACAAAAGGGATGTTGATAAGCGCGCGTCGCATCATCCAGCAGAAGTTATGCCCCAGATAGCCCGACAGGGCGAAAATATCGTATGCGCCTTGGTGGTTTGCCACAAACACGTAGGATTTGTTCTTGTCAATGTTTTCGCGTCCTTCCACTTTCACATCGATGAAAAATAGCCAGCAGAAGCATCTGCCCCATAAAATGGTGCAGTAATATCCTGCCCAAGCCCTGTTGAACAAACTTGCCACCATGGTGAACAAAGCGGTAAGAATTGTGGCAACTAATATGATTGGTGCGGCGATAAGCCACTGGTAAATGCGGAACAAATAATTCATAATATAATATAAACGTCAACAGTATTCAAAAAATCCCGACAGCACTGGGTGCTGTTCGTTGGTGCAAAGGTAATAAAAAAATCGTGACCTTCCGAACGAACGCCACGATTTTATATAGGGTGATATTATTTACTTCGCTTCAGCTTCAGGAGCAATCAGCTTGTAGCCCTTGCCGTGAATGTTGATGATTTCGATAGATGGATCATCTTTCAAGTGCTTACGCAGCTTGGTGATGTACACGTCCATTGAACGAGCGTTGAAGTAGTTGTCGTCAATCCAGATGGTCTTCAATGCGAAGTTGCGTTCCAAAATCTCATTCACATGTGCGCAAAGCAGGCTGAGGAGTTCGCTCTCCTTGGTGGTGAGTTTTTCAGGCTTGTCGTCGGCGATAAGCACTTGCTTCTGGGTGTCGAAAGTGAACTTACCAATCTTATACATAGTGATTTCTTTGCCCTTTTTGCCCTTCACGCGACGCAAAATAGCTTCAATACGCATCACCAATTCTTCCATGCTGAAAGGCTTGGTGATATAGTCATCGGCTCCGATCTTGAAGCCTTCGAGGATATCTTCTTTCAAAGTTTTGGCAGTAAGGAAAATGATAGGCACCTCGCTGTTAACGGTGCGCACTTCCTGTGCCAATTGGAAACCATCTTTCTTTGGCATCATGATGTCGAACACGCAAATGTCGTATTTGCCTTTCAAAAATGCCTTATAGCCACTTTCACCATCTGCATACAAATCTACATTGTAGCCTTTTGCCTGCAAATACTCTCTTGTGAGCATGCCAAGATTCTCGTCATCTTCGCAAAGCAGAATTCTCAATTTTTCTTCCATAATCTAATTTATTTAAAAAGTGGTAATGTAATTATAAATGTCGTACCTTTATTTAGTTCGCTTTCAGCTTTGATTGTGCCCTTAAACAGTTCAATCATTTTGCTCACATAAGCCAAGCCGAGTCCGAATCCCTTCACATCGTGTCGGTTTCCGGTATGAACGCGATAAAATTTTTCAAATATCTTTTTCAAATCCTCTTTCTTCATGCCTATGCCGTTGTCGCTGATGCGGATTTCGAGTTTTTCGTCGCCAATATTGCAAGTGGAAATCGACAACTCTGGTGCCACATCCTCGCGGCGATATTTGATAGCGTTGTCGAGAAGGTTGAAAATCACATTAGTAAAGTGCATTTCATCCACATTCACAATCGAGTCTTCGGCAGAGAAGTCGGCGGTGATATGACCACCGAATTTTTCAGCCTTGATGCGATAGGTGCTCACCACATTGTCGATGATGGCATGGGCATCAACATCTTTCAGGCGAATGGTGGCAGTGCCTCGGTCGAAAAGCGACATTTGCAGCACTTTTTCCACTTGGAATCGCAGGCGCTTCGTTTCGTCGGTAATCACTTGCGACACATGCTTCATCATCGTTGGACTTTTCAGCACGGTTTCGTCGTTGAGCATCTGCCCTGCCAGCGATATGGTGGAGATTGGTGTCTTAAACTCGTGCGTCATGTTGTTGATGAAGTCGTTTTTGATTTCGCTCAGCTTCTTCTGACGGAAAATCACCACAATGGTGTAGATGAAAATGAACATCAGAATGAACGTGAACACAAACGACGGAATCATAAACTTGATAGATGCATAGATGTAACTCGATTGCGTAGGGAAAAACACCTTCAGCACATTGCGCTTCGATTCGGGGTCTTTCGGGAACAGCACTGCAGAAAATACGCTGCGCTTATCGCCATCAGGTTCATAGCCGGTTGTGTGATACACTATGCCTTGCTGTGGGCTTTCCACCGCAAATTCGTATGGCACTTCCAGACCGTTGCCCTCCAATTCCCTCTTCAAGTAGATATTCACCCTTGCCGAATCGGCACGCTCCACAATGGGGCGGTCGGTCGCTTGGTTGAGAATGGATAGGATTACCTCGTTGAGCAACCCCTTCTGGTACAGGTACTGCCCTTTCAGAATGGCTTGCTGGTGCTTGTATTGCTCCGAGAGTTTGAAGTTGCCACTTCCGATTTCTGGCTTGGGGGCTGTCTTTTTGCCCAGGTTGTTTGTGTTGTCTGAAATCGTCCCTGTGATTTCCGACGGCAGGCGGTCGCCAAGTTCAAATTGATAACGCTCTGCCTCGTTTAAGTCTTGGTCGAGATAATATCGTGTTTCGTCTTGTTCCAGAGCGTCGGACACGGCGTACAGACTTCTTTTCACCGTTTCGGAAAATTGCTCATTTCGCATTCTCACCATGTCTTCCATATACATGATTTGAACGAACAAAAGTCCCATAATGGTGGAAGCCATCACTATCGTCAGAAGCCAAATTGTAGATTTCTTCATCTTACTGGAATTAACACTTTAACACTTATACTGCAACGTTAAAAAACTACTACTTTGCCGAAAAACACGGTGTTTTCGTCTAAATTTTTAACATTACGCCCCAAAATTAACAATTAAATGTGAAATACAAAAATTTCCACAAATATTTTTTCAAAAAATTTCACACCACCCCCAAAATCCCCACCACAATTAATATATTCAGATAGCCACGAGTCGTCCGAAGCACCTGAAGCACCTGAAACACCTGAAACACCTGAAACACTAATGTCTCTATTCATAAAGATAAAAACCTTTATGCAAATATAATTAATGTGTGTGGAGAAATCTATTGTAAAATGGTATTGTGGATAAAAGAAAGAGAGAGCCTTTTGGGGAGGCTCTCTCTGTTTTAATTTATGGAGTGATGGGGGTTACTTGGTGAGGGGTGAATAGTCGCGGCTGTAGCGGAGCATCTGTTGGATGTAGCCTTCTTCGTATGAGATTTTTACATCGGTGATGTTGCCGTTGTTGTCCTTTACCAGTGTGTAAACTGGATTAACAAAGCCCTTGTATGGCGCGATATTGAGTTTTTCGTAGCGTGCCAAGATTTCCTTGTGGATTGCTGGATCAACCTTCACACCGTAGGTTTCAACCAAGTCGCGACCAGCTTCAAAGTCGCCTTCGCTCTTGATGCGTTGAATTTTAGCGAGCAGTTTGCCAAAGAGCTTGTGGAGCTTTTCGTAATCGTTGATGCGAACGAAAGTCTTTCCGTTGCGCTTCACATATTCAATCACGTTGTCGGCCTTGCCTTCTTGATAGCACCATTCGCTGATGAGTTTGCGGTTGCGCATGTGTGCTTCCTCGATGTCCTTGCCTGGCTCGATTCGGGTGAGCTGCGTGAGCAAACCGTTCATAATATACTTGTAGTATTCAGCCTTGTAGGTGTCTGCATCCTTGAAAATGCCCAATTCAAGCAGTTTTGGATCTGCCATGTGATAGAGGGCGAACAAGTCGGCGCGTGCCTCTTCGAGGGTAGAGCGGTAGTTTTTCAACGAACCTTCGTCAACGCCTGGGAGCATTTGACCAGAAGCGTGACCTAAACATTCGTGAAGGTCGGTGTGGAGCTTGTCGGCGAGTGTGAGATATTTCTTCATCAATTCCACTTCCACATTGCTGTAAGCAAACTCTTCGTTGAAGCCAGTGCCATTAGCCACCTCGTCGTAAGCATCGGTGATGTTTTCGATAGTCACCGACTTAGAGCCGTATTGTGCACGAATCCAGTTGCTGTTAGGCAAGTTGATACCGATTGGTGTGGCAGGATAGCAGTCGCCAGCCAAAATAGCGGCAGTGATCACCTTTGCACTCACGCCCTTCACGTTTTGCTTCTTGAAACGGTTGTCAACAGGCGATGCGTTTTCAAAATACTGTGCATTGTTGCTGATAAGTGTGGTGCGGTGTGATGCATCCTTGTTGCGGAAGTTCACCAGAGCTTCCCATGCGCCAGTCATCGACAGAGGGTCGCCGTAGTTTTCGATGAAACCGTTGACGAAGTCAACATCGCTCTTGGTTTCCTGTGCCCACAAGATAGAATATTCATCAAATGTGCGCAATGAGCCTGTGACATAGAAATCAATCAACTTTTGAATATATGCCTTTTGAGCTTCGTTTTCGGCATAATTCATGGCTTCCTTCAAATTGTCAACAATCTTGGTGATGGCTTCAGAGTAAAGACCGCCCACTTTGTAAACTTTCTCTACCACTTTACCGTTTTCTTTCACCACCTTAGCGTTAAGTCCGTAAGAAATAGGGGTCTTGTCGTTAGGGTCTTTGATAGTCTTGTAATAGTCTTCCACTTCCTTTTGCGTTACGCCTTCGTAAAGGTTGTTGGCAGATGTGGTGATGAGGTCTTGACCGGCAGCGAGGTTCACACTCTTAGCCATAAACGCCTTGTCGAAAATCACTCGATCCATCACTTTGAGGAAAGAGGCGACAGATTGTCCCTTAGCCAATGGCAATTTTGATTGAGGCAAAGCCTTCACACTTGCGTTGAAAAATTCTTCGGTAAATTCTGGGGTGAACTTATCCTTAGAATAGTGATGGTGAATGCCGTTTGCAAACCACACTTGCTTCAAGTATTTTTCCAAAGCCTTGAAATCGGCATTGTTCTTGTCGCCCTTGTAACTTGTGTAGAGCGCTTCAAGGGTTTGACGCACCTGAAGATTGTACTTGCAGTTCTGGTCTGTGAGAATGTCGCGACCTTGCAAAGCTGCTTCGGTGAGGTAGTAAACAAGTTTCTTTTGATTTAAAGAAAGGTCGGCAAATCCAGGCACTTGATAACGCAGTACCTGAATGTCGGCAAAACTATCGACGTTGTAGTCGAACTTATTTCCTTGTGCCATAGTTGCTGTTGATGCCAGTGCCACCAGTGCGGCGGCGAAAAAGGTTTTCTTCATAATCTATTGCATTAAAAAATTAATTATTCCACATAAAGCACCAACCCCTTCAGGTATTCGCCTTCGGGGTGGTAGATGTTGATTGGGTGGTCGGCAGGCTGGGTGAGTTGATGCAAGATGCGCACCTTTCGACGCGACATTGCCGCCGCGCTGAACACTGCCAGTCGGAATTGCTCCTTGTTCACAGCCTGTGAGCAAGAGAATGTGAACAATATGCCACCCGGTTTGATTTTCTCAAATGCCTTTGCGTTGAGTTTGCGATAACCAATCAATGCATTGCGCAATGCACTTTTATGTTTTGCAAATGCTGGAGGGTCGAGCACGATAAGGTCGTAGTCGCTTCCCATTTCGTCGAGGTATTTGAAAGCATCGACGGCAAACGACTTGTGGCGTTCGCAATTCGGGAAGTTCAACTCCACATTAGCTTCGGTGAGCGAAATTGCCTTTGCGGAACTATCCACTGAGTGAACAAGCTCGGCACCGCCACGCAGGGCGTAGAACGAGAATCCACCAGTGTAGCAGAACATGTTGAGCACCTTTCGTCCCTTTGCGTAATGCTCAAGAAGCGATCGGTTCTCGCGTTGGTCAACGAAGAATCCAGTCTTTTGACCGCGGAGCCAATCGACATGAAATTTCAAACCATTCTCCATAGCCACATCGGTATCGTACTCCCCTACTATGTATTCGTTTTGAGGGTCGAGTTGCGCTTTATAGGGCAAGGTGGTTTCGCTCTTGTAATACACATTCTTCACCACGCCATTGGGCAACTGGGTGAGAGCGTCGGCAATCAGGTTGCGCGCGAAGTGCATACCTGGAGAGTGGGCTTGCATCACAGCCGTAGAACCGTAAATGTCGACCACCAAGCCCGGCAAGAAATCGCCTTCGCCATGCACCAGGCGGAAAGCATTGTTGTCGGGACGGCTCAATCCGAGAGCCTGACGCATCTTGAAGGCCTCGGTGAGGCGCTTCACAAAAAATGCGGAGTCGATTTCTGTGTCGTCGAAAGTGAGAATACGCACGGCGATGCTGCCAATCTGATAGTGTCCGTTGCCGATGAGGTTGCCCTCGTGGTCGTAAACAGTCACCAAGTCACCTTCTTCTATGTTGTCCATGCGAGCAATTGCCCCAGAGAAAACCCAGGGGTGGAATCGCTTGAGCGATTCCTCTTTACCTCGCTTTAATATCACGCGTTTGTAAACCATCTGTTATTTAATAAAGAATCGGTAAATGTCGTTAGCATTGGCAAACAGCAAGAGCGCTATCAAGAACACCATGCCTGCGGTTTGCGCCCATTCCATAAATTTCTCGCTTGGCTTGCGGCGAGTTATCATCTCGTAGAGCAAGAACAGCACATGTCCGCCGTCGAGGGCTGGAATAGGAAGAATGTTCATAAAGGCAAGAATCACAGAAAGGAATGCGGTAATGCTCCAGAAACTGTACCAGTCCCATTCCTCTGGGAAGATGTGGCCGATAGAACCAAAACCGCCCAAATTCTTTGCACCCTCTTTCGAGAACACCGTCTTAAACGCTTTCACATAACTTACCAGTTGAGAGCATCCCATCTCGATGCCACGAGGCACCGACTGGAAGAATGAATAACTGTGTTGCTCGGTTTTGAAGAGTTTTGACACGTCGGCAAGCACCTCGAAACCAAGTTTGCCATCGCCGTCAACCTCTGCTTGAGTGGTGACGGTTTTTCCACCACGAATAAGTTGCACGGGAATGGTCTTGCCACTGTTTTTCTTGAGTTGTTCGGTGAATTGTGTGAACGATGGTGTGGCCACGCCATTCACAGCCACCAGTTTGTCGCCTTCTTGAAAACCTGCTTTCTCTGCGCCAGTGCCGGGCATTGTAGCCTTCACAATGGTAGGCACATTGCACGACATGAATGGCTTGCCGTTTTCAAGGTCGCTATTCACTTGCAACACAAACTGGTCGGGGATTGAAATCGTAACGTCTTTCTTGCCACGAAGCACTTTCACCTCTTTAGCCATAGCAATTTTCAGCTGGTCGCTGTCGAAATAGCGCACAGCGTCGCCATCTGCCATCAGAGGAATATCGTTGTCTTGAAAACCTGCCTTGTGGGCGGTTTCGCTATAAGTGATGCCTTCGGTTGCGCTTGTGAATGGGAGATATTGCTCGCCCCAGTACCACACCATTCCGGCATAGATGAAGATGGCAAGGAGGAAATTGTTGAGCACGCCGCCCACCATAATCAGGAGTCGCTTCCAAGTGGCTTGTGTTCTAAATTCCCATGGTTGTGGCTCACTCGAAAGTTTGTCGGCGCCTTGAGTCTCGTCGATCATACCAGCGATGGCGCAATAGCCGCCCAGTGGCAGCCAGCCCAAGCCATACTCGGTGTCGCGCCAAGTGGCTTTCTTGCTGGAGGACTCTTTTTCAGTCTCAACGCTCTTCGACTCATAAACTGCGCCTTTGCTGGTGCGAAGCACGCTTACTTTCTTCGTTTTAGGAAGCCAAGCCATCAGTGTGACCCATGGATTAAAGAAAAGGTAGAATTTTTCTACTTTCACGCCGAAGATTCTTGCCCACATATAGTGGCCAAATTCGTGGATAAACACCAGCAAACTCAGCGAAAGTATCAGTTCAAATGCTTTTAACCAAAATGTGCTCATTTCTTGTAGTTCTCTTACTTGATTAATGATGAGGCATAGGCACGCGCTTCGGCATTGCTATTCACATAGTCGTCGTATGCAGGGGTTTCCACGAATGGAGCCCAAGCGAGTGTCTGCTCAATGATTTTATAGATGTCTGTAAATTTTATTTGATTGTTAAGGAAAGCAGCCACGGCAATCTCGTTGGCGGCATTCACCACACAAGCTGCGTTACCACCACGGTCGGCGGCTTCGTAGGCAGTGTTCAAGAGCGGGAATTTCTCAAAGTCGGGAAGTTCGAACGTAAGGTTGCAGTAGTCTGCCACTGTCATTTTCTTGCAGTTCGAAGCCAGTCGGCCAGGCAATCCCAATGCGTAGCGGATTGGCAAGCGCATGTCGGGCAATCCCAGTTGCGCTTTCACCGAACCGTCTTTAAATTCCACCATAGAGTGAACGATAGACTGAGGGTGCACCACAATTTCAATGTCGCGCTGCGACACGTTGTAGAGCCACTTTGCCTCTATCATTTCAAAGCCCTTGTTCATCATCGAAGCAGAGTCGATGGTGATTTTGGCTCCCATACTCCAGTTGGGGTGCTTCAGCGCGTCGGCGGCTGTCACATGCTCCAACTGCTCTTTCGTGAAAGTGCGGAACGGACCGCCTGATGCTGTGAGAATCAGTTTGTTGATATCTTGATGGCGTTCACCCACTAAGCACTGATAGAATGCGCCGTGCTCCGAATCCACAGGGTAAAGCACCGATTTTGAGGTGGCAAGCAAGCGTGTAATCAGGTCGCCAGCCACCACAAGGGTTTCCTTGTTTGCCAAGGCTATTTTCTTGCCTGCGCCAATGGCTTTGATAGTTGGAGCCAGTCCACTATACCCCACCATAGCCGTCACCACCGTGTCGATTTCTGGGGCTGTCACACAATCTGCGACAGCTTGATCGCCAGCCTGCACTTCAATGTCGGTGTCGGCCAAAGCAGTTTTCACTTTATCGTATAGAGCCTCGTTGGCAATCACCACCGTGTGAGGGCGGTACTTCAGGGCTTGCTCGATAAGCAAGTCTGCACTATTATTTGCCACCAGCACCCACGCCTTAAATAGGTCGGGATATTCACTCACTATATCGAGCGTTTGTCGCCCGATAGAGCCTGTGCTGCCCATAATGGCTATATTTCTCATATCTTCCACTGAAAAATCCGTTTTATTCAATTTACAAAGATAATGCTTTGCTGCCGCATATTAAAATGAAAAAAACAACATTTTCAAAACAAATGCTGTTTTCTTCCACTTTTTATGAGAAATCATGATTCTATAACTAACTGAAAATCTTTTCTAATCTCATTCTTGTATAGTGAAATTTTGCTAAATATTCACTCATAAGTGAATTTGTTTGAAAATAAATACTTATCTTTGCGTGAATAATAATAAGTACAATTATGCCAAGTGTAACATTAAAAACTATTGATCAAAACGATAATGTTGGAATGTTTTCCATTTGTTTTGACGGTAACGAGGAAAGTGAGTTTGAAAGGTTTCTTAATGAGTTTAAGGATAACGCCACTCTCAATAAGGATTTTAATGTCATTCTTTTGGCACTTTCTAAAATTATCGACAAGGGTGCACTTGAGCGATTTTTCCGTAATGAAGGGAAAATGAGTGACAATGTCAAGGCTTTGGCCATCGACTCTCATAAACTGCGCTTGTATTGTTTACGCATTTCCGACCAAATTCTCATTCTTGGTAATGGCGGTGTTAAAACCACTCGCACATATCAGGAGGATGATAAACTTAGTGGTTATGTGATGGATTTGCAAACATTTGACAGGGTGCTTCTCAATGCACAAAAATCAAGAAAAGTGACCATTGAGAAAAATATGATAACGGATATACAAAGTGCCACTTTTGAAATATAATATAGAATTATTGCCTATGGTACAGAATGATTTGTTTAGAAAATGCCTTGCATCGATTCCAGAGGAGCAGAAAATAGAATTTGACCTTTCGTTTGGAATTGCAGAACGCATTAGTGATGTTCTTAAAGCAAAGAATCTCACTCAAAAGGATTTTGCCCGTCAGCTCCACAAGCGAGAGTCTGAAATATCGAAGTGGATGACTGGCAGACACAATTTCACTTTGCAAACCATCGCAAAAATTGAAGCGGTGTTGGGATGCAAACTTATAGATGTTGCTCGTTAATATGAACGTAAAACTCCACTTTTTAGGTTAGGCGAACAAGGACAATCTTTGTTCGTTTTTTATAGGCGGTTATTCTGTGCGTACTATTAGTGTGTCGTAGGCGAAGTGTACGTTAGGTGGCAGATGGGATTCGGCTTGGTAGTGAAAGCCGATGCCGTGGCACATGTGTGTGAAATATGTGACTTGTGGAGAAATCTGGCTTACCACCTCAAGGGCTTGCTCTACAGTCATGTGGCTGTGGTGAGGACGATGGCGGAGCGCATTGATTACGAGCAGCGGAATGCCCTTCAACTTCTCTATTTCCTCAGTTGAGATATATGAGCAGTCGGTGATATAGGCAAGTGGCCCGATACGGTATCCATTGATGAGTAATTTGTCGTGCATCACAGGAATTGGCGTAACTTCCACATTTCCAACCATAAAAGGATTGTTGTCAATATCCACTAAATCAAGTCGTGGCACGCCAGGATAAGGATGCTTTGTGAAGCAGTATGGCAAATTGGTGCGCAACTGCTGGTTCACTTCCGGCCTTGCGTAAATGGGGAAAATATGGTTGAAGCTGTAAGGCCGCAAGTCGTCGATGCCAGCCACGTGGTCGTAATGGATATGGGTCAAGAGCAGAGCGTCGAGATTGTCTGATGACGCTCGCAAAATTTGCTGTCGGAAATCTGGACCGCAGTCAATGAGAATGTTCATGCCCTTATAGCGCACAATGGCGGAAGCCCGCAGTCGTTTGTCTTTCTTGTCTTTTGACCGGCACACTTTGCAGTGGCAACCAATGGAAGGAACCCCCGTAGAGGTTCCTGTTCCGAGAAATTCTATTTCAAGTTCTGAATTGTAGTTCATCTGAATTGTTTCAAAATTCCGTCTTCAAAATGTAGAAACATGCCCCCGTCGTAATACCAGTATTCGCCCATTCCATCGTGTGATGGGGTGCGTACAATCTGTTTTGGCGATCCTTTAGCCATTCGGCACTCCATTTTGTTCATGCCTTCAGCCACCTTGCCTTTGGTGATGAGCAACCAGTTTTCTGGAGAGATTTCGGGAAATTCGTTGCGAGGATTTTTCAGCGAGAACATAGCGTCGAAATCCCTTGATTGGAGCGATTTCCCGCTTGAAATGCGCAGCATGGCTTGCTCATGTGTGTCGATGGTGGTAAACACCACCTTCAGTGGCAGTGCATCGTCGCCGGGCAACACGCTGTCAACTTTCACGGCGATATACTGACGGCGGTCAATCATCTGCTGTGTGTGCACGTCATACCACAATCGGGTGCGAACGTAAAGCGTTTTGCCCACGATTTGATGTGCAACGCTTTTCACCATGTCCTCATCAACCATAAATGGCACTTGGAAATTGGGGGAGAGTTCTTGAATCTCTTTGTTGGTGCAATAGCGGTATTCATTCACACCATCGGTGAATTTCAGAGTCACCACTGCCCTATTGTCGAGCACACTGCCAGTGGCATAACCATTATATGTGAGGCGAGTGCCAGCCAAATGGATTTGGTCGGGAGAGTATTTGTCGGAGTTCTCAAATATTAGGGAAATGCGGTCGTTGGTAACATAAAACTGCTTGCCTTGCTTCCACGAAGCCACCGAATCGAATTCGATTTTCAGCGACGATTGCACCGATGTGGCGGCGTAGTAATCCTCCACCTTCTTCACATCTTTATCAGTCACCTTGTCGGTAGTTTCGATGCCTGTGCCGCAACCAGTGAGCCACAGCAACGACGTCCCTACCAATATTTCAATACTTGTTTTGTTCACTATCTTGATTATTTCTTGATGAGGGCGTAGGACGATAATGGAGCGAGAGTACCAGTAAGCGTGCCTTTCTTCACTCTAAACACGGTGCCGTGCACCGCATCGGTGTATTTGCCATTGGGCAGGTTGGTTTTCATACTTACTGCCACTTCGTTGCCACTCACGTTCACCAGCATTGCGCCTTTCTTGCCACGACATACCTCGCCCACTTGTGCATCGGCTGAGTAGAAAAGTGCTTCAGGTTCGCCAGCCATGGCTTTGCGGAATTTGTTGGCGGCTGCTACTTCGGGGTGGATGAACTGGTCGTTGCCACGTGCGCCCACAATGTTGTCGCCCCACACGTTGTCTTTTGTGCTGTTGTTTGGGCGAGATAAGAACAGCGGAGTGCCGAATTGGCGAGCGGCGAGCCATGTCCATGCGGCGCGCACTTGTTCGAGGCTCAAGTCTGCCGATTCGTGTGCGTTGCAGTAAGTGTCGTGTGATTCCACCCAAGTTACCAACTTTTGAGGCTCAACTGGGTGAAACCAGTTGCCTGCCTTTGTGGTGTCGAACTTGGCAGCCTTGAGTGTCTCACGCATAATGTAACCGTAGTTACTTGCCGTCAGTCCCATGTATTGGGCGTATTCTGTTTCTTTCACATTCTTGTCTTGAAGCACCTCGCCGTAGATGAACAGGCTGTCTTCGGGCAACGCCATGCGAAGTCCTTTCACTGCCTTTCTGCCAGTAGCCACTTCCCAAAAGTCGTTTTCTGGGCTTTTAGGGTCTTTGGGGTCGCTTGGCAAACCGATGTGCTTGGCTGTATCGTAGCGGAAACCACGGCAACCGCACTTGAGCAAATCGTTTACATACAGCATATAATAGTGCTGGAAGTCAGGGTTTTCGGTGTTTACGTCAGGCAGACCACCCATTTGACCTGTGGTGCATTGCAGACGGTCGTTATAGTCTTTGATTTCGTTGAAACCATTGGCGTGGTAGAGGTTTTCGTGTCCGCCAACGGCAGCGTCAAGCGCATCGCTGGTGCGTGTGTCGTCGATAGAAGTGTGGTTGGGGAGCACATCAACAATCACCCTCACGCCATATCGCTTCGCCTCGTCGCACATTGCCTTGAAATCGTCGCGAGTGCCTAATTGATAATTACCGATTTTCCAGTCGGTGGGCTGGTAATGGTAATACCAATACCCTTTGCCAAACAGTTTGTTGCCACCGCCTTTGTCACCTTTGGTCTCGGTCACGCACTGCTGTGCTGGAGATGTCTGCACCATAGTGAACCCTGCATCGGCAATGCTTTTCATATTCTCACGGATGGTGTTGAAACTCCAACTCCAAGCATGGAGAATCACATCATTGTTGGTTTGAACCTTGGTTTTTGGTTGGGCAGCCCACGAAGGCAATGCCAACGCCCCTGCGCAAAAAGCGGCAAAAATCACACGTTTCATATCTTTATTCTTTAATAGTTTTTCACCACAAAGATAACAAATTTTCCACACCCATTCACTCCACTCCCCATTTTTTTAACATCCTCTCACCTGTGTATTCAGCAGACGTGATTACGAATGTTCATATTGTTTGCTTAATTGGTGGGTTATTTGAAAGACGGAGTGAAAAAAAGAGGCACTCTGAATGATGAGTGCCTCTTTTTTATAGTATTGGAGTTGGATTACTTGTTTACTTGGAAACGGTTCCAGCCGTCTTTGAGGTGCATAGCCACTTGGTTGGCAGCTGCGAGACCAGCGTTGATGTTGGCTTCAGCAGTTTGTGCGCCCATCTTCTTTGGAGTGAAGAATACACGTTCTGGATATTTTTCTTCAAGTTCGGCAGCGATGTCGGGTTTCACGTCGGCTACGTAGCGAACGTCTTCACGAGCCGCGAGTGCTTCAGCGAGGCTTTCCTCGTCGATCACTTCCTTGCGGGCAGTGTTGATGAGCACACCGTTCTTTGGCATCAGTTCGATGAGGGCCTTGCCTACAGATTTTTTGGTCTGTGGAGTTGCAGGAATGTGGAGACTTACATATTGGTTGTTTTGGTAAAGTTCTTCCACGCTGTGAACTGGAGTGATGCCATCAGCGAGCATATCTTCGTCTTTCACCCAAGGGTCGAGAGCACTAACCCTCATGCCAAAGCCTTTGGCGATGCGTGCCACGTTGCGACCTACTTGACCGTAAGCGTGAATACCGAGAGTCTTGTCTTTCAGTTCTGTGCCGCTTGTGCCGTTGTAGCGATTACGAACCAAAGTAACGAGCATACCAAATACCAATTCAGCAACGGCGTTGCTGTTTTGGCCAGGGGTGTTCATCACGCAAATGCCGTGAGCGGTAGCTTCTGCGAGGTCGATGTTGTCGTAACCAGCACCAGCTCTAACCACCACCTTCAATTCCTTGGCAGCGTCCATCACTTCCTTGTCGACGATGTCGCTTCTCACAATAAGACCAGCACAATCTGCAATTGCATTAATCATGTCTTCTTTTGTGCCTTTTTCTACGAGCACCATTTCATGACCAGCTGCTTCGAGTACTTCCTTGATGCCTTTAACTGCCACGGGGGCGAATGGCTTGCTTGTTGCAACTAAAACTTTCATAGTCGTGTAATCGTTTTATAATGTTTATGTTAGCGAAATAGTAGAAGCCCTCAATTTGGAGAAACTTTATATTATATATAATGTGTCACCATTTTGAGGGGCGGATGCGAAACAATCGTATCCCTACTTTTTCGTGGTTTATTTTATTTGTTTTCGAATTCCTTCATTGCTTCAACAAGCACCTTCACGCTTTCAAGTGGGAGTGCGTTGTAGAGAGATGCGCGGAAACCACCTACTGAACGGTGACCCTTGATGCCAACGATACCCTTTGTGCTGGCAAAGTCGATGAAGTCTTTTTCGAGTTCCTTATATTCTGGCTTCATTACGAAGCAAACGTTCATGATTGAACGGCTGTCTTCTCTGACTGTGCCAACGAACATCTTGCTTGAGTCGATTGCGTCGTAAAGAACAGCAGCCTTTTCTTCGTCCATCTTCTGGAGCACCTTCACGCCACCGAGTGATTTATACCACTTCAAGGTCTGGAGTGCGCTGTAGATAGGGAGCACTGGAGGAGTGTTGAACATTGAGCCTTTCTTGATGTGGGTTTCGTAGTTGAGCATTGTTGGGATTTTGCGGTCAACCTTGCCGAGAGCGTCGGTTCTGACGATAGCGAAAGTCACACCAGCAGGAGAAACGTTCTTCTGAGCGCCACCATAGATGATGTCGTATTTTGAAACGTCGATAGGACGTGAGAAAATGTCACTTGACATATCAGCCACCATGCGAACAGGCACATCAGGATCGGTGCGAAGTTCGGTACCATAGATGGTGTTGTTGGTAGTGATGTGGAGGTAATCTACATCGGTAGGCACATTTTCAATCTTTGGATAGTAGGTGTAGTTTGCTTCTTCGCTTGAAGCCAAAACTTCAACTTCGCCAAACAATTTAGCTTCCTTGATTGCCTTGTGAGCCCATGTGCCAGAATCAATGTAAGCGGCTTTAGTTTTCAACAAGTTGTATGGCACCATGCAGAATTGAGTGCTTGCACCACCACCCACGAAGATCACTTCGTAGCCTTCAGGAATGTCGAGCAACTCTTTGAAGAGGGCTTGGACTTCGTCCATCACTGCAACAAATTCTTTACTGCGGTGAGAAATTTCAAGAATTGAAAGTCCAGTACCTGCGAAATCACGAATAGCTTCAATGGTGTTGTCAATAGTGTATTGACTCATGATTGAAGGACCTGCATAAAAATTGTGCTTCTTCATAACTCTAATTATGTTTAAGTTTTGATGTTGATAATATTTTTTGTCGTTTTGTCATGCGACACACAAATTTAGGCATTTTTTTTGATTAAAAAAGAGAAAAGTCAGCAGAAATTAGCGTATTTTGTTAGAAATTTGATTTTTAACATAAATAAACACACTATTTGTGGATTTAATGGGAAATGTATAACTTTGCAATGCAAAAAACTGTTTTGATTTTGTTTTATGAATGGCATAAAACAAACTTAAAAAAGGTGTGATTTCAGTAAAAATATCAACTCCAATTACAGCAAACCATAATGATAGAAATTGGCAAATATAATGATTTAAGAGTCAACCGTTTCGTTGACTTTGGACTATATCTTATCGACGATGAGGCAAACGAAGTGCTGCTTCCTAAACGCTACCTCACAGGCGAAGAACAGATTGACGACATGCTCCACGTGTTTGTGTATAACGATTCGGAAAACCGCCCTGTGGCAACCGCCGAAACACCTTATGCCGTGGTGGGTGATTTTGCTTTGATGCGTGTGAATCAGGTGAACCAGGTGGGCGCTTTCCTCGATTGGGGGTTGGTGAACAAGGAATTGTTGGTGCCATTCCGTGAGCAGCGTGTGCGTATGCAAGCTGGTCGTAGTTATATAGTATATGTGTATATCGACGATGCCACAAAACGCATAGTGGCATCTGCCAAACTCAACAAATTCCTCGACAACAAGATGCCACGCTTCTACCATCGCCAAAAGGTTGATGTGCTGGTGGTGCAGCGCACAGAACTGGGCTATAAGGTGATTGTGGATAACTTGTTTTGGGGGCTTCTTTACAGCAATGAGATATATGGCGACATCAATATTGGCGACCGTCGCACAGGTTTTATCAAGCAAGTGCGCGACGACGGAAAGATAGATGTGACGCTCGAAAAGGTAGAAAAAGTGCGTGTCGATGACCTTGGCGAAGTGATAGAGAACTATCTCAAAAAGCACGGTGGCGAAATGACACTCAACGACAAGAGCGACCCAAAAGACATCATGGACACCTTTAACTGCTCAAAAAAGGACTTCAAGAAGGCTTTAGGATTGCTTTACAAGCAGAAGAAAGTGACTTTAGGCGAGACAACCAAACTCGTGAAATAGCGACTCTCGTATGGACGCATTTGTTGACTTTTTCGTGCAATGGGGCTATTGGGGGCTTTTTGTAGGCTCGTTTATAGCAGGAAGCGTGATACCATTGAGCTCTGAGGCGATATTGGTGGTGTGCGTAGGTCCGTTGCATCTCGACCCATGGATTTGCCTTTGGGCTGCCCTCGCTGGCAATGTGGCTGGTGGAATGACCTGCTACTGGATGGGGCATTTGGGCAAAATGGAATGGATAGAGAAATATTGCCATGTGAAAAAAGAAAAGTTAGACCGCGCATCGGCATGGGTGCATAAGCGTGGCGCATGGATGGCGTTTTTCGCATTTATTCCCATTTTGGGCAGTGCCATCACGGTGGCTTTAGGTTTGCTTCGCGCCAATGTTTGGGGCACTGTGGCGGCAATGAGTGTGGGAAAATGGCTCAGATACGCCGCTGTGATTTGGGGAACGGAATTCGTGACCCAATACTTGTAATCTCACCTTGCTTCAATCGCATTGCTATGGGGAAACTTACAGATACTATACTGACGGCGCTACAAGAGCGAATCCTCGTTCTTGATGGCGCAATGGGTACGCTTATTCAAAAGCGCGCGCTGGAAGAGCAAGATTTCGCATCAGGTGTTTTCGTTAATTGGGCAGTGCCATTAAAGGGCAACTACGACATTCTGAATATCACACGCCCCGATGTGATTGCGGATATACATCAGCAGTACATCAACGCAGGGGCTGACATTATCACGACTAACACTTTCAATAGCAACCGTATTTCGCAATCCGATTACCGATGCGAGAACTATGCACATCAATTGGCTTATGAGGGTGCGAAAATTGCGAAAGATGTGGCCGGTAAATGCTCCGAGCGCAAAGTGTGGGTGGCAGGAAGCGTTGGATCGATGAACAAAAGTTTGACGATGGACGCTTCTGGCGAAGGTGCCGACTTCACCCTTTTTGCCGATGCCTATTACGAACAAGTGAAGGCGCTTGTGGAAGGAGGCGTTGACTTGCTGCTATTGGAAACTTGCTACGATGCACTCAACTGCAAAGCTGCTCTGCACGCCATCAGTCAATTTGAAGAAGAAAAGGAAACTATGGTACCGGTGATGGTGTCGGTCACCGTCAACAACCGTAGTGACCGCACGTTTACAGGTCAAACGCTTGAAGAAATATATGCAAGCATTCAGCACTACCCTATTCTGTCGTTCGGTGTGAATTGTTCGTTTGGTGTGGCAAACATGCGCCCGATAATCGAACGAATAGCATCGCAAATCCCAAAGTATATCAGTTTTTACCCCAATGCAGGACTACCCAACGCCCTGGGTGAATACCACGATACTCCCGATTTCATCGCAAGCCACATCAAGGCAATGGCAAAAGACGGACTGCTCAACATCGTTGGCGGCTGCTGCGGCACAACACCCCGATATATCCAAAAAATCGCCCAATCCATAAAAACCTTACCACCCCGCACCCCAAGCAACCAATTGAAATAATTTGCAATTTCAAGAAACAACGCCACATTCAGTGGATAAATACAGGGGACGAAACAAAAACATAAAAAACATCCTTTTGCCGATGTAAGTGCTTCGCACTTGTCGTTAGTGCTGCGGTATGTCTGCCACAATAGGCGCATCATAACGTAGGGACATGCCTTTGGCGAGAGCACTGAAAAAGTCCAGTTTTTTAAAGACCAAAACGAAAAATGCTTAC
>OLHA01000113.1_pt1 | contig 45418 bp, 48 predicted proteins | sample 1605961 | NCBI WGS metagenome assembly OLHA01 (sample SAMN03283288) | human gut metagenome | biome: human-associated habitat; material: feces | host: Homo sapiens | place: Peru | collected 2012
ATAGAGACTTTCCGGTATCTAAATATTAAATTTTCGGTATATAGGTACCACAACGGTATCTTTTACATGAATTTTATTGGCATAGAGACCACGACGATATCTTTCCGATGAATTTACCGATCTATCTTTTCCACAAACATGAGCAGAAAACTGATCAGAAGCAGTCCGCTCGATACCCAGATCATATGATATCCAAACCGGATAGAGAGATTTCCTCCAATACCAGCCCCGAGTCCGAAAAATAAAATAATGCCAAAATAATACAGTGCCTTTTTTAATTTTTCTGTGTCATGGGTCTGCAGATAACCGGTAAATGCTTCTGTTCCGCTACGAAGATTTCCGATGCACATTGTGCTTGCATAAGAATATCCGCTTACTTTCCGGAACGTCTGTACCTGCATTGCACATGCAAACGATACCAGCACGGTAGCCAGCAGATCCAGGCGTTTTGGCATGAATCCAACAAAAAACAGAATCGCAATTTCCATCAAAAGCACACCCTGCCGCCAGTGCAGTTTCTTAGCATATTTAAAGATCACATGAATCTTCTCTGCAAAGAAAACGCCCGATGCAAATGCCAGAAGCGGTAATAAGTATCGTAACACATCCAGCCATTCTCCCATCATCAGGTGCGTACTCATCAAAACAATATTTCCCGTCTGTGCGTTGGAAAATACTTCCTCACGCGTAAAGTATGTATACGCATCCTGAAAACCTCCAGACAGTGCCAAAAACACACTTGTGACAAATGCTTCCGACATTTGGACGTCCGCATTTGTCTTAGGATTTCCCAGTTTCATCACTTCACATCCTTTTTTTAATATATAAACTCTATATATTATAGTGTGCTTTTATACAAAATTCAACCTAAATTATAAGAATGGCCGCATATGAATGCTTAATTCTTCTTCCTGTTTTATCAATTTCTTTGCAATATCCTTTGTTTCCTCATCTGCAGCCTGATACTGGTTCAGATAACGGGTTAAAGATTTTACTCCCATGTTACAGCCGTCCGTTATCAGATCCGCGATCATTGCATCCGATTCATCCATGGCAAGTTTTACATTTGTTTTCATCCAGGACATTCCCTGTGCCATCGGATTTGGATCTTTTCCCGTATCGTGACATTGTTCGAGTTTATTCTGAATTTCTTCTTTCAGTTTTTCATGTTCTTCTTTACATGTTTCCAGCAGTTTCTTTAATTTTTCATTGGTGGTTTTTTCGAGGATCTCCCCGATGGATGCCGTTCCCATCTTGATTCCTGCGTCACATTCTCTCAATAATTTTATAGTATCCGGTTCCGTCATTTCTTCCTCCTTTATGAAATTGTTTTATTACGGTTTCCGTAATGATTGTCATTCATAAGTATTCCCGGATTTTCTGTTAAATATTTTCAGGCACCTTTTCTTCCTATAAATTTTTCCTTATATGTTGTTACGGCTTTCAGCCATTCGTTTGCTGCTTTTTTATCACCACTTGACTGGGCGAGGGCGTAACCGCTTACCAAAAGATCCAGGTAATGCGTGTTGTACTCATCATTCAGGACACGTTTTTTACCTCGTCCATTTCCCTGGTGGCACCCGGGGCAAGCATTTTTTTTAATGGGAATTACTCTGGTAAATACTTCTTAATACCTGGGATCCGACCATGTTTTTGTTTGCGGTATCCCTTTCCCCTTTCTGTGTACCATATAATCCCTCTTTTGTTCCGTTTTTGGAGAACATTTCCGTGCCATAGGATTTACTGCTGAGTCCGGCAGCTGTCGTATACCGGAGGAAGACATCTGCCATTTCCGGTGTTGTCGTATACTGTCCTTTACTTGTTTCATTTACGTTTGCAATGGAAGAATACAGCCTTCTGGCACGGGCAAGGTTTGTTTTCCCCTTGGATGAAAAGCTTTTCCCGTTAAAACCGATAATCTTATTAATATCATCCTTACTCAGTTCCGAGAAATGTGCATAGTTGCACCCTCCGGGGTGCATGGATTGAAATGAGGTGGAGATTTATCCACAGTTCAAAAGTATTATTGCCCGCCCCGCCCCAACACCACAAAAAGGTAAACCGGGGCGGGGCTTCCTTTGCACTGCAATAAAACCAGGGGAATCCTTTGCGCACAAAAATAAGAGCGTGCGATCGCGCTCCCCATTACATCTGCGACATGAATATTTGGCAGTCCTATCCCTTTCTTCCCACCCCATCCTCTTTTCCCATCGTTCCTGTGAACGGTAGACTGTACGCGGAGGCAGAAAAAGGAATAAGGGGGAAGCTGATCTGACTTTTTCAATGTCCACTTTTTCTTTTCCAATGTCCACACACAAAAAGGGCTTCGTCCATGCCGCCCTTTCCTGCACCTTTTTCCAGAGGACAATCTCCGTCTTGCACTGACTGGTTCTTCGATCTCCCGCCATGATTCCCGAATGCTCCGTACCATCCATCCTATATTCCTTACAAAAAGAGCCACCCAAAATGGATGACTCTTGAATTCTGCTACTTATTTGATTGACTGCGCTAGTGCTACCGTTTGAGCATCTACACCGCTTGCGATAATCTGCTCTGCCGTTTCGCCATTTCTCAAACGGTTAACCACAGCTACAAGTAGGTTCTGACCTTCTGCGCGGCCTTCTGCGCGGCCTTCTGTAAGACCTTTCTCAATTCCTTTACGTTCCAATCTTTCTGCTACATCGCACATACAACCAACCTCCCTTTTGTTGTCAGATTGTAAAATTTCCTCGTATCTTCGATCTCCAGCCATTACTGCCAAGAGTTTTAACATGGCATCGACATGCGTGATAACAGTTTGATCGTCCGGTACATAGTCTGGATTTTTTCTTCTCCCAGAAAAGAATCGAGCAACAATCCCAAAATCACTTTTAAATCTTGCAATCTGCTCATCCGTAAGCCATGCGATCTCGAATACATGGATACTGTAATCACTCACATATTCATCAAGTTCCGCTGGAATATCCAAAAGTTCCTTGATGCTTTTCGGTGCTGTCCAATGTTCATTGCCAAAATACAGCACTATGGTAATCACTGGGACGATTTTATTCTTCCGGTCCAGCAACTGGCTCCTGTACGCAGTTCCGTCATAACTGAACACTCGAAATGGCATAAACTTTTCGACTTTAGTCTGATTCTCCATGCCGCATAGGGCGATCTGGACATTTCCATCCATCCAATATTTTGCGACATCACGCTCCAATTCATGAAGTTTTTGATCACTTGCTTTGTATTGAGAATGAACAGAACTGTTTCTCAGCGAATCCGGATGTACTACATCTTTCCCTTCAAATACAAGAGCATTTATGATATCTGCAAAAACATCATTGTAATCCTCAAGTATTTTTTCGGTTAAATCTTTTTCACCCATATTTTTTCCTCTCTTTCCCTGCTTATAAAATTTTTGTTTCTAATCAGGGAAAGTTTGGCATCCCTGATTATTTCAAATCGAGAACCATCCCTTATCTGATTGTATTATAACACCTGCGATCGAAAAAATACAGTGGAAAAATGGTTAGATAGCCATGTGCTGTGTGTTCATATGCTTTTTTTTCGTGAGACTTCTGTTTAGATTTTCCATTAAAATTTCACTATTTTTACACTATTTTTATCACAATGGTGGCATAAGCTGATGAGCGTAACTTTGTAAATCCTTATTTCGATAAGTTGTTTGGGCATTGATGAATTTAACAAATTTCAATTCCGGAATCTTGATTTTCTGATCAATCAACGTCTGCCACTCGTGTATTTCCGGGTTTTGGCTTATATCCTTTGATATTTGTATACTGATTGACTCTTTTAATGCGTCTTTTTCGTCTTCTTTAAACTGATGCCCCCAGAGCATCATAGTAAGGGACATATATTGCCGGCTATTTGGTAATAATTTATTGTAATAATTACCTGATTTACCGCTCAACGGTTCCAATCGTAAATCCTCTGTTTTTAAAACAGATTTTTCTAATTCACTATCCTTTTTTATTAACAATCCATAAGGATTAATGGCAGGTTGTAAATAAAACAGCATAAACGGAATATTGTTTACGGTACTATGCGGATACAGCCACCCCTGTGATGCGTAATAAATTGCAAGGCAGTCCTTTGCTCTGCTATCAGGAATGTAGTATCCAAGATATTTTTTTGCAAAAGCAACGGCTAAATCAAAGTTATCCCGAAGTGTATTGTAAATAGCGATATCCTTTGGGCTGACTACCTCTTTTGTAACATCTTTCGGGACATGTTCCCTTTGTACAGTTCTGGAACAGTAAATATAGTTGTTTCTGCCTGATACATACATTCCTTTTATTCGCATTAGATTTTCAAAACCCCGGAAAGAATCATTGTAACGATTTTTTCCCTCATATAATACAAAATCTCTCATTAATCTTCTCCAAACAATTCTAACAACGGTATCCCATATCTGCTGCAAACTTCTGTATCCCCCGAAAGTGGGAGATCTGGTACCTGTTTTTCTTTTGCCGCAAAAAGAATACATTCCAATATCGTTTTTATTCCTATCTGAAATACATGCTCTTTGTCTTCCAGTTCAAAATACAGTTGTTCCATACACGGACAGATCTTTGTAGGAGCTGTCTTGTATGTTGCACGGCCAGTTGTGTCTGCTATATTGTTTATTTCGTTCATAATTTTCCCCTTCTTTTTCCCCTTTCCCGATTCTGTGTAAAGCTGCTCCTGCAGCAACATATTACCTGTTACAATACTTATTATGCAATTGTATTTTTAAAACCTTATTTTCTAAAATGCAGGAATTAAAAAAGTTCATAAATCTTCTGTTTTTTTGACGATTTTTCAAATGGCTCAATATGTAAGATGAGTACAAAAACAATGCAATCCAAAAGCACCATGTTTTCTGGATGCACTGCTGATTCTAATATCCAAGGAGGACACGAAATGCGGGCAAAAGTCATTAATGGGAAAAATAAGGGGAAAACAGGAACTGTTGTAAGTATGTTGTGGGGCGCAAACCGCGCGATCGTCAAATTGGCTTCCGGGAAAGAAATCGCGGTCAAGCCGTCTGACATCAAGGTTCTGGAAGAATAATATTTTTTTTTTGGGGGAAAATAGAGAATTTTATTTCTTGTTCTCCCATTTAATTTTTGATACAATAAATGCGTAATCGAACAGAAGTACGGATGCGATTTTCCGATTGTTATATGCCCTCTAGTATCACGAAAGTGAGGGTGATGCCCATGAGTACATCAGAAGTATTAACTTTGCTGCTTGTAATCTTCGCGGCACTGTCTTACATAGACAATCATAACAATAAAAAGAAATAGCATCCCACGCCCAAATGTGATGCTATTTCTTTATGAAATATAATTAACTGAGGGCAAATCGGAAATTTCTTCCGATCAGCTTCTAACTAGATTATAACGGAAGGCGCTTGAGAAATCAAGTGCCTTTCGTTTTGTTGTGAAATAATCAGTTTTCTAAGAACCCGTAAAACAGCCATTGACGGATTTCACAGAGAAATTTATAATCCAAGAAAAAGGCAATTACAAAAAGGAGAATGTGCATATGACATATACGGTTGGACAAATGGCAAAAATGCTTGGGCTTGCGGGTTCCACGCTGCGATATTACGATAAAGAAGGCCTTCTTCCCTTTGTGGAACGTTCTTCCGGCGGTATCCGGATGTTTCGGGAGAAAGACTACGAATGGCTGCAGATCATCGAATGTCTGAAAAAAGCAGGAATGTCAATCAAAGATATCAAAAAATACATTGTCCTTCTGCAACAGGGAGATTCCACAATTCAGGAACGTTTAGAGTTATTCGAGCACCAGCGCACCGTCCTGCTGGAGCAGATGGCTTCCCTGCAGCAGACACTTAATACTCTGGATTATAAATGCTGGTATTACGAAACCGCATTAAAAGCCGGCACCACCAATGTACTGCAAAACATGCCTATAGAAGATATTCCGGAACAGTTTCAGGAGGTGCGGCAGAACCTGACGCATGTTCCCATGCCTACCAGCGCATAGCTTTTCAAAAATACGCAAAAATCCTTCGGAAGCGGTTTTCCGAAGGATTTCTTTATATATATTTATTTATCTGCGGTTGACATCAAATTTCTTTGCCAGCGCTTTGGTAAGCAGGTTAATGCCAAGAACAATCATCAGCAGAACCACTGCAATACCGAATGCCACTCCGAATTCACCCTTGGTCGCGCTCAGGTAAAGCTGAATGGTAAGTGTTCCTGCCGGCATTTTCGCCTTTGTAAACAGATCGGCAAAGCTCTTCGGGAGGAGGCCCGAGCTTCCCGCTGTAAACAACAGGGCTGCTGACTCACCGACAATTCGTCCGATGGCAAGAATAACACCGGTGATGATTCCCGGCATCGCTGACGGCAGTAAAATAGTCCTTATCATATGCCACTTTCCGGCTCCCAGACCAATGGCACCGCTGCGGTAACTGTCCGGAACTGTTTTTAATGCTTCCTGTGTATTACGTGTAATCAGTGGAAGCACCATCAGCGTCAGGGTAAAGGAACCTGTCAGGATGGAATATTTCAGATGAAGTGTCTGTCCGAAAAACATCATACCAAACAGACCAAAGATAATGGACGGAATACCTGCCAGCGTCTCGGTTGCGAACTCAATCATGCTGACCAGTTTTCCCGGTTTTGCGTACTCATTCAGATAAACCGCTGCCCCGACACCGATGGGGGTAGCAATCAGCATGGTTACAATTATGATATAAAGCGTATTTACAATATTTCCCGCAATACCGGTTGTTCCTTTTAACACCGAAGTGACACTGGTAAGGAATTCCCAGTTAACGCTCCGGATACCTTTGACAAATACATACACAATGATTCCGAGAAGCAGCGCAACGGAAAGAATTGCACACACATAGATGGCAACATAAGTAAAGAAATCCGCCGGATGCCTGGTTTTCGTACGAATACTTGTATTACTTCCTGTCATTTTTCAACGGCTCCTTTCTTTTCCACCTGTGCAAGCACCAGATTGATGATCATAATAAAGATAAACAGTACCAGTCCTACCGTAAAGAGTACTTCACGGTGAAGTCCTTCTGCATAACTCATCTCACTGACAATCTGTGTAGTCAGGAAACGTACCGAGTTGAACGGAAGCGGCAGATTTACCGAACCTCCGGCAACCATATTGATTGCCATGGCTTCTCCGAGCGCACGGCCGATACCAAGAACCACACCTGTCATAATACCGGATCTTGCTGCCGGAATCATAACTTTAAATATCGTCTGGATATGTGTTGCTCCGAGGGCAAGCGAAGCGGATTTTAAATGTCCGGGTACCGCACGGATGGAGGAAACACTGATATTGATTACCGTAGGCAAAATCATGATTGCCAGTACAATAATCGCAGAAAGCAGATTGGAACCACCGGTAAACTGATGGGTTGTACTTCCTGCAAACACCCTCTTTTCCAGACGGTACATCAGTGGATTTAAAACCATAAGTCCAAGCAGTCCATATATTACAGACGGAATTGCTGCCAGCAGCTCTACCGCCGGCTGTACAATCGCTGCCAGCTTTTTATTGGAAACCTCTGTGATAAATACCGCTGTCAGAATTCCAATCGGTACACCGATCAGAATTGCCACTGCAGTACCTGCAATAGAAGTCAGAATAATATACAAAATACCATAAGATGGTGTTGCTGCTGTCGGCTGCCATACAGTTCCAAATAACAGGTCAATCACCCCGACCTTCGCCAGTGCCGGGGTGCCCTTTGCAAACATATAAACCGTTATGGAAAGAACTGCTACGATGGCAACGGCTGCGCATATAAGAAATATTACTTTTGCAATCGTCTCCACGATGTGCTTTGTTGCTTTGCCGCCTGTCATATCTTTATCCTCGTTTGCCTGTTTACGTGTTTCTTAATTTACATTATTTGCTGTTTGGGATGATCAGTCCTACAGACTTGATAACATTCTGTCCGTCTGCAGAGTTGATAAAGTCGAAATATGCCTGTACCTGCTTACTCTGCTCAGAAATCTCACCCTTGGTAGCCATTACGAACGGTCTCTGTAATACATAGTCTCCTGCAAGAATATTGTCTTCTGTCGGCTCTACAGAGTTGATCTTTAATCCATTTACGGTGTCATCCAGCACATCTAAAGATACATATCCAACTGCTCCCGGAGTTGCTGCAACCTTTGCTAAAACAGCACCTGTAGAATCAAGTTCCTGTGCATATTTGCAGGAATCCTTTACATCCATCAGTTCCTCAAATGCATCTCTTGTACCAGATCCTGCCTCACGGCCGATGACTACAATCTGCTCATCCGGTCCGCCGAGATCTTTCCAGTTTGTAATCTCTCCGGTATATACTTTTGCAAGATCTTCAGACTTAATATCTGTGATTGTGTTTGCTGTATCTGTAATAACTGCGATACCATCAATTGCCACAATGTTCTCTACGATACCCTGGCTTTTCTCATCGTCAGAAAGGGCACGGGAAGCATCTCCGATATCAACGCTTCCTGCCTCCAGAGATTCAATTCCTGCACTGGATCCGGTAAACTCTGCGGTTGCGGAAACATTCGGATATTTCTCCATGAATGCTTCATTCATGGCATTTGCAAGCTTCTCCATGGAAGTACTTCCTGCCAGTGTAACGGTTCCACTCAGATCCGCTCCATCTGTTGTATCTGCATTTGCAGTTGTATCAGATGCCGTTGTATCTGTATTTGCATCAGCACTTGCATCACTGCTGTCAGAACCACATCCCATCACACCTGCAGCGACCATTGTTGTTGCTGTCAGTAAAGCCATCATTTTTACAAGTTTGTTTTTCATGATTTTCTCCTCTTTCTTTCATGTTGTTCCTCATTACAGTTGTTATCTTATCGGGTCTGTGTAAAATGCATAACCAGACTAATGTAAATTCAATGTAAAAAATATGTTGTCCTGTAAAACGACAAAAATTACGAATGTTTTAAGTTTATTTAAGGTTCCCGTCTTATCTTCTATATATAAAGATGTTACAATATAACGGAATGAGGAGGAAACACGATGCGATTACTTCTTGCGGAAGACGAAAAAGACTTATCCGATGCGCTGGTGACAGTGCTCAAACATAATAATTATTCGGTGGATGCCGTATACAATGGGCAGGACGCCCTGGACTATCTGACAGAAGGAGACAACTACGACGGTGCGATTCTTGATATCATGATGCCGAAACTCGATGGCATCAGTGTTTTAAAACAGGTACGTGCCCAGGGAAACCATCTGCCGATTCTGATGCTGACCGCCAAATCCGAAATTGATGACCGTGTCAACGGTCTCGACAGCGGCGCAGATGATTATCTGACAAAACCATTTTCGATGAAAGAGCTGCTTGCACGCATCCGGGCCATGACAAGACGACAGGCCGAAACCACCGATGCCATCCTTTCCTTTGGCGATGTCCGGCTGGACCGAAGCACCTACCAGCTGTCAACAGATACCGGTACACTGCGGCTTGCGAACAAGGAATATCAGATGTTAGAGATGCTGATGACCAATCCAGGACAAGTGATCTCTGTAGAACAGTTTATGGACAAAATCTGGGGATACGACAGTGAAGCGGAATTTAATGTCGTATGGGTATACATTTCCTATCTGCGCAAAAAACTGACTTCCCTGCATGCCCATATACAGATTAAAGCCACCCGCGGTCTGGGATACTCTGTGTGCATGCTTCCATAAGGAAAGGACATTTTACGAATGATCAAGAAACTTCGAAAAAAATTTATCGCTATTGCCATGTGTTCCATGGCACTGGTACTGTTTGTCATTATGGCCGGCATCAATACCGCCAACTACACAAACGTCTGCCGCAATGCTGACATGCGGATACATGTCATTGCGGAAAATGACGGAAAGTTTCCGGAAAATCCGGCAGATGACACCCCCCAGGATGACAACCAGACACCTCCGGAACCCAAAAAAGAAAAAGAACTGGCCCGGCGGGATATCTCTCCTGAATCGGCTTTTGATACCCGCTTTTTCACAGTAACTCTCACGGATAAGGGAACCGTGGATCAGGTCGATACCGGAAAAATTGCGGCTGTTTCCACCAAAGAAGCAAAAAAATATGCGGCTTCTTTGTATAAAAAGCAGCATACCCTTGGATTTATCAGCTGTTACCGCTATCAGCTTGTCACTACAGGCGATAACACGCGTATGTATATTTTTGTCAACTGTGAACGGGAATTAAACACCTTCCACACGTTTCTGCTTGCCAGCATCGGAATCAGTCTTGCCGGACTGCTACTGGTATTTCTTCTGGTAGTTCTTTTTTCCGGCATGCTGGTAAAGCCTGTTGCAGAAAGCTACGAAAAACAAAAGCGTTTTATTACGGATGCCAGCCACGAAATCAAAACTCCACTGACAATCATTGATGCAAACACCGAAGTGCTGGAGATGACCGGCGGAGAAAACCAGTGGACGAAAAGCACGCGCAAACAGATTGCCCGCCTGACCTCCCTGACGGAAAAACTGGTTTTCCTCTCCCGTATGGATGAAGAGTCCACGCAGCTGGAAATGACGGATTTTGCAATTTCCGATGCCGTAATTGATACTGCGGAACCTTTTGTTTTCTATGCAGCTTCCCGGGGCAAAACTTTAGAACTTGACATTGCCCCTGACCTGACTTATCACGGAAATGAAGGCTGTATCCGCCAGTGTGTTTCCCTTCTTCTGGACAATGCTGTTAAATATTCCACAGAAAACGGAAAACTCCGGCTGACTTTCCACAAACAGGGACGCGCGCTCGCACTTACCGTGTGGAATACAACCGATCCGATTCCTGTTGGCCGGCACGACGAGTTATTTGAACGTTTTTACCGCCCGGATAGTTCACGCAATACCAAAACCGGTGGACACGGTATCGGACTTTCCGTAGTCCATGCCATTGCAACCGCACACAAAGGGAAAATTTCTGCCAAAAGTGAAGATGGAAATTCCCTGACTTTTTCCATTCTTCTCAATTAAACATCCCATGTTTCCACAAAAAAGAGAAGAAGATTCTTACATAGCATGCAGAATCTTCTTCTCTTTTTCATTGGATCTTTATAAGCTATTTCAAAAATCCGAAATTGCTGACTATAGCAGCTTCCTTTGCCTTTCCATTGCAGACGTTCACAAAACTGATGATACGGACAACCAGTAAAATGATAAAACATATGGCTGCTGCAATCGGAACGACAACGGTCCAGCAGAACACTACGGTAATCAGTCCCAGCAGAACTTCAGACACAAGGATCCTGATTCCCTCACGCACATGAAATCCGACATAAGGAGAATCCTTCGCCACAAGAAGTGCCACGATGGTTCCCAAAATTCCCAGAAGATATGGAAGCATTGCAAACAGTTTGTGATCTGCAATATCCTTTCCGTCAAATTCTGCGGAATGATCCTTTGGATCTACATAAGGCTGCCCGTACGGCATCCCATTGTTCATCTGTGGATTGCCATAATACGCTCCGTTGTTTCCCTGTGGATTTCCGTAGCCGTATGGCGTCCCCTGCGGATTTCCCTGCTGTGGTCCTCCCTGTGAATTCTGATTTTCCTGTGTTCCTGTATGTAAGCTGGCTCCGCATCTGGTGCAGAATGTACTGTCATCCGGCATTTTGCTGCCGCACTTCGGACATATCATATAAAATTCCTCCTCTTCATCTGAAATAATCTCTGCCAATTTCACCTTTTATTTTATATAAATTTATGTGGCAAGTCAATTTAGATTCCCTTAAGATTTCCTTTTCTTTCTTTATAAATTGTTTTCAGAACAGACATATGTCTTTTAAAGTTCATTTAAAGTTTCCCCACTATACTAATCCTATCAAAGCAAAGGAGAACTACCATGAGTGATCAAATGATCTTTAAACGATACGAAATGAAATATCTGCTCAGCCGTACCCAATACCTGCATATAACAGAAGCCTTTGACGGCCGGATGAAACCGGATATCCACGGAAAAAGTACGATTTTAAGTCTTTATTTTGATACACCGGACGATCTGCTCATCCGCCGTTCTCTGGAGAAACCACTCTACAAGGAAAAACTCCGGGTACGCAGCTACGGCATTGCAGACACAGATACCACCGTGTTTGTGGAGTTAAAGAAAAAATATCAGTCCGTTGTATACAAAAGACGGATCGCAATGTCCGAAGAAGAAGCCCGGCGCTATCTGCTTTCCCATGCTTCCGTTATGGACACACAGATCTCACGGGAAATTGACTACTGTCTCTCCCACTACCACAATCTGATACCCCGGATGCTGCTTTCCTACGACCGCGCAGCTTTTTATGCAATGGATAATCCACAGTTCCGCATCACCTTTGATGAAAACATTCTCTGGCGGGATCAAGATATAACCCTTACCACAGACATCGGCGGCACCGCAGTACTTCCGGCAGATACCATTCTGATGGAAGTCAAAACTGCCGATGCCATTCCTCTCTGGCTGGTTCAGCTGCTCAGCCAGGAAAAAATATATAAAACTTCATTTTCCAAATATGGAACTGCCTGGCTCCAAAAGCAGCGCAGATTCTGATTAAAAGAAAGAAAGGATTGATTTAATTATGCATACATTTTTTGAAGGAATTTTTACCACAAGTACCATTACCATCACAAACTTTCTGCTTTGTCTGTTTGTGTCCCTTGCCATCGGCATGTTTCTTGCCCTGATTTATGACAGAAAACTCTGCTCACGCAGTTTTCTTGTTACGCTGGCACTGCTGCCCGCCGTAGTCTGTGTCGTAATCATGATGGTCAACGGAAATGTCGGTGCAGGTGTCGCTGTCGCAGGTGCCTTCTCCCTCGTCCGCTTCCGTTCTGTACCCGGCACGGCACGGGAAATTGCAACGCTGTTTCTTGCCATGGCAGCAGGTCTGATCTGTGGCATGGGATACCTTGGTTTTGCTCTTCTCTTTTCCCTGATACTCGGACTTGTAATGTATGGGCTGAACCATTTTGCCTTCCCACAGAAACACCCACAGAAAATTCTTCGTATCACTATTCCGGAGGATCTCAACTACAGTGACGTATTTGACGATATTTTTACCTCTTACACCAGTACATACAACCTGATATCCGTAAAAACCAGCAACATGGGCAGTCTGTTCAAATTACAGTACCATGTAGCTTTAAAAGATGACACGACAGAAAAAGCATTTATTGACGCACTCCGCTGCCGTAACGGTAATCTGGAAATTGCGCTCTATCAACAGGAGGTGGATTCGTATGAGTTATAACAAATTACTTGCCGGAATCATCAGTTATTCCCTTTTGGCCTGTGCGGTCTGCGGATGTGCCGCAGCACCGGAAACAACTACGGAAAGTTCGCAGGCCTCTTCCGTCAGTGACTCCATCACTTATCTGGATGCAGCAGACATGTTTACCAAACGCGACAAGCAGAGTGACTATGCCTCGGAGGATGCCACAGAGATCACCCTTTCCGATTCAAAGAGTACCTGTGACTCCCCGGCAGTCCGGGTTTCTGATAATCAGATCACCATTACCAGAACCGGTACCTATGTTCTGAGTGGAAGCCTGACCAACGGACAGATCGTTGTGGATGCTTCCGGTGAAAAAGTACAGATTGTGTTAAAAGATGCCAGCATCAATTGCGACACCAGTGCCGCTATCTATGTAAAATCTGCTGACAAAGTATTTGTAATGCTTGCCGAAAACACTTCCAATACCTTAACAAACACGAAGGATTTCGTTGCTATTGATGACAATAACATTGATGCCGTGATTTTCTCCAAGTCCGATCTGAGCTTAAACGGTTCCGGAACCCTGACCATCCATGCTGCTTACGGACATGGCATCGTATCTAAAGATGATCTTGTCATCACCTCCGGCACTTACGACATCACCGCTGCCCGGCATGCGCTCTCCGGAAAAGACAGTGTGCGTATTGCCGACGGTGTCTTTACCTTAAATGCCAAAAAAGACGGGATCCACAGTGAAAATACAGACAATGATGAAAAAGGATTTATCTACATTGCCGATGGAACATTCTCCATCACCTGTGATTCCGATGGTATGGATGCCGAAGAAACTTTGCAGGTAGACGGCGGCACCATAACCATCGCTGCCGGGGATGACGGATTGCATGCCGATGGCGACCTCGTCTTAAATGACGGAACCATCACAATCACAAAAAGTTATGAGGGCTTAGAAGGTAAAACGGTTACCATCACCGGAGGCAGCTACGCTGTAACCTCAAGTGACGATGGTGTAAATGCCGCCGGAGATGGCACTGCTGGAAATTCTTCAGATTCTGCATCATCCGATTCTTCCAAAGAGCAAAAAATGCCATCCGGCACTCCTCCCAAACAGCCACAGAATTCTTCAGACTCCACGGAAATGCCACAGTCTCCGCAAAACGGTGACTCTACAGAAGCCCCACAGCCTCCGCAAAATTCTGATTCCACGGAAGCCCCACAGCCTCCACAAAATTCTGATTCCACAGAAATGCCGAATGCCCCAAAGGGGGCACAGAATGGTAATGGAAATTCCGGACCAGGAGGCATGGAAGATGCCACCGACTATAACCGGATCCAGATCAGCGGAGGAATGCTGACCGTCAACGCTGGCGGAGACGGTCTTGACTCCAACGGTGACCTCACTGTCACCGGAGGTGAAATTTATATTGACGGCCCGGTACAGGGTGGAAACGGTGCTCTGGATTGTTCCGGTGCCGCAACAATCAGCGGTGGAACTGTCATTGCTGTAGGTTCCAGTGGCATGGCAGAGAATTTTTCCAGTTCATCCACACAGGGAAGTATGCTCGTCACTGTATCCGCTTCCATGATCTCCGGAGAAATTACACTACAGGATTCCAATGGAAACTCACTGCTTTCCTATACCCCTGCCAAATCCTATAATTCCGTTGTAATCAGTTGTCCAAAGCTCACCAGCGGAGAAACGTACACGCTCCTTGCCGGTGATACCACCACAACGGTTACATTGGATTCCCTTGTAAAATCGGTAAAAAAATAAAGTGTGCGTTTACCGCACACTTTCGCGCCCTTACGGAGACACAGCATCATCTTTGACTCCGCAGGGCGCGCATCTTTGCAGGCTGACCTGCTTTAATTGCCAAGTTCCAGCATGGTATCAATACAGCGTTTTGCTTTTATACGCACTTCTTCGTCCAGCTTGATTTCCTCTCCGCCGGTGCCCTTTACACACTGATACACATCTCCGAGTGTGGTCAGTTTCATATTGTGGCAGACACAGTCTCTTGATAATGGATAAAACTGCTTGTCCGGACATGCAAACTGCAGATGCTGCACGATACTGTTCTCGGTTCCGATAATGAATTCCTTTGCATCACTTTTCTTTGCATAATCCATGATTCCGGTTGTACTTCCCCGATAATCCGCCAGCCCGGAAACCTCCGGCAGACATTCCGGATGTACCAGAAGAAGTGCGTCCGGATGTGCCTTTCGTGCTTTTTCCACATCCCGTTTCGACATGCGGACATGCGTTGGACATCCCCCCTGCAGCAGTTTGATATTTTTCTCCGGCACCTGATCAGCCACCCATTTTCCCAGATTGCAGTCCGGGATAAACAAAATATTTTTATTCTCTATATTCTTTACAATCTGAACTGCCGATGAGGAAGTTACACAGACATCACAAATCGTTTTTAACTCGGAAGTCGTATTAATATACGCTACCACGGTATAATCCGGATACATCTTTTTCACCCCGGAAATCAGTTCCACATCCATCTGCTCTGCCATCGGACATCCCGCATTGCTGTTGGATAACAATACCCTTTTCTGCGGGGACAGAATCTTGACCGTCTCTGCCATAAAACGGACTCCGCACATCAGTACAGTGCTCTGCTTCGCTTTGGCAGCCTGCACGCTCAGCCCATAGGAATCCCCTACATAATCAGCCACCTCCCAGATATCATGACTCTGATATGCATGTGCCAGAATACAGATATCCTTTTCTTTCTTCAGGCGGATGATCTCGTCCTGCAGTTCTCTTGTCGTTAACATAAAATACTCCTTTTCACGAAATACCCTTCTATACAGACATTTCTTGTTACATTCAACATATTACATAGAGTATACTCACATGCCCGTCAGGTGTCAAGACACAAAAGGGTTAAAACCACGGAAGCCTGTGAAACGGGATGATAAGGATTTCCTTCGACTTCATGTCATCCGTTGTAATGTAGGTATGTTTCCAATATCGCGCATCCAGGGAAATTTCCCGGTTATCCCCCAACATGAAATAAGAGCCCTCCGGAACGGTAAAGGTTTTATCTTCTTCTCCACAATCCGTTTCGACAGTGTCATCCAGATAAGCCGATTCATCCAGCGGTTCCCCATTGATGTATACTTTTCCTCCGACAAAAGAAACCGTCTCCCCCGGAAGTCCGATCACACGTTTGACCATGGTTTCATTTTCATCTTTCTGATAAAACATGACAATATCGCCGCGTTGTGGTTTTTCTTCCTCATATGCATGACGGTCTCCGATGAGCCAGTCATGAACCATCAGTGTCGGTTCCATACTCTCAGATGGCACCCGCCCGATCATCAAAAAACAACGGAATGTGATAATAATGGCAAGAAGAACTGCTATGTAAATCACCCACCCCACGATATCTTTTCGTTTTTGTTTTGTCTGTTCGTCCATAGATTCCTCCCTGTATGTTTTTCATTTGGAATTAATCATATCATACCAGAGGCAAAGATGTATAAATTTTTTTAAGATTGTAAGTAACGTGAAAAATTTATGCAATTACTGTAAATCTCTGTGGATATTTTCGGTTGTGAGAACCCCGGTGTTTATGTTAAGATGGGGGTGTCTGTTATAGAAAGGAGAAACAGATTTCGAAAAGTTAAAAACTTTAGCGCCATGTACCCTGTGATATGTACCACAAGGGTTAACGAGGATTCAGGTGATCGAAGATTCGGCGGATGCCTGAACGCAGGAATGGGGCTGCGCATACGAATCACAAACAGGATGGTAACATCCGAACAAAGGATTCGTACCCCGATGGAGCCAATTGTATGAGAATTTGCTTACGCGAAGCAATTGGCATAGGTGATAACACTTACGTGTTACCACATAATGCACAATGAAAAATATTCTGATGAACGAAAACAATATCGGGATCATAAAATTATATGAGAAAAAGGAGATTTCAATTATGTGTGGAATTATTGGATTTACAGGTAAATTAAAAGCCCAGGATGTCTTATTGACAGGACTTGCAAGCCTTGAGTACCGTGGATATGACAGTGCGGGAATTGCGTACTTTAAAGATACCGGAAAAATTTCACTTCGGAAAACTGTCGGAAAAGTAAAAGATCTTCGTGCAATCTGCGATGATGATAACAATTCTACGTGTGGAATCGGCCACACCCGCTGGGCAACCCATGGTGGCGTTACCAATGCCAATGCACACCCTCATAAGGTCGGACAGGTTGCATTGATCCACAATGGTATCATCGAGAACTATCATGATCTCGCCACCAAATACGATCTGACGGATGAACTGATTTCCGAGACGGATACCGAAGTTGCCGCCGCATTGATCAATAAACTCTACGAAGGAGATCCAAAAGAAGCTCTGCGCAAAGCAGTAGCCGAAATTGAAGGTTCCTTTGCCTTCTGCGTTCTGTTCAAGGATCATCCGGGTGAAATTTATGCGGTAAGAAATGTCAGCCCTATGGTTGCAACATACTGTGATGACGGTGCTTTTATTGCATCCGATCTGACTGCTTTTATCGCATACAACAAGCGTTATTTCATCGTGCCGGAATATCATATTTTAACTATGACTGCGGACGGCATTACGTTAGAAGATTTAGACGGTCATTCCGTAGAACCGGAATATATGGAAGTAAACTGGGATGTTACCGCAGCCCAGAAAGATGGTTATCCGCATTTCATGATCAAAGAAATTCATGAACAGCCGGCTGCCATCACAAGAACCATTACCCCACGTATCAAAGATATGCTCCCGGATTTTTCGGAAGATGCCATTGCGGATTCCTTCTTTGAAAATGTAAGCGACATTACAATCGTTGCCTGTGGTACTGCAATGTACGCGGGAATGGTAGGAAAAACCATGATCCAGAACCGCCTGCATATTCCGGTTACCGTGGCAATCGCATCGGAGTTCCGCTATGAAGAACCGGTAATCAATGAAAAATCCATGGTGATCGTTGTATCCCAGTCCGGAGAAACCATTGATACTTTGGAAGCTCTTCGCCTTGCAAATAAATATACAAAGAAAACACTGTCCATTGTAAATGTAAAAGGCTCCAGCATTGCACGTGAAAGCAGCTATGTATTATATACACATGCCGGTCCGGAAATCGCTGTTGCAAGTACAAAAGCATACACCGTTCAGGTTGCTTCTTTTTACCTGCTTGCATGCAAACTTGCCATGAAACAGCAAAAGATTTCTGTCGAAGAAGCACGTACATTTATTGGAACACTGCAGGAAATTCCAAATTACATCGAGGAAGTTCTTGCACAGGCTCCTGATATTGAACAGCTGACCAAACGCATGATCAATGCCAACAACGCGTTCTTTATCGGCCGTGGACTCGATTATACCCTTTGCATGGAAGGTGCTTTGAAATTAAAGGAAATTTCTTATATTCATGCCGAAGCCTATGCTGCCGGTGAATTAAAACACGGAACCATTGCTCTGGTCAGTGAAGGGGTTCCTGTCATTGCCGCTGCTACCCAGAAACATGTATACAGCAAAGTTATTTCCAATATCCGGGAAGTAAAAGCCCGTGGTGCTTATGTCATTCTTTTGTCCAAAGACAAAGAAATCACAGATCCTTCTATCTGTGATGTACACATCAATCTTCCGGATGTATCCGACGAATTTACGATTTTTGAATCTGTTGTAATTTTCCAGCTGATTGCATATTACACATCCGTTGGAAAAGGCTTAAATCCGGATCAGCCACGTAACCTGGCAAAATCTGTAACGGTAGAATAAAAAAAAACTGTCGCGCGAAAATTCGTGCGACAGTTTTTTTGACATAGAGCCTTTCTAAAACTTTTGACTGCAAAAAAAGAACCCCAGAAGCTCTCTAAAAGCCTCTGAGGTTGCCCCTGCCAAGGATTCTCTCACCCATGTACCGGAATCCTTGTATCGTCGGCGCGACAGGATTTGAACCTGCGACCTCTGCGTCCCGAACGCAGCGCTCTACCAAGCTGAGCCACGCGCCGCTTCAACTGCCCAATTATAGTAACACATTCTCCGGTGTTTGTCTAGTGAATTTTTTTAATTTATGGTACAATATAAAAAAAGAACGGAGAAGAACAATGAAACATACTGCTTTGATTACAGGTGCATCCCGTGGAATCGGTGCAGCCCTGGCATGTCGATTTGCCGCTGAAGGCTATCATCTGGCTCTTTGCTGCCATAACTCTTATGAAACGCTGCAGGCACTTGCCACAAAACTTGAAACAACCTGCTCCATACAGGTGCTTTGCTTCCGTGGTGATGTAGGAGACTATACTTTTATCTGTGACATGGTGCAAAAAACACTGGATACCTTCGGCCAGATTGATGTGTTAATCAACAATGCCGGCATCTCTTATATCGGTCTGCTCACCGACATGGATATTACCGACTGGAACCGGATTATTGCGACAAACCTCACATCCGTCTTTTCCACCTGCAGACAGGTCATCCCCTCCATGGTTCATGCCAAATCCGGACATATCATCAATATTTCTTCTGTATGGGGAAATGTCGGAGCTTCCTGCGAAGTTGCCTATTCTGCATGCAAAGGCGGGATCAATTCCCTTACACGCGCTTTGGGCAAAGAACTTGCCCCTAGCAATATCCAGGTAAATGCCATCGCCTGTGGGGTAATCGATACGGATATGAACCGTTGTTTCTCCGAGGAAGAACGCTCTGCACTCATCGAAGAAATTCCTGCCGGTCGTATGGGATCCCCGGAAGAAGTTGCTTCACTGGCATATTCTCTTGCCACAGCAAGCAGTTACCTGAATGGGCAGATTCTCACCTTAGACGGTGGATGGATTTAATTTCTTATCTTTTTGGAAATCTTTTTCCATTTATTTAAGAATTAAAACGCAATACGCGTTTTCTCTGTTTTTTATATCAACTTTCTATAAAATCATTTGTATGAAAACGAATGATAAAAATAAATACAAAGATTTTGGTGACCGTCTGAGTCTGATTATGTATAAACAAAATATTTCCAATATCCAGCTGGCAAATGCAATGTTTGTTTCGCCGTCCACGATCAGCGGATACCGTACCGGTCGTCGTTCTCCGACCGTTGCGGATCTTGCAGCCATCGTGCAGATTCTGAATGTTTCTGCAGATTACCTCATCGGAACCAGTGAAATTACAACCAGACCCGATACCACCGAAAAAAAGAGTTGAGCACGCCCTGTTTCCAGAGCGGTGCTCAACTCTTTTTTATAAATCATGTTCTGCCAGTAAAATTACCGTAGAACGTTCCGGAACACGCACACGTGTCTGATCTCCCTGTGTCTGGGCTTCAAAATCTGCCCCATCCTGGTATTCACAGAAAGTATTTACTACAAGTTTCCAATGATAAGACTCCGGCAACGAAGGCAGGCGCATCTCCAAAGGCTCCCAATACGCATTCATTCCGTAAAAGATCATATCATCATCCGTATCATCGGCATTTCTTCCCGCATACATGATTCCAATTAAATGTGTATTATAGTCCGTATAATTCCGGTTCGGCTCTCCGTTATGGATACTTACGGAAGGTAACCCGCAGACTGCCGGCTTTGTATCCCTTCGCAGAATCGGATGCTTTGCACGGAAATGGATCATAAAACGGGCAAAATCATGAATCTCCTGAAATTCTTCCAGTCTGTTCCAGTCCAGCCAGGAAATAATATTATCCTGGCAGTATGCGTTGTTATTTCCATACTGCGTATTACAAAATTCATCCCCTGCAAAAAACATAGCCGGTCCACGGCTGCATAACAACGCGGCAAATGCATTCTTCACAAGTCTGCGTCGCAGGCCCATAACCGCCGGATCATCCGTCTCACCTTCCACCCCGCAGTTCCAGCTCAGGCCGTTGTTATCCCCGTCCGTATTGTTCCATCCGTTTTTCTCATTATGCTTTTCATTATATGAATACAGATCATACAACGTGAACCCATCATGACAGGTCAGAAAATTGACGGATGCACTATATCCGCGGCTTGCCGGATCATACATGTCGGAAGATCCGGTGATACGTGTAATTGCACGCCCTGCGACGCCACTGTCGCCCTTTAAAAAGCTTCTCATATCATCACGGTATCTTCCGTTCCATTCGGCCCAGCGGTTCCATGACGGAAAACTTCCAACCTGATACAAGCCACCCGCATCCCAGGCTTCTGCGATCAGCTTCATATCCCCCAGAATAGAGTCAAATGCAAGTGCTTCCAGAATCGGCGGATTCTCCATCGGTGCACCATTCTGATCTCTTCCCAGAATCGATGCCAGATCAAACCGGAATCCATCCACACGGTACTCTACTGCCCAGTGCCGCAGACAGTCTGTAATAAACCTCCGTACCACCGGATGGTTGCAGTTTAAGACATTGCCACAGCCGCTGAAATTATAATAATATCCATCCGGTGTAAGCATATAATAAATATTATTATCAATCCCCTTAAAGCAAAAACATGGACCGTTTTCATTTCCCTCTGCCGTATGGTTGAATACCACATCAAGAATGACTTCAATTCCATTTTCTTTCAGTTCGCGGATCAGACGCTTTAATTCATCACCCTCATGATTATGCTCCTGATGAAATGCATAACTTGTATTCGGAGCAAAAAAGGAAACCGTATTATAGCCCCAGTAATTGTACAACTGCACGCCATCCACCACACGGGCACTTTCCATTTCATCAAATTCAAAAATCGGCATGAGTTCTACCGCATTGATTCCCAGATCTTTCAGATACGGAATTTTCTGTCGCAGACCTTCAAATGTTCCCCCACCTTTTACACCGGAGGACGCATCTTTGGTAAATCCCCTGACATGCATCTCATAGATCACCAGATCTTCAAATTTGTGATTCAGATTCCGATACCGCCCCCAGTCAAAATCACTTTGCACCACACGGGCTTTATAGACAAAATCCTTTCCGCCTTCCGGTTTTTCTCCCCAGTTTCTCTGACCCGTAACAGCTTTCGCATATGGATCAAGAAGCGTATGTTTTCTGTTAAACAGTAACCCTCTCGCCTGATCGGCAGGACCGTCCATCTGATAGGCATACTCAAAGTCCTCTGCTTTTAAGCCAAAAACAAGGATAGAATACGTATTTCCAATTTTATAACTTTCCGGAATGCGGATTCTTGCATACGGTTCCTGTGCCGCCGGCCGGAATAACAGCAGGACACAGCTCGTGGCTCCATGGGAGCTTACGGTAAAACTTACCCCTTCCTCTGTCTGATATGCACCATTCATCTGATAAAATCCCGGACGTACATCAAATCCACCGATATTATCGAGTGGATGAATGACTTCCCCGAGACTTTCCATTTCTTCGTCTATCGGCCAGCTTTTCTGTTTTGACGGATAATTCCAAAAACTTGCATTCATGTGCTGATTCCTCTTATCATTATTATTTACTTGCCACATAAAATTTTATATTATCTCCCTACTCTTCCCTGATGATTACCCTGCCATTTGCGTCAAATCCGATTTTACTGTACTTTTCCGAATACTCATTCATATGATCAATAATCGTCTGTTTTCTGTCGCCTTTTGCTATGGCAGGCTGAAAATTATTTCTTTCTGATGTGGAAGAAATGCTGCATGGTATCATATCGGCTGATATATCTGTCTGCAGTACCCCATCCACAAAGGTAAAGGTCTGTTCATAGATAGCCGTATCTTTGTCTTTTGGATTCCTGTTCCCCCCAAAGCAGAAATTTCCAAGACTGTAGCAGATCATTTTTCCGTTGTATAATTCCATTCCCTGCAATACATGAGGATGTGTACCGACCAGCAGATCTGCTCCCCAGTCAATCACCTGGTGTGCCAGCTTCTGCTGATAATCATTCGGATAATGATCCCCCTCTATCCCCCAGTGGCAACAGGCAATTACCAGATCCGCTCCTTCTTCCCGAAGTTTTGCAATCCCATCCCGGATATAACCAGCATGTGTTTCATCAGCGGACAGCTGGCTTGCGGAGACAATTCCGATTTTGATACCATCCTTCGTGGTATAGGTATCCACATGATCATTGAATCCGAAGATAATCCCTGCTTTATTTAACACTTCTCTGGTATCATCAAGTCCCTGCTGCCCATAATCAAACGTATGATTATTTCCCAGACTTGCCCCCTCCACAGAACTGTCTGTCATAATACCAACATACTCCGGTTTTCCTTTTAAGTTCCACGTTTTTTCCACACGCTCGGTCGCATTTGACAACACACATTCCAGATTGATCAGTGTAAAATCATCCTGCTCAAAAATACTTCTGACATTTTTAAAAAAATAATCCTGCCCGTATTTATCATAGTATTCATGAAAGGAACCTGCATACCCATGCGTCTGTGTTGCCCCAAGCGTACAGTCACCTGTCGCCGTAATTTTTACCGTCTGTATCACCGGTTCCTGCTGCGTTTCAGTTGCAGTCCCGGTTTCCGTTTCTTCCAGCGTACCCGGTTCTTCCGTCATCTGTGTCTCCGTGATTTTTTCCGTAGAAGAGGGCAAAGCCGATGACGTTGCTGCAGGAGAAGAACATCCCGTCAGCAAAAATCCTGCCATTAGGATTGGCAATATCCATTTTTTCATACGTTTTCAGACTCCTCTTTCACAAGAATATCCACCGTGTGACCGCTTGCACCCATAAGATCCATCCGTTCACAGGTTGCCAGATGATACTGCAGAAACGCATCAAACTCTTCTTCCGTCAGCGCATTTAAAAACGGACGCATATAATTTGCTGCACCGTCTGCCGCTATGATCTTCCGGCGTCTGACCTCTACCTGCCGGTCCAATGCTTCAATATCTTCCAGACGAACCATGGAATACAGAGGATTGGCTTTTGAAGTACAGTGATAATCCTCTGTGAGCATTCCCTCCTGAAGCGCCTCCAGAATATGTTTTTCCTTAAATGCATACGTGATAACGGAAAATTCATTCATAATATACGCCACGAGAATCCTGCCTCCGGGTTTTGTCACCCTCACTGCCTCCCGCAGCGCAGCAAGCTTGTCCTTTTCCTCATGCAGATGATACATCGGCCCAAACAACAGGGTTACGTCAAAGGAATCATCGGAAAATTTTTTCAGATTCATTGCATTTCCCTGATATGCATGCACGCCTGCCCCCTTCTGTTTCAGACGCCCCAGATTATGCTTTACCAGTTCCACGGCCGTCACATCGAACCCTTCCTGTGCCAGCGGTACGCTGTATCGTCCGGTTCCCGCCCCGATATCAAGGATATGGATTTCCTCTTTTGCACGTTCTTTTACAATTTCGTCCAGACACTGATGGATATAATGCATACTTGTCACAAATTCCACCCTGCCGTGTCGGCTGTCCAGACGCTTCTCTTCATTAAATTTATTATAATAGGCTTCTAAGTCTGTCATATTTTAATACTAACACATTTTCTTTAAAATTTCACTCACAATCGCTGATGCGACATCCGCTTTGCTCATTATTTCCAGTTCCCTGCAGTCATCTGCCGTAATCAGCGTCACCACATTGGTATCTGTACCAAATCCGGCTCCGGCTACCTTCAGGTTATTCGCCACAATCATATCTGCATTCTTTTTTGCAAGTTTTGCACGGGAATTCTCCAGCATATGTTCCGTCTCCATGGAAAATCCACACAGAAACTGTCCCGGTTTTTTGTGCGCGCCCAGATACGAAAGGATATCTTCCGTGCGTTCCATCGTAAGAGTGGCATCCCCGTCTTTTTTCTTGACTTTCTCATCGACCGGGTGATCCGGACGATAATCCGCCACAGCTGCCGCTTTGATAATAATATCCTGTTGCTCTGCTGTCTCCTTTACGGCTGCTGCCATATCCGCGGCAGATACAACCGGAACGACCTTTACAAACGGCGGCGGAGTGATTGCCACCGGTCCCGTGATCAGCGTCACTTCCGCGCCACGGCGCATGCAGTTTTCCGCAATTGCATAGCCCATTTTTCCGGTAGAGTGATTCGTAATATAACGCACTGGATCAATCTTCTCCTGTGTCGGTCCTGCTGTGACCATTACTTTTTTTCCGACCATATCCTTTTCACAGGCAAGATCTTTCATAATATAAGAAAACAGTGTTTCCGGCTCCGGCATTTTCCCGGCTCCGGTATCCCCGCAGGCAAGATAACCACTCGCCGGATCAATGATATGAAACCCATAATGCTCCAGCTTTTTGATGTTATCCTGTACGATCGGATTTTCAAACATATTGGTATTCATGGCAGGGGAAACATACTTCGGGCATTTTGCCGCAAGAATCGTTGTTGTCAGCATATCATCTGCGATTCCGTTTGCCATCTTGCCAATCACATTGGCAGAAGCCGGCGCCACCATAAAAATATCCGCACGCTTTGCCAGTGCCACATGCTCGACATTGAACTGGAAATTCCGGTCAAACGTATCGACCAGACACTTGTTGCTTGTGAGCGTCTCAAACGTGATAGGATTAATAAAATTGGTTGCATTTTCCGTCATGATCACATGCACATCCGCATGCTGCTTGACGAGCGCACTTGCCAGATAGGCGATTTTATAGGCAGCGATACTTCCGGTCACGCCGAGTACCACACATTTTCCTTTTAACATTATCTCTTACTCCTTTGCAGAAAAAATCACATCTTCTGCTATTTTATCACACTTGCGGCAGAATCGTAAAGAAACTGTCTTCAAAGTTAACAACGTTCAAAATTCAGATATCGGGTTCCCTGAAATGTCAGTTTTCCAACATCCCCTTCTGCAAGCATTCCATATTCAGATCCGCGCACATTCATTTCCATGCGATCTCCACTCTCCACCTCAAACGTAACATAATAAGTTGTGTTTGTATGTACCATAGTTGTATCTGTCCCATCATTGAAATGCGTTATATTCGTCCGTTTGGCTACAACCTTTGCCTCTACTGTCAGTCTCGGTGCATGATTATTGTCATTCCATTGTGAAATTCCCTTTATGATTGTAACCACAATAAAACCTGCTACAACAATAAACATAATCGGAAAAATTACATCCATCACATTAAAAAACATACTTTTCCCCTCCTTTAATAAACTCATACCTTTTTTATTTTAGCATACCCCTGTTGAATGCACTATTGCTTTTTCCAAAGAATACAACAAAAAAGGCAGCCCTCAGATGAATATCACGAAATTGATATTCGTCTTCCCGCTGCCTTTCAAAATCATTATTTCCGGATCGGTTTTAATTTATTTAGTACCATGCCAAGCGCTGCTACAATGATTGCAGCCACAATCGCTTCAATGACTCCGTTAAAGCTGATGACACCACCGATGATTCCAAGCACGGCTCCTGCATCGACACTCAGGGCTTTTGCATATGCATCTTTGTATAACACAAAAATTCCGCCCATAACCAGTATCGTATTGACCATTGCGCCTGTTACACCCGCATAGACAAATGCACAGACTGCGCCGGATTTCAATACCGTATACACTTCTAGTGCTATAAAAACGAACCATCCAACCAGTGCACTTACTGCATACAATGCAATATCTGACAATGGCTTCTTGTCAAACACATGAAGCAGAAACGCACGCGCACCAAGAAACAGGAACACACCGATCAGAATATTAAACACACTTGCCCAGAGAATTTTGTGCCGGGAAGAAAGCGCTTTCTTTACTCCGATATATACAAAATATGGCAGAATTCCTACAAGAATACGCGGTACAAAACAGATAAACGCACTCTTTACGATTCCGCTGGTGCCTACCATGCTGGCCGCCAGCACCGGGGAAAATACAAATGCCGAAAGGGAGGTCGGCATAACCGTATTCTTGATAAAGCTGGTCAGACCAAAGATAAATCCCAAAAATCCGCCCTTCTTCGGTCCACAGAATAACGATCCTAAAATAACAGGGATGTGGATGATGGTCGCATTGATCACCACAAGTGGGATGTAGCCCAGCGGTGTAAACGCCATAATGATAATGATTGCTGCAAACAGAGCGGTCAGTACCAGCTCCGCGGTCTTATTGTTTCGCATTGGTTCCTCCTGTTCCAGATGAAAGCGGATGTTATGTTTTCCGTCTCTCTCTTTTTTCTTTTGCGAATAAAGTAAACATCAACTTTATCAGTTTACACCTTGCTCCTCTTATGGTCAAGTCACATCATACCATCGGTTTTTCCAAAATCTGAATCACCGTATTTCCTTTCATTTTCAGGAAAAACGGCATTCCCGGTTTTGCATCCGTATAAGTTTCCATATATTTTTCAAAAATCATTTTATCTTTTGTTACTACACGAATATCGGCATCTGTTCCCCCAAATTCTCTTGTCCAATCCAAAAAGGAGTACTCCGTCTGATCTGTCAATGTTACATCCTCTGTTTTTTCATCCTTATTGTATATATAATATCCGTCAGGCATATCGTCATCCGTGTGTTTGTAACTTGCCAGTCGATCACTGTCCCCGGAACTGATATACTCCACGGGATCGATGACCAGTGTATTTCCATTGATTTCCTTTATATAAGCGCAGAGTTCTGTTGTATCCTCCTTCATACTGTCTGCTGTTTCTGTCTCCTCAGCTTTTTCTGTAACTGTCTGTTTTCCACATCCTCCAAGTCCTGAAATGCACGCACACATCATAAGTAAAATCCATCTCTTTTTCATCATTTTCTCTCTCCTTTACCAGATCCAGTGTTTATATATTTTTTCAATTTCTTCTTTTTGGATTGTATCTCCAGCCAGCACATATATGCTGTTTCCATATTCCCCATATGCCCAAAATGTCTCATCCGTATACCGATATAGAAAAACAGTCATTCCGTTTATTCTGATTTGTTCCACAGAATTATAATTTGTGTCAAAAATCATTTTCTCATTTGTCACAATTGTTTGCTGGAAAATCAAATGCTTTTTGTCATTTCCATATTCCAAAACGGATGTGGTATCCGTAATTTTTTCTTCGTTCAGCCGATAGTTGTCTGGAATATACTGCGGTTTTAAAATAGTATCGGAAATCTTCTCTTCGTCCGATTCATAAGAGTAAATACTGATGTTACCATCCAGCACCATTTTTATCGTATGAAAAAACCGTACCCGGTAAGCCTCCACACTCATCGTGACGGTGAGTGCTCCCACAAGCATCACAACCGCTGCTGCCGCAATTTTCTGTGTGATTTTCTTCAACTGTTTTTCGGCATACATATACTTTTCTTTCTGTATCAGCCGCTTCATACGCTTTCTGAATTTATCTGAAAAAACGTAATCTTTTTGCGTGCACACTTCCAGTTGCCGTACCATTGCTGCATCAACGATCGGCATTTTTTCATAAAGCCATTCGTCCGTTACTTTCATTCGGTATCTCCCTTCTTGATTTTTTCCAGTTCTTTTTCAATTAGCCGTTTTCCTCTGGCAATCCGCTGCCGGATCGTCCCCTCCCGAAGTCCGCATATTCTGGCAATCTCCCGGTTTTCCAGATGTGCGGAATATTTTAACAGAAATATATCTCTGTATTTTGGTGGAAGATTTTTTAAAATATCTAACACTCCATGTTCTTCCTCCGGTGCCATATAAGTAAGCTGCCCGGTTTCTTCCGGAAGTTCATCCATATAGATTTCCCTGCTTTGTAACCGGTTTCTTCTGCGGTAAAGATCAATGGCCGCATGTTTTGTAATCGTAATCAGATAACGTTTCGTGGCAGTCTCCTCCGGCTGTCCGACGTTTTCCATATGTTTTGCCACCCGTACAAATGCTTCCTGCACGGCATCTTCTGACAACTGGTAATCATGCAGAATATCCACCGCCACTTTCAACATCAGATAACGATAGTTTTCGTACAGGATCACAAATTTTCGTTTTTCTTCGGGTGTGTCCACCATCATCAGTAAAATCACGCGCGTTCCTCACTTTTGTTTTGTCTCTGCTAACTATAACGAACCTGTCGCTTCCATTGTTACATATTTTCAGACAAAAATAAAAGACATCCGATTTCCGCATGTCTGAAAAAAAACCGCCGCGGAAATCCGCGGCGGTCTGTAAAATTTTGTATATTTTCAAAATGTCCTAATTATTATCTGATTTTAAATATCCTGCAATCACATAGATCAGACCTATAAATGAAATCGCCCATCCGATGTATGTAAAGAAACCCGAAACGTCCCCAACACCACCAATGACAATTGCGATTCCAAACAATATGATAGCTATTCCCAGAATCATTTTTTTCATCCCATCCACCAGCTTTCCTCTTCGTTAAATCACTCATAACGCAAAAAGAGACAAAACCGCCGCGGAAATCCGCGGCGGTTTCTTTTCACATCTTTATGCAAGATGAAATTATTTATTCTTCATTTCAGCCTTTAAAGCTTCTGTCAGAGCTGGAACGATCTTGTTCAGATCTCCAACGATACCGTAATCAGCTACGGAGAAGATTGGAGCATCCTCATCCTTGTTGATTGCGATGATCAGGTCAGACTCCTCCATACCAGCTACGTGCTGGATTGCTCCGGAAATACCGATTGCAAAGTAGATCTGTGGACGAACGGTCTTACCGGTCTGTCCTACCTGATAATCCTGTGCTAACCAGCCGTTTTCTACAGCGGCACGGGAACAGCTTACCATTCCACCGAATACATCGGCAAGATCCTGCAGCATCTTGAAGTTCTCTTTGCTTCCAACTCCACGACCACCGGATACAAGAACCTTTGCATCCATGATGTTCTCTACATTTCCAACTGCCTTAACAACGTTAAGGATCTCAACGTAACGGTTGTTCTTCTCAAGTGTAGGATTGAACTCGATTACTTCTGCCTTGCGTCCAGCCTCTTTTGGAAGCTTCTGCATAACACCAGGACGAACGGTAGCCATCTGAGGACGGTTGTCCGGGCAGGCGATGGTTGCGATTGTGTTTCCACCGAATGCAGGACGGGTCATCAGTAACTGGTTGTGCTTCTGCTCGTCTTCCTTACCAGGAACTGCGTTGATTGGGAAATCACCGATCTCAAGCTTTGTACAGTCAGCGGTAAGTCCAGTTGCAACTCTTGCAGATACGGTAGGACCAAGGTCACGACCGATTGCTGTTGCACCAACTAACATAATCTCTGGCTTGTACTCATTGATGACTGCTGCAAGAGCCTGTGCATATGGCTCTGTACGGTATGTCTCAAGTTCAGGGTTGTCCACTACGATAACCTTGTCTGCGCCATACTCGCCTAACTCATCTGTTAAGCCCTTTACGTTTGATCCAAGAAGGACTGCTGTTACGTCTGTTCCTAAATCTTTTGCAAGCTCCTTTGCCTTTCCGATTAACTCAAAAGCGATAGAGCTAAGTTCATTGTCTACCTGCTGTGCGTAGATAAATACGCCCTTATATTCTTCTAAACCCATGTTATTCACCACTTTTCTCTATAATCTTAGATAATATGTTTCTCTTTGAATTTTCCGATTAAGTATGCAACGGACTCTGCAGGATCCAGATTTACTTTCTCTCCTGCACCCTTCGGTACCTTATCAGATGCCTTAGCGATCTTTGTTGGAGATCCTTTCAGACCAAGGTTAGAATCATCTACATCCTTTAAGTCTGCTCTGCCCCATACGGTAACTTCTTTGTCACATGCATCGAAAATTCCACCCGGAGTCATATATCTTGGCTCGTTTAACTCAGAAAGAGCAGTGATCAGGCAAGGCATTTTAGCCTTAACTTCATGATATCTGTCCTCATACTGACGCTTAACGATTACGGAATCTCCCTCAACCTTGATATCCTCAGCATAAGAGATTACCGGAAGTCCAAGATGCTCAGCGATCTGTGGTCCTACCTGTGCGGTATCACCATCGATAGCCTGACGTCCTGTGATAATCAGATCATAATCTAAGTTACGAAGTGCACCGGCGATTGTTGTGGAAGTAGCCCATGTATCAGCTCCACCTAATACTCTGTCGGTAACAAGAATAGCATCGTCAGCTCCCATAGCCATAGCCTCACGAAGAACAGCATCTGCCTTTGGAAGTCCCATGGTAAGAACAGTAACCTTTGCACCGTTCTGATCCTTAATTCTAAGTGCTGCCTCAAGACCAGCTTTGTCATCTGGGTTCATGATAGCAAGCATTGCAGCTCTATCGAGTGTTCCGTCTGCGTTGAACTTTACGCCGCCCTTTGTATCCGGAACCTGTTTAATACATACTACGATATTCATGTATTATTTATCTCCTTTTCTTCAATCTTTGTGATACAACTGTACGATTATCTTAATAATGATCCAGAAATAACCATACGCTGAACTTCGGAAGTTCCTTCGTAGATCTCTGTGATCTTGGCATCGCGCATCATACGCTCTACGTCGTACTCACGGATATATCCGTATCCACCGAATAACTGGACAACTTCTGTTGTAACAGCCATAGCGGTCTCTGCTGCGAATAATTTAGCCTTGGCAGCTTCTACAGAATAAACCTTCTGTGTAGCCTTAGCCATGGCAGCCTTGTAAACAAGAAGCTGAGCAGCTTCGATTCTTGCAGCCATATCAGCAAGCTTGAACTGTGTATTCTGCTGCTGTGCGATAGAACGGCCAAACTGCTTTCTTTCCTTTGTATACTCGATACAACGATCCAAAGCACCTTCTGCAATACCAAGTGCCTGGGCAGCGATACCGATACGTCCACCATCGAGTGTGTGCATTGCGATTGGGAAACCTCTTCCTTCCTGACCGAGTAATGCATCCTTTGGAATTCTGCAGTCCTCGAAGATCAGCTCGTATGTAGAAGATCCACGGATACCCATCTTCTTTTCCTTTGTACCGAAGGAGAATCCAGGAGCACCCTTCTCTACGATAAATGCGGAGAAGTTTTTCTTCTTTCTTCCTCTCTTGTCCTCGGTAATGCTTGTGATTGCGATTACGATGTAAACATCTGCAACCTTACCGTTTGTGATGAAACACTTAGATCCGTTTAAAACCCACTCATCACCATCTAATACAGCCTTTGTCTGGCAGCCCTGTGCGTCTGTACCAGCGCCTGGCTCAGTAAGACCAAAAGCACCGAGCTTCTCGCCCTTTGCAAGCGGTACTACATATTTCTTCTTCTGCTCTTCGGTACCGAATGTCATGATTGGATCGATACAAAGGGAAGTATGTGCAGATACGATAACACCGGTAGTTGCACAAACTTTGGATAACTCCTCAACACATGTAACATATGTCAGAGGATCACATCCCTGTCCGCCGTACTCCTTTGGAACCGGAATTCCCATGAATCCGTATTTTGCCATCTTTGCAACAGTCTCAGCCGGGAACTGTTCTGTCTCATCTGTCTCCTGTGCAAGAGGTTTTACTTCTGTCTCAGCGAAATCTCTGAAAAGACCGCGAGCCATCTCATGTTTCTTGTCTAAAGTAAAATCCATGATTTTAACACTCCTTAATTATGATTTATTTTTATTTATACTTTTCTACTGTGCGTCTACAGGTGTCTTTGTGCGGTCTGCATTGTAGATGTAGAATCCCTTACCAGACTTAGCACCAAGGTTACCACCACGAACCATCTTACGGATGAGTGGGCATGCACGGTACTTGCTGTCACCTGTCTCATTGTAAAGTACATCCATGATTGCAAGGCAGATATCAAGACCAATGAAATCACCTAACTCTAAAGGTCCCATTGGATGGTTCGCACCAAGCTTCATAGCTGCGTCGATACCAGCGATATCGGAAACACCTTCCATCTTGATGAAAGCAGCTTCGTTGATCATTGGGATTAAGATACGGTTTACTACGAAACCAGCAGCCTCATTTACCTGTACCGGAGTCTTTCCGATCTCTACAGCGATCTTCTTGATTGCTTCAACAGTCTCAGCAGGAGTATTTACACCAGCGATAACTTCTACTAACTTCATACGGTCAGCAGGATTGAAGAAATGCATACCGATCATTGGACGTGTAAGTCCGTTTCCGATCTCTGTGATAGAAAGGGAAGAAGTATTGGAAGCGAAGATACACTCTGGCTTGGCAATCTTGTCTAACTCAGCAAATGTAGTTTTCTTTACATTCATATCCTCGAAAGCAGCCTCAACGATCAGGTCGCAGTCCTTGCAGAGGTCTTCTTTTAAACCTGGAGTGATCTTGGCAAGAATGCCATCAACCTTCTCCTGTGTCATTTTCTCTTTTGCAACAAGTCTTGCATATCCTTTTGCAATCTTGTCTTTTCCGCCTTCAGCCCACTCCTGCTTGATATCGCAGAGTGCTACTTCATATCCGTCAACCTGTGCGAATGCCTTAGCGATTCCCTGGCCCATTGTACCAGCACCGATAACTCCAACCTTCATTTTAGTTCCTCCTAAATAATAAATATATTCACATTTCAAGGGGATGCAGCGCACCCCCTCTATGTATCTTATCTGGCAAAAAAATTAGTATTTCTCAACGATTGTAGAACATCCCATTCCACCACCGATGCAAAGTGTAGCAAGACCTCTGTTAGATCCACGCTTCTGCATCTCATGAAGCAGTGTAACAAGGATACGGCATCCAGAAGCTCCTACCGGATGTCCAAGTGCGATTGCACCACCGTTTACGTTTACCTTGCTCATATCGAACTTTAAGTCTCTTGCAACTGCGATAGACTGGGCAGCAAATGCCTCGTTAGCCTCGATCAGATCGAAATCATCGATAGAAAGACCGGTCTTTGCAAGAACTTTCTTTGTAGAAGCAACAGGACCAACACCCATGATCTCCGGCTCAACTCCGCCAAGAGCTCCAGCTACCCATGTAGCCATTGGTGTAACACCAAGCTCCTTAGCCTTCTCTTCGCTCATAACAACGATTGCTGCAGCACCATCGTTGATTCCGGAAGCGTTACCAGCTGTAACCAGTCCGCCTTCCTTACCAGAGCAGCAACGTAACTTGGAAAGAGACTCAGCAGTTGTTCCTGCACGAGGTCCTTCGTCTTTCTTGAAGTCAACCATTTCCTTCTTAACCTTTACAGGTACCGGAACGATCTCGTCATCAAACTTGCCGGCTGCGATAGCTGCCTCGCACTTCTGCTGGCTGTTTGCAGAGAACTCATCAAGTTCTTCTCTTGTAATACCATACTTGTCACATACGTTCTCAGCAGTGATCATCATGTGGTAGTGGTTGAATGCATCTGTTAATGCATCGTTAACCATTGTATCGATAATTGTTGCATTGTTCATTCTGTATCCGAAACGAGCCTTTGTCATAGCGTAAGGAGCCATAGACATGTTCTCCATACCACCGGCTACAACGATATCAGCCTCACCAGCCATGATCATTGTTGCAGCATCGTTTACACATTTAAGACCGGATCCACAAACAACGTTGATTGTGATTGCCGGAACTTCAATCGGTAAACCAGCCTTGATGGAAGCCTGACGAGCTACGTTCTGTCCCTGAGCTGCCTGGATTACACAACCCATCTTTACTTCGTCAACCATCTCCGGCTTAACACCTGCTCTGTTTAAAGCTTCTTTAATTACAATTGCACCTAAATCTGCTGCTGGAGTATTGCTTAATGCTCCACCCATCTTGCCGATTGCTGTACGGCAAGCACCTGCTAATACAACTTTCTTTGCCATTCTTCGTTCTCCTTTAAATCAAACTCGCACCCAATGATGCTGTTAATTTTTTAACAATGTCTATAATACCACATTTTCCGCACAAAATCAATGAAAACCTACGTTGTTCATAAAAAATTCTTCATTTATTGCAACCGGCTCTGTTTCATGGTATATTTATGGTATATTTCAAGCAATACTGAGGGGAATCCAAACGGGGGATCATGTGATATGAAATTTGTAAGAACAGAAGACTTAAAGGCAGGCATGCGTCTTGCCAAACCAATTTACAATAAAAAAGGTGTGCTGCTTTATGAGCGCAATTCCGCACTCACCGCGCCGGGAATTGCCAGTGCAAAAAATTTCGGTCTGATCGGTGTCTACATTCTCGAGCCGGCCGAACCGCTTCCTCCGCTTTCCCGTGAAGATCTGGAGTTTGAGCAGTTACAGACGGTATACATTTTCCGTCTCCGGGAAGTGTTAAACTGCATTACCGAGCGCAGAAAACTCGAAAAATACCCGGTATTTCTGGAAGATATCCTTTCCCACTACGGGTCTTTAAAACACCGTGTGAATTTTAACCAGAATCTGCGCAGCAGTGATGATTTCATGTACAAGCATGCGATCAGCACCGCAATACTCGTAACCATGATGGGCGCCCATCTGAGACTACCGAAGGAAAAACTCCGTATACTGACCACGGCTGCCCTTCTTTATGACAATGGATACCGGAATGTTCCGCGGAATATTCTGGAAAAAGGAATGAACGACCTGTCCTCATCCGATCAGGATGTCATCCAGCTTTCTCTGGAAAAAGGACTCGTTCCGCTTTCCATGTACCGGAATGATTTTGACTTTTTTCCACGCGCACTGGCTCTGATGCAGACCTATGTATATGAAGACCACCTGGAAAAACTCGCAACCGCTCCGGATCAGGAATTACAGGAAATGGCATCCATTCTGCGCATCGCCGACTGGTTTGACCGGATGACCGCGATGAACAGCGGCCATGAACCGATGTCAGAAATTGCCGCCATGCAGTATTTCAAAAAATACCCAAAGAAGTTTCTTCCGGTGCTTGTCACAGCACTTGCAGAGTGTATTCATATTGTTCCAAAGGCCGCCAGTGTTGATCTTTCCACAGGTGATAAAGGCATTGTTCTTATAGAAAACACCCGTGATTTTATGCGTCCGGTTGTCCTGCGCCTTTCTGACAATCAGATCTACGACCTGAGCGACAAAAACGTTTATCAGGAAATGCAGGTGACCGACATCATGAAAACCATGGATAACCGTGTTGCCATGGATGAAGAAACCCTAAAGCAATTTGTACCGGATGAAAAACTCCGACAATTAACGCAGGAATTCCGCAGAAAACTTGCTGCCGGGAAAAAATAGCATAACCGTAATCACCTTCCCCATGATTTATTCATGGGGTTTTTTTATTTTCCACTTGACGTGTTTCCTCTATTCTGTTATATTTACTTCATCAGACGTAGTACATCTATCGTAGCAACGACAGACGAAATACGACAGATAAAGTAAGGAGGAATGCATATGGCAATCAGCAGTGATGTTATCCGTGGTTACAATGACACCATGATTCTTTATCTTCTGCTGGATCAGCCATCCTATGGTTATGAAATCTCCAGACAGATCAAAACGCTCTCCCATGAAAAATATATTATCAAGGAGACCACGCTCTATTCTGCGTTTACACGTATGGAGAAAAATGGCTATATCACATCTTTTCAGGATCAGAACACTGCAACCGGCAAACGCCGTACCTACTACCGGATCACCGGCAAAGGGCGTGCTTACTATCAGGAAAAATGTGAGGAATGGCTGCTTACGCAGGAAGTTGTAGAACAGTTTATCAGGAAAGGGGAAACAGAAAATGGAAGCTATTAGAAATTATCTGGAAACTATGTTTTTAAATCTTCCAAACACGCCAGAAGTATACAAAGCCAAAAACGAGCTCTGGCAGATGATGGAAGACAAATACACCGAGTTAAAAAATGAGGGAAAATCGGAAAATGAAGCGGTTGGCACCGTCATCGCGGAATTTGGAAATCTCGACGAACTTGCAGAAGATCTTGGGATCAAACAGTTTGTTCACCAGCCGCGACAGGAGCAGACTCCCAATGCTGTATCGCTCTCTATGGAAGATGTCAGACAGTTTCTGCGGGAACATTCCCGTCATTCCTACTTTGTGGCACTAAGCGTATTTTTGTTTATCCTTTCTGCCTGCTGCCCGATCTTTTTCGGGGCTGCTGCAGATACTTCGCTGCGCAGCAGTGATGTACTTGATGCATCCGGTGTTATTCTGATGTTTGTTTTCATAGCCATCGGTGTGGGCATGCTTGTCTATTCGAATGTATGCATGGGGCACTGGAAACACTTAGAGGAAGGAAATTTTGTTACTGATTTTGCCACCACAGACTACATCCATCATGAAATGGAACATTATAAAAGCACACATGCGCTCCTGCTGACCATAGGTATCATGCTGTGCATCTTAAGTGTTGTCCCACCGATCCTTTTAGATGCGGCATCCAGTTTTGCTGCAGATACACTTGAGGACTGTTCCGCCGGGTTTGTATTAATCTTTGTTGCCATCGGCGTTTTCCTGATTGTAATCAGTTCCATGCGCATGGGTGGATATCGCACTCTGCTGCATCTGAACAACCAGAACACCATTGGCGGAAACTACGTTCCGGAGCAGCAGGACCGCCAGCAGTACCATAATTCCACACTGGCTGCAATCATGTCCGTCTACTGGCCAACCATCACCTGCCTTTACCTGATCTGGAGTTTTCTTTCGTTCGACTGGTGGATTACCTGGATTGTCTGGCCGATTGCTGCGATTGTAGAATCCCTGATCAAAAATATCAGCAAAAACTAATGGGAGGAGAACTGTCATGAAACGAAATGTTTATTTAATCCTTATTACCGTCATTACAATTCTCTGTATCATTGCAGGAACCGGCTACCATCTGGTGCGTTTTGGCCTCTCCGTGGCAGAGGGACTGCCGTCCTTCAGTGAATTTATAGAGGCCATCTCTGACTGGGATGATGATGGTGATGACAATGATGATAGCGATGACAATGATGATAGCGATAATGGTATATCCACATCCGTAGATGCCAGCCAAAAAAATCTGGATGCCTTCTCATCCATCAATGCCGACTTAAATGTTGTCGATTTAACCATCCAGCGGGGGAACACTTTTTCCATCACCTGCAAAGCCAGCAAAAAGCTTACCCCGGAATATAAAGTAGAAAACAACTGTCTGACAATCACACAGTATGCCAAAGCCCACAATGCTCTCGGCAGAAACAAAAAATGCTCCGTAACCATCACGGTCGCCGATACTTTAACCGATTTAAAACTCCATACAAACGTGGGCGATGTTGACCTGTCCGGTCTGAACGTTCTGGCACTTGACCTGCGTGCCGATGTCGGAGATATTGATCTAGAGAACTGCACTCTGGAGACTTCCACACTGGATGCAAATGTGGGCGATATTGATCTGGAAGATTGTACCTTTACTTCCATGGAAATTACCAGTAATGTGGGAGATGTCGATCTCGATTGCAAGGAAGACCTGTCTGATTACCATATAGAATTAGGAACCGGTGTCGGAGATGTAAATGTTAATGATACCTACTGTCACCGCAGTTACTCCAACCAAGGAGATTCCTCACACTCGCTGACCATTTCCAACGATACCGGGGATATCAGCTTAACCTACTGATTCCAAAAAAGAGCGGAACACCTGACGGTGCCCGCTCTTTCTTTTTCATTATCTTTTATTTTAATGTAAGAAACAGATTTGCTTTCTTGAGTGCCGGACGAAGTGCCATGTAGATAATTACTGCAACAACGGCAGAAATGATGGCATTGACAGAAGTCGTTGTGATATTCCATACCAGTGCCACTTCTGCAGCCGGTTTTCCCATCAGCACACGTTTGTAAAAATATCCGAACAGTGGATCAAATACCACATTAAATCCAAGTCCGCAGACCGTGGCAATAATTGTCCACTTTAATACATGCTTATTGTCATTTGATGTAGAGATATGACCCATCTTGTGTGCAATCAGTCCTGTGATCAGACCGATACAAAATTTCAAAATAAATGTCTTTGGCGCATACACAATATAAACCGGATCCAGCAGATCTCCAATCGTCATACCAATTGCTCCGCCGATTCCGCCATACACACCGCCGAGAAGCAGTGCACCAAGTACACATACCGCATTACCCAGATGGAAGGATGTTGCATCTCCCCCCGGAAGTGTTACCTTGATCTGTAAAAATGTAAATACCACATAAGATAATGCTGCCATAAGCGCAGTCAATGTCAATTTGTAAATATTTTCGTGTTTCATAACCAATTCCTCTTTTCTGTAAAATCTAACGATATTTTACAGCAGAATGGTTATATGTAAATATCCAGTTTTATATATTTTTATAGGGTCAGGCAATCCTGTCTGACCCCATCGCTCTTAATTTCCACACTCAATGGAAATTTCATTAAATGTTCCAAGAATATCATCGACTTCCATTGCCTGTTTTTCCGCTCCGGATTTATCAATGATTGCATGCCCCTGATGCATCATGAGAAGACGATCACCGTATTCCACAGCGTAGCGGAGGTTGTGAGTAACCATAATCGTGGTAACCTTCTTCTCTTTTACAATTTTTCCTGTAAGCTGCATAACGATCTCTGCCGTCTTCGGATCAAGAGCAGCCGTATGTTCGTCCAGAATCAAAAATTCGATCGGCTTCATAGTCGCCATAAGAAGTGCCAGTGTCTGCCGCTGTCCACCAGAAAGTGCCCCGACCTTTGTATGCATCTTGTCTTCCAGTCCCAGCCCAACACTTGCAAGAAGTTCACGATACGCATCCATTCTTGCATGGTTGGTTCCTCTTCCGAGACCATAAGCCTTTCCCTTGTTGTCCGCAATTGCAAGATTCTCCAGAATTGTCATGGACGGACAGGTTCCCTTGGACGGGTCCTGAAATACACGACCGATTCTGCGGTGACGGATATAATCTTTCTGACGGGAAATATCCACTCCATTCACCAGGATCTTTCCTGCATCCACCGGTATGCTGCCGCAAATGATGTTCAGCATGGATGTCTTTCCGGAACCATTGCTTCCGACAACGGAAACAAACTGGCCATCCTCAATTTTCAGGTTAAAATCTTCAAACAGGCAGATCTCGTTGATCGTACCCGGATTATACATTTTGTGAATATGCTGTAATTCCAACATCTATGCCACCTTCTTTCTCTTTTTGCGATCCATGCCGAGAACTAAAATCACAAGAAACAGTACCGCTGTAATCATCTTCAGATCGGAGGATGGCATTCCCAGTTTGATGGCAATTGCCACACATGCTTTATAAATGATCGAACCAATAATTACGCTTGTTGTCACACGAATGAAAGAAACTTTTTTCAACAGGCTGATACCGATGATCACGCTTGCCAGACCGATGACCATCGTTCCGGTTCCCATAGAGATGTCAAAATATCTCTGCTGCTGTGCAAAAATACATCCGCTCAATGTTACCAGTCCGTTGGCAATCGCAAGGCCGATGATTTTAATAACGCCTTTGTCCACACCCATCGAAGTGACGATGGTCTCATTATCTCCGACTGCCCGCAGCAGATATCCGGATTTGGTGCTCATATACCAATCCAGTAAAAACTTCATAATCAGTGTGATCACCAGAATGATAATCGTATTTGCAAATGGTGCAAGCGATCCCGTAAAGATCTTTTTTACCAGCGCATTGTCAAACAGTGTTGTCATGTTATAAATCGGCACATTGGCCCTGCCCGCAATACGGAGATTTACCGTATAAAGAGCTGTCATCATAATAATTCCGGACAACAGATCCCGTACCTTTAATTTTACATGAATTAGTCCGGTCAATGTTCCTGCCGCCACTCCTGCCAGAAATGAAATCAGAAGCGTCAGTATCGGATTTACTCCCTTCGTGATCAGTACCGCAGAAATTGCAGCTCCAAGCGGAAAACTTCCGTCAACCGTCAGATCCGGAAAATCCAGAATCGTATACGTAATATAAATGCCGAGTGCCATGATCGCATAGATCATACCCTGTTCCAGTACGCTTAATACCAATGTCATGTGATACCCCTTATCTTTCCCAAATATGATTATTTTACGGTAATCTCATCAAAAGTCTGAGCCGCATCCTTGACATAAGATGCATCCAGCTTCATTCCGATCTTATCGGCTGCTGCTGTGTTTACATATAATTCTGCTTTGGAAGCTGTAATATACGGAGTCTCCGAAGCTTTCTCCTCACCCTTTAAAATCTTTGCTGCCATCTTTCCGGTCTCGATTCCAAGCTGATAGTAATCAATTCCCATGGAAGCAACACATCCGGATTTTACCTGCTCAATCTCACTTCCGAATACCGGAATCTTTGCATTATTTGCCTTGTCAAGAACAGTCTGCAGAGCATTTACCACGGTGTTATCTGTCAGGTTGCACAGGCAGTCTACTTTGCTTACCAGATCTGTTGCCGCCATGTCTATATCTGCAGAAGTGTTGATTCCGGTATCCACGATCTCGAAATCATATTTTCCGGCAAGTTCCTGGTATTCTTTTACGGTACTGCAGGAATTTGTCTCGCTCGTTGTGTAAAGAATACCAATCTTCTTTGCATCCGGCAGCATGGCACGGATCATTTTTAACTGTTCTTCCACCGGAAGCACATCGGAAGAACCGGTAACATTTCCCACGCAGGAACCGTCTTCATTGGCAAGTTTTGCAGCAACCGGATCCGATACGGCTGTGTAAACTACCGGAATATCTGCATTCATGGCAGAGTTGTAAGCACTCTGTGCACACGGTGTTGCAATTGCACAGATCAGATCCTCTTTTGCGGATACGAAACTGTCTGCGATCGTGCTTGCTGTACCGGTATCGGTCTGCGCGTTCTGATAATCAACCGTCAGATTTTTCCCTTCCTCAATCCCTTCTTCTTTTAAACCCTCTAAAAAGCCTTCCCTGCAATTGTCCAATGATCCATGTTCTGCGAACTGGGAAATCCCAATCTTATAACCGTCCTCTGCTGAGGACGCATTTTTCTGGGTGTTTGTATTTCCCACATTACTGTTTCCACATCCTGCCATAAGACCCATGGTGCATACTGCTGTCAAAATCACTGCTAATACTTTCTTTTTCATAATAATCTCTCCTTTTCCTTTTTCCCGATGAATAAAAAAACCGTCTCAGGATAAAATCCTGAGACGGTAATAAAGCCTTTGCTCTCTTATCGCGGTACCACTCAAATTGACAATGAATTGTCCACTCTGTCACATACATCCATATGTGCCGGATTGATAACGGGTTCGGTTCCCGGCGACACCTACTAAATGCAATCTGCTTCTTTTTCAGGCCGCCCTCAAAAGTCCATTCAGCAAATCCTTTCATGCTGCATCACACCACCTGCAGCTCTCTGTGATGTCCAGATAAGCTTACTTCTCTTTCTCATCGGTTTTCTCTTATTGCTATACTTTAATCCTTTTTGCTCGGTTTGTCAAGTTCTACCGCCAAATTCCCCGGCGTTTTCGAATCGTATCATACATATCGTGTTCCATTGCCATTACTTTTTCCACAGGAACACTTTTAAAAACCGGCATCTTCATTTTAAACCGTATCCAGAAGAAAGAATACACACCCAATGCAAGAAATACGGCTCCGGACAAAAGCAGAATCGCATTGCGTTCTGCCGGATCTGTCGAAATATTACAGATCATAAACACTGTGCCTGCAATTCCGACTATCGGCAGCACCGGTCCAAACGGAACTTTGAAACTTCTTGGTGCTTTCGGAAGACGGTGCCGCAGTACCAGCACATCAATATGTGCAAAAATATAAGACACCATCCAGAATACCGATCCAACCAGAATAAAAAAGGAAATTGCATCTGATGAATCACTGCTGATAAATGCAAATACAAGAATCAGAATACTGATGAACCACACACCGACAAACGGCACATTGTTTTTGTTCAGTTTTTTAAAGCAGCGCGGCATCATATTCATTTTTGCCATTCCCTGACAGATACTTGCCAGCCCGTTGATCGCAGAGTTCTGGGAACTGATCAGTGCCAGCGCCGCCACAAAAGCCATCCATATTTTTCCGACATTTCCCAGAAGATTTTCCCCGTACAGCAGATGCGGGGCTGCAGAATCTGCCAGCTTGTCCCATGGGGTATAATTGTGAAATCCGAACACCAGAATCGACTGCACAACACAGATCAGTCCCAGCCCAAGAAACATACCGAGCGGTACATTCCGCTTGGCATTTTTGACATCCTTCGAAATCGGAATCACATATTCTGCACCGATAAACAGCCAGAATGCAACTGCGGTCATGGAAACAATCGTTTTCCAGTCTGCGGAAAGAACCATCGGCTGGCTTATCTTTTTCCCAGTGCCAAGCCCCAGCATACCGATGACACCCATAATCACCATTGATCCGACCATCAGATATGCCACTGCATCCTGAATCTTTGCAAACATATCCACACCCTTTAAATTGGCAATCAGAAGAATGACCGTCACCAGAACGGTATAGGAAAAGTTTGGAATCGGCAGATGAAAAATTTCTCCCATGGCATATGCAAAAATTGAGGCTTCCACACCGGAAGACAATACATTGCAGAACAGATACCCTCCCACCATGGAAATCATCGTTGGAAACGGTCCCAGGCAGGCAAGCGTATACTGTGCCAGTCCCCCGGTCGTATTCGGCATCAGGGCATTGAGTTCCGACAGGGATGCAATGGTTGTCATGTTAAACAGACAGGCAATTACCATGGCAAAAATAAAGGTCACGCCTATCGTCCCTGCGCCCTGTCCGAGTGAAACCAGACAACTCGTTGCAATGACAAGTCCTACAGAAACAGAAATAACACTTTTGAGTCCTAACTTCTTTTCTTCCATAAACAGACCCCCATCCCCTACAACGCTTTTTCGCCCTCATCACCGGTGCGGACGCGGATGACATTATCCAGTTTATAGATAAAGATCTTTCCATCTCCAATGTGACCGGTATACAGCTGTTCCTTGATGATCTCTACGATGGAATTCACACGCTCCGTTTCCACAACAATATTGATCTGCTGTTTTGGAAGCAGTTCCATCTCTTCAAGCTCATCCACTTCATACTCTCTGGTTCCTTTTTCCACACCGCATCCAAGTACCTGCATCACGGTCATTCCCCGCACACCGGCTTTGCTGAGTGCTGCTTTTAAGCTGGAAAATTTTGACATGCCTGTAATTACTTCAATTCTTGACAAACTCATGGTCTTTCCTCCTTGGTATAATGCTCTTTACAATTCCAGTTCCGGAATCTTTGTTCCTGTAATGAGCCGCTCATAACCCTGTGGGGTAATCCCGGCATACTGTTTAAAATCTTTGATCATATGTGCTTCGTCATAATATCCGCACTGCTGCGCCAGTGCATCCAGCCGGATCCTCTCCGGCATTTTATTTATGACATGCAGCAGCTTCTGAAACCGGACAAACCGTTCAAAATTCTTTGGCGAAATTCCATGCACCTGCTGAAAAACACGCCGGATATAACATTCCGAATATCCGGTTTCCTCTGCCAGCTGCCGGATACAAATGCATCCATCGGTATCATAAATTCTCTCCCTGAGATAATTTTCCAGCTTTTGTATGCCATCCGCCAGTTCTTTTCCACGCAGTTTTGCATATTCCGTCGTAAATACATTGACACGCTCCGAAATATTTTTACTCCCGGCAAGTTTTTCGGTCAGGTGATCTCCAAACAGATTGCCATCAATCTCGAGATCTTTGTTAACCAGATCCCGGATGGAAAGTTCTTCCGGCAGAATACAGCTTCCCGGCTGAAAACGGACCCCAAAATATGAACGTCCGTCCTCAAACTCCCAGCCTTTTGCGGCAAGAACCGTTCCGCCAATATACGTCTTGACATCCTGCTCTCCGATTCCAAACAACAGGTCCACGCTGCCATCCGGCACCGCTTTCATCTCTTCCTTTAAACTCTTCTTTTTGGAAAATTCATAAAAGTGGGAGATTCCGGATTTCATTTCTTTTTTTACCTCATAATCATCTGTATCCAGCACCAGATACGGCTGCATTGGCATGACGTTTTTCATTTTCTTTCGCCCCTTGTACTTAAACCTCTGCCAGGACCGCCCGGCAAAAAGTACTTAAAAAGGCGTACCTTTTATGCCATATCCGGCTGATCCCATAAAGGCAGTTCCACGCCGATACCTTCTTTTAATGCATTGCGGTATACGGTACCGCCCCAGGCAATGTCCTCAACAGGCATACCGCCTACCGAGTATACAATGATCTCATCATCGCTTTCCCGTCCCGGATGCTTTTTATTAATGATATCGGCAATATCTACAATATCTTCCCGCTGAATCCGTCCTTCGTGCAGATAATCCGTAAACTTGGAACCTATGATCTGTACCATCTCATAACTCGGATACGGAAATTCCTCTGCCCAGGCTTCATACAGTTTATAGTTATCTACCACTTTCTTGCAGCGGTTGATCAGAAAATCGTCGTCAAACCGTGCAGCCGATGGCAGACAGAT